>Ga0102938_10001140_pt1 | contig 20064 bp, 21 predicted proteins | sample SalPonR2_B_D2_MG_FD_84516 | JGI IMG/M metagenome (GOLD analysis project Ga0102938, IMG submission 84516) | Salt pond soil microbial communities from South San Francisco under conditions of wetland restoration - Salt Pond MetaG R2_B_D2_MG | ecosystem: Environmental > Aquatic > Marine >... | reverse complement strand
TCGTCAAGAGTACCCCCTCAGGTATGAACCGGAGAGGGCCGATGGTCCCTATTCGACCGATTCGGCCGATTCGGCCGATTCGACCGACTCGACCGATCGGTGGTCTTCGTCCGACTGGTCATCGCCGGGCTCCGGCTCGGGAACCGGCGCGGACGCAGCGTCGACGAAGACGTGCTCGCGGTAGTAGGCCATCTCGCGGATCGACTCGCGGATGTCGTCGAGCGCACGGTGCGAGCCCTGACCGCGAGGGCGATGGGCGTCGATTCCCGGGTACCAGCGCTTGACGAGTTCCTTCACGCTCGACACGTCGATCGAGCGGTAGTGCAGATGGTTCTCGATGTCGGGGAGGTATGCCGCCAGGAAACGTCGGTCGGTGCCGATCGAGTTCCCGCACAACGGCACGCTCGCCGGTTCGGGAACGTGCTGCTTGATGAACTCGAGGGTCGCGGCGCCGGCGGACTCGAGGCTGACATCAGAGGCCTTGATCTGCTCGAGCAGCCCTGACCTGGTGTGCATCTCGACCACGAACGGGTCCATGTCCGCGAGCACGTCGTCGGGCTGGTGGATCACCAGATCGGGGCCTTCGGCGATGATGGTCAAGTCGTCATCGGTGATGATCGTTGCGATCTCGACGATCACGTCGGTCGTGTGATCGAGTCCGGTCATCTCCAAGTCCATCCACACGAGCATCGACATCACTGTAGAGCCGAGATGATGCGATCATGGGACGGTGACCGCGTTCGCCAGCCTCCTCGCCCAGCCAGGGGTGCAGGAGGTCAGCGAACTACGGGGCCGGATCGGATTCATGGCATATCACGGCGGCGCGCTCGAAGCGATGACCGACGTGATCGCTCGGCGGGCCGCCGAGCGGGCGGATGCCTCGTGCTACAGCGTGATCCAACCACCCGGCATGCGTGATCACCTGCCCTCCATCAAGGTCGCACCGAGCGAGTCCGACCACCTCGCTGCCTTCGTCGAACATGTCGACGTCGTGATCACGGTGCACGGCTACGGACGCCGCGGGCTGTTCGGGTCGTTGCTGCTCGGAGGTGCGAACCGACCGTTCGCCGAGCACGTCGGCGACGCCCTCCGACGCAACCTGCCGGCCTACGACATCCGCACCGAGATCGACACGATCCCGAAGCAGTTGCGTGGGCTCCATCCGGCGAACCCGGTCAACCTGCCGCGTGACCGCGGTGTGCAGATCGAACTCCCACCGAGGGTGCGCGGCTCGAGCCCGCTGTGGTGGGACTGGGAAGGCCCCGGACTGACCCCGCACACCGAGTCGCTCATCGACGGCCTCGCCGAGGCTGCGACGTCGTGGCCGGCCGCGACAGCGCAGTCCGCGACAGCGCAGTCCGGGTCAGCGCAGTCCGGGTCAGCGCGGTAGCGCTACCTCGACCACGCCGCCTGGGCCGTCGACCACGTCGATCGTGCCCCCGTGCGCCGTCACGATGCCGCGTGCGATCGACAAGCCGAGCCCGGCGGTCCCGGTGCGCAGGTCGCGAGCGGGGTCGGCGCGGGCGAACGGCTCGAATGCCCGGTCGCGGAAGTCGGCGGGAAACCCCTCTCCTTCGTCGACGACGCGCAACGTCGCCCACTGCGTGTCGGAGGCCACCTGCACGAGAACCTTCGAGGCCTCCGGCGCGTGACGGATGGCGTTCTCGAGCAGGTTGCGGATCACGCGACCGAGCTGCGGCGCGTCGGCCTCGATCGTGACCCGCTGTTGCGCTTCGAGCAACAGCGAGACCGCACGGGTCTCGGCGAGCGGACGCAACGTCTCCATGGCTTCGTCGGCGAGTTCGGTGAGATCGAGTCGCGTCCGGGTCATCTCGATGGTGCCGCTCACGATGCGACTGTGGAGCTGGAGGTCATCGACCAGCGATGCCAACGCCGTGATCTGGCGCTCCATGCCGGAGAGGTAGGCGTCGGGGTCGGGAGCGACGCCGTCACGGATCGCCTCGACCGACGCTCGGAGCGCAGCCAGCGGCGTGCGCAGGTCGTGCGAGATCGACGAGAGCATCGTCGCGCGCTCGCTCTCGATCGAATCGAGCCGATCGACCATCTTGTCGAACATCGCCGCCGCCTCGCCCAACTCGTCGGAACGAACCACGCCGGTTCGCACGCTGAGATCGCCGTCGGCGACTCGCATGGCCGCATCACAGATCTTCGAGGCGTCACGGGCGACCGGCCGAGCCATCAGCATCGCGACCAGTGCCGCACCGAGCACTGCCGGCACCAGCACCCACATCAAGAGGCGCTGGTCCTGGTCGTTGATGAACATCGACTGCGCAGCGATCGCGATCATCAGCACCGCCACGCCGAGGACGGCCAGCATCGCCAACACGAAGCGGACGCCGATGCGGTCGAGCGGTCGCATCGGCGTCCGACGCGGACCCTGGACGGACTCGATCACGGCTCGAACCGATACCCGACGCCCCACACCGTGGTGATCCAGCGCGGATGTTCGGCGTCGTCCTCGATCTTGTTCCGGATCCGACGGACGTGCACCGTCACCGTCGCCGGGTCCTGCCACTCGGGCGACGACTGCCACACCGATTCGAGCAACTGCGCCCGCGAGAACACCTGTCGGGGCGAGCCTGCCAGGAATGCCAGGACGTCGAACTCCTTCGGCGTCATCTCGATGTCGCGGCCGTCGAGTGTGACCTGGCGGCTCAGCGGATCGACGGTGAGCGCCCCGTGCACGATCGGCCCGGGTGGCGCCGTCTGACGCCCGTTGGTGCGGCGCAGCACACCGTTCACCCGGGCGGCGAGTTCGCGCGGTGAGAACGGCTTGACGACGTAGTCGTCGGCACCGAGTTCGAGGCCGGCGACCCGATCGGACTCCTCGGCACGGGCCGTGAGCATGATCACCGGGATGTCGCTGGTGGAGCGCACGCGACGCAGCACGTCGAGGCCGTGCACGCCGGGCAACATCATGTCGAGCACCACCAGGTCGGGCGGATCGGCCTCGAGCAGCTCCAGCGCGACCGTGCCGTCGCCGGCCTCGGCGACATCGTGGCCGTCGCGACGCAGGTAGCCGACCACCACTTCACGCACGGTCGGCTCGTCGTCGACCACCAGCACCTTCGTCATCTCGACAGCCTCGTCCCTTGCCGACCCCGGTTCAACCCTCCCACCAGCAGTTTCCCGATCGTTCCCACCGCCAGGCCCTCCCCCTCCAGCCCCACCAGTCCGAAAAATCCCGTCAGCGTTGCGCTCAGCGGGACGCAGACGCGCCATTTCGGGTTGGGGCTTCCGCCATCACCGAATTGGCGCGTGATCGTTGCGCTCAGCGGGACGCTGGCGCAATTTTTCGGGTTTGGGCACGGGTTCGGGCTCGGGTTGGGGCTTCAGCGTGGAGTGGCTGAGGGAAGTCAGGGAGCGAGGCGGGTGATGGACCACCCGCTGCTCGCGCTGGACGGGTCGTTGCTTCGGTCTCGGTCGACGAGGCGATAGCGGAGGCGATCGTGGAGGCGGCTGGGGCGGCCCTGCCAGAACTCCCACTCGAACGGGACCAACCGCCAGCCACCCCAGTGCGGCGGGCGGGGCACGTCGCCGTCGGCGAAGCGCTCGTCGAACGCGATCACCCGTTCTTCGAGCACCGACCGATCGGCGATCTCGTCGCTCTGTGGAGATGCCCAGGCCCCGAGTTGGCTCGCGCGTGGGCGCGATGCGAAATACGCGTCGCTGTCGGCGTCGGACACCCGCTCGACGCTGGCGCGGACCCTGACCTGTCGGTGCAGGTCGAGCCAGGAGAACACCGCCGACGCCGTCGACGCGGCGTCGAGTTGGCGGCTCTTGGCGCTCTCGTGGTTCGTGTAGAAGACCAGGCCCTGCTGATCGACGCCGCGAACGAGCACGATTCGGGCATCGGGACCACCGTCGGCGCCGATCGTGGCGAGCGTCATCGCGTTCGGCTCGGCGACACCGCCCGACAGTGCGTCGTCGTGCCACCGGTGCCACTGCACGACCGGGTCGGGGTCGACGTCGGTGACATCGATGCCGGCCGTCTCGTACTGGACGCGCCGACCCCACAGCTCGGCCCGCTTGTCGGGGGCAGCCCAGTCGGTCATCGGCTCACTCGGCCTTCGACTCCGTCGGGGCCTCGATCCGTTCGATGCCGCGCATGTACGGTCGCAGCACCTCGGGCACGGTGACCGAGCCGTCCGGGTTGCGGTGGTTCTCGATGATCGCCGCCCACACCCGCGGCACCGCGAGCGCCGAGCCGTTGAGCGTGTGCACGAACTCGGTGCCCTTCACCGGCTTGCCGTCCGCGTCGTGGCGCTTGAACCGCACGTTGCCCCGACGCGCCTGATAGTCGCCGAACCAGCTGATCGACGACACCTCGAGCCAGGCGTCGGCGCCAGGTGCGTACACCTCGACGTCGAAGCTGCGGTGGTGACTCTGGCCCATGTCGCCGGTGCAGATCTCGATGATCCGGTACGGCAGGTCCAGCCCGGCGATCGCCCGCTCGGCCCGCTCGACCATGTCGGTCAGCAGCGCCGGCGCCTGCTCGGGCGTGGCGAACGCGAGGATCTCGACCTTGTCGAACTCGTGGGCGCGCAACATCCCCCGGGTGTCGCGTCCTGCCGAGCCGGCCTCGCGCCGGTACGACGCGCTGTGGGCCATCACCCGGATGGGCAGCTCGCGGTCGTCGAGGGTCTCGTCGGCGTAGATCGACGTGAGCGGCACCTCGGCGGTGGGGATGCACCACAGGTCGTCGCGTTCGATCGCGTATGCGTCGTCGGCGAACTTCGGCAGCTGACCGGTGGCGGTGAGCGTGGCGGTGCTGACCAACGACGGTGGGCGCACCTCTTCGTGAGCGTCGGCGTTCAGGTCGAGGCCGTACTGGCAGAGCGCCCGAGCGAGGGTGGCACCGGCGCCGCGCTGCATGGTGAACATCGCACCGGAGATCTTGACGGCGCGTTCGTTGTCGAGGATCCCGAGTTCCTCGGCGGTCTCCCAGTGCGGAACCCGCAGGTGGTCGGGCACCTCGTCGGGCAGGCCGATCGGCCCGGTGACCACCGGGTTGTCGGCGTCGCCCTCGCCGTCGGGGGCGTCGGGGTGGGGCAGATTGGGAATGCCGAGGAGCAGCTCGCGCAACGCCGACGACACCTGCTCGTGTTCACCGTCGAGGGCGCGCTCCTCGTCACCGAGCCGGCGACTCTCGGACTGCAAGGCCTCGGCTGCGGCGACGTCGCCGTCTCGGCGGAGGCGCCCGACGTCCTTCGAGATCGCGTTGATCCTGGCGCGGACGGCGTCGCGGCGGGCGGTGATGTCGACCAGCCGGGTGTCGAGGAGCGCCGCCTGGTCGACTTCGTCGAGCAATGTGGGGCTCGCGCGACGTGCCAACGCCGACTTGACGCCGGTGAGGTCGGTGCGCAGGAGCCGCTGGTCGATCACGTCAACGAACGCTAGCTGCCGGCGCCCGGCCAGTGTCGGGTCCGTTGTCCGACGATCGCTACGACGGGCGGTCGTCGGGAGCGGTACGCACCTGAGCGAACGCTCGCTCGACGTCGGCGGTGGTCAACGGGACGTCGTTGTCGGTGGCGGCATCGCCGGTCAGCTCGGCCGCAGGGATCGGGTGCCGGCGCCGATAACTGTCACGGTTGGCCTCGTGGTACCCGGCGGCGAACCGCTTGAAGAACAAGAAGATGATGATCGCCCAGAGGAAGATGCCGCCACCGGTCTTCATGATGGCGCCGGCGAGCTGCTGGTCGTGTTGCACGGACAGCCCCCACACCCGTACCGGTTGGTCGTAGGTCTCGTAGACCGCACCCTCGGCGAACGTGAGCCACGCTGCCGGGATCGTCGGCACCAGCGACTGGACGAAGAGGTACAGGCACTTGGCGAGTGGCCCGATCTGCAGTTCGGGGAACGGGCCGACGACCGGCATCCACATCAGCAGCGAGGCGATCACCACGGCGAAGTGGAGCGAGTAGTGCAGCGGCCCGTTGTCGACCGATGCGGTGACGAGCCCGGGGATGTGGGTGATGACGATGACGGCGTTGAACGCGATTGCGGCGAACCACGGCCGGCACATGAATGCGACGACGCGGTAGAACTTGCCGTCGCCGACGAGCACCCGCAGCAGCCACTGCGGCGTGGCCATCAACACCAGTGGCGGAAGGAAGTAGCTCAGCATCATGTGCTGCAACATGTGCGCCGAGTAGAGGTACTCCTCGCCCACGTCGTGCATCGGCCAGTCGCTGGCGATCCACAGCATCAGCATGGCACCGACGAAGGATCCGATGTTGAAGCGCGACACGACCGGTGTGCCGGGGGCAACCGCTCTCGGACCGATGACGCGGACCATGTAGACGTACGAGGCGGTCAGGAATGCGACGAGTACCCAGACTTCCGGGTGCCATTGGAAGCGCCAGGGATCGAGAACTTGAGCGAGCATGGGGGTGCCCCTCCGAGGGGTCGTTCAGGCGAGGAAGAAGTGGAACGTGGTGAGCATCACCGAATACAACACGATGGCCCCGCCGAGTCCGATGTAGAAACCGAACTTGAACAGCGCGCTGTCGTGCTTGAGGTGCATGAAGTAACTGACGACGACGAAGAACTTGATCACCATCATGATCAGCAACGACGGGATCAGCAGCGCTTCGGGCATGCCGGCGATCTCGGTGACCGCGACCTCCATCGCCGTGAGCACCGCGAGGAAGAGCGCGATCAGGATGTAGGTCTTGTCGGAGATCTCGTGGTGGTAGAGGTCGTCGTTCGCTGTTGCGTCGTGCTCGACGGCGTCGCCGGTGGTGGAGAGTTCGGTGTCGCTGCTCATGCCGGCACCAGGTAGACGAGGGTGAAGATCACGATCCAGACGACGTCGACGAAGTGCCAGTACAGCCCGACCATCTCGACGGTTTCGGCCTTGTCGCCGACGATGCGGCCCTTGGCGAGCATGCCGACCAACGCCAGCAGCATGATGATGCCGACGGCGACGTGGACGCCGTGGAAACCGGTGAGCGTGTAGAAACTCGACGAGAACAGGCTGGTCGTGTAGCCCAGGCCCTCACGGTAGAAGACCGTGAACTCGTACACCTGGCCGGCGAGGAACAACCCGCCGAGCAGGGCGGTGACGGTGAGCCACAGGCGGGTGCCGCGTTCGTCCTTGCGTTTCGCCGCGGACACCGACAACACCATCGTGAGCGACGACATCAGCAGCACGAAGCTGGTGGCCGACGTGAACGGGATGTCCCACAGCTGGTCGGGGCCGAGGGCGTCGCCCTGACGGTTGCGGTACAACATGTAGGTCGAGATCAGCCCGCCGAAGAGCAGGCACTCGGAGCCGAGGAACAACCACATCGCCAGCTTCGTGTTCGACAGGCCGGTGGCGGTGTGATGGACCAGGCCGATGTGGTCCTGGCCGTCGTCGAATCCGGCGGGGATCGCCTCGTCGGGAGCGGCTGGTGCCGCCGCGTCGGGCTCCGGTGTCAGCGGTGGTTCGGTGGTGGTGTCAGACATGCGCGAGTTCCTTGCTCGGCTGGCCGCCGTCGGACGGCGGGTCGAATTCGGAGTCGTCGGCGGTCGGCGGCTCGAGCGCCCATCCGAACAGCGCCAGGATGCAGATGGCGGCGCCGACGGCGAGGAGCAGGAAGCTGTAGATCACGCCGTAACAGACGACCAGCATGCCGAACGACAAGATGATCGGCCAGTAGGAGGGTGACGGGAGGTGGATGTGCGCGTCGGCGTTCGCTTCCTCCTCGGCGATCACCTGTTCGCCGGTCCTGACCTGCTTGTAGTCGTGCTGGCCGTCCTCGCCGACGTCTTCGTACTTGCGGTGGAAGAACTCGTCGAGCGCATGGATCGTGGGGGTCCGGTCGAAGTTGTGCTCCTTCGGCGGGTTCTGGGTGATCCACTCGAGGCTGCGGGCGTCCCACGGGTCGGCGGGTGCCGGCGGGTTCTTGCGGCTCACCCAGATGTTCACGAGGAACAGCAGGGCGCCGACGCCGAGGATGAACGAACCGATCGTGGACACGAGGTTCCAGAAGCCGAGGTTGAAGAAGCCCTCACCGGCGCGGTTCTCGGTCCAGACGTACATGCGGCGAGGCTGGCCCTGCAGACCGATGATGTGCATCGGACCGAACGTGAGGTTCATGCCGATGATCATCAACCAGAAGTTCCAGCGACCCCAGGTCTCGTTGAGCATCTTGCCGAACACCTTCGGCCACCAGTAGTAGATGCCTGCGAACAATCCGAGCACGGCACCACCGAAGATCACGTAGTGGAAATGCGCCACGATGTAGTACGTGTCGGTCTGCTGGGTGTCCGACGGTGCCACTGCGTGGGTGACGCCCGACAGCCCGCCGACCGTGAACTGCACGATCAGTCCGACGGCGAAGAGCATCGCCGTGGAGAACCACAACTTGCCGCCCCACATGGTGAGCGTCCAGTTGATGATCTTCACACCGGTCGGCACCGCGATGGCCATCGTCGCCACCGAGAACACCGCCACCGAGATCGGCCCGAGGCCGGCAGCGAACATGTGGTGGGCCCACACACCGAAGCCGACGAGGCCGATCGCCGCGCCCGAGAACACCACGAACGGGTAGCCGAACAGCGGCTTGCGGGAGAACGTCGGCAGCACCTCGGAGATGATGCCGAACGATGGCAGGACGAGGATGTACACCTCGGGGTGACCGAACAACCAGAAGAGGTGTTGCCACAGCAACGGATCAGCCCCTTCGGCGACGTTGAAGAACGTGGCGTCGAAGTTTCGTTGGAACAGCAACAGGAACAGCGCCACGGTGATGATCGGAATGGCGAACAACAGCAGGAACTGCACCACGAGCGCCATCCACGTGAAGATCGGCATGCGCATCAGCGTCATGCCGGGCGCGCGCATGTTGAGCGCAGTGACGATCAGGTTGACCGCACCGACCTGCGAAGCGACGCCGGTCATCAGCAACCCGAGCGTCCAGAAGTCGACGCCGTTGGTGGGCGAGAACGGCACCGAGGAGTTCGGGGCGTACATGAACCAGCCGCCGTCGGCAGCACCGCCGAGGAACCACGAGGTGTTGATGAAGATGCCGCCGAAGATGAACGTCCAGAAGCTGAGTGCGTTGAGACGGGGGAACGCGACGTCTCGAGCACCGATCTGCAGCGGCATCATGTAGTTGGCAAACGCAGCCGCCATCGGCATCACGAACAAGAACACCATGGTGGTGGCGTGCATCGTGAACATCTGGTTGTACTTGTCGGCCGACAGGATCGTGCCGTCGGGCTGGGCGAGCTGCAGACGGATCAGCAGGGCTTCGAAGCCACCGATGAAGAAGAAGACCATGGCGGAAACGCCGTACATGATCCCGATCTTCTTGTGGTCGACCGTGAACGCCCACGACTTCCAGCCGGTGCTCTCCACCGGGCGGCGGAAGTAGCCGTAGGAGGACGACGGCGTGACGACACCGGAGGTCCCGGCGAGTGCGGGGGTGTCACTCGGTCGTTCGATGATGGCCATGGGTTATCGGGCTCCCGTCACTTGCGTTCCAGCAGGTAGGCGATCAGTTCGTCGATCTGGTCCTCGCTGAGGGCCAGGTTCGGCATGCCGCGGACGAGACCGTCGGTGACCTCGAGCTTCTCGGCATCGGCGTACATCGGCTTCTTGGCCGGGGCGTTGCGCAGCCATTCGCGCAGGTCGACCGAGTTGAGGCAGTCGGCGGTGACGCCTTCCAGGTACCGCTCGCCGAACTCCTCGGGAGGCGCCTCCCAGACGTCGGCGCGGCACTCGTCGGTGAGTAGGTCCCAACTGGCGCCGGCAAAGGTGTTGCGGGTCATGAAGTACGACAGGTTCGGTGCGGCACCCGAATAGACCTGCAGGTCGGGACGGGCGATGACGGGAGCACCGTCGGCATCCTCGAGCCCGTTGACCTGATGACAGCGTGCGCACTGGGCCACGTAGGTGCCCTCACCGGTCGCTGCGAGCGTGCCCGCGGCAGGCGCCTGGTACGGGGCGAGCTGCTGGGCCTTCCAGGCTTCGAAGTCGTCGGGTTCGAGGGCGACGACCTCCATGCGCATGTTGGCGTGCGAGAGGCCGCAGAACTCGGTGCACTGCCCGGCGTAGATGCCCGGCTCGTCGGCCTCGAGGCGAAGGGTGTGGACGCGGCCGGGGACCATGTCGCGCTTGCCGTTGAGACGCGGGATCCACCACGAGTGGATGACGTCGCGGCTGGTGCCGCGCACGAGCACCGGTGTGCCGACCGGGATCACCATCTGCCCGGAGGTGACGATCGGCTCGGGAATACCCCCGCAGCCGTCCTGCTGGGCGTAGTCGACCTCCCACCACCACTGCTGACCGGTGACGTTGACGATGCACTCGGTGTCGTCGGTCTCGTTGAGCGCCATGATCGTGCCGACGGTGGGGATGGCGATACCGATGAGGATGAGCGCCGGCAGGATCGTGAGGCCGATCTCGAGCGCCGGCTTGCCGTGGGTCTGCTCGGGGATCGCCTGGCCCCGGTCGCGGAACTTCACGACGATGATCGCCACGAAGGTGAGCACGATCAGGCCGACAATGCCGGCGATCGGGAACACGATCCAGTCGAGATCGTTGATCATCTCGGCGTTGGGGCCTGCGGGGTCCCAGGTGTCCTGCGGCGCATCCTGTGCGCAACCGGCAACGAGGGCGCCGAGACCGGCGACCAGTGCGATTCGGGCTGCCGGACCACGCAGCTTCGCTCGGCGACTCATGGTGCTGACGGTACTCGCGGATTCCACTGGATGCCTTTTCGATCGGGAGTTACTCACGGCACAACCAGTTCCAGTCGGGCCGACTCGACACCGGGCACGAAGAACGAGTAGCCGTCGGGGAAGGCGAAGCTCGGAGCGCCGATGGTGATGGTCTTGTTCTGCTCGCCGTCGGGCTCGACGAGGGCGGTGCAGACCAGGAAGGGAACCTCCTCGTCCGCGCCGTCCTCCTCGACCACTCGTGTGCCGAGATCGAGCGAGAGACGACGATCCTCGTCGGATTCGTTGACGAAGAGCACGTTGTTCGGGTTCGAGCGTGGCAGCGTCAGCGAGTCGGTGCCCTCCTCGACCGGCCCGTTGACGTCGAAGACGAGCTCGCCTGCATCGGTGAGCGTGATCGTGGCGGCGACGGCAGCGGTGGCACCGACGCTCTGCGAGGCCTTCTCGTCGGCCTCGAACTCTTCGGTGCTGGCGCAGATGTCGCCGCCTTCTTCGCTGACGCCTTCGGTGGTCTCGTGGACCTTGATCTCACGTTCGCCGTCGAGCCCGGCGGCAGCCCCACCGGCGACGAGGGCGAGGGCACCGACCGCGATCGTCCCGAACGCCGCGCGCGACTTGATGCCCGGGCGGTAGGCCAGCAGGAACGCAACACCCAGGATGACGGCGCCCATCACCGAGAAGAACACGACGGTGTTGGTCTTGGACAGCCACAGCATGATGCGGCTGAAGGCGTAGACGATGATGCCGATGCCGATGGCTGCGGCCAGGGGGAACTCGAGCGGGTTGGCGATGCGGCTGCGGACCTCGGCGTTGAACGTCGCATCGGCCGAGGCGCGTTCGGCCCAGGCCTCGGCGGTCCATTCGGCTCCGGCGGCGAGCATCAGGATGATCCCGACGATGAACACCGCCTGGTAGGTGACCAGCCCGACGGTGACCACGACGGCGCCGAGCGCGAACGCCATCGGCCAGATGCTGTCGGCGGGCGGGCGGGCGGCGGCGGGCGCGGTCTCGACGGCGGAGATCTCGTCGTCCCAGACGTTCGAGTCGCGGACGTAGATGTTGACGCCGGCGAGGAACGCGAGTGCGACCGCTGCCGAGGCGAGCCCGACCGTGCCCATGACACCGTCTTGCGCGACGCCGTAGGCGATCGCCGACACGGTGGCCAGGACGGTGGCGCCGATGAGGAACTTGGAACCGGTGGTGAACATTCAGTGGCTCACTTGGTGACGTAGACGAGGAACCAGATGGCGGCGAAGATCGCCGACATCGCGTACCAGTAGATGGCGTGGGAAACGAGGATCTCTTGGTCGCCGGAGCGGCCGCCGATGTAGCGGAACGCAGCGACGACGGTGAACACGACGCCGGCGATCATCAGCGCCATGAACATGCCGGTGATCGCATAGAACATCGAGGCATAGGTGCCGTCGCCGACGCCGAGGCCCATCCGGACGTACACGAAGGCCTGGGCGTTGATGACCAGCAGTGCGACGAGGGCGGTGGCACCGAGGGCCAGAACGGTGTGGGGCCGGTCGTTGCGCTTCGCGCTCCAGACCGCCCATTGCCCGAAGACGCAGATCCCGACGAACGCGATCAGCATCACGTTGGTGGGCACCTCGGGGATGGTGGTGCCGTCGGGGAGCCAGGTGCCGGTGGCGTCGATCGCTTCACGACGCTGCAGCGCCCAGACGGCGAGCATGCTGCCGGCGAGCATCGTCATGGCCACCGCGGCCAACGAGGTGCCCACGAGCATCTGTCGCTGCGGCGCCGGAGGCGGGGCTGCGGGAAGGGCGTGCATCAGGCGTTGCTCCCGTCGTTGGATGCCGACTTGAGGTCGAGCAGTGGCTCGGCGGAGTGGACCACGGCGATCTCGGCGAAGTTGTCACGTGGCGCGGGCGAGGTGGTGGTCCACTCGAGGGTCTGTGCGTCCCACGGGTCGTCGCCGACCGAGCGGTCGCTGCGCACCGAGAGCAGCACGAGCCCGATGAACCCGAGCACCGCAACCGCGAACAGGGCGTGGCCGACGAGCGAGATGATGTTCCAGAGCACGAGGTCGTCATCGAGGTAGGCGGTGCCGGCGGGCTGGTCGAGGAAGCCGGCGATGTACATCGGGAACGCGGCGAGGATCGTGCCGGTCAACCCGAGCAGGGCGACCGGGGCGGCCTTGGCCGAGGCGACGGTGCTCCCCCACATCTTCGGCGCCCAGTGGATCACGGCTCCCATCGTGGCGAGCACAGCGCCGTACACGATGTAGACGAGTGTGGCTTCGTTGAACACCGTGCCCTGGAGGGCGAGGTCGTCCGCCGCGTACAACAGGTTGCCGAGCATGCCGACGAGCATCATCGCGAACCCGAAGAACGCGAACACGATGGCGGGCGAGTAGTTGAAGCGTGAACCGTCGCCGGGGCGAGCCGTCTGCAGCACCACGAGCAGGATCAGCAGCATGCCGAGGATCGGCAGGGCGTTGAAGAGCAGGAACGGGACCAGGTCGCGGACCTTCGTCTCGAGGTCGTCGACGTTGAGCTGACTGCCGGCCCACGGCAGGTTCTGGATGTTCTGCTGGGTGACCCCGGCGAGCGCGGCCATGCCGACGACGGCGAGACCACCGAACATCACGCCGCGCATGGGCATCCGACGACCGAACACCACGGGCACCAACTCGGCGAGCACGCCGATGGCGGGGATCGCGAACAAGAACGTGACCGGTTGGGACAGTGCCCACCCGGCCCACACCAGGACCCCCTCGTTGCCGCCGAAGCCGGTGCGGGCGTTGCGGTGGTCGACGAAGAGGTAGGCGAGTGTGCCGAGCAGGACCGGCATCACCAGGACGATGCCGAGCGTGAACACCAGCGCCGACCACGAGAACGGCGGGATGCGCCGCATCGTCATGCCGGGCGCCCGAGTGGTGAAGACGGTGGTGGCCACGGCGCCGGCGGTGGCGGTGATGCCCACCGCCATCAGCCCGAGGCCGGCGATGAACAGCGCCACGGCGTCGGCGTTGCCGCCGAGGGTGCCGCCGTTGTCGAGCAGGGCGACGGTCGTGAGCACGGCGCCGCCGAACCACATCCAGAAACCGCTGGAGGCCAGGCGGGGGAAGGCGATCGAGCGCGCACCGAGTTGCAGCGGAACGGCCATGACGCATGCGGCCATCACCAACGGCAGCAGCGTGGCGAACACGAGGCCGACGAGTTGGCCGTCGACGAGCTGCGGGAGGATCTCCGACCCGAGCACGGTGTCGCCACCGTCGAGGCGTTCGACACCGAGCAGCACGTTGATCACGACGGTGGCGACCAGGCCGAGCAGGCCGCCGGCGAGGTAGAGCCGGCCGGTGACCTTGTGGTCGGTGGAGGTGAAGATGCCCGCGATCCCCTCCAGGAGACTGGAGGTGTCGGCGTCAGCGTCGCTCGGTGCGACGGCGACCGCTTCGGGACTGGATTCGATGGTGGTCATACGGGGTGGTCACTCACTTGTCTGAAGCCCCTGTGGTCAGCGGGCGACTCGAAACGTGGCAGGGCACGACACGGCGAGACTACTTGGATCGGGTCCGTGGACCCGAAATCCTCGCGAATCACCGACGGGGTGTCGTGCACGTCCCGAGGGTGTCTCGTGCGGGTCGTGGCGATGGACGACAAGGCGACGTCGGCAGTCACCAGCCGTTGCGTACCAGCACGTCGACGGTCATCGCGCCGAACAGCACGGTGACGTAGGTGATCGAGAACCCGAACAACCGCATGCTGGCGGTGGGCGTCGGGTGGCGTTTGAGGGCGAGGGTGCCCCCGAGGAACACGGCGCCGAGCACGACGGCGCTGACCGCGTAGATCCAGCCGAGTTCGGCGACGGGGATCAGGACCAGGGTGCTGATGACCAGTGCCACCGTGTACCAGATCATCTGGCGCACGGCGACCTCGATCGGCACGACCGAGGGCAGCATCGGGACGTCGGCGGCGCGATAGTCGTCGGCGTACTTCACGGCGAGCGCCCAGAAGTGCGGTGGTGTCCACAGGAACATGGCGACGAACAACACGATCGGCGCCCATGACAGCGAGTTCTGCACCGCCGCCCAGCCGACGAGCACCGGCACGGCGCCGGCGGCACCGCCGATCACGATGTTCTGGCGGCTGGTGCGCTTCAACCAGAGGGTGTAGACGCCCACGTAGAAGGCCGCGGCACCGAACGCGAGCACGGCGGAGAGCAGGTTGGCGCCGGCCCACAGCACACCGAACGCGAGCACCTGCAGGGCGATGGCGAAGACGAGGGCGTTGCGGGGTTCGATCACGCCGGTGACCAGCGGGCGGGCCTGGGTGCGGGCCATCAGGGCGTCGATGTCACGGTCGACGTACATGTTGACGGCATTGGCGCTGCCCGCGGAGAGCGTGCCACCGAGCAGGGTGACCGCGACGAGCGACCATGCGGGCCAGCCGCCTTCGGCGAGCACCATGGTGGGCACCGTGGTGATCAGCAACAGCTCGATGATGCGCGGTTTGGTGAGCGCGATGTACCCACCGATCACGGTGGTGGGAGTGCGACGGCTCCCGTGGGCCACGCCGCCGGGCGCCAGCCGGGACGGTACGAGAGGACGACTGCCGACGGACATGACCGCCTCATCGTACCGGCGGCACCGACCGGCGGGCCAACGCCAGCGCGTGGTTCCTCCGGACCTGGTTCCCCCGGTCCACGTGTCCGGGAACCACGGTGGTTCCTTCCGACCCGGGTCGGGGGAACCACGATTGCAGGGGCACACTGGTGCGGTGCCGACGACGCTGGAACCCACGGAGGTGAAGGAGCCCGACCTCGACGACGCGGCTGCGGTCGACCGCCCGTGGGTGGTGCTGGTGTGGAACGACCCGGTCAACCTGATGAGCTACGTCACCTTCGTGTTCCAGAAGCTGTTCGGCTATTCGCTCGAGAAGGCGACCGAGTTGATGCTCGACGTCCACGAGAAGGGTCGCGCCGTCGTCGCGTCGTGCGGCCGCGAAGAGGCCGAGATGCACGTCTTCCGCCTCCACGAGCACAGCTTGTGGGCCACGATGGAGCACGATGGCCCGTCGTCGTAGGTTCGTCGCACCGGTCCAGGCACTCGACGGCGGCTGGCGGATCAATCTCGACGACGAGGAACGCAACCTGCTCGTTCGCCTGATGGGCGAACTCGAAGCGCTGCTCACCGGCCCCGACGACAACGAGCTGATCCGACGCCTCTTCCCCGTTGCGTATCCCGACGACGACGAGAAGGAAGCCGAGTACCAGCGCCTGATGCGCGAGGAACTCGTGACGAGCCGGTTGGCGGCGATCGCGTCGGTCACCCGCACGATCGACCCCGCCAGCGCTCCGGTGATGCTCGACGAGGGCGAGACGATCGCGTTCATGCAGTCGATCAACGCCGTGCGATTGGTGCTGGGCTCGATGCTCGGCATCACCGACGACGACTCCGCCGACGATGCGGATGCGGCCGACAGCCCCGAGCACCACCTGTACGACTTTCTCAGCTGGCTGCTCGAGTGGACGGTGCGTTCACTCTCGCCGAACTGACGAGAACACTGCGGATCGGTTCCCGATCCCGCCGTTCGGCACCCACTGTCCGGGTATGCAGCGAAGCTCCGACGGACGAGGGGTCGTCGCGCGCCGACTATGGTCGCGCCACGGTGTCGGGGGAGACACCATTGGCGGCAAGGAGAAGCGGTTGGGGGTTCCACTGATTCCCGGTCGGGCGGCGGCCCGACCGCATCGGGCTCGCCGGTCAGGCGAGCAACCGATCGCGCGCCCCGGCGACTCCACCGTCGCAGCCGGCACGCCGGTCGTCGGCACGGTCGGCACGGTCGGCGTCGGCGTGGCGGTCATCGCCGCAGCGGTGCTGGCGTCGGCGACGTTCGTCGGGCTGGTTCCGCTCCCGGCTGCGAGCTCGATCGCCCTGCTGGTGCCGGCCGCGCTGGTCGACGTCGAGCAGCGCCGCGTGCCCGACGCGTGGGTCGTCGGTGCGCTCGTCGTCCTGCTCGCTGGTCTCGTGGCCGAGTCCGTCATCGGGCCGTCGACCGACCTCCGCGCGACGATGTCGGCGGCCGCCGGCGGAGCGCTCGCGATGACGTTCCCGGTGCTCGTCCTGCATCTCGTGTCTCCCCGCTCGATGGGCTTCGGCGACGTCAAGGCCGCCGGCGTCCTCGGTGCAGCCCTCGGCACGGTCGACTGGCGGTTGGGGCTCGTCGCGCTCGCCATCGCCGCCGTCGCCGGTGCCGCGGCCGGCATCGCCGGCAGGCAACGCACGATCGCCTTCGGCCCCTTCCTGGTCGCCGGCGCCTGGATCTCACTGCTCGCCCACGAACCGATCCTGCGTGCTCTCTTCACCGACGGAGCACTGCTGTGACCTCGACGACGTCCGTCACCGCCGCGCGATCGGACGTCGGTCGCGCATCGAGCGGACGCGGTTTCACCCCGACGTCACGACGTCGCAACCGGATCGCCGCCGGGGTCGCGCTGGCCGCAGTCGCGATCGGCGGCAATCTCCTCGTGTACGCGAGCCTCGACTCGGCCGAGCCGGTGGTGCAGGCCGTGCGTGACGTCGCGGCGGGCGAACAGATCACGTTCGACATGTTCCGCGCCGTCGACGTCGACGCCGATTCGACGGTGAACCTGATCGCCGGCGAGCGTCTCGATTCGCTCGTCGGCAGCTACGCCAAGGTCCGCCTGGTCGCCGGGTCGTTGGTGACACCCGAGTCGTTGCAGACAGCTCCTCTGGTGACCCCGGGCAGCTCCGTCGTCGCGATCCAGGTCGCCGACGGCGCCCTTCCGATCGGGCTGCGCGAACGGGTCGCAGTGTTGCTCGTCATCCCCGACGAGCGATCGGTGGATGACGCGGTCGGCGTCACGTCGGTTCCCGGGCGGGTGGTGGGTCTCCCGACGGACACGACGTCGGCGCTCGGCTTGCTGTCGCTGTCGGTCGAGGTGGCAGCCGGTGACGCAGCCACCGTCGCCGCGGCCGACGACGTCCGGGTGGTGCTCGTCGAACCGACCGTCGATCGGGCCGCCCGACCGACCGCGGATCCAGCCGTCGATCAGGACGACGGGCCGTGACACTGGTCGCAGTGGTGGGCGACGCAGCCACCACGACGGCAGTGGCGCTGGCCGCCGGATGGAGTGCGCCCGACGACGCCGTCGTGCTCGAAGCGGACCCGACGGGCGGATCGCTGGCGGGCTGGCTCGACACACCGGCCCACCCGTCGCTGTCGACCGTCGTGGCCCACGTGGGGACGAACACCGATCGTTCTGCGCTGACCACGCTCGACGCGATGACGCACCGGAGCGCCTCGGGGGTGCGGTTCGTGGCCGCCCCCGTTCGGGCACGAGCCGCTCACCGGGCGGTGGAGGAGGCAGCCGTTGCGTTGTTCCCGACCATCGCCGACGCTCCGCTCGCCGTCATCGCCGACGCCGGGCGGCACCGGGCCGGCGAACCGCCGACCGCGGTGCTGCGGCTGGCCGACGTGGTCGTGATCGTGCATCGCCAGGCGAACGCGTCGGCAGCCGCTGCGACGGTCCGCATCGAACGGCTCGTCGAAACCGTCGAGGAGCTGGCCCATCTCGATGCCGACGTCGTCCTGGCCGTGATCGGGGCAACCCCGTTCGATCCGGCCGAGATCGGCAGCTTCGTGCTCCAGGCGGTCCCCGAGAGCATCGGGACCACGGTGGCACTCGCCGACGATCCGTTGGCTGCCGCCACGATCGCCGGGCGGGCCGGCGTCTCGGCGAAACGACTCCGTCGTCTGCCACTGCTGCGTGACGCGTCGCTCGTCGCCGACGCCGTGCTCGACCTCGTCGCAGCGCGGCCGCTCGACCTCGAGGTGACTTCCGTACCGGGTGGATCCCGCCGGGCCGATTCCGTGCGGTCCGGCGCCGAGGAGCGTTCGACATGACCCTGTCGGACACACGTTCCGCCGTGGGAGCCCGTGGCTCCGATGACGATCTGGCCGCCACGATCACCCTGGTCACCGACCGCGTCGCCGACCGGCTGATCGAGGCGATCGAGCACGACGACACCGTGCGCAGTTCCGCGAGAACCACCGGTCTCGCGCTCGCCGGTGACGAACGTCGCCAACAGCTCCTCGTCGGCGCGTGGATCAGCGAAGAGGTCACCAGGGTCAACGAGGAGCGGTTGCAGCGCGGCGTTCGCCCGCTGTCGCAACACGACGAGCAGCACGTGCGTTCCCGTGTCGTCGCCGATCTCACGGGCGCCGGCCCCCTCGAGCCGTACCTCAGCGACCCGATGGTCGAGGAGGTCGACGTCAACGGGCCCGACTCGACCTGGGTGACCTACACCGATGGTCGCAAGGTCGACGTCGGCCGGCTCTGGGCGTCGGCGGCCGAGCTGACGTCGTTCCAGAAGCGGATGGCGCTGAGGATGACCGGCACCGGCGAGGGCCGCCTCGACACGTCGTCGCCGATGCTCACCCTGCAGTCGCGCGACGGCGCACGCATCGTGATGGTGCTCGGTGGCAGCGGCGAGCACGGCGTGTCCACACATCCCCGCATGGCGATCCGTCGCTTCGTCGTGCGCCAGGTCGGCCTCAGCGGGCTCGCCGACCTCGGGCTCTTCCCCCATCCGATGGTCGAACGGCTGCGTGCCCTGGTGCGCTGCGGATTCACGATCCTGGTGTCCGGACCGCCCGGTGCCGGCAAGACGACGCTGCTCACCGAGCTGCTCGGCGAGGTGTCAGCGCTCGAGCGGATCATCACCGTCGAGAAGAACCTGCTCGAGCTGCGCCTCGAGGACGACCCTCGTCATCCCGACGCCCCCGCCCTCTTCACCCGCCACGCGAACGCCGAGGGAGAAGGCGAGATCACCACTCGTCAGTTGGTCGAGCTCACCCGCCGACTGAACCCGGACCGGGTGGTGGTCGGCGAGCTGGTCGAGGACGAGGCGCTCGACATGCTCGACGTCGCGTCGATGTGCAAACGCGGATCGTTGGCGACCATCCACGCGCACACCGCAGACATCGTGCTGCAACGCCTCGCCTACTACGTGTCGAAGTCGAACACGAGCCTGCCCGAGTTCGCCGTGTGGTCCCTCATTGCCCAGACCGTCGATTTCGTGGTGCACATCGACCTGGTGCGCAACGCGGTCGAGGATCGCAGCGCAGTCCGTCGCGTGACTTCGATCATCGAGGTCGGCGGGCTCGGCGAAGCCGGTGGCGTATCGAGCACCGAGGTGTGGGCGCTCGACGACCGCGACGAACTCGCCCAGGTGGCCCCGCTGTCGAAGCGACATCTCGACCGTCTCCGCCTCGCCGGCTACCCCACCGAGCTGTTCTCCGTCGGATCGTTCCCCGTCGAGTCGTTCCCCGTCGAGTCGTTCCCCGTCGGCGGCGGTGCCCGATGAGCATCGACGTCGCG
>Ga0102938_10001137_pt1 | contig 20095 bp, 17 predicted proteins | sample SalPonR2_B_D2_MG_FD_84516 | JGI IMG/M metagenome (GOLD analysis project Ga0102938, IMG submission 84516) | Salt pond soil microbial communities from South San Francisco under conditions of wetland restoration - Salt Pond MetaG R2_B_D2_MG | ecosystem: Environmental > Aquatic > Marine >... | reverse complement strand
TCCAGCAGTCCGGGGTCCCGATGGAGCAATTCAACCTCCTGCAGGGCGATGATGTGAGCGTCAAGGCTGTCCAGAACCGTCTTGATTTTGTCCGGATCGTAGAACCCGGCGCGGCCGTAACAACGGTGGATGTTGTAACTGACCAGACGTAGGGGCATGCTAATTGGTCTCCTCTGCTGTCAGTCGTGATGCTTCAAATATTCCAAGCATGCAGGTATTTGCAGTCGGCTCATGCATCGTCCGACAGGCTCCTTGCATTTCATTTTTTTGGTTGCCAGGCCTGCTCCTTCTTTTCATATTGTTGTTTCACTGCCGCCCAGGCAACCTTGTGAGCGACTTCTTCCCGCGAGTCATCCCCTCTTCTGTCCTCTTCATTCTTGTACTGATCCCAGGCACTGTTAAAAGCCGCCAGATAAAGCTCCTGAGCATGCTTAGGTAATACCTTTCTGACCGACTCAGGCAACTCGTTGCGCGTTTCATACGGCATAGGCATCTCCTCTCAAAATAGCTGGATACACATTACTTTTAATTATACCTGATACCGACAAAGGATAAAGTCCGATGCCCGGTTTTTCTCTGACATCTAGAAATTGACTCCTGCAACTGATTAGCGGATGTCAGTGTTTGTTTAATGGTCTACATGTTAAAATTCCGGGTATTCCTCTTTTATAGAGGTAGCGTTGCGCAAGCTTTTTCTTTGAGCCTCTTATTTCATCTGGAGCGGTTATAAAGTGTCTGATACTTCTGCCAAAAATCCTTTTTCTCCAACAAACCCTTTTTTCACCGCTACCGGTGCGTCACGATTTCCCAGCCCGGTGACCGACTACTGCGAGTCGCGTCTGGACTTGAACAAATTCTGCATTCAGCATCCGGCCGCGACCTTTTTTGTCCGGGCAGCGGGGGACTCAATGATTGAGGCGGGGATTTTTCCTGGCGATCTGGTTATTGTTGATCGCACGCTGGAGGCGAAACATAATGACATTATCGTTGTCGCCATCAATGGAGAACTGACGATCAAAAAACTCGAGACCCGCCCTTCCCTGCGCCTGGTAGCGCTGAACAGCACTTATCAGCCCATCGGCCTTCCTGAAGAGAGCGACCTTGAGATTTTCGGGGTGGCTATCCATGTTATCCACTCCCTGCGCAACCCCTCAGGATCCTGATGTACGCCCTGGTCGACTGTAATAATTTTTATGTCAGTTGCGAGCGCCTGTTCAACCCGGCACTTAAAGGAGTGCCTGTAGTCGTTCTATCCAACAACGATGGCTGTGTAGTTGCACGGAGTCCGGAAGCGAAAGCTTTGGGCATCAAGATGGCGGTGCCGGCCTTTCAGATTAAAGAGCTGATCAAAAAGCACCAGATCCGCGTCTACTCTTCTAACTATTCTTTTTATGGAGACATTTCTTCCCGAGTGATGGCAACCCTGGAATCACTGGCTCCACAGATCGAAGTGTATTCCATTGATGAGGCGTTTCTTGATTTAAGCGGTTTTGGCCAGCCCGGGTCCCTGACCGATTACGGTCAACATATTCGTAGCACCGTCAAACAATATATCGGGATTCCGGTTTGTGTCGGCATTGCCCCGACCAAAACCCTGGCAAAGCTCGCCAACCACGGGGCCAAATCCTATCCACGAACTGGCGGGGTGGTTGACCTCAGCGCTAAAGAGCGCCAGCAAAAACTGATGTCACTTGTTGATGTCGGTGAGATCTGGGGCATCGGCCGTAAAACGGCCGAAAAACTTCAGCGCCACGGGATCAAGACCGCATTCCAGCTTTCCCAACTGGATCTGCAGCACGCACAGCGGGTGGCCAATATCAATCTGGTTAAAACCATTGATGAACTTAATGGGGTGATTCGCTATTCCTTTGACGATGTGCCCGAAATCCGCAAGCAACTGATCTGTTCGCGGTCATTCGCACAACGTATGACCGATTATACCTCTTTACGTCAGACAATCTGTGAATTTGCAGCGCGGGCCGCAGAGAGATTACGGGGGGAGCAGTTGGCTTGCGGTGTTGTTCAGGTTTTTATTCGAACCGGTCAGTTTAACAATAATGATCCCGGCTACAGCAATAGTGCCACCGCCAGGCTTTCAGCGCCTGCCGCTGATACCCGGACGATTGTCAAGACGGCGACAGATCTGTTCGACGCAATCTGGAAGGAGGGCTATCGCTATGCCAAATCAGGGGTGATGCTGGGTGAATTCTGTGATCCGCAGACAGTTCAACAGGACTTGTTTGCTGACGCTAGCGTTGATGAAGAGAGTGCCAGGTTGATGGGCGTTATTGACCAGATCAATCGATCCAGCAAAGGCAAGGTCTGGTTCGCTGGACAACGACCCTATGAGGACTGGTTTATGAAACGAGCCAACCTCTCGCCAGCCTACACTACCCGCTGGTGTGACCTGCCGCTGGTGAGGTGAAGAATACCAGCTCAACAACAAAAAAATCTGTTGAGTGGATAGATTTTGTGGCGCGCCAGGAGGGATTCGAACCCCCGGCCTACGGATTAGAAGTCCGTTGCTCTATCCAGCTGAGCTACTGGCGCGTAAATGATAGGTACCGTGACCGGCAAAGGCTGGTTTCTAGCATGCTGATAAAAGATTTGCAACGAATTTTGATGGCGTCGCAAAAACTCACCAACTGCTGCGTTGCTGCAATTATTTCACTGCTTCGACGTACGTAAGTACGCCTCATTGCACAATAATCACGCGCCTTGCAGTTGGCGCTTTTTGTTTATCCATCAAAATTGATATTTTTTGCAAAAAAATCATTTTTGTCGCCACTCACGCTGGTTGAGACTCCACAGTTAATCCTGGTCGTTCTGATCAGCATCTCCACCCCGACCGCGGTTTTCAGCAGACATTTCGCCGGAACCGTTACCGGCAATCAGAGGATCCTGATGAAAGGGATCAGCGGGGAAATCTTCACGTAAATCGGTGGCATGACTCAAGGTTCGCTGCAACAGATCAAACAGAGGACCAAACCCCGGATCATCGACAAAGGGATCGTTATCCTGGACGTACATGTTCCACGCCGCTGATGTCGCTACCGGATCCTCCTCAAACAGGTCGGAGGACCCACAGTTTTCAGCGCGCTGCGCACAAATAGCTTGTTCAAGCAGGGAGAAACTGTAGAGCAGATCGGAAATCAGCTCCTTTGGCTCCGGCAAACCGCTGCGATATAGGCGTGCGAGCTGCTCAAGCCATTCTGCTGCGAGACTGTAATTCCGACTTTCAAGTTGCTGCAAACGTGATGGCAGTCCGCCAAGCCTGGCTAATGAGTGACACACCTTCTCCGCTATTTTCTGAACACTGCTGAGATCTTCTGTTTCAGCGCGTAGCGACAACTTCTGTAAACGATCCATCAGTTCGGCCGTTGATTCCTGCTCGGGGCCGGGCAACCTGTCGCTGTGCTGACGCAAGGCCTCTGCACAGTTACTTATCCGTTGCAATATATCAAGTTGCTGATCGCCATCATTCATAAAAACCTCGTGATGTAGCAAAAAGTCACCAGCAGGCACTGTCAACTCATCGGCGCCTGAAAGTGAAACAATACCCTTGTTCGCTTAAGAGAGCAACCCGACTAGCGTGAGCGCGTCTGCCCATCCAGGACAAAATGGACAGGAACCACAACCCAACTTTCAACCACCTTTCCAGCTCGACTGGCTGGGGTAAAGCGCCAGCGCTTGATGGCTCGGCGGGCGGCTTGATCAAGACTTTTATAACCGCTTGAATTTTTCATCTTCACCTCACCGACTTCTCCATTGGCAAGCACTCGGATCTTAAATTCCACCGTACCTTCCCACCCCCGATTCCGCGCCAGACGTGGGTAGGCAGGAGCAGGATGATAGCCATAGCGTGGCTGGGCCGCCACCTGCACAGCTAAAGATTGATGAGTATCCGGCACACCGTCAACGCGCCGCGGGCTTGCTGATATTGATGCCTCGTGCTTGATCGGTGAACCCTGACCTGCCGGCTCAGCCTCTTCGTATTCGGATTGATCGGCCGCTGACGAAACGTCCTGCTCAGGAGGCAATACTGCGATTTTATCCGTCGCGGCAGCGGCAGATTCAATTTGCGCTGGTGGCGGTTGAGGCTGAGGAACTGATGGCCTCGGAGGCTCTTCGGTAACAGCCGGCAGCTGTTCTTCGGATTCCGGGGAATGATGGCTAACTTCGACAGGCAATTGCCGCTCAATCAGCTCCTTAGCAGGCTCTTGTAAGTGGGCTGCATCAGCCTCTTCGACCTTGTCGGCCGGGTCAGTCAGGGGGGCGGCGATGACATCGGCAGCAGCAGGCTCCTGTCCTTCGGAAGAGCTATCAGCGGTGGCCAGAGAATCCATCCGGCGCTGCACCAATTCAACACCGACAAGGAGCTCGTCGACTTGATGATGGCGGCTTTCCGGGCTGAACCCCAGAACAACGACATGTAGAACAGCCGCAGATATTACAAACCCAAATATACGCATAAAACCCTGGCAAACTGACCTTATCGACCTTTTATTCTAAAACCAATTCTTGATAAATTTCAAAAACCGCACTCATGTTAACCATGCCGTGGCGATTGCTGACCAGCAGATTGTAACGCCCGGGATACTTCGGTGCCGGCATGACAACATTCAACAGATTGTGTGACTGCAATGTAACATTTTCGGCAAACTGAGGAATCGGGATAGCCGATATACCGCTTGCATCCTGAAAAAAATACAGCAGACCTTCGTCGATCAGCACAAACTTTGACAATCGACTCAGTGGCACGGTACCAATCATCAGCGGTTGCGCTGGTGTCGTCACATCAACCATATGAACTCCATCGCGCAAGGTGACAAGATAGACCAGGTTCTGATGAAAACGCACTCCTTTGCTATAACCCGGCAAGGCAATTGTGCTGAGCAGTTGCGGATGGGATGGATCCTTGACATCAACAATTAATAAACCGGAGCGGCCATTGGCGATATAGGCCAGGTTATCATGGACGTCAATATCCACCTGTTGATCAAATTGTTGTGCCGGAAAAGGAGGACGCAAGTGGCTGACCTGTTCCAGCTTGCCGTTATCATGGACGCGATAGACCAAGAGTCCCTGGTCATAGGTCACACACAGCAGATGATCAGCCACTGCCACCATACCAAGAATCTGTGGAGCAGCTATCTCTTCCACCACAGACGCAGTGCCGATGTCGGCAACAGTGGTCACCCGCAAACCTGTTTTCAGTGAGTAACTGATCAGATAATCATTGATAACCAGTAAGCGATTTGCTGCATAATCAGGCCAGTCTGCGATTAATTGTGGGCTGGTGCGATCACTAATATCAAACACCTTGACCCCGTCACTCTCCTGAGTAACAAATAGATAATCTTGATGTCGAGCCAGAGAGGTACTAGGCTGGGGAGCGTTGTCTAAATTGATGGCGCGTCTTTGCTGTTTATCAACCAAGCCGACCCCACCCACCCCGGTCAGCCGGAAGCTGAGATAAAACAGGTCATCAACGACGATCCCATCACTCACTCCGGGCAAAGAGTTGATCCAGGTTACCACCTGGCGCGAGCGCAATTGTTGGCGATCAATCGTCAATAAACCTTCTAGCGAACCCGTTACATATAAATATTCACCGTTTTCTGACAGGGTTTGCAGCCCTTCAGCAAAAGCCTTCTGCTCAGAGATTGTCCGATCACGACGATCAAAAACACGCAAGCCAAAGCTACGGTCAATCAGGTACAGGTAGTGCTGCCCTTCGACCAGATTCATAATGGAACCAAAGTCATCCCAACGCTGACTCAGTTCCAGCTGATCCAGCTGATCCAGCTGGCCAGCCTGCACCAAATCAAACACCCTGAAACTGTCAGACAGGGCAACATAGAGCTTTTCCTTTTTTGCCAGAACCGCACGCACGCTTGATTCAAAACGCAGCTGATCGATCAGTTTCAATGTTGCCGGGGTACTGCAATCATAGAGAAAAAGGACACCGTTGCGATCATAAAGGAAAAGCCGCTGACCGTAAAAAGCCATCCCTTTGATGATGCTGCCTGAATCGAGTTGACCAACTTGCCGGGGCGACATCGATTCCTTCAATTCATAAATCTTAAGACCACCGGGATAGGTGTTCACATACAGATGACCCGCATGAAAATAACTGGTGGTGGTCGTATCACCGGTCCAGATTTCAGACTCGATGGTAAGCTGGCCCTGCTTCAGGGTCATAATAACCAGTCCGAGCCGCCCACAGGACACAAACAGCTTGCCATTGTCATAGTGCAGGTCGATAACTGAACGTCCGGACAGGTAAGCCTTGAGCAGGCGGGGTGACTCCGGGTCAGCAATACTGACAAGCATCAACCCATCATTACTGCCAAGCAGCAGGACCTCATCAATGATCAGACTGGTATTAAAAAATCCATCCAACGGGTAGCGATTTATGATGGTATCCTGATTGCTGACATCCATCATCAGGCTGACTTGCGTATCGCGATCAAAGCCGCTACCGGTAAGCTGCAAGGTTGCGGTGCTGCCAACAGCTAAACGCTGAACTGGCGGCGAATGAACCATCAGGGTTGTAGTAGAACCGAGGTAATTGCGGAATAGTCCCCCTAACCAGATCAGAAGAATGACCCCTAGTGCAATGCTGGAGAATAAAGCGATCATTGGCCAAGTGCGCTTCATCAGATGGCCTCTCTGACAGCAGCAGGTGAAGCAACGTTGGCCTTTAGCAGTAGGGGGTCAAGAATCTGTCGCAAAGCGGACTGACTGACAGGTTTTTTAAGGTGACCAAAGAGAGGGTCGCTTTTCAAATCAGCAAATTCATGCTCACCAAGCAGACAGCAGAGCGGCAATTCCTTTTTTAAGGTCTGTAATTCTTTAACGCTGTGGATTGTGAGCTCGCTCGCATCAAGAATCATCAGAGCAACATGAGCGTGACGACTCAGCGCCACAGCATCATCAAGATTGTCAGCATATACAGGAACAATCTGCCAAGCGGTCAAACTCAACCGCAGCAACTGGCGCTCAGCGGGATGACAGCCGACAAAAACCACCTGAGGAGCGCTGGGTCTGCTAATGACCTCCGGGGTAGCAGCCGGTGTCGTCACTGAGATTTGCTCAAGCAAAGGCAAACGCAGTCCCACGGTAAAACAACTACCTTCGGCAAGACGACTCGCGACACTGATGTCCCCCCCCATCAGATCAACCAGGTGTTTAACAATCTGCAGCCCGAGGCCACTGCCCATGTTGACCCCAGAATGCAGACGTTGATGTTGATAAAACTGATCGAATACCCGCAAACTGGTCGCCTCATCCATACCAATCCCGGTATCCTTTACGGTAAAGATAAACCGCCCCAGCTCCTGACTTTCCGACACCAGTTGCAAGCCGACGTTGATGGTTCCCCTGGGGGTAAACTTGATCGCATTACCAATCAGATTCATCATGATCTGCCGAATCCGCGCGCGATCCCCCTGTGCCCGGCGGATGGCAGTCAGGGGGATATCGGCAACAAGCTCTACCCCTTTTGCATGGGCCTGGGGTGCCAGCAACTCAACAACCTCTTCGATGATTTGCGCTGGTTCGATTTCGCCCAGATCTAGCTCTAACACTCCGGCCTCAATCCGCGCGATGTCAAGAACATCGCTGATCAGCGCTAACAGGTCATTACCCGATTTATCAACGGTGTCAACCAGGGTGCGCTGTTGTTCTGTCAATGGGGTACGCTGCAGCAAGCCGTTCATCCCTAGTACGCCGATAAGCGGGGTTCGCAATTCATGGGTCATGCGTGACAAAAACTGGGACTTGGCCTCATTTGCCGAATCGGCTAATTGACGCGCCTTTTCCAGTTCGGCCACCGCGGTGCGCAAATCTGCCGTACGCTGATGGACGGTTAACTCCAGATGATCCTGATAACGGGATTGCCGGCGCTGATGATCTTCAATCTGATCAAGCATATGATTCAAGCCATCAACCAACAGAGCTATTTCATCGTTACTCATTTTTGTCGCTCTGACCGAATAATCCTGTTGGGCCGACACCTTCTGCATGACCCCGGCAAGATGCAGCAAAGGATCAGAAATCGGCTTTTGCAGGCGCCCGGCAAGAAACCACGAAAAAACAAACAACAGCATCAGCGACAGGGTCGTGCCTAAAGCGACACCGCTCAAGCGCCCATAAAGGGCGTCGAGATCACTAAGCACATAGAGGGTACCGACACGATCTTCATCATAGAAGATGGGGGTAAAAACACCGAGATGTGAAAAGCTGGAATTGATCTGTTCGTCGCTTGGAATAATCCGGGAAACATTATTGGTTGAATCAAAATCCACGGCAAGGTACTTCCAGGCAAAATCTGCCTGCTGCTGAGCCAGATATTCTGCTACCGGTTTGCCTTGATGATTAAACAGGTAGGCGGCATGAATATGTTTCTGGGTCGCTAACGCAGCAAGAAATTTTTCCGTATCCTGATATTGACCAAGTACCAGAGACTGACGACTACTGCTTCCTATCGCCGCAGAAAGCTCTCTGATTTCCTGAATCAAAGCGGCCCTGGTGGCAAACACTTCAGCGGTCAGCACAACCAGGCTGACAATCAGCAGCAACAACACGCTGATCATCATCAACAAAATGATCAGCTTGTTTTTAATCGATTGTCCTGCCTGGGTTTTCGCCATGAATAAAACATCCGAATTTAAAAGGCTTCAAGAGAAACGACAGACTATCAAGTCACGGGGAAAAAATGAAGTTATTAACACTGGCAAAGAAGCCGGCGCATTTTTCATCAGTTCTGGCACAAGCTGATTGCGCTATTGAGGTGACTGTTTTAGAGTGACGCTGCAAGCCACAAAGAACGCAAGGCGAAGGGATAACATCCAACCTTGTTCTCACAAACTGCTGACCGGAGTTTTTATTTTCATGAACGAAAAAAACCAGATCACTAGCAAGCCGCAAACCCCTGCAGCGGTGCCCATAGCTTTTCATCAAATGCCCCTAAAAGAGCAATTGCTGCAGATCCATCAAGCCCAAGGCAAAGAAAAATATCGCCTGATCTTTAATAGCAGCAAACCGCAAATTGTTGTTCCACAGCTGCACCCCCAGGAACTCTATCTGACCGTCAACGATCTTGGTGCGGAAGATTCTCTTGATTTGATCACCCTGGCCTCGCCGGCTCAGATCACCTTGATTCTCGACCTTGATTGCTGGGATCTGGACACCCTGAACCCGGAGGCCGCGCTAAACTGGCTGGAGTTTTTATCCAACTGCGATGAAGAAAAAATTCGTCAATTAGCACGCGAAACAGAACCGGAGAGCCTCGCCCTAATGCTTGGCAAGCATTTGACCATTATCCGCGGACTTGAAGCCTACGACGATGACGATGCTGAAAACGCCAAGCGGATGGAATCGATCTATGACATTGAATACAAATCAGAAGACGCTGCTAAAATTATTGGTTCCCTGATCAACATCTGGCAGGAACGTGAGCAGAATCACTATCTGCAGATCATGGAAATCATTCGTAGCGAAAGCATGTTGATTCTAGAGGAAGACGTTTATCAGCGCCGCAGTGCCCGCTTGCTTGATTTAGGCATTGTCCCGACCATGGACGCCAGGGTGATCTACAGCAGAATAAATCCACAAACATTTGTCGTTGGTGATAAACAGGATTTTCGCCTCGAAGCAGATAATCTGCCCAACCCGCTGGCACTGCTTAAAACCGCCACCCCGCACCATTTTCTGGCAGCGGTTCTCGAAGAAGGTATTCCCCATGAGTTGGCGTGCGAAATGCTGCACCTGGTTAACCGCAAATTCAGCGCTGATCGTATCGATCTGTCCTCAACCACAGAAGTGGGTGACGCCCTCCAGCAGACCTACGACAACCTCAATCTGGCGCTGCAGTATCTCGCCGGCACAGATCTCGACCGGGCGACAGAGATCTTCCATACCACCTGGCTGCAGCACTTGTTTCAGCTGGGCCATACCCTCGTCAGCCATGAGCAGGAACGTGCCGTTTCGCTCAAGAAGGACCCTCACTTTGCTGGTCTGGATGAATCGGCGACTTTCTTCATCGATTTACTAACCCAGCAACAACCGCGTCATTACTGTGAAGGGTGCGAAGCCTGCCCAAGTGAAATCTGCGCCATCAACACAATAGAGCAGATTCAGCGCATCGACCAGCGTCTGTCCGAACTGGAGAATATCATCGATTCAATAAAGAAAAGTCCAACCTAAAAAGGGCGGTTGTAACTGATTAAAAGCTTGATGACGAATATCTATCAGGACAACTGACATCAGGGTCCATCTTTAATGAGAAATAATATTCACTTCATCAAGGCTAAACAAGCCTGCTAATCCCTCAATTCTGCTCCGGTTTTACGAACGATCTGCCTCGCAATATTTATTAGATGATAAAGAATAACCGCACCCTCCTTTGCATTTTCCAAGACACCTGCTAAATACTAAAGAGAATGTCTTACAATTTATAAAGGAGAAAAAAAACATGAACGGATTGATGAAGTTTGTTGCAGGTTGCGCACTCCTCTTGCTAGTCAGTGCCTGTGCTCCCCTACCGCAGCCGCCCATGCAACCGTTGACAACACCAGCCGTTAGCAGTGAGGGTAAGGCCGCCAAGGTCGATAATTTTCAGATCATTCTCGACGCCTCCCTCAGCTTGAAAGAGGGCGGCAAAGACTTTATCACTGCCAGAGATGTGGCCAGCCGCATTAACCAGGAAATTCCCACGGATCTGAACTATAATTCCGGCTTACGTACCTTTGGCCACAGCAGCTTTCAGTCGCAAAATGCTACCGATCTGATCTATGGGATGACCCGTCACGACCGTCAGGCCTTTCATGACAGTCTCGGGAAAATCGAATACATTGGTGGCCCCAGCCCCCTTGATGCAGCACTTAAGGCTGCCGCTCAGGATTTAAAGGGCGCCGGCGGCAAATCGGCGATCATTATCATCAGTGATGGTCTCGACATGGACACCGCTCCTGCTGCTGCCAAGCAAGCAAAAGATCAGCTTGGTGACAACCTCTGTATCTACACCATTGCTGTAGGCAATCAGCGCAACTCCATGGGACATGACGTACTTGAAAAAGTTGTCGAAAACGGCAAGTGCGGCTCTGCGACCACCGCTGCCAAGCTTGCCGACACGGGTACTATGTCGCAATTTATTGCTGATGTTTTCCTGACCGAACCGGCACCGGAACCAACTCCGGCGCCAGCACCGGCACCGGTTGTGCGTGACAGCGACGGCGATGGCGTCCCTGACAATACTGACAAATGCCCCAACACCCCCCGTGGTGTCTCTGTTGACACCCGAGGCTGCCCGATGGACAGCGATGACGACAGTGTAGCAGACTACCTTGACAAGTGTCCGGGAACCCCGGACGGCGTCCGTATTGATGTCGAGGGTTGCCCGACAGTTCTGTCTCTGCGGATTAATTTTGGTTTTGACAGCGCCAATGTTCCAACTGACTATGATAGTGAGTTAGCCATGGCAGCAGTCTGTATTAACAATTACCCCGGCCATGAAGTTATCATCACCGGACATACCGACAGTGTCGGACCTGCCGCCTACAATCAGACGCTCTCCGAGCGTCGGTCAGCAGCGGTTAAAAACGCTCTGGTCGACCGTTTCAATGTTCCGGCGACAAAGATGGTAACCCAAGGCATGGGTGAATCAAAACCGGTTGCTGACAACAACACCGAAGAAGGACGAACGTTGAACCGGCGTGTTGATGTTGCCTGTGGCTATGATGTTGAATAACCATTAAGCCAACGGCATAACAACTGACCCAACAAGAAATGGCCGGGAGCTTCCGGCCGTTTCTTGTTGGACGATACCATCTATAAAACTCCTTAAAATATCACTTCCTCGACCTCAACACCGGTGGACGTTCTTGTTACATAGATAAAAGTTATAATCCGGCGCTCGGGTGCTTCCGGCAGCTGATAAAAAACGCTGCTGAAAAACTGCACTTTTCTATCTCGTTCCAAACCTTCCAGGTGCTTTTTAACTTGCTGGCGCACCTGCGTCTGCTCCTGCGTAGTTAGGCTTTGATCAAAAAATCCGGGGGCAGAACCACTGACAACCCGCTCAAGGTGAGCATAGTCTCGGGCCAGCGCTTCGCCTAGGGCAACCAGGGCTTGACCGCAAAAGTGTTGATCAACATAGCGAGCCAGTTCTTCTGCCAATTGCCGCAGCGAACGGCTACCGGCGTGCAATTGCTGCGCACACCAGTAACGGTTCAGCTCATCCAGACAGCGCGACAAGGATCCAAACGTGGCGATAAGAGCGCCTATCAGCCGCGGAAACTTATGACTATTGACCAACAGATCATTAAGTCTACTGATGCCGCGCACCCGTTCCAAATCAGCAAAGCTCCATTCTGCCGTGGAAAGAACTCCATAAGGAGGTGCCGGGTCATGACAGATTTTCAGATCATCGACCTGCTGCCGCAGGGGTGTTCCCGGCAGCAACTTCACCAGTTCAATCTGCAGATGATCAGCTCCCAGGGCATAGGTCCAATCAATGGCAGCAAAAAACTCCGTCAGACCACTGCCGGGCAGACCGGCAACCAGATCGAGATGGAGGTGGACGTTTGTGCGCTCATTCAAGGCCTTAACATTGTCAGCCAGCAGCTCTAGCGACATGGCACGGGACACCCGTTGCAAGGTTTCCGGCAAAACCGCCTGAACCCCGATCTCAAACTGAAAGACGCCAGGCGGAACCTGCTCTAATAGCAGCAGGGTTGATTCATCAAGCAGATGGGCACCGATTTCAAAATGAAAAGCACTGGAACGATTGTGTTCGAGAATATACCGAAAGATCTTGCGGGTACGCACCGCATCGTAATTAAAGGTGCGGTCGACAAACTTGATCAGTTTGACCTGCTGTTCCATCAACAGATCGAGGTCGGCCTTAATACGCTCCATGGAAAAAGAACGGACACGAGTGCTGCAGGCACTTAAACAAAAACTACAAAGATAAGGGCAACCACGGCTGCTTTCGTAATACACCAGCCCACGGTTTAAATCGACCAATTCTGCAGCAAAGGGTGAAGGCAATAGATCAAGGGGATCAAGCAGGCTTTCCTGTTCCGTAGCATGCTCACCCGGCAATTGCAGCCCTGCAATTGTGGTTGGCTTTTTACCAGCTTGCCAGGCAGCAAGCAGGTGACTTAGGGGGATCTCCCCTTCCCCGCAGATAATGGCATCAACCGGATATTGGTGAAAAAAGGCAGCGGTTTCAAAAGAGATATCCGGTCCACCAAGAACGATACGACAGTCAGGGTTGATCTGTTTCAAACAAGTTACCAGCTCGAGGGTCATCACCCGGTTCCACAGATAAACGGAGAAACAGATGACGTTGGCGTCGGCAGCAACAATCCGGGCGAGGAGATTTTCTTTGGGCTGATTAAGGGTTAATTCAACAATCTGAATCGCTGGGCAGACCGGTTGACAATAGGCTTGTAAGTAGGGCAAGGCCAGGCTGGCATGGATATAACGACTGTGCAGGGTGGTCAACAGGGTCTTCATGGCGACAGACTACCCGATTGACCGCCCGCAGCCAAGGATTAAGAAGAAGAGTATTTCAGGAGCAGATCAATCCATCCCTGATCTTAACGGTGCGTTCGGCGCGAGCAGCGAGTTCCGGGTTGTGGGTAATCATGATTGTTGTCAGCCCCTCATCACTCAAACGGCGTAAAATGGCATAAATTTTCTCACTGTTTTCGCTATCCAGATTGCCTGTTGGTTCATCTGCCAGCAGTACCGCCGGATTATTCACCAGACCACGGGCAATAGCGGTGCGCTGCATCTCACCGCCACTTAACTGGGCCGGGGCATGGTTGAGACGATGCTCTAAACCAACCATTTCAGCCAGTTGTTCAATTTTTTTGCGCTCTGCTGGCTTTTTACTGAAGAGCAACGGCAGGGCAATATTGTCAAAAACGCTCAATCCGGGGATCAGATAAAACTGTTGAAACACAAATCCGATTTTCTCCCGGCGGATTTTTACCAGTTGCGACTCAGGCATGCTGGCGGTATTGACACCATCAAAAAGAACGTCACCGCTGGTCGGCTGATCAAGACAACCAAGAATGTGCAACAAGGTCGTTTTACCGGCACCGGAAGGCCCGACGATAGCCATCATTTCTCCGGCGTCAATGGTCATGTTGACACCACCCAAGGCGCGCACATGTTCAACACCACGACGATAGGTTTTTTCAATTTCTTTTAATTCAATCATCCCTTGATAGCCTCTACCGGATTAATTTTTGATGCCTTGACTGCCGGATAAATGCCGGCACAAAGACCGATCACAAAAATAAACGCCACACTTCCCAGTGCCACGAGGGGTTCAAAGCGGATCAAGTCGCCGGAAGGCACAAACGGCATGACCGAGCGGACAAAGGTTTCAATCAGACGGGCGCCGAGGGTGGACAGAACAATACCGACGACACCGCCAATCAGGGCAAGAATCGTTGTTTCACTTAAGATAATGCGGAAGATGTCCCAACGTGAGGCACCGACCGCGCGCATCATACCGATTTCCTGGGTCCGCTCGAACACTGCCATGAGAATTGAATTCATTACCCCGACGGCACTGATCAGGATCGCTATCAGCACGATTGCCAGACTCAACGCCCGCGCTGCAGCAGCCAGATTGGAAACAGAATTCATGACTTCGCCCATGGTGACGATCTGAATGCCCGGCACCATTGATGTCAATGCCTCGGTAATGGCACTAATACGCGTCGGGTCATCGACCTTGACACCGATGGCGGTGGCTGCTTGTGGGTAGCCCAGCAGATCCTGGGCGGTTTTGATCGGCAGATAGACAAAAGCATCATCCTGACTACCGGAATAGTTAACCGTCCCGGCAACGATCAGATCAACACCCTCTGCCGGTGAAGAAAAGTGATCTCCGGGCTTAAGATTGTCATGCTGGGCAACCTCGTAACCCAACAGCACCTCATGCTCGGAGCTTGGGATCGTTCCAGTGATTTCCCAGCTCGGTTTAATCGCCTCCAGCACCGCCATGTCGATGCCATAGATCAGATCGATTTTTCCCCGTTGTTGATCCGGCAACTGAGCAACAAGAATCGGTGTCGCCAGATCGATTCCTTCTGTGCTTTTGACATGCTCCATCACCCCGGTATCAAGAAACTTGGGGATAACCGCCCCATGTAATACCAGCGCTGCCACCTCGTGGGCACATCCGGAGGGCACAATCATGAAATGCAGACCGGTGCGTTCAAGCTCAACTGCCAGCCCTTCCGTGAACCCTTTATTGAAGGACAAAACCGCAAACAAAACACCCACTGATGCGGCAATGCCGAGCATCGTCAATAGACTGCGGGTCCGATGGCGCAGGATGTTTTTTCCGGCAAGTTTTAAATAACTGGTCATTTAATTTCAACCCCGGTGGCTATCAGCAAAAAAGCTTGTTGACTCCGCGCGACGGTACCCGTGGCAACAGCCGTTTTGTTCGGCAGAGAGGGCAATTCGAAGCCGTTGCGTGACAGGTCGATATACACCTGGCCGGTTTCATCCTGGAGGTAAAACCAGCAACCGTTGGAGGAGCACTGACTGACAATACGTCCTTCGAGAGTAACCGTTTTCCCCATCAGATCGGGTTGCAAAAACATATCCTTGACCTGAACCCTGGGCGCATCAGGATCAACCCCGGCACCGTATTTATCGCCACCGCCAGTACAGGCAGCAAGAAACAGAGAAACAAGCAGTACTGATGCAAACACCATACTTTTCATCAACAAAACTCCTGATCGTCGAGAACAACAGAAACAAGCATCAAACTGACGAACAACCGCCACTACCTATTCCTTTGTGTAAAAGTAAAGAACTGGTGAACAATTTTTTACCAAAGACTATTGTTTTTGTAAAGTAGATGCGCTGCCGAAGTGATTTTTCAGGACAATGAACAGTCGTTCGTTGTGCATTTGAGCAGTCACTCAAGAGCCCCCTCGTCGATGTCAACTTTCTATGTTATATTTCCTGCCTGTGCAAAAGGGAGAGAACCATGAGCAAGAGTTTAACATTTTTAACGGTTGTTGCCGATTCCGACGGTGAGGTATTCGAGCATCCGGAGCTATTGATGGCGGGGATGAATGGCTTATCCCTGTGCCAACCACAAGCAGATGAGCTGATTCCGTTGCCGGCAGGTAGCCGCCTGTTTACCATCCCCAACACGCCACCCATTGGTTTTGATCGTCGCAGCGGTCAGCAGAAAACAGTCACACAAATGCCCAAATCCTGGGGCGGTGGATCACTGCAGGCGGTTTCCGCTTTTGTCACTCCAGCATTTACCCGCACCCTGCTGCCTGCGGCTGACTACATCAATAAACCGGTTGAATTAACCCTCTGGTCTTACACGGCGGTGGGCTGGTGCGTTGAGGAAGAGTGTTTCTATGTAGCAGCTGTCCGGGTCGATCGTAACCGTCAGTGGGAGCCTCAGCATTTTGACGACCGTAAACTGGAGCCCTTGGTGCGTCAGCGATTAATCAGTCAGCCCGACAATCGCCTGCTGGTGCAACTGTCTCGCTGCGCCCTTGATTATCACTGTTTTGCCGCAAAAAACCTTTTTTTAGGCCGCTGGGAAGCTCCCCTGCCCTGCTCCCCGTCCTGCAACGCCCAATGTCTTGGGTGTATTTCTCTACAGGACGAGCCCAAAGCCTGCCAGGCCAGTCAGGATCGCATCGATTTCGTCCCGACGGTCGAGGAAATCTGTGCGGTGGCTATTCCCCATCTACAAACGGCAGAGAACGCGATCGTCTCCTTTGGTCAGGGCTGTGAAGGGGATCCAATCATGCAGATCGACATCGTCTGTGCAGCAATTAAAGAAATGCGTCGGCAGACCGAACGCGGCACCATAAATTTCAACACCAATGCCTCAATCCCCGCGGCCATCGACAAGCTGGCCGCTGCCGGAGTCGATTCCATCCGCATCTCGCTTAATTCGGTACAGGAGCGTTTCTACAACGCTTATTACCGCCCCCGCTGTTACCGCTTTGCTGATGTGATCGAGTCGCTCCACCGCGCTAAACAACAGGGCCTGTTTATCATGCTTAACTATCTGGTGTTTCCGGGAATTACGGATCGCGAGGATGAAATTGAGGCGTTACTGAAGCTGGTGGAAGAAACCGGAATCGACCTGATCCAGATGCGCAATTTAAGCATTGACCCCCTGCTCTACTGGTCAACCCTCGGCGTCGAAGGTAGGGGAATCGGCATGAAGAAGATGCTGGATCTGTTAAAACAGCAAATTCCACGCATCCAGTATGGTTATTTTAACCGTACCCGAGAAAACTTCTATCCTCCCGGGTTTGAGAACGACTGGCCACTACCGGCGCAACTTTAGCGCTCGCTGTCACTAGGTAGCCATCGTTGTGATTAAGTACCCCGTAACGATTCAACATAGCCGGCAGCAGCAGCCATAAAGATGGCAAAGTCCTTCTCCAGTTCTTCGCGGTGCTGATGGAGCTGTTCATACCCTTTAGCCAGCGGAATTTTGTGATTCAGCCGTTGTTCAATACGCATCAGCACCCGCTCTACGACCTCCTCCTGACGATAGGATGTCAACCAGTCAGCAGCAATCATCCGCGGCAATTGTTCTTGCAGTCGTTGCGGTAAATAACTGTAACAGTCACTTAAACCGCTATAGACCTCATGAGCAAATTCCTCTAGCGGTTGCTGCGCGTAATGTTGCCACTGGCAAGCAAGGAAATGATCGTAGAAAACGTCCACCAGAATACTGCGACCGTGACCGAAAAAGGGGCACAAACGACGGCGGCTGGCCTGGAATGGTGCGCTGTCGAGGGTAAAAGTGTCCAGACGACGATGAAGCCTGAGGTGGACTACCAGGTCATCCGGCAACGCACCAAAATGACGACCTTTGAAAAAATCACCCATCAGGGTTCCGGCCCAGGCAAGTGGACGCGGTGCCGAAAAATACAGATGGGCGAGGTAGTTCATTTACAGGGAACCGCTACCAGCTTCAACAGTGTCTCTGCAACGCTGCAGCGAGAGCGGCATCAAGCCCGCGATCGCTGTTGTTCCCAGACAACAAATAACGAAAGAAGCCCTCCATTTTAAGCTGCTGTTGGTCACGGATAAAGCGCCGGGTGAGCATGTCGAGCTGATAGAGGGGTTCATCATCCGCCACCACCAGATCAAAAAAAGTACTAACCGCAGTATCCAGATCGCCGGTATCAACTGACAAACAGACAAGCCCGGCCATGGAAAAGGGATCGCGACCAAAACTGAGGGAACGCCGATAAGACCCTGCAGCTTCTTCGGTCCTGCCAAGATGATAATAAGCATCGCCCATGCGCGTATGCAGGGCCTGAGTGCCATCAGAATCTACGAGAATTTTCTGCCAGACCTCGATCGCCTCTTGATAACGCTTATGCCAGCGATGACAGTTGCCCAGACCATAAAGGGCATAAGGGTTGTCCGGATCGATCTCAAGGGCGCGGCGAAAATAAATCTCCCCTTTGTCAAAATTGGAGACCCGCCAGCAAAGCTTACCGAGAATGGTGAGGATATGCAGTGAGTTTCCGCCAAAACCCAGTATCTTTTCATAAATCTGAATCGCCTCGCGGTCCTTCCCCAACCGATGCTGTAAATCAGCCAGCCCCGAAAGGGCAAAACGGTCATCCGGAGCGAATTGGATAATACTCAGATACATTTGCTCAGCACGCTCAAATTGCAACAATACCTTGGCGCTATCGGCAATACGCGACATGACATGCTTGTCACGCGGACGCAAGAGCAGATAGCGTTCCCACATGATGGTGGCATCAGCATGACGATTCAGTTTTTTGTAAACATCACCAAGCCCGCGCAGGGCAAAAAGGTTATTTTTATCGCTGACCAGAAGCTTTAGGTAACATTCTTCGGCGACCTCGAAGTTTCCCATCTCGCGACTGGCATCGCCCATACCCGACAGCAGGTAAGGGTTGTCCGGCTCAAGTTCGAGGCCTTCAGCAAATAACTGTCTGGCATCGGCATAGCATCTTGCCCGCAATTTCTGCCGTGCTCTTTTTGACAGATCAATGACCGAACTCTGTGCCTGTGGACTTTCACTAGATTGATTTAAAGCCTGACTCACACTGACTCCTTACTTTCATTTACCATAGAAATTCCAGAGAGACTGGAACTCAAAAAACGCTCGCGCTTACTGTTGCCCGTAGGTAGTAAACTTTTTCAAGACTGTTTCCATCTCTTCATGATTGACCAGAACCGGTTCACCAACCGATTTGGCTTGATAGTATATTCTAGCAATCAGTTCAATTTCTTCTGCCACGTTAAAAGCATGCTTGAGGTCAGCACCGACAGCGACCAGACCATGATTCGCCAACAGCACGGCATGATAATCAGCGATCCCGGTCACCACATTCTCAGCCAGCTCAGGACTGCCGAATGTAGCATAGTCAGCCAAGGGAACCTTCTGACCCGAGAAAGCCACAAGATAATGGACTGCTGGAATTTCCCAGTGCAGGCATGCCATCGTGGTTGCGTAAACAGAGTGAGTATGAACCACCGCGGCGACATCAGATCTGGCTTTATACAACGCCAGATGAAAGCTCAATTCGCTTGAAGGTTTCCGGCAGCCTTCAACTCGCTGACCGTCCAGATCAACGATAACAATATGTTCACTACTGACGTCAGCGTAGTCAATCCCACTCGGCCCGATTGCTACCAGGCCAGTCTCACGACAGAGAATACTCAGGTTGCCACCAGTGCCTGTCGTTAACCCGGATTGAATCATCTTCATGCCATAATCAACAATCTGTTGTCGTTGTTCAGCCAACTTCATAAATATTTTCCAGGTGCAGGGAGTCCAGCTTGCTGGGGTAGTTGAAAGTCCTGGTTGAAAGACATGTTTTTCCCAGGACAATACCAAGTTCAACTTTTATGTATAAATTTAATTTAAGGATTGTAACAGTTAACACTTTTCTCTGTCCAGCACAGGTTTTAGCTGTTAGCATTGTTGCCAAAAAAAAATCAAACATCACAAGAGAAGACACCATAAAAAAAAGGAAAAAACAATGATCAACCGACAAAGAATTGCCGATGAATT
>Ga0102938_10001135_pt1 | contig 20111 bp, 19 predicted proteins | sample SalPonR2_B_D2_MG_FD_84516 | JGI IMG/M metagenome (GOLD analysis project Ga0102938, IMG submission 84516) | Salt pond soil microbial communities from South San Francisco under conditions of wetland restoration - Salt Pond MetaG R2_B_D2_MG | ecosystem: Environmental > Aquatic > Marine >... | reverse complement strand
GGGGTGGGGCGGGCTGCCAGCCTGGGCGGCGGAACACGTGTCCGAGCTTGTTGCGCCAGCCCGTTGCCCGGCGGACGTCTCGGGCGATGTCGACGAACTCGTGGTAGCCGATCCGGACCGGGTTGAAGGTGTCGATGTTCTTCGTGAGGCCGTACTTGATGCGGCGTACCTCCGGCTCGAACGTGCCGAACAGCCGGTCCCACACGATCAGGATCCCGCCGTAGTTCTTGTCGAGGTACTGCGGGTTCGCTCCGTGGTGAACTCGATGGTGGGACGGCGTGTTGAACACCGCCTCGATCGGCCCGGGGAGCCGATCGATCGCCTCGGTGTGGATCCAGTACTGGTACAGCAGGTTGAGCTGGCCGGCCTTCATGACGTGGTGCGCAGGGATGCCGAGCAGTGGCATCGGGAGGAACACCCACGACGTGAGGATTCCGGACCATGGCTGACGCAGCGCTGTCGACAGGTTGTACCGCTCGCTCGAATGGTGCGTGACGTGGTTCGCCCAGAACAGGCGTACCTCGTGCATCCATCGATGGTCCCAGTAGTAGAGAAAGTCCCAGGCGACCATGGCTGCGGGCAGTGACCACTTGGTGACGCCGACGTCGACGATGCGACGCTTGTAGACCGCGCGACTCATCGCGGCGACGACGCCGGCGAGCGCCAGGTTGACCGCGACGTTGCCTGCCAACATCGCCAGGCTCGCCTGGGTGTCGCGTTTTCCGTAGCCGACCGGCACCAACGGATCCGGCGGCAGGCTCGGATCGGACAGCTCGGCGGCGGTGGCGTCGTCGAGGTCGCCGATCTCACGCAGCTCGCGTCTGGCGAGCACGCGCGATTCCCACACCATCGTGCCGACGAACGCCGGCAGCGACAGCAGGTCGATCGTGTCGATCGGGCGCGAGTTGAGCTGCTTCACCCTCCCAGTGTGGCGCAGACCCGTTTGTGTTGCAGTTCGGGTGGCCCGTCCCTTCCAACCCGTCACACAAACGTGGTGGTCGCCGTGCGGGCAGCGTTCGTGTTGCAGTTCGGGTGGTCCCCTCCCTCCGAACTGTCACGCAAACGAGGTGGTGAGTAGGTTCCGGGGATGGCCGAGACCCCTGACGAGACCATGGCGAAGACCCGCAAGTTCCCACAGTCGAGGTTCGCACCGCCGCCGGGCGCCACCGAGATCCTGCTGGTGCGCCACGGCGAGTCGGCCCCACACGTCGAGGGCGAGTCGTTCGACCTCGTCGACGGTCACGGCGACCCGCCGCTCGCCCCGGGTGGTTGGGAGCAGGCCAGGCTCGCAGCGCAGCGCCTGATCGACACTGGCGAGCGAATCGCTGCCGTGTACGTGAGCACCCTGCAACGCACCCATCAGACCGCCGAGCCGCTCCTCGAATACCTCGAGATGCAGGCAACGGAGATCGCGGACCTCCGTGAGGTCTTCCTCGGCGACTGGGAGGGCGGCGAGTTCCGCAAGCGCATCGCCGACGGCGACCCGATCGCTCAGCAGATGTACGTCGAGCAGCGCTGGGACGTCATCCCCGGCGGCGAACCAGCCCATCAGTTCGAGAATCGGGTCCGGCGCGGCATCGAACGCATTGCCGCCGACCACCCCGACGAGCTCGTCGTCGCCGTGGTGCACGGCGGGGTGATCGGACAGATCATGAACATCGCCACCCGCTCGCAGGGCTTCGCATTCACCGGCGCCGACAACGCGTCGATCTCACACATCGTCGTCGAGAGCGAACGCTGGGTGGTGCGCTGCTGGAACGACACCTCGCACCTGAGCCCGACGTTCAGCACCGCTGGAGAGCCGTTGATCTGAGCAGCCGTGAGCTGAGCTGCCGTTGATCTGTTCAGTTGCGTTCGGGCGTGAGCGGACCGTCCGGTTCGAACCGTCGGACGTTGTCGAACAGCTCCGGGTCCACCGGCCCCTCGCCGTGGATCACGCTGACGTCGCCGGTCGTTTCGAGCACCACTGCGATCACCTCGTCCATCGAGTGCACGTTGGCCTGGCGCAGTTTGGCGTACACGTCGGACTTGGTGACCCGTGCATGGTCCAGTGCGTCCTCCACGAACCGTCCCTGTCGAAGCAGCAGAACCGGGGTGTTGTCGACGAGGAACGACCCGATCGAGCGTCGTCGGAACTGTGCGATCAACCACTGCACGCCGAGCAGGGAGCCAATCGCCAGTGTGCCCTCGGCGATCGACGACGATGACGCCACCACCGACCCGAGGATCGAGCCGATCGCGACCGTCACCGCGAAATCGAAACTCGACATCTTCGACAGCGACCGCAGGCCGACCACGCGGATGATGGCCACGACGAGGAGCAGCATCGTCAGACCCGACAACAAGATCCAGCCGACCGTGGGCCAGGTGGTGAAGAGCCACGAGTCGGCGTCGTCGGTGGTGGCTGCGAGCAGGGTGTTCATCTCGTTCCTCGGCGTCCCGGTGCCGGCGAGTCAAGCGGCGATGCCGGGAGGTGTCTCGCCGGTCATCTTCTCCCAGCTGGTCGCGGTTCCCCGCAATGCCACGACACGAGCGACTGCTGCGCCGACGGCGGTGGCGAGGGCCCAGGCCAGCGCTTCCTGCCACGACGTACGGCGGTCGGCCGGGTTCAGCGGGGTCTCGGTGTCGCTGCTCCACAACGCCGAAACGATCTTGCGGGCGGCGACCGCTGCGGCGATGCCGGCAACGGTCGAGAGTGCGTTGTAGGTCAGCTTCTTCATCGGGCCCTCCCGGACAGTGGTCGTCTGGGGTGCAGAGTTGCCCAGCCGGGTGCGCGCCAAACCGAGCGAAGGCTGCGGCTACGACTGTGGTGGTCGCCAGAACAGGGCGAGTAGGCCGGTGCCGCCACCGACTCCGCCGACGGAAGCGATCAGGAGGCCGGTCCATCCGATGAAGGTGTCGTTGAGGTCGAGCGCTTCATCGAGTGACCAGGCGCCGGGTCCGATCGTGCCGATCGCCAGGCCCACGATGCCGAGCGTCATCACGTACTCCCACCCCTCACCGGGGCTGAAGATGAAGAACCCGTTGCCACGATGGTTGATCGCCCACGCAACGAACATGACGCCGACCACGCCGGCAGCTGCGAACGGAGTGAGCAGTCCGAGCACCAGCAAGAGCCCACCCCCGATCTCTGTGACGCTGGCGAGCCAGGCGTGCAGCTTGGCCGGCTTCATTCCCATCGAACCGAACCAGCCCGCCGTGCCGTGGATGTCGGGACGGATGTGGTTGATGCCGTGGGCGAGCATCACTGCCCCGACGCCGCAGCGCAGGAGCAGGAGAGCGAAGTCGATGGTGTCGGCGTCGGACATCCGCCCAGCCTGTCATGCGGGCTCGGACGTCTCCGACCTCTCCGAGTCCACCGGGCCGGCCCGGTTCGCCGGACTGGTCGGGCCGATCCGACCCGTCGGATCCGCCGGATTCGTCGCGGCGAGGCGAGCTGCGAACTCCGCCCGCCGGTGCATGTCGATCAGCTCGTCGGCACGCCCGGGGGCGAGGTGCTCGATCGCCACGCGGTCGCCCTGTTCGCAGGCTCTGACGATGTCGAGTACGGCCCCGACGGGTCCCGCACCGCGCAGCACGGCGTCTGCAGCGGTCTCACTCATCGGCAGCTCGCCGAGCAGATCGCCGAGCGGCGCACCGTACAGGCGGTCGGCGACCGACAACAGGGCGGCGGTCACCCCGCACGGCACGAGATCGGTGCCGTCCAGCAGCGACGCGGCCATGTCGGCGCGTGTGACGCCGCGCACGATCTCGGCGAGGTGGTCGTGGGCGTCCTCGTCGACCGCGTCGATCGACGAGGCGAGCAGGTCGGCGAGGCACCGGAGCTTGGACACACCGAGCAGCGCGATGGCCTCCTCGAGGGTCGTCACCCGCCGGTCGAGGCCGAAGGCGTTGGCGTTGACGGCGGTCAGCAGCCGGAACGTCAGCGACGGATCGCTGCCGACGACTGCCTCGAGCCGCGTGACATCGATGTCCGTCTCGGACCGCAGCGCGGCGCGGAGTGCAGTCGCCGATCGTCGGGTGGCGTGACGGGCCGGGCGGCGCAGGAGTTCCGGTTCGCTGAGGTGGTAGCCCTGGAAGAGGTCGAAGCCGTGCTCGACGCAACGGTTGAACTCGTCCTGCGACTCGACTTTCTCAGCGACCACGAGGACGCCGGGCGACCGTTCGCGAGCGACGGCGATCAGACGGTCGATCTCCGCGTGATGAGCCGTCGTGAGCTCGATCTTGACGATGCTGGCCAACGGGAGCAACTGCGAGTGTTCGAGGTCGCCGAGACGGCTCACGTTGTCGAGCGCGAAGTGGTATCCGTCGAGGCGGGCGGCACGCAACGCGTCGACCGTCGGCTGGTCGAACGGTTCGCTCTCGCGGACCTCGATGATGATTCCCTCAGGGGGCATTGCGTGGTGCAGCCCGTTCACGACGAGGCTGGCGCTGGCGTTCATCATGCCGAAGCGGTCGCCGACGACGTGCTCCATACCCCATTGCAGAAAGACGCGTTCCATCACCGCACGCGTGGCGGCGTCGGGGTCGTCGAAGGCGGTCTGACGGTGGGGGCCACCGCGGTACAGCAGCTCGTAGCCGAAGATGTCGCGGTCCGCGTCGACGATCGGTTGTCGCCCGAGGAACACCTCTGAGTTCATTCGGCCGCGGCCTCCCGTCGATCTTGTGCCATCCCCGAGCGGATGGCGTCATGGAGTCATCGGTCCGAATGGTGCGGAACTCAAACGCCTTGCCGATCAATTGTCCCCACGGGGCCCATCGAGCGGCCGCCCCGATTGCCACAGGACCGGTCGGGTGGTGGTTCGGTCGGGGTTCGAGATCGTTGGCGTGGGACGTGTCGACGCCGCGATGCTCACACGACGCGTCGGCCTCCCGCGTAACCTGCGTGCATGACCCGTCGGATCCTGCTGCTCAACGGCCCGAACCTGAACCTGCTCGGCACCCGTGAGGTGGACGTGTACGGCTCGGCCACGCTGGAGGACATCGTGGCCTCGGTCCGCGGCGCGGCTGGCGAGCGTGGCGCCGAGATCGACGACGTGCAGAGCAACAGCGAAGGCGCCCTGATCGACGCCCTGCAGGCCGCTCGCGGGAGAGCGGACGGCGTGGTGTTCAACCCCGGTGCGTACACCCACTACAGCATCGCGTTGCGTGATGCGATCGCGTCGATCGACATCCCGGTGGTCGAGACCCATCTGTCGAACGTGCACTCCCGAGAAGAGTTCCGCCACACCTCGGTGGTCAGCGCCGTGTGTGTCGGCGTCGTGGCGGGCTTCGGCACCGACAGCTACCTCCTCGCGCTCGACGCACTGCTGCGGCACCTCGATCACTGAGCGGCGGACCACAGCCCGCCGAGGTCGGCGCGCCGCCGCCGAGCGTGTGCCGCACGGCACCCTGCGCGCGAGGCGCGAACGGTCACGGCGGGCCGATACTCGGGTGTGAATTCTCCCGTCGTCGATCAGCTGCGCCCCGATGCGTCGGATCGTGCGACCGAGGACGGCCGGGCGCGGATCCTCGCGTGGAGCCGTGCCGGTGCGATCGCGGTGGTGCTCGCGACCCGTCCGCCTTCCCGGCTCCTGCGCAACTCGGCGCGGATCGCGCTGCTCGTGGCCGGATCCTGGCTCATCGCCGTCGGCGTCGCGGTGATGTTGTGGAGTGGCCTCGGTCCGGGACCGCTCGACGTGTTCATCGGCGCCATTCGCATGCGAACCGGCCTGTCGTTGACCCTGGCGGTGTGGCTCGTGATGGCGTCGTTCATCGCCACCGCCTGGTTGCTGGGCCGTCGCCCCGGGCCCGGAACCCTCCTCTCACCGTTGTTGGTCGGCCCGATCATGGAGGCGACCGTGTCGCTGATCGGCCGTGTCGAGCCACCCGACGCCCTGGTGATGGCGCTGGCGATCCACGTGACCGCGGTCTTCGTGGTCGGCCTCGGTGCCGGCGCACTGATCGTGTCGGGTCTCGGCGCCGGCTCCGGCGAGTTGCTCGCAGCGGCCGCATCCGACCGCACCGGGCGGGCGGAGCCGCGGACACGGATGGCCATCGAGTCGTCGTTGCTGTTCGTGGGCGTGGTGCTCGGTGGTCCGATCGGAATCGGCACGATCGTCGTGGCGCTGACCATCGGGCCGGCGGTGATGGTCGGCCATCGACGAGTCGACGGCCTCGTGGTCAACTGTCGGACCAGGTTTGCAGCTGCCCGCGAAACGGGCGAGGGCCCGACTCGGCCGGCGTCTGCGACGCGTCGTAGTACGGGGTGTCGCCGACGATCGTGACACGCTCGACTCGGCGAACGTTCGGCCAGTAGTCGGAGGTCGCGTAGTGCTGGCACGCACGGTTGTCCCAGAACGCAATCGAGTCGGGTTCCCACGTGAAGCGCACCTGGTACTCCGGGATCGCCGCTTGCCGATAGAGGATCTCGAGGAGTTCCGCGCTCTCGGCGGGGTCGATGCCCACGATCTCCTGCGTGAAGGCATTGTTCACGTAGATGCCTTTGCGTCCGGTCTCGGGGTGGGTGCGGATCACGGGGTGTTCGGGGTTCGGGTAGGTGGTCTCCATCTCGGCGATCTCGGCATCGGATGCCCCCCGGTGGCGCATCAGCTTGCGGAAGTGGGCGAAGTCGTGGCGTGCGACCCGTCCCTCGACGCGTTCCTTGATGCGCTGCGGGAGACCGTCGTAGGCGGCGTACATGTCGGCGAAGAGCGTGTCGCCGCCCACCGCTGGACTCTCGATGCAGCGCAGGATCGAACCGAGTGACGGCTGGAGTCGCCACGTGACGTCGGAGTGCCACTGGTTCTCTCGCCCGGGGTGGTCGGCGTCGTGGGTGATTGCGAGCACCTCGGGATGGCCGGGCTTGTTGACGGCGAACGGGTGCACTTCGAGCTCGCCGAACCGCCGGCCGAATGCGAGGTGTTGCTCGGTGGTGATGTCCTGGTTGCGGAAGAACACGACCTTGTGGTCGAGCAGCGCCCGACGGATGGTGTCGATCGTTGCATCGCTGAGCTCGCCGCCGATGTCGATGCCGCCGATCTCGGCGCCGATCGTCGGTGACTTCGGCGTGATCGTGATGCCGCCGGCGTCGGCACTGGTTCGATCGATGACGGTCATGACGGGACCTCTCTCGTTGCTGTTCCCCCCGACAGTGTGGCATCTCGGTGTCCGAGCGGTCGGAGCGCGTGGCAGACTGTTGCGATGGCAAGCAATGATCTCCAGTTCGGAACCGACCACGACGGCGATCACCCCGACCGCCAGGACGAGTGGGCGCGGATGCGGGCCGAGCACATGATCCCCCCCGAGGATCGCCCTGTGTCGACGGCGCGTGGCGTGCACCATCAGGCCCTGATCTCCTCCGACGTCGAACGGACGATCGCCTTCTACCAGGGGTTGCTGGAGTTCCCGTTGACGGAGCTGTTCGAGAACCGCGACTACGTCGGCTCGACGCACTTCTTCTTCGACATCGGCAATGGCAACGCGCTGGCCTTCTTCGACTTCCCGGGACTCGGCTTGGAGGACTACGCCGAGGTGCTCGGCGGCCACCATCACCTCGCGATCTCGGTGTCGCGAGAGAACTGGGAGCGCCTCAAGGCGAAACTCGAGGCCGCCGACGTTGCCTATCATCTGGTTGGCGACACCTCGATCTACTTCATGGGCCCCGACGGCGAACGCCTCGAACTGATCAGCGATCCCCTCGGCGAGATGTACGGCATGAAGGTCGTCTGACGCGCCCGAGCGATGAGCGAGACCCCCACATGCTGGGGATTCGCTCATCGCTCGGTTCTCGTTCGGGGGTGGCGGCGGCGTTACGGCGCGATGAGTTGGACGTCGAGCTCGATGGTGACCTTGTCGGAGATCATCACCTTGTCGGCGCCGACCGGGGCGTTGAAGTTGATCCCGAAGTCGCTGCGCGAGATCGTGCCGGTGGCGCTGAAGCCGGCGCGAGTCGACTGATCCATCGGGAACACCGATGTGCCGAAGAACTCCACATCGAGTTCGACCTGCTTGGTGACACCGTTGACCGTGAGGTCGCCGAGCATCGAGTACTCCTCTCCTTCGCCGGCGATGGCGGTCGAGCGGAATGTCATCGTCGGGTTGGTCTCGGCATTGAAGAAGTCGCTCGACGCGAGGTGGGCATCGCGATCGGGGTTGCCGGTCTGCACCGTGCCCATCTCGATGTCGGCGGCCACGGAGGTGCCGGCGAGATCGTCGCCGACGACGAGCGATGCGGTCACCCCGTCGAAGTGGCCGCGCACCTTCGACAGCCCGAGGTGACGGACCACGAAGCCGACGGTGGTGTGGGCCGGATCGGACGTCCACGTGCCGGCAGTGAGGGGAAGTGTTGAGGTCGAAATAGTTGTCATAGCAACAAAGCTATCAGATAACATTGCGATCGCAACAAAGTCATCACGCGTCCGGACGACGGCCGGCGGGGCTCGGGAGTCAGGGGCGGGAAGTGGCCGTGCGTGCCACGGCGACCCGCGTCTCCCACAGTGCTCCCGTGGCGGTGCCGGCGACCACGTCGGGGTGCGCTCCGGCGGCAGTGAGCGCGAACAGCGTGCGACCCTCTGCGCCGCCGAGCGCGCAGGCGTACACGTTGTCCGGTGTCGGCACTCGGTGCGTGATTTCCCCACCCTCGCGCACGCGAACCACCTGCTTGCCAGTGGCATCGGCGAACCAGATGGCTCCCTCGGCGTCGATCGCGCAGCCGTCCGGCGCCGTGCCGGGCACCTCTGCCCAGATGCGGCGGTCGGTGAGTCCGCGGTCGGGAGTGATCGTGAAGGCGGTGTAGCGGGCACCCATCGTCTCGCCCACGATCAGCGTCGAGCCGTCGTCGGTGATCACCGATCCGTTCGGGAAGCGCAGATCGTCGGCGGCGGCGGTGACCGTGCCGTCGGCCCACACGATCGCCAGGGTGGCCGCCGCCGGTCGGGCGCCGGCTTCGAAGTCGAACCCGAAGTTGCCCACGTAGGCGTTGCCCTGTGACCCGACCACCATGTCGTTGCAGGGGCCGGTGGCGATCCCGACGAGGTCGGCGTGTTCGACGATCCTGCCGTCGGCCTCACGTCGCATCACGCGCTGATCGAGCATCGAGACGAACAGCAGGCGGCCGTCGGGCAACCAGCCGAGGCCCGACGGGCGACCGGACCACTCGACCTCCACGCGCCGCCGCCGGTCGTGGCCGACCGACGAGACCGTCCCCTGGTAGAAGTCGCTGAACCACAGCCGGCCGAGGTGCCAGCGCGGCCCTTCCCCGAAATCGATGCCGTCGATGATCAGTTGCCAGTCGCCGTGTTCCCCCGAGTTCATCCCGCCAATGTGGCAGGTCCCGTCGTGAAGCGGTGCAACGGGGGATATCCAATGGCGGCGGCACGTTCGGAGAGGACCCGGATCAACTCGTTGCCGATGCCGCGCCGTCGATGGTCGGCGGCGACCGCGAGCGCCACCGCTCCCTCGTTGTCGACCGCAGCCACTGCGATCAGTCGCCCGTCGAGCATCACGCCGAGCCGCATCATCAATGGAGCGGAGAGACGGTCGATCAGCTCGGGGTAGGGAACTCGGCCACGAGTTGGTCCGCGGCCCCGACAACCACTCTCGGCACGGAGCTCCTCGAGGAAAGTGCCGAGGGCGCCGTGGAGGCTCGGGTGCTCGACGGCGATGACGCGCTGTTGATCTGGAGTCACGGGACCAGCATCGACCCACCAGGTGTCGGGCGTGTTTCGGTGTGATCAGGACTTCGTTGCCGATCGTGGTTCCCCGAGACCCGGACGCGGGGAACCGCGATGGATCAGGCGACGTCGCGCAGGGTGTCCACGAGCGGCGCCATCTCGTCGAGGGCGGTCAGCACCTCGTCCCGCGGGCCCTGCGGCAGGGCGAAGACGGCACGTCGGGCGCCCTTGGTGGCCAGTTCGGTCAGTTTGGCCTCGTCGGTGGGCGCGGCGAACACACCGATCTCCACGGTCGCCGGATCGCGATCGATGCGTTCGCATGCCGCTCGTACCTCGTCCCACTTGTCGATCGCGTGGCGCCCACCGATCGGCATCCACCCATCGCAGAACTCGGCGATGTGGGCTGCCGTCTTCGGGCCGGCATCACCACCGAGGATCACCGGCGGATGTGGCGACTGCGTGGGTTTCGGCCACGACCAGCTCGGCTCGATCGACACGTGCTCACCCTCGAACGACGCCTCGTCACGAGACCACAACTCCTTCATCGCCAGCACGTTCTCGCGCAGGATCGCCCGTCGCTCGCCGTAGGCCGTGCCGTGCTGGGCCATCTCCTCCTTGTTCCAGCCGTAGCCGACACCGAAGAGGAACCGGCCGTTCGACAGCGCGTCGACGCTCGCAACCTCCTTGGCGGTGTGGATCGGGTCGCGCTGGGCCACCAGGCAGATACCGGTGGCCAGCTTCAACGTGGTGGTCACCGCGGCGCACGCGCCGAGGGCCACGAACGGGTCGAACGTCCGCCAGTAGAACTCCGGCAGTGGCGGCGCGCCCTCCCGCCCGCCCCACGGTGTCGCTCGGCGGGTCGGGATGTGCGAGTGCTCGGGGAACCAGAGCGACTCGAAGCCCCGGGCCTCGACTTCGCGAGCGAGTTCGATCGCCCCGATCGTCTGGTCGGTGGGAAAGATCTCGACGCCGATGTGCATGGCCGTCGACCGTACTCGGGGCCTGGTTCCAGTTCTCTGGTCAAAGGGACCAAAGTCCCTAAGGATCTGCCCGGCGCGCTGCAATGCTTCGCAGACCATTTCACGACGATTGGAGAACCTGCGTGACCGTTCTGGAAGATTCCCCTGCGCCGAGCGCGCCCGAGAGCGACAACGGCGGCGGCGGGCTGGCGTTCATCGCCATGGCAGGGCTGCTCATCGCCCTCGTGGCCACCGTGGTCGTCATCGGCCTCATCGGTCTGCTCCGTGACGAGGGCGCTGGCCCCGGCGGAGCGGGCGGCGGTGGCGACGCAGCGGCCGGACCGGTCACCCTCGGCCTCACGTTGTCGGAGTTCGCCATCGACGGTGACCTCGTCGCCCAGGCAGGCAACGTCGACTTGGCCGTGACGAACGCCGGCTCGCAGCAACACGACCTCGTGGTCGAAGAACTCGGGATGCAGACCCGGATGTTGAACGGAGGCGACTCCGATGCGCTGTCGCTGAGCTCGATCGGGCCCGGCAGCTACACGCTGTTCTGCAGCGTGCCCGGGCACCGTGAGTCGGGCATGGAGGCCGAGCTGATCGTCAGCACGGAGCCGCCGACCGGTGAGGCCGCCGCCGGAGGCAGCCACGGCGGCCACGCCGCTGACGGTGAGTACGACGCCGAAGCGATGGACGCCAAGATGGTCGAGTCGATGCTCGCCTTCCCGACCGAGACCGAGGGCCTCGGCAACCAGATCCTCGAGCCCGAGATGCTCCCCGACGGAACGAAGCGCTTCGTGCTCGAGGCGTCGGTCATCGAGTGGGAGGTCGCACCCGGTGAGTTCGTCGAGGCCTGGGCCTACAACGGCCAGGTCCCCGGCCCGCAGATCATCGTCGACGTCGGCGACAAGGTGCAGGTCGAACTGACCAACAACACTCCGCTCGGGACCGACATCCACTGGCACGGCATCAGCACTCCGAACAGCGAGGACGGTGTGGCACCTTTCACCCAGGAGCCGATCGGGGTCGGGGAGACCTTCACCTACGAGTTCGTGGCCGACCAGCCGCGGATCGGCATGTACCACGCCCACTTCCACTCCCAGATCTCGGTCCTCAACGGCATGTTCGCCGCCTTCCGCGTCGGCGACCGCCCGTACCCCTCGGGGCAGACGATCAGCGGCATCACGATCCCCGAGGACTTCCAGCCGGACGTCGAGCTGCCGATGGTGCTCAACGACGCCGGCACGATCGGGCTCACCCTGAACGGCAAGAGTTTCCCGGCGACCGAGCCGATCGTGGTGGAGGAGGGCGACTGGGTCGCCGTCGACTACTACAACGAAGGCCTGACGGCGCATCCGATGCACCAGCACCAGTTCCCGCAACTGGTCTACGCCAAGGACGGGTTCCCGCTGGACCAGCCGTACTGGGCCGACACGGTGAACGTCGCACCGGGCGAGCGGTACTCGGTGATCTTCCAGGCGGCGGCCCCGGGCGTGTGGGTCTTCCATTGCCACATCCTCACCCACGTCGAGAACGCAGAGGGCATGTTCGGCATGGTCACCGCGGTCGTCGTCAACGAGGCCGAGGCGACCACCGAGGACGCGACCGAGGAAGAACCCGTCACCGAAGACGCATCCGCCGAAGGCTGATCGCACACCGACCGAAACCGTTACTCGTGGTGTCTGACACGACGAGTAACGGTTTCGTCGCGCCGGGGAACACGGTGGACTGCGAGGCGTTGCATCGGGTATGCCCGTTGACGTGGCCCCCGCCGACGATGACCTGTTCGCCCGATTCGACGAGGTGCGATCGCGCACCGACCGCCTGAGCGCGCCGCTGAGCGCCGAGGACCAGGTGGTGCAGTCGATGCCCGACACGAGCCCCACCAAGTGGCACCGGGCGCACACGACGTGGTTCTTCGCCGAGTTCGTGCTCGGCGCCGACGGCACGAGCGGGCGGGTGTGGGACCGGCCCGAGTACCGCTTCCTCTACAACAGCTACTACGAAGCGGTCGGTGCCCGTCACCCGCGACCCGACCGTGGCCTCGTCACCCGGCCGTCGATCGCCGAAGTGGCCGAGTACCGGTACCACGTCGACAAAGCGGTCGAGCAGCTGCTGGCAGGCGGTGTCACCCCGGCACTGGCCGCTACCCTCGTGCTCGGCACCCACCACGAGGAGCAGCATCAGGAACTGCTCCTGCTCGACATCAAACACGTGCTGTCGATGAACCCTGCTGTGGGCCCCGCCTACGCCGACGTCGTGGCGCCGGCCGCCGCCGATCCGGGTCCGATCGGCTGGTGCGAGTTCGAGGGCGGGCTCGCCGAAATCGGACGCGGGTGCAGCGACGCGGAACCGCTCGACGGCTTCGCGTTCGACAACGAGGGGCCGTGCCACGAGGTGCGGCTCTACGACTTCGCGCTCGCCGACCGTCTGGTCACCGCCGGCGATTGGCTGGGGTTCATCGAGGATGGTGGCTACCAGCGACCGGAACTCTGGAAGTCCGACGGCTGGTACCGGGCCCAGAGCGAGGGTTGGGAGGCGCCGCTCTACTGGCGACGCAACCCCGACGCCCCGACGAGCTGGTGGATCCACACCCTCACCGGACTCCGCGATCTCGACCCGCACGAGCCTGTCGTCCACGTGTCGCACTACGAAGCCGACGCCTTCGCCACGTGGGCCGATGTCCGGCTGCCGACCGAGTTCGAATGGGAACGGGCGGCGTCGGAGCGGCCGGCGGGTGGGACGTCGACGGGTGCCTTCCTCGACGAGCAGGACCCGAAGAGTACGTTCCACCCCACGGCGGCCGGCCCGGCAAACGGCGAGCTGCGTCAGCTCTACGGCGACTGCTGGGAGTGGACGTCGTCGGCCTATCAGCCGTATCCGGGGTTCCGGACGGCCGACGGAGCGATCGGCGAGTACAACGGCAAGTTCATGTCCGGCCAGCAGGTGCTGCGCGGCGGCAGCGTCCACACACCTCCTGGTCACGTGCGGCCCACCTATCGCAACTTCTTCCATCCCCACACCCGCTGGCATGCCGCCGGCGTCCGCCTGGCCACCGACCGCGTGCGCTGAGGACAGGAGCATCATGAGCAACGAGACCACATCAGCCAACGCGTCGGAGTCGGGTCGCGTGTCCGACGTCGCCGACCCGGACGGCAACGGCGACCATCTCGCCGAGTTGCGCCGTGCGTTGCAGGCGCGCCCGCGTACCATCCCGCCGCGCTGGCTGTACGACGACCGGGGCAGCGAACTGTTCGACGAGATCACCCGCCTCGACGAGTACTACCCGACCGAATCCGAACGCGAGATCCTCGCCACGCACTCGGCGATGATCGCCGAGGTGTCGTCCGCCACCACGGTCATCGAGCTCGGCTCGGGCACGAGCGACAAGACGCGGACGCTGCTCGACGCGTTCGTGGCACACGGTGAGATCGAACGCTTCGTGCCGCTCGACGTGAGCGAGGCCACGCTCGTCTTCGCGGCCGAGGTACTCAACCAGCGCTACCCCGATCTCGTCGTCGAACCCGTCGTGGGCGACTTCACGCGCCACCTGTCGAGGTTGCCGGCGGGCGGCACCCGTCTCGTCGCGTTCCTCGGTGGCACGATCGGCAACTTCTACCTCGAGGAGCGACGGGCATTCCTCGGTGCGCTGTCCGACACGCTCGACCCCGGCGACTGGCTCCTGCTCGGCGTCGACCTGGTCAAGCCGATCGACCGCATCATCGGCGCCTACGACGATGAGTCGGGCGTGACCGACGCGTTCATCAGGAACTCGTTGCACGCGATCAACCGCGAGCTCGACGCCGACTTCGACGTCGGCAACTTCGAGTACGTGGCGCTGTGGGACCACCGCGAGCATCGTGTCGACATGCGTCTCCGGGCGAGCGAACCCGAGTCGGCGCACGTCGGTGCCCTCGATCTCGATGTGGTGTTCGAGCCAGGCGAAGAACTCCGAGTGGAGATCTCCACCAAGTTCCGTCCGGCCGACCTCTCAGACGAGCTCGCCGACGCCGGATTCGCCGACCCCGAGTTCCTCACCGACACCAACGGCGACTTCGCGTTGGTCCTCGCCCGCCGAACGTGACGTCTGGTGTCTGACACCGAACGTCACGGACCAGCGTGAGAGGGTGGCCTCGATGAGCCGGGCCTTCGAAGAGATCGACCACCGGTCGACGCCGCTCGGCGACATCAGTCTCCGCCGGCGGCTGGAGCCGGTACTGCAGGTCGACGTGTGGGAGGTGAAGCTCGGCGACGAATTCTTGATGTCGAGCTTGTTCACCGCCAGTGAGGAGGCGGTGGCCACGCTCGGTCTGGCGGCCTGCGCCGGGGACGAACTCGACGTCGTCGTCGGCGGCCTCGGGTTGGGCCACACCGCAGCCGCGGCGTTGGCCGACGAGCGAGTGGCCCGGCTCCAGGTGATCGAAGCGCTCCCCGAGGTGATCGGGTGGCACCGAGATGGGCTCGTCCCGCTCGGCGCGCAGCTCACCGGCGACGAACGGTGCGATCTGCGTCACGGCGACTTCTTCGCGCTGGTCGATGACGGCATCGAGGACGACGCCCGCGGTGACGATCGGCGTTTCGACGCGATCCTGGTCGACATCGACCACACGCCGAGCCACCATCTCGGCGTCGGGAGTGCCGGCTTCTACGGTCCGGCAGGCTTCGGGCGCGTCTGCGACCAGTTGCAGCCGGGTGGTGTGTTCGCGCTGTGGTCCGACGATCCGCCCGACGTGGGGTTCGAGGCGCTCGTGCGCGACACCTTCGCGAGCGTCGACGCGCACGTCGTCTCGTTCCCCAACCACTACACGGGCGGCGAGTCGGCCTGCACCGTGTACGTGGCCCTCGCCCCTGGCTGACGGGTCAGCTGTCGGGTTCGGTCCGTCCGGTGAAGTCGTCCATCGTGTGGTACACGCCGATCACCCGATCGGCGATGAAGTCGCGTACGTCGATCGGGACGACTCCCTTGAGCATCTCGCTGAGCATCACCGTCTTGGGAAGGACGACGAACGAACGCCCTGCGAGCATCGCCTTCCACGACTCGTCGACGACCTCGTCGGGTTCGAGGATCGGGAGGAGTGGCGCCGACGACGCACCGTCGAACATGCCGGTGTTCGTGTAGTACGGGCAGGCGGTCGTGACCTTCACGTGATCGTGGCCTGCCTGTTTGAGTTCGAGCCGGACCGAGTCCGACCATCCGATGACCGCCCACTTCGACGCCGCGTAGACCGCCATGCGCGGGTTGGGCGTGAAGCCGGCAGCCGACGCCAGATTGAGCATCCGGCATTCCCCCGGCGCATCGATCATCCCGGGCAGGAAGGCGTGGGCGACGTACATGGGCGCGAGGGTGTTGACCTCGATCGTGAACTTGGCGTCGTGCTCGAGGTCGGTCTCCCAGAAGTAGTGGTTGCCGCGCACGACGCCGGCGTTGTTCACCAGCACGTCGATGCGTCCGGTCTCGTCGAGTACCGCTGCAGCGGTGTCGGCGACTGCGTCGGCGTCGCTGACATCGACGATGTAGCCGGTCACCACGGTCGGCCCCTCGGCGAGCGCCTCGAGTTCCTCGAGCGTGTCATTGAGGGCGGCCTCGTCGACGTCGAGCAGCACGATGTTCGCCGCATGTTCGGCGATGGCGCGTTCGGCGAACAGCCGACCCATCCCCATTGCTGCACCCGTGACGAGCACGTTCTTGCCCTCGGTCGATTTCACGTCAGCTCCCTCGCCCTTCGTCGGCAGCCAGCGACCGAGCGGCGAGCGCTGCGTCGCGTACCCGGTCGAAGTCCTCGTCGGTGTAGGGCCCGTTGATGCCCGAGATCGTGGCCAGCTTCATCCCGTGTTTCAGCCCGAGGCCGTAGATCTCCTTCACCTTCGGCCAACTGATGTTGCGGCCGACGGTGAAGTTCTCGTAACGGCCCTCGAGGGCGAGCACGATCGTCTCGGCGAGACATGCATAGACGGTGTCGTCGGGCAGGCCGATGTTCTTCATGCGAACCTCGCCGGGCAGCTCGACCTCTCCGGACTCGATGATCAGCACATCGGGCCGCTTCGCGACGTCCTCGGCGGACATGTCGAGCGGACGGGCGACGTCGGTGATCACGCATCCCGGCTTCACCTGCATGATGTCGAGCACCTTGTGGCCGGCGGCCGAGGTTGCCGTGACGATCACGTCCATGTCGTGAAGTGCACCCGACGGGTCGGTGGCGACGTGCACGGTGGCACGAGGGTTGTCGCGTTCGATGTCGTGTTTGATCTGGAGCAGCTTGGCAGTCTCGGGAGAGACGAGCCACAGCTCGTCGGAGGCGAGCGCGAGGAGGCGGGCGCACGCCGCCCCGATGGCCCCGGACGCGCCGACGACCATCGCCTTGCCACGGATCGTCCCGTCATCGTCGACGTCGGCGATCCCGAGCCGTCGCACCGCTTCGGCGGCCGCCCACAACGCCCCCGAAGCGCTGTAGCTGTTGCCGGTCGTCACGGGGAGCGACGCCTGTTTGGCAACCGTGACGCCGGCGTCGCCGACGACCTTGGTGAACGCCCCCAACCCCATGATCTGGGCGCCCAGCTGTCGCGCCAGTTCGCCGGCCGCGAGCAAGCGTGAGTACGTGAACTCGGGCGCGTGGGCGAGCATCTCCTTCGGGGTGCCGCCGACGGTGATCAGCCACCCCTCCGCCTCGTCGCCCGTCTCGGAGACGATCCCGGTCACGTGGCTGTAGACGAACGGTGGGACATAGGCCATCGACTTCTCCACCACGCCGGTCATGCCGGGGATGCTCGTGACCACGCCGAGCGGCTCCACATTCTTGAAGTACTCGGTCGACAACGGGTGGATGACGAAGGCGAAACGACTCTTGCGGCGCCGGCCGCGCGGCCACAGCAGCCGCGGTTCGAGACCGGCGCCCTGGAGGAACCGCACGAGTGCGTCGGTCGTGACTTCGGTGCCGGCGGGAAGGGTGGCGGCGACGATGGCCTCGTACATCGCCGGCACGACCATGAAGTCGAACGGCTGTGGCGTGACGTCGACGACGAGGTCGGCGCCGAGGTCGCTCAATGCGCCGAGACGCTCGTCGGAGACCGTGCTCGTGATCACCGCTTTGCCGGCGAGCTCCGGGAGCCCGAACCGCATCAGTTCGGAGAACGACCCGATGATCACGTCGGCGTCGGTGGCGGCTGCGTGGGCCAGCTTGCCGCTGACCCAACCGACAGGCCCGGCGAACTGGTCCTTGATCACGCCGGGGATGCGCCGCCACGCGAATTCTCCGATCCCGGCGGTGGTGGCCGTCACGGGGTTCGTCTTGGCCTGGCTGGGAAGCACCAGGTCGTGGCCCGCCTCGTCGAAGATGATGTTGTCGGTGAACTCGCGCAGCACGGCGACGGTTCGTTCGCGCGTCGTGCCACCGACCACGACGACGCGGGCGTTCGTGAAGTAGCCGGGCATTTCTGCTTCGACACGACGGATTGCCCATTCCTGGAAGATGTCGGTGAGCAGCGAGTCGTCGCGCACCGGGACGGCCGTGGTCGCCTCCATCAGCCGCTGCATGTCGTCGGCCCGACCGCCGTCGTGACCGGCCGCCCGGGCCTCCCGGAGACCGCTCAGGGCGATGGCGTCGGCATCCTCGGCCCAGCGTCGGATGTGGCCACGAGCTGCCTCGGCGTCTCCGCTCGTGCCGACCCTCACCAGTCGGTAGCGTTGGCCGGCGACTGTGACGCGTTCGTCGTAGTCCCACTCGTCACCCTGGAAGCTGACGTTGACCACGGTCGTGTGCGTGCGCGGCGCCATAGAGACCCTGCACCCTAATGCACCGCGTTCGGTGCGGCGCTCCGGTGGTGTCGGTGCCTAGGCGATGCCGAGTCGTACGAGCTGCTCGTCGGGTGCCTCGACCTCGACCAGCGCCGTTCGGAGGAGGTCGATCATCTCGCTCTCGACGTCGGTCTCGTCGCGCCGGTTCTCGGTCTCGTCAGGGTCGACGGTGAGGTCGTAGAGGTGGTGGCGGTCGACGTTGCGCGCGCCTGCGGCCCAGAACGGCAGCGGATCGCCGGCGGCGAACGGTTGGCGGATGACCGGCACGTCCGAGCCCGGCATGTAGTCGAGCGTGGCGCGGCGATCGGGATTGGGAAAGCTGCGGAAGTGTTCGAGGCCTCGCCCGATCGGCATGGTCGACCAGCGGTTCGACCACATCGACAACGGCACGTTGGCCTCGACGGGGGCGCGGGCGTACTTGCGCCGGCCGTCGGTGACCTGGACCCAGTTGCCGTAGACCCCGCCGATCGCCCAGTCGCGCACCGAATCGGTCTCGCCGGTCAGCACCGGCACGAGCGAACGTCCGTGGGTGCGGTGCTCGGCCTCCACGCCGAACGCGTCGGCGATCGTCGCGTGGATGTCGACGTTGGTGCTGAGCGCGTTCACGTCGCGAGGCGCGACGCCGGGCCAGTGGATCATCAGCGGCGTGTGGCCGAGTGGTTCGAATTGGGGGATGGCCGGCTTGCCCCAGATGTCGGCGGCGCTGTCGTCGCCCGGCGCGCCGGTCGAGCGGACGTCGCCGAGGTAGTGGCCGTGGTCGGTGCACACGATCACCGCGGTGGTGTCCCACAGCCCCTGGGCGTCGAGCTCGTCGAGCACCCTGCCGAAGTGGTGGTCGATCATCGAGAGCTTGGCGCCGTAGTTGTTGCGGATCTGGCGGGCCTGGCGTTCGGTGATCTTCCCGGTGGCCGTGCCACCGACGATGTAGGGCGGCCAGACCAGCCGGCCGGTCTCGAGTTCGTCGGGCGTGAGCGGATCGTCGTCGTACATCGATGCCCACGGCTCCGGCGTGTCGAACGGCTCGTGCGGGTCGAACTCGTCGACGAACAGCATCCAGCGGTCGTGTGCCTGCGACGCGTGCCGGAGCCACCCGGCCGCCGACGCCATGGTGCGCGGCCCCGGGAAGTCCTCCTCGGTGCGGAACCAGGTGCGGCTGTCGTCGTAGTGGTGGCGCCCGAACGATCGGTCGGCCACACCCAACTGGTCGCGCAGGTACCAGCCCGCGTCGGCGGCGTTGGTGATCAGCGGCCGCCCGCCGGGCTCGATCGTGGGGGCGCCGTGGGCGCTGGGGTCGACGTAGGTCTTCCACGGGTCGCCCTCGTGGCCGCGCACGTAGTCCCAGCCCGAGAAGTCGACGTGGTAGTTCTCGCCGCCGGTCTCGAACAGGTGCGGGTGGTCCGACACGAGCATGGTGGCCACGTCCGCCCGCCGCAGCGACGCGGTGATCGACTCCTCCCACAGCTCGATCGACCCCCACGGCTTCCAGAGGAAGTCGAGCGACCCGACGAGGATGTCGTGGCGGGCCGGCATGCACGGCAGTGAGCCCGTGACGTGGGAGCGGAACTGCGATGCCTGTCGTGCGAACCGGTCGAGGTTCGGCGTGTCGAACTCGGACGATCCGTAGGCGCCGAGCATGTGTCGATTCAACGAGTCGAGCAGGATCACGACCACGTTGTCGGGCATGTCGCTGGCAGGGGGCGTGCGGTC
>Ga0102938_10001133_pt1 | contig 20132 bp, 13 predicted proteins | sample SalPonR2_B_D2_MG_FD_84516 | JGI IMG/M metagenome (GOLD analysis project Ga0102938, IMG submission 84516) | Salt pond soil microbial communities from South San Francisco under conditions of wetland restoration - Salt Pond MetaG R2_B_D2_MG | ecosystem: Environmental > Aquatic > Marine >... | reverse complement strand
GGCCGTCGCCGTCGCGGCGTCCGCCTTCGCCTTCTGGGCCTTCTTCGCCATCGTGCCTCCTCCGCCATGGACCGCGTCCGCAGGTCACCGGGGAACAAGAGGCCCCGGGCGTGTCCGAGGGGAGGGTTAGGACGCCCAGGGGCCGTTCGGGGGCAGAGGATACCACGGGGGCCGACAGGTCCTCTCTCATCCGTCTCACGCCTGTCGCGGCCCGACGATCCGCCGTCTGCGCCCTCCGCTCGACCGGTACACACGTCAAGCATCGGACGGCGCCGTTCCGGCTCGATGGTAGCCTTGCCGGCGTCTGACCTGTCGGTCCTGCGCCCGTTCTGCAGGGAGAAATGCTCGCTCCTCCGTCCTCGAAAGGGGTCGAACATGCGTCGTCTCGTCCGCATCGTCGCCGTCCTCGTCCTGCTCGTCGCGCCCACCGCGCTGGCGCAGGACGCCGAGCCCGTCACCGTCCGCGTCGGCATGCAAGCCGTCGGCACGTTCAGCTGGGTCGTCCACGCCATGCAGTACTTCGGCGTCGACGAGGAGTACGCCCTGAACCTCGAACCGATCACCTACGCCACCAAGCAGGCGACCGAGCTGGCGCTCCGCGGCGGCGACGTCGACGTCGTCGTCGACGACTTCGTCGGCGCCGTGCAGATGCGCGAGCGCGGCGTGCCCGTGCAGGCGGTCTACCCGTACGGCAAGGCCGTCGGCGGCGTGGTCGTCCCGGCCGACAGCGAGATCCAGACCATCGCCGACCTCGAGGGCAAGACCGTCGCGGCCGCCAGCCTTGACGACAAGAGCCTGCTGATCCTGCGCGCCCTGACCACCAGCCAGTACGGCTTCGACCCGCAGGTCGACGGCGAAACGCTGCAGGCCGCGCCCTGGCTGATGACCGGCCTGATGGACGACGGCGAGATCGACGCCGGCATCCCCTACTGGCACTTCGTCTCCCGCATGACGTACGCCGGCGAGTACCGCGACGTGATGATGGTGACCGAGATGCTGGACGAGCTGGGCATGCGAAGCGACCTGCCGATCCTCGTTCTCGTCGCCAGCGAAAACGCTCCCGACGGCGCGACCACGCGATTCATCGAAGCCATGCTCGCCACGTTCGAGCGGATGCAGGCGGACACGATGGACGGCGTGTGGCAGTCGATCCTCGACGAGGAGTTGTACAGCCTGCCCGATCCCGCTGCCTTCCCCGAGGTGCGCGAGCGATGGGAAGCCGGGCTGCCCGAGGGATGGACGCAGGAGCAGATCGACGGCCTCGAGACGCTGGTCGATCAGCTCATCGACGTCGCGGGCGAGGAGCTCGTCGGCATCTCCGGCATTCCCGACGACGCCTTCACCACCGAGTTCGTTCCGAACTGACCCCAACGGACGGCTAGGAGACGCGCATCGCGACCAAGCGCTCGTCCGCACCGGCCCGTCCGGTGCGGATCCCTTCCCCCGGGTCCACGGCGCTCGCGCCGTGGACCATCGTCGGCTCGTACGCCTCGATCCTGGTCGCCTGGATCGTGGCGGCCACCCTGCTGCCCAGCGAGCTGATGCCCGGCCCGATCGAGACGATGCGCTTCGTCGTGCGGCAGATCGAGCGGGGCGTGCTCTGGATGCACCTGTGGGCCACGGCGCGTCGCGTTCTGATCGCCTTCGCCGCGGGACTCTCGATCGGCGTCGTGGTCGGTGCGGCGATGGGGCTGTCACGCCTCGTAGATCGCCTCCTGCAAGGGTGGCTGATCGCGGGACTGACCGTTCCGCGGATCCTGCTGTTCGTGATGAGCTACCTGATCTTCGGCCTCTCGGACACCGCGGCGATCGCGGCCCTGATCGTCACGATCATCCCCACCATCGTCGTCCAGGTCCGCGAGGGCACCCGCGCGATCGACCACAAGCTCGTCGAGATGGCGCGCGCGTACCACCGGCCCCGGACGACGATCTGGCGGCAGGTGGTCCTGCCCCAGCTCATGCCGTACATCGTGGGCACGGCGCGATCGTCGCTGTCGCTGGCGTGGAAGATGGTCGTCCTGGCCGAGCTGCTGGGCCGCACGAACGGGGTCGGCTACCAGATCTCGTTCTACTTCCAGATGTTCGACATGGTCGGCATCCTCGGCTACGGCGTCACGATGATGATCGTCCTCGCCATCGTGGACCTGGTGTTGCTGGGCCGCTGGCAGCGACGCGCGTTCCGGTGGCGCGCGACGGTGGGAGCGGACGCCTGACGTGGCGACCGTCGTCGCTCAGGGCATCGACAAGCGGTTCGACGCGCCGGGCGGAGGGGTCGTCGAGGCGCTCGCGAACGTCGATCTGACCGTCGTAGACGGAGAGTTCGTCTGCCTTCTCGGACCCAGTGGCTGCGGGAAGACCACGCTCCTGAACGTGATGGCAGGACTCATGGAGCCTGACGCGGGGACCGTCGAGATCCGCTCGGGGGAAGGCGACGATCCCGTCGTCCGGACCGTCTTTCAGGAGTCACGCCTGCTCCCGTGGATGACCGTGCGGGAGAACCTCGCGTTCGTGCTCGACGGCCCGACGCGCGCGAAGAACGTTCGGATCGACGACTGGCTGGGTCGCGTCGGCTTGGCGGGGACGGCCGACTACTACCCGCGACAGTTGTCCATCGGGATGCAGCAACGCGTCTCCGTCGCCCGAGGCCTGATCGTCGAGCCGGACGTCGTGTTCATGGACGAGCCGTTCGGGTCGCTCGACGAGCTGACAGCCATGACCATTCGCGAAGAACTGCTGACGTTGTGGGACGACATCGGCTGCACGATCGTCTTCGTGACCCACAATCCTCTAGAGGCCACCTTGCTGGCCGATCGCATCGTGATCATGGGATCGAAGCCTGGCCGCATCGTGCACGAGGAACTGGTCTCCGACCAGGTGCCCCGTCCGCGCGACGCGGACGATCTGGCGCTGTGGCGGCTGGCGCGGTCGGCGGTACGGCATCTGGAGTTGGGATGATTCAGGAGCACGGTCTTGCCTCCAACGCCCCGCCGAGATGCGCCGCTGTAGACAAATGTCCCTGTACAACGGCGTGCGATTGTGGCCTCCACGAATCGCATCTGGTAGCCTCTCAAAGTTCGTCCAAAGCCGACGTGGGATCAGTCCGTTGCGGGGCGCGAAGGATCCGAAAGCCCAGCTAGAGACACGATGCACGCCGCGCTCGTCCCAACGCCACGCTGCGGTCGCTCGTGGTGGCGACGCACATCACCGTCCTTGGAGGTCGCTCGCTCGATGAATCACTTCGTTCGCCTCTCCGCCGTCCTCGGTCTGCTCGCACTCGCAGCCACTGCGTTCGCGAACCTGGGGGTGGCGCCCCACGCCGACCTCGGAGACCACGTCGTCACCGACGAGGGGAACGTTCTCTACGTGTTCCTCCCCGACGCGCAGGGCGCGAGCACCTGCTACGACGGCTGTGCCGAGGCCTGGCCACCGCTCCTTTCCGACGGTGACGTGCTCGCCGCCGAGGAGCTCGACCCGGAAGCCGTCGACACGGTCGAGCGTGACGATGGAAGCCTTCAGGTCACGTACTTCGGCTGGCCGCTGTACACGTTCGCCGAGGACACCGAACCAGGCATGGCCAGTGGCCAAGGCGTGGGCGGCAACTGGTTCGTGATCGCTCCCGACGGAACCGTCATCGGAGCCGACGCGTCCGACGCGGAGGCCGAGCAAGTCGCCATGTCGCAAGACGAGTTCGACGCGCTCTACCGCGACGGCATCCGCGCCTACCGTTCGGTGTGCGCCGCTTGCCACGGACGTGAAGGTGACGAAGTCCTGTCATCGCACGTCGTGAAGATCGCCGACAACGACAACCTCGCCGACGCCGAACACGTCATTCGCCAGGTCATCCACGGCAACGGCTACATGCCTGGGTTCGGCGCGCAGCTGAACGACCGTGAGGTCGCTGGCGTCGCGACGTACATCCGTACCTCATGGGGCAACGATTTCGGTCCTGTGCGAGAGGAGGACGTTGCGCAATATCGGTGAGTGAGCGTGCTCGCACGACATCTGCTTGTGGTGAAAGGCGGCTCGCGCCACACGCAGCGATTCACTTTCGACCCAACAGGGAAAGAAACGGAGAGAGACGTCTATGACACTTGCGAACATCCGATTCCTGGCCATGACGCTTCTGATCGGGCTGGCCCTTACCTTGGCCTCTGCCCAGACGCCCGAAGATCTCGTCGACCCGCCCGCCGGAGAATGGCCTCAGCTCGGCCGTGACGCGGCGCAGACGCGCTACAGCCCACTCGATCAGATCGACACCTCGAACGTGGACGATCTGGCCATCTCGTGGGCACGGGACCTCGGCTTCCAGCAGTCGCACCAGGGATCGCCCTCGGTCTGGAACGGCACGATGTACATCTCGACGCAGACGGGCGTTATCGCTCTCGATGCGACGAACGGCGACGTCGAGTGGGAATACTCCTCGCCCAACATCGGGGACGTGATCACCGACAGTGCCGTCCGCGGCGCCCCCGTCGTCTTCGACGGCAAGGTCTTCGCGACGATGCGCTACGGCGCGACCGTGGCGCTCGATGCAGAGACGGGCGACGAGCTCTGGTTCTCGCAGCTCACGCAGGAAGAGCTCAACGAGGGCTTCTCGACGAACCCGATCTTCGCGAGCGGCAAGCTGGTACAGGGCCCGAGCGGCGCCGACTTCGGTGGCGCGCCGGGCAAGATCCACGCCGTCGGCACCGAGGACGGCGAGCTCCTCTGGACCTTCGACATCGTCCCGATGAGCCCGGACGACCCCGCCTATGCGAGCTGGAAGAACCCGCCCTCGTGGGAAGCGGGCATCGGCGGCGCCTCCGCATGGAACGCGGGCGCGTACGATCACGTCTCGAACACGGTTCTCTACGGCACCGGCCAGCCCACGCCTTGGGATCGCGTCACGGATCGTCGCTCCGACCCCGAAGGCGAGGTCACCTCGGACCTCTACACGGCCAGCTGGGTCGCCGTCGACGCCGACAGCGGCGAGATCCGCTGGTACCACCAGGTCGTGCCGGGCGACGAGTGGGACATGGACCAGCACACCGTCCCGATGTTCGCCACCATCGACTACGACGGTGAAGACCGCCGAGTCGCGATCATGGCGACGACGAGCGGCTACGTGCTCGTGGTCGACGCCCTGACCGGCGAGATGCTCGAGGCCCACCCGGGCGCGGAAGAGTTCACGATCCACCTCGACTACGACGAGGACTTCAACCCGATCATCAGCGATGAAGCACGTGCCGCGAACCAGGCCGGCGAGTTCTACCGCATGTGCCCCGGCCTTCGCTGGGCCCACATCGCTCCGCCCGCCTTCAGCGTCGACACGGGCCTCTACTACCGCCCGAACCAGATGGGCTGCGTGCAGTACAAGGCGCAGACCATGCCCGAGGACTGGTCCGCCGGCGATCCCGCCTACTTCTTCGAGACGGGTCCCAGGGAAGAGGGCGATTGGTTCGATCGCCTCGGCGCCCTGACCGCCTTCGATCCGGAGACCGGCGAGGTGGCGTGGGAGTTCGGCTACGACTACGGCTACGATGCCGCCCCTGTCGCGACGGCTGGCGGCCTCGTGATGTCGGCCTTCACCGACCGCGTCTTCCGCGCCTTCGACGCGGCCACGGGCGAAGTGCTCTTCGAGCAGACCCTGACCGCCGGCGCGCGCGGCGGAACGATCACCTACGAGGTCGACGGCACGCAGTACGTCGCTGCCCTGATCGGCATGGGCGCGCCGAACGCCAGCGTGATCCCCGACTACAACCCGAACGTGGATCAGCCCCTGCCCGTCGCGGGCAACGCTGCCGTGTTCGTCTTCGCACTGAGGTAACGCTCGGCGTCGGGCGCACATCTGCGCCACCGCGACACGAAGCGGGCCGGAAACGTCGTTTCCGGCCCGCCATATCTTAGACTTCCGTGTATCGACGCCCGCATCGTTCAGCAGCATCCACCGGGGAGGACGCCGTGGTGAATCAACCGTTCGTTCGTGCCAGGGGTCCGCGTGCCCCGATTCTGCTGTCGTTCCTGGTAGCCCTCGCCCTCGTCTCTGTCGCCCCCACCGCTCTGGCCAGCAGCTACGAGCTGCGCTTCTGCGCCCCCCTCAACTCCTGGCCAGCGGCCGATCGAACCCGGGGCGGGTACGACGTGGAGATCGCGCTCCTGCTCGCCGAGGAGTTCGGCGCCGAGGCCTCGTTCGAGTGGATTCGCTTCAACGAGGTCGGGGTGCGCGACTCGCTCCATTCCGGCCTGTGCGATCTCATGGTCGGCATGGGTGAAGGTGTCGCGGGCACCCTCAGCAGCATCGCCTACCTACGCACCCCCTACGTCTTCGTGTCGCTCGAAGAACGCGACATCGACATCGCCTCGATGGACGACCCCGTCCTCCGGGACCTCACGATCGGCACGTATCAGTTCGGAACGCCGACCATCGCCCTCGCCAACCGAAACCTCGACGATCGCGTCGAGTTCGCGGCCGCAGTGACGGACGAAGGCGTCGATACGCACACCCCGATCATAGAAGCGGTGCTCGATGGCACCGTCGACGTCGGGATCGTGTACGGCCCCGTGGCCGGTGCGCGCGTCGCCGCTGGCGCGCCCCTCCGCCTCGAGCAGGTCCGGCCCGAGATTGATTTCGGTGAATCCATCATCCAGCTGTCGCGGATCTGGACGATCGGCGTGCGTCCGCACGATGAAGCGCTGCGCGACCGCGTCAACGCCGCCTTGGCCCGGCGCTGGAGCGACGTGCAGGCGATCCTCGCGACCTACGGCGTCCCCACGCTGGAGCTCTCACGGCCCCGCGAGGCGGCGGCGCTTCCCGCCGACGTCCTGCGCGTCGGTATCGTCCACCCGTCACGCACGCCCGCTCAGCTGCCGGGCTTCGAGGTCGGGGAGCTCGCACGGCTCGGGACGCTCCTCGCCGAGAACGAGCTCGGGCGGACCGAAGCGCTCGACGATCGTGTGAAGATCTACGAGGCGAGCGCGCCGACCGCCGCATCGACGCTCCGTTCCGCGACCGGACTCGTCCTGCTCGACAATGTCGACGTTCTCATCGGCGGGTTCGACGAGGATCAGGCGCTCGGCCTCGCGGCCCTGGCCGCCGAGAACGACGTCGTCTTCCTCAATGCCGGCGCCGAGCACGCCTCGCTACGCGCGCCGCGTTGCTTCCCGACGACCGTTCACGTCGCGCCCGACGTCGACGGGTACGTCCGTGGCCTGATCTCGAGCGGACTCGGACGCGATCCCGCGCCCGTCACCTGGTTCACCGTCGTCGAGGCGCCGTACGCCGATGACGGCGGTCTTGGGCGCATCGAAGCGCTCGTCGCGGACGGGGGCGGCACCCATCTCGGTTCGGCGGTCGTCGAGACGGGCCAGTTCCTCTATCTCGACGCCATCGACGCGATCGACGTCGCGTCGCCCGACGCCGTGCTGCTGATCATGAACGAGGACCAGCAGGAGCTGTTCCTCTCCCAAGCGGACGGGATCGATCCAGCCTGGTCAGTGACCGGCCTTCCCACCCTGCGCTCGCAGTCGCGCGCCTTTCTCCAACGCTTCCTGCAGGTGTCGCCCGACCTTCTTCGGACGCCGCGGATCGCCGCTTGGGACCCTTCGCTCGAGAACGACGTCAACGACCGCTTCGCGTCACGAACGGCGTCGGTCATGGGTGGGACCGCATGGACCACCTACGCAGCGTTCCTTCTCGCCTTCGACGCCGCCGACGCGCAGGTCGGGCGCGACGCCACGACCGTGATCGAGCATTGGCGGAGCCGCGATGGACTCGACGTGGGCAAGGCCGAGCCCGCTTCGCTTCGGTCTGCCGACCATCAGCTCGCGTCGACGCTCTACCTGGTCGAGCCCGTACGTGGCACCGCCTGGGGACGAAGCCCCGCGGAGAAGACCGCAACGGCCCGTGTGGTGACCGACGTTCCGGCCTCGGACGCCTGGCCTCCTCTGAAAGGAGAGGTCCCGACCGGCGAGCCCGCCGCCTGTCCTGCGCCGTGACCGCCGCGTGCCGCCGATTCCGTCGCGGCGCCTTCGTTGCGCACCTCGCGGCCGTCGCAGCGGCGTGGGCGCTGGGCCAGGCTCCGCTTTCCTCGCCTCCCGCGCGTCTATCCGAGACAACGACCCTGCAGCGCGACAACGTGGCCGAGTTGCAGCTCGCATGGGCACGCAGCCTCGCATTCGAAGGTCGCGTCACCGGCCCGCCGGCGTTCGCCGACGGTGCGCTCTTCGTGTCCACGGACTCCGGGATCGTCTCCCTCGACGTGACGACCGGAGAGACGGTGTGGAGCTATGCGGAAGAGCGGGTCACCGGCGGTCTTGGTGCCGTGCGGCGCGCTCCACGCGGAACGCCGATCGTCCTCCAAGGACGGGTGATCGCGTCGCTGCCCACGCGACCCGCCGTCGCAGCCATCGACGCGGCGACGGGGGAGCCGATATGGATCCGGGAGGTAGCCTCGGCCGATGCCGGCGCCATCCTTTCGTCGAACCCGACGCTTGCGGGCGACATCGTGGTGGTCGGTCCCACCGGCGCCGACCTGTCGCCGATCGCCGGACGGCTCGTCGCCCTCGACGTACGCGACGGCTCGATCGTCTGGGAGTTCGATCTCGTCCCCGTCCGGGAGGACGATCCGGCACGCACGACCTGGGGCCCCATGGCTCCCTCGCCGAGCTTCGGCATCGGCGGCGGCACGGCGTGGAACGTCGGCGCCTACGACGCGACCCACGATATCGTCCTGTTCGGCACCGGTCAGCCGGTCCCCACCGATCGGCTCGATCCGCGGCGCTACGAGGAGGAGGGCGTCACCCGCGACCTGTACACGGCATCGTTCGTGGCGCTGCACGCCAAGGACGGCGCTCTCGCCTGGTTCCACCAGGTCGTTCCGGGCGACGAGTGGGAGTACGACCAACACACGGTCCCCATCGTCGCGGACCTCTCGATCGAGGATGCAGCGCGCCGCGTCGCCCTGCTCGCGACGACGACCGGTTTCCTGCTCGTCGTCGACGTAGCGACGGGCGAACGCCTCGCCGATCACCTGATGGTGCCTTTCGGTACGGTGCACCTCGGCTACGCATCCGATGGCGCCCCGATCATCGACGAAGCCGCGCGACGCACGAGCAGCGACGAGACGATCCGCGTCTGTCCCGGAGCGCGCTGGGCCAGCGTCGCGCCCGGAGCGGTCAGTCCCGCGCCCGGTCTTCTCTACCGGCCCAACGAGTGGAGCTGCGTCCGGCGTGGCGCCACGAGCGCACCCGACGAGTGGGTTCCGGGCTCCCGTGCGCTCTGGCTGCAGTCGGACGCCAGAAGCGAGGAAGACTTCTTCGATCGATGGGGCGCCCTCACGGCCATCGATCCCATGACCGGCGAGGTAGCGTGGGAGTTCACGACCCCGTACCGCCACGACGCCGGCGTCGTCGTGACCGCGTCGGATCTGGTGATCTCCGCCTTCGCCGATCGTGCCGTCCGCATCTTCGACGCGGCCACGGGAGACGTCCTCTGGACGTACGTCCTGCCGACGCACTCCGATGCGACACCGCTGCTTTTCGACGTCGCGGGCGTCCCGCACCTCGCCGTCCTCGCGGGACGGGACGTCGGCGTCCCCGCCCTTCCCGCATCGGGCCTTCCCCCCAGCGTCGCGGGGACAGCGTCTCTGTTCGTCTTCCGTTTGGAGTAGGGCGTCAGGACGCACGGGAGCGGCGAAGCGACAGGCCGCCGAAGCGCGCCGTCAACGCCAGAACGAACAGTGCGAGAACGCCTGCGAGCCAGTTGCGCGGGGATCCGCGCCACGCCACGTCGGGTGCCACGACGGCGAGGCGTCCCGGCCTGGACGAGGGGGACCTCGAAGCCTCGTTCGCACGTTCGAGGCCGTCGGCGATGGAGGTCAGCGACACGACGTCGAGCGCCGATTCCCGGCTCCACGCCTGAGGAGAGTGCACGAAAGCGTGCTCGATCGGTTCGGCGATCGCGTCTCCCGAGGCGGGAAGCACGCGAACGACGTAGAGTGCCCCGTCCGCCACGGGAAGGCTCAACCGCGCCGTCCACCGACCCGAGGACGCGCGCCGCATCACGACGCTCGTCACGACGTCACCCGATGCCTCTTCCACGAGCCGCGCCACGGGCGCGTACCTGAGATCCCGGTCGGGCGCTACGTCGAGCACGATGTCCGCGACGGCTTCGTGAGCGGACACGTCCAGCCGGTACGGCTCGCCGGGAACGGTCATGGCCGACCACCGTGCGAGCTCGCTCCAGAACGTCGCATAGTCCTCGTCTTGCGTCCAGGCGCCGGACCAAGGTCCGTCGGCTTCGGACGTGAACGCTGCGACGCGCCCCAAGCCGTACCTCCAAGTCGCGAGCAGCGGATCCTGGCTCGTCGCGTCCTCGAGGATGACCGTGGCCTCGTCCTTGGGCGTCGTCCGCACGTAGCCGAGAAGGGTCGTGAGCGTCGTCCCGTCCCCGTCTCCGTTCCCCAGGAACGGTGGCGGTGCGCCCTCCACCCAGACGGGCTGCGTGCTGCGCTCTTCGATCGGATCGGCGGAAAGCATCAACGCCTCCTGTGCCAGGATTCCCGGCAAGGCGCGCGCATCGTTCGTGAAGTGCAGCGAGCCGCCGCCGTGGCCGGCGAGACGCGCAAGCTGGCCACGGCTCGCGGCGTCGCCCACGCCCACGAAACTGGTCTTGACACCGAGGGCAACGATCGACTCCAGAATCGACGCGAAGTCTCCTTCCTCGGACAGCCCATCGGTCATGACGATGACGTGGCGGGTGGCCGCGTCGCTCGCGGCGACGATGTCGTAGGCGTGGACGAGCGCCGGATAGATGCTGGTTCCGCCGGCCGCCGCCACCGACCTCAGCGCGTTGCGGAACGGTTCGAGGTCCGCCGTCGACCGGAGCGGAAGCAGCGTGGTCGCTTCGCTGTCGAATGCCACGAGCGCGGCCTGACTCCGATCGCCGAGAAGGCGGATCGCCTCGAAGGTCGCGAGCTTGGCGAGCTCCATGCGCGTCGACGTCCCCTCGGCCGCATCCATGCTGCCGGACCTGTCCAGGACGAACGTCATGGAGACCTCGGGCGTGTCCTCCTCGATGCGTGACGAGAGCGGCGAGATGTCGTCGAGCAGCGTGGAGTAGTAACCGCCCGGCCCGAACGATCTCGTCCCGCCTAGGACGACGAGCCCGCCTCCCTCGTCGCGTACGAAACGCTGAAGCATCTCCTGATGAAACGGGTGCACATCGCTCGCCTGCACGTCGACGAGGACGACCGCGTCGTGTTCCGTCAGCCTCTCGAGCGTGGCCGGAATCCTGTTCGGCGTGACGCGCGACACGTCGATCCGTTGCGCTTCGAGCGCTGCCTGCAGAAGCGCACCGTCGTCGTCGCGCGATGCGACGAACAGGACGTCCAGAGGATCCGCGACGTTCACGGCGACGGTGGTCTCGTCGAGAGTCGGTTGCGTCGATCCCTCCGGCCCCGAGCGAAGGTGCACCGTGTAGGTCGTCCAGCCAGCGTCCTCGGCTTGAAGCGTCAGGCGGGCCGAAGCGAGCCCGGCTGGTACGTCCCGGGTAGCCACGACACGCCCCGCCTCGTCGACCACCTCGAGGACGGTCGGGCGCTCCTGCGACGCGAACGTCGCCACGAGCTCGAACGCCCCGCCGGCCCTTGCCGCATGCGGCACGTCCACGCGGTGCAGGATCGTGTCGCCGTGACCCGGTCGAGCGCGGAGGTCGGGCCACAGGGCGATCGTTTCGCGGTCGTCGTCCGCTCGTCGCAGGAGAGCGGCCGCCTCTTCGGTCGTGACGTCCTGCAAGCGAAGGTCGCGCGCATCGAGAAGCAACGGCCCCCCGCTCCGGTGAATTCCGACAGTCAGCGCGATGCCCCGCTCGAGGGTGGACACCGCCGGCCACAAACCGTCCATCGCGGCACTCGTCGCGGCCGTCCCTACCAGCATGTCGACCGTCCGCCACCCGAGCCACCGGTCCCTCACCTGCTGTGCGAACCGCCGGGACGCGCTGGCTTCGGCCGGTGCCGAGCGAAGCACGACTTTCGTCGCCGCCGCGGTCCACCCGAGCGAGGGAACGAGGGCCGCCGCCGCGAAGGCCAGCAGGATCGCCACGGAGAGCAGACCGGAAGCCCACACGGCGGATACGCGTCCCGAGCGTGACCTCGCGGACAGGGATGTCCGAGAAGATCGCCACGCGGCGAGCGCGTCCGCGACGAGCAGGACCGCCAACGACCCGGCCAGCCAGCGCCAGACGAGGACGGTCGATCGCACGGCGTTCGGAGGCATGCGAGGCACCGCACCGTCGGCCATCGACGTCGTAACGGCCGCGTTCGCGAGCGGCGCGTCGACGGCGACCCACTGCGTGGATCCGTCCCGCGTGCGCAGCTCGTAGAGGCCGGCCCGCTTCGGCGAGAACGCCCGATCGAACGCTCCGGGCGGCCAAACGCTTGCCGCGAAAGGGTCCTCCGCCGGCTTGAGAGGCGCGGCGCTCGCGACGGTGTCGCCGTCGGCGTCGATGAGTTCCCAAGCGCCCGCGTACGCAACGGACGGGAGACGGCACGCGTCTCCGACAGAACACGATGCGACACCGGTTCCGTCGGTCGAGCGGACCCAATCCACGAGAGACGCCATGAAGAGCGGGAAGCTGACCTGCGAAGCCCACACGCTCTCCTCCGGTCCGAACCCGAAAGCCACCTGCCGACCGGTATTCGTCGTTCGGCCCCATGCGAGCACGTCGCCCTCCATCGCGACGAGCGGTTCGGCCCCGACCGGCAGCTCGAGAATCCGCGCGGACCGGATCCCCATCTCCCGCGCATCGACGTCCCTCATCAACGGATGCCCTGGCGCGGCGGTCATGGGCGCGGCGGTCATGGGCGTGGCGTCCTGGAGGTCGGAATCGGCGACGAACGTTGGGGGGACCGAGCCATACCAGAACACCGACGTCGCGATCGGCTGGCGAGTCTCACCCGTCACGATGACGAGATCGAACGATGCCATGACGCCGGGGTCGCTGACCTCGTCGAAGCGGCGCACCTCGAGGCCGCCGACCGCTCGCAGGGCCGCTCGCAGGGCTGCGTCGTCAGGGCCGACGATCGCGACCCTCGTGGACGCAGCTTCCGCATCGAGGACACGTCGGGCCACGTCGTCAGCCGGTTGCTGGTCCCTTCCACTCGTCCGCACCTCCAGGACACCGTCGCCCGGAAGGTCGATCGGCAGCTCGAAGGAGCCTCGGCCGTCACGGTCGATGTCGACCTCGAGGCCGGACCATGGAAGGCTGGTTTCCGACCCGATCGGCCGAAAGAAGACCTGAACGCGCACGACGTCGCCCCGCTGGAGCCCGACCGTGCGGACCTCGCCGCTGACGGTCCATCGGTCGCTGGAGGCGCCACGCGATCGGACGTCGACGTTCGCGACGCCGACGTTGACGAACGGTCCACCGATCTCGTAGCGCTCGACGTCGAGGCCGGCGGTTTCGTACGGCTCCTGCAGGGCCACATCGATCGACGCGTTCGTCGAACCGTCCGTGACGATCAGCCAGCGCGTCGACTCGCTGGGAAGGGCGAGCGACCTCGCGGCGTCGAGGGCCTCCTGCCAGGCCGGCGTCGTGTCCTCCGCCTCGACCGCCTTCACGAGGTCGACGACGTCCTGGCCGGGTCGCTGACGCGCCGCGAGCACCTTCACCTCATCGCCGACGAGCAGAAACGAAACCATCGGGCCGTCGCTCGACCGTCCCCAGGTGTCGACCAGCCACGCGACCGCCGCGTCGAACCTCGTCGGTTCGACGTCGGCCGTCCGCATCGTCCGCGAAGCGTCGAGGAGCACGACGACGTGGTCGGCGGCATTCGCCTGGCCGGGTCGCGGACCGGCGAGCGCCAGGACGGTGATCGTCGCGATCGCGAGGTGGAGCCAGAGGGCCGGGCTCCGCCACGGAACGGTGCGCCGGTTTCGTGTGCCGCCCCTGCTCGACGCGACCTTCCGCCACAGGAAGAGGCTCGCGGTGGCGTGCTCCTCGCGTCGCAACGTGTGGAGAACGACGATGAAGGGAAGGAGAACGGCCAGCAACGCCAGCACGCTCGGAGATGCGAACGTCACGTGATGAGGCCGCTCCGGCGGAACGTGGTCAACAGCCCCGCGACGTCGTCGCGGTCGGAGCGGACGGAGACCCAGCGACCCTCCGCCTTCCAGACGGCGTTCCGAACCTCCTCCTGCCAAGCCCGGAAGACCTCACGGTACTCGCTCAATGCGCGCGCATCGACGTACCGCTCCGAGCGCTCGTACGTCTCGACGTCCACCAGCCGTGCCCAACCGAGCACGTCCTCGTCCGGGTCCGCGTCCTGCCGTCCGAGCACTTGAATGGCCACGATCTCCTGGCCCCGGGCCCGCCAGATCTTGACCGCCTCCTGAACGCCGTCCATCAGCCAGTCGCTGATCACCACGAGGAGCCCGCGGCCATGGAGGTTGTCGAGCGACCGTCGCGCGACGTGGTCCAGCCGGCCGGCGGAGCCGCGAGGCACGATCTCGGCGATGCGCTCCATCTCGTGTTCGAGGTTCAGAAACTGGCTGAACGGCCGTCCCCAGCGGAGCTCCTCGTCGCCGAACGACGCCATGACGGCGCGATCCGACGCGTTGAGCGTCAGGAATCCGCATAGCGCCGCGATCTGCTGCGCCAGACGCCACTTCGAAGGGTCCAGGCTCATCGACGCGGACCGGTCGAGCAGCACGGACACGCGCAGTTGCTGATCGACCGTGAACTGGCGAACGACGGTCCGCCCGTGGCGGGCGTAGACGTTCCTGTCGAGGTAGCGAAGATCGTCGCCGATCTCATAGTCGCGATACTGTGCGAACTCGATGCCGGGCCCGATCGACTTCGAGCGTCGCGCTCCGACGCCGACGTCCGCCTTCGCATGCAACGGCAGCCATTTCGATCCACCGACGCGCGCACGCACGCCCGCTGGGAGAAGACCGTTCATGCGGCGCGCGCCACCACCGAGTCGAGAATGGTCTGGATGATGTCGTCGACGTCGACCCCGTTGGCGTCCGCTTCGTAGTTCGTCTGGATCCGATGCCGCAAGGCGGGGCGCGCGACGGTGCGGACGTCGTCGACCGCCACCGCATGACGCCCCGCCATCAGTGCTCGCGCCTTGGACGCGAGCACCAGCGACTGGGCGCCGCGCGGACTCACGCCGTAGCGCACGTAGCGCCGGACCCTGTCGGGCGCTTCGTCGAGGTCGGGTTGCGTCGCACGTACGAATCGGGCGATGAGGCCGCGCAGCTCCGTCGAGAGCGGAACTTCGCGCGTCCAGCGCTGAAGATTCAGGATGTCCAGCGGTGTCAGTACCTCCGGAGCGTCTGCCATCTGGACGCCGGTCGTCGACTCGACGATGGACTCCAGCACGTCCTGAGACGGGAAGGGCAGCAGGACCTTGAACAGGAACCGGTCGATCTGCGCCTCGGGAAGAAGGTAGGTTCCTTCCATCTCGATCGGGTTCTGCGTCGCGAGCACGAAGCAGGGCGAGGGAAGCTCGTACTCGTTCCCCATGACCGTCACGGTCCCCTCTTGCATCGCTTCGAGCAACGCCGACTGCGTCTTCGGGGTCGCACGGTTGATCTCGTCCGCGAGCACCATCTGCGCGAAGATCGGGCCGGGTTGGAACCTGGTCTCCATGGCGCCTTGCTGGCCCGGTACGAGGGCGAACGTCCCGGTGATGTCGGCCGGCATGAGATCTGGCGTGAACTGCACGCGCGAGAACTTCAACCCGAAGACGCGGCCCAGCGTGCGCACGAGCAGCGTCTTGCCCAGTCCGGGTGCGCTCTCGATCAGAACGTGCCCTCCGGACAGCAGGGCCGTGATGACCTCGTCGACGACGCGGTCCTGGCCGATGACGACCTTCCTGACCTCGTCACGCCCCTCGTTCAGGCGTCTGAGCGTGTCGCGAAGGCTCATCGCTTCGTCCGTCACAGGCGCCGTTTTCGGACTCGCATGGGCTTCATGTGGCATGCTCCCCACCTCGCTCGAGATATCGTCACTGCGACTGAGACGCGACTCTTGCGGCCTCAGGCAGGAAGTACCGACGCACCACGTCACGGTGCGTCCAGCCTACGGTTCGGGATGGCGTGCCGTTCTCGTCGGCACGATCGAACGCTCGTGTTGGCGGAGACGCCGTCACCTCGCGGTCACGCTCGTCGCCTGCGGTCGGCGCGAAGCTCGATTCGATCCGTCGACCGTCCTCCCGATCGCCGGCCTCCAGAGGCGAGAGCTCGACCTGTGCGTCGTCCCGTTCGAAGTCGGAGGCGGGCCCGTTCAACTCCGCGGATCCTCCACCTGCCGCATCGCCCGCACCGTCCGACGACTGCTGAGCCGCACCAGCCGCACGACCGGCACCCTCACCCGCGGCTCGCATGAGGGGTTCCATGCCGTCTTCGCGATCGCCTGTCGACTCACGAGCGACGTTGACCTGCTCGCCGTAGGGGTTGTCCGCCTCGGCCCCGAACGCCTCGGTCGGTCCGTCGAGCGCACTGGCTTCACGCTCCTCCGCCCTTCGTTCGAGCGCCTCGGCGAGTCGCTCGAGGGCCGATCGCTCGCTCGCGCCGGAGGGGTCGTTCGCGGGACGCGCATCGACCTGATCCGGAATGTCGCGACCCTCTTCGCCCTCCGTGGCCTCGTTTCCGAAGCTCGGTACGGACGCATTCGAGTCTTCGCCCCGACCCCGGTCGATGCCTTCAGGCATCGCTTCCCGGACGACCTCTTCGAGCGAGCCGCCGGTTCGCTCCACGGCATCGTCGAGGAACGACAGGAGATCTCCGATCATCTGGTCCGCTTCGGCGACGTCGATCGACGTTTCGCCGAGCCGCACGGCGAGGTCGGCGAAGCCCTCTGCGACGGCGCGCAGGTAGGGATCGCGCTCGGCGATGGGTTCGCTGGCGAGCTGATCCGCGATGGTCTCGGCGAGCTCGACCGTCTCTTCGACGGACGCGGGTGCGAGCGACGCGCGCGTCGTCGGGGATGCCGCCGTGGCGGGCACGGACGACGGTGCAACGTCGGGCACCGGAATCGCCACCGCCAGCCCGGCTGTCACGGCGAGACCGACGAGCGTCGCACGGAGGCCTCGGGGTAGCGGCTCTCGAACGGCCGGTCGCAGGTCGAGCGCTGCGAGGCGGCGGTCGACGTCGGCGAGCAGGAGACGCTGGACCACCGATTCCGGCTCGTTTCCGTGACGTTCGAGGACCTCGAAGGCCGTCGAGATCGCCTGGCGTTGCCCGAGGCCGTGATCGCACCTGCGCGCGATCGAGAGCAGGCTCGGCGCGCGAGCGACGGCGCTCGCGAGCATCACGATCGCCGTCGCCAGGAAAGCCGCGAGCATCACCGCTCCCGTGAACGCGAGGTTCGCATCGGACCACGCCGCGCCGGGCGCGCGTGCGAGCCACCGAAACGGCCACGAGGCGATAGCGGCGGCGGACGCGACGATGAGCGACACGACGAGCGCCCGCTCGAACGCGCCGCGCCACCACGTGCGCCGTGCGCGTCGGAGAGCCTGATTCATGCGTAGCGACGACGTCGTCGTGCTCGTGTGCGACAAGACCGGATCACGTATCCATTCTTCGCGCGCTTCGGAACGAGCGTCCGGCTCACGATTCCGTGAGCGCTCCGCGCGCCGGGGACAAATGTCCCGCAAGTCTATCGCACCGTTCGCGTTCAGGACGCGCTGCCCACCGTCGAGGGGGTACACGGGCCGCGCCTGCGCCGTCGCGGCCCGTGCCGATGACGCCGCTCAATCCTTGAACGACCTAGCCATGAACACCGCCGCCACGACCGCCGCGATCGGCGGCAGCGCGAACGTCACGGCCACATCGGCCGCCATGGGTAGCTGTTGAAAACCCAACAGGAAGAAACGCATGAGGTCCAGCTGGTAGCTGACGGGGTTGACGTAGACGAGCGTCTCGATCCACCAGGGAAGCTGCACCACCCAGCCGCCGCCGATGGCGTAGACACCGACGCGACGGAGCTCCTCGCGCAGTGCCTCGGGAATCTGCAGGAACCCGACGCCGCCGATGATTCCCTTCAGCGGGAAGATCGAGCCGGACAGGAAGTAGAGCGGCTGGATGACGCCGTTGGAGATGCTGCCGAAGCCCTCGAACGTCTTCATGCGCGAGGCGATGACCACGCCGAACGCCGTGATCAGGAGTCCCATGAAGAACATCACGGCCCAGGCTCCCAGGAGGCCCGCGAGGTTGAAGCGCACCCCGATGACCGGCGCGAGGAGCAGCGGAATGCTCCCTTGGACCAGGGCGATGGTCGCGCCGCCCAGCAGCTTGCCCAGCGTGACCGACAGCATCGGCGCGGGCGAGACGATCACCTCGCGTAGCAGGCCCACCTCGCGGTCCCAGACCAGCGCGATCGCGCACTGCAGCGACGAGAACAGGATGTTCAGGGTGATCACGCCGGGCAGGATGTACTGCGCGTACGTGTAGCCCTCGATCTCGCGCAGCGACGCGCCCAGGCCGAAGCCGAGGATGATCAGCCACAGCACGGTGCGCGACACGCCGCCGAAGATCTGCGAGCGGTCGCGGCGGTAGCGCAGCAACTCGCGGCGCCACATGACGCCGACCACCGCCAGCGAGACGCGCCGGTGCCGCGACGGAAGCCCGATGCCGATCACCGCGAGAACTCCCCGCCCCGAGCGGCGTAGCTCTTCATCAGCGCGCGCGGGCCCGCCTCCTCGTCGCGCAGGGCGCTACCGGTGAGCGTGAGGAAGACGTCCTCGAGGTCGGTCGCACCATCCGTTCGCTCCACCAGCACGGACGGCTCGCCCAACGCGACCAGCGAGCCGTGATCGATGATGCCGACCCGGTCGCACGCCTCGGCCTCGTGCAGGTAGTGCGTCGTCATCAGCACCGTCATGCCTTCCGCCCGGAGCGCCTCGATGCGGTCCCAGAGATGCCGGCGTCCCTGTGGATCGAGGCCCAGGGTGGGCTCGTCGAGGAACAGCACGCCGGGGCGGTGCATCAGCGCCCGGGCGAGTTCCAGGCGGCGCTTCATGCCGCCCGAGAAGGTCCGCACGCGGCGATCGCCCGCATCGACGAGCGACGCCCACGTGAGCGCCTCGGCGATCCGGTCGCGACGCTCGCGGCGAGGGACGTCGTACAGCACGGCGTGGATCTCGAGGTTCTCCCGGGCCGTCAAGCGCTCGTCGAGGGCGGGATCCTGGAACACCATTCCGAGGGTCCGACGCACCTCCTGCGCCTCGCTCGTCACGTCGTGCCCGAGGACCTGGGCGGAGCCGGAGGTCGGACTCGTCAGGGTGGTGAGCATATGGACAGTGGTGGTCTTGCCGGCACCGTTCGGACCGAGAAGCGCGAAGAACTCGCCCCGTCCGACCTCGAACGATACGTCCTCGACCGCCACCACGTCTCCGTAGCGGCGGCCGAGGCCCGTGCTCACGATCGCGGGAGCATGGTGCTCCAAAGGTCAGCCTCCCAGGGTCGAGCGAGCCTCCTCGAGCGCCTCCAGCAGCTCGCCGCAGGCGGCGGCAGGATCGCCCGCCAGCTCGTGGTCGTCGTCGACCTCGTCTTCGTCGTCGGCGTCGTCGCTGCCGGCTTCGCCCTCTTCGGCGTCGTCGTCATCGTCGTCGCCCCCGTAGCCGAGTGCGGCGAGCATACCCGTCACGGCCTCGTCCACGTCGCCGGCCACGAGGCCGAGGAAATCGGTGAGATGCGCATCGTACAGATCGCCGACCGCGACGACGTGCTCGAAGGCGATCGCGTCGTCGCCGGCCTGGTACGCCAGGCAGGCGGGCTCGGTCACCTCGACCAGATGGGCCGAGAGCCGCCGGACGTCGCGACCGGGGTACAACGCCGCGTCGGAGACGGACTCGAGAATGCCGACGAGGCTCTGCGCGGGCGCTTCCGCCTCTTCGGCGTTGCTGGGAAGCACGTCGGGGATCGTCGCGGTCGGGTAGATGTCACGCAAGGTGTCGAAGTACTGCTGGGCGAAGCTGTCCTGCTCGGCGCTGGCGAACTCCGCCAGGCCCGCCCAGAGCTCCTCAACGCGCTGAAGGGCGGCCCAGCCGATCGGGTACTCCCACGGCTCGTCCTCTTCGATCGCCTCTTCGACCCCCTCCGCCACGCCGCCCTCTGCGAGAAGCAGGTCGGCGGTCACGGCGGCCCGG
>Ga0102938_10001132_pt1 | contig 20138 bp, 14 predicted proteins | sample SalPonR2_B_D2_MG_FD_84516 | JGI IMG/M metagenome (GOLD analysis project Ga0102938, IMG submission 84516) | Salt pond soil microbial communities from South San Francisco under conditions of wetland restoration - Salt Pond MetaG R2_B_D2_MG | ecosystem: Environmental > Aquatic > Marine >... | reverse complement strand
TTCCTGAATTGTTCGGCAGAGATCGGTGTCTGCGGCGGCGATGGCTAGGGTTGGACGGCCGGCGGCCATGATGCCGTATAACTTGCTTGGGCAAATGCAACCGGTGATCGCTTCATGCATCGACACGACATGAAGGTCGGCAGCGGACAAGCTTTCGCTTAATTGCTCACGGGGCTGGTAGGGCAAAAAACGAACCCGTTGCGGATCCTTGAGCAAGTTGGCTTGCGACTCCAGCTTCGCTCGAGCCGCTCCATCACCGACCAACAAGAGCAAAGCATTCGCTGGCCATATGGGGTGCTGCGTGGCCTCAATCAACACATCCAACCTTTGCGTCAGCCCCATGTTGCCGCTGTGCATCACCACGAAATGGTCATCCAACCCATGCTGCTGTCGAAAGGCGTTTTCGTTTGTCGACAGGGGCACAATCGCCTCGCAATCGGCCCAATTGGGAACGATCGTCAAGCCCTTTGGGTCGATGGACCAAGGCGGACGGGTTAGCCGTTCCTTCATGCAAGACCCCAGCACAATCACTTGATCGGCTGCCTGGTAGGCGGTGCGAAGCTGCTTCCGAATGGTTCGAGTCATTCGCCCCGGCTTGGCTTTGCCGATCGCTTCGGCGACGTCAGGGTAGATATCTTGTAAATAGCAAACCAATCGCGCATCGATTCGCTGAGCGTGGGTAGCAGCGACGGCCGGTAGCAGAAAAGGGTCGGTTTCACTGACCACCACATCGGCCGCCAATCGACTGCGTTTCAAGTAGCGACTCGCAGCCCGCGTGAAAGACAGCAAATTGATCAGGCGTCCTGCCGGCACTCGCTTGGCAAACCGTGTATGGCGGAGACGATGAATGGTGACACCGCCATGCACCTGAGTGCCACTCGATCGATACTCCGCTCCAGCAGCAGGACTGTTGGGTTGGCCACAGACAACGTGAACTTCGTGCTGCAAAGCCAAATGCTGAGCCAAATCGGTCAGTAGCTGGCCCGTCGCTTCGGTATCGGGCCAGTAGCACCGATTCAGAAAAAGCAGTCGTGAAATGGAACCGCCGCCTCAGTTGCTGCGAACGCTGTGAGTTCGCAGGGTGGTCAAGAAATCGGCGTAGGTCTCACGCAAGCCCGCTTCGAATTCAATCGTTGGCTGCCAGCCGGTAGCCGTGATACGTCCGATGTCGGTTCTTTTGACAGGCGTCCCATCGGGGCGAGACAAATCTTGCTCGATGCGTCCCTCAAATCCGACGATCCGGGCGATCAAGCGGGCCAGTTCGCCGATCGTCAGGTCTTTCCCGGTGCCGACGTTAGCCCAATCGGGAGGATTTTCGATCGACAGCAAGTGCACCATGGCGGCTGCCAAGTCATCGACGTGGAGAAACTCACGGCGTGGCTTGCCCGAGCCCCAAACGAGGACGCTTTCGGCGGCGTTCTTCTTCGCTTCATGGAAGCGTCGAATCAAGCCTGGGATGACGTGCGAATTGTCCGGATGATAATTGTCACCGGGGCCGTACAAGTTTGTCGGCATCGCGCTATGGAAGGTGACTCCATACTGCTGCCGATAGTACTGACACAATTTCAGTCCCATAATTTTCGCCAACGCGTAGGCTTCGTTGGTGATCTCCAGCGGACTGGTCAACAAACTCTCTTCGGCAATCGGCTGTGGAGCCATCCGAGGATAGATACAGGTACTGCCAAGATATAGGAACCTTTCGACTCCGTGCCGATAGGCAGAGTGTACGGCGTTAGCCGCCATCGTCACATTTTCGTAGGCGAACTCGGCGGGATACGCATGGTTTGCATAAATGCCACCCACCTTGGCGGCCGTAAAGACAACGCAGTCAGGTTGCTCAGTGGCGAAAAACGCATCGACGGCCGCCTGATCACACAAATTCAATTGCTCCCGTGTCCGTAATAGCAGCATGGCGTTGGACACCCGCCGGATTTCCCGACAGACAGCAGAGCCCACCATGCCCCTGTGACCTGCGACGAAGATGCGTTGAAAAGGAAGCCGTATCATCAGGCGATCAGAGTCGAGAGTTAGTATTGGATTCAGCCGCAGGCGCATTGAACTGTCGCAGTAACCGCAGAGCGCCGGCATCCTCAGGTGCAAGTTGCAGTGCGCTACGGATTTGTTGCTGGGCCGCCGCGGTTTGACCGCAGGCCTGCAGGGTTTCAGCATAGTTGACCAGCAGGCCGACGTCCTCGGGCGATTGCCGAACGGCCTGCTCCCAATAGCCGACTGCCGCTTGAGGCCGATTGCGTTTGCTTTCGATCCGCGCCAACAGGCGCAATGTTTCATCTTGTTCGGTGGCAGGGTCGGCCAATTGATTGGCGAGCATCTCGACGGCGTTGGCGAGCAAGCGTTCGTCGGGCTGACTTTGATTCAACTCTGCCAAGGCTGCCACACGCAGAGCTTCGGCCGTGGGGGGCACGACATCGCTAGGTCGCAAGGGGCCGCGTTCTCTTACTGCACGAACGGCAGCACCGACCTGGCTGGAATCGATGACCAGGATCCGCCGCCAAATATCCCGTGACAAGTCCCACATCTGACCGGCCATCGCCAGCTTGGCCACTTGCTTTAACGAAGTCGGATTATGGCGACGCAGATTCGCCATCTGCATCAACAGTTCACGGGACTGACGAGGGGAACCGCCGGCAAAGTCAAGTTGCACAAGTTGGAATCGGACCTCGTCTGACAGCGGGGCGCCATAAAGTGCGGCGACGGCATTGCGACGGGCGCTTTCCATCTGGTCCGCCAACTGCTCGCGCGACGCCAATTCGGCTGCCGATAATGTGCTTGCTTCCGATTCGGAAACCCGCAGCAAAGGGGCGGCAGCCGACTCTGGCAGCCGCTGCGAATCTTGTCGCGCATACCAGACGGAACGTAAGCGGTTGGGTTTTAGCAACTGTTGCAGGTGCCGCAGATCAGCAGTCGGCGTGGTAGCTGCGGCCTGCTGAACCGCTTGACGCCGCACCGCCAAGACTTGCAACTGGCTGAGCCGCACAGCCGCAATACTGTCTAGCGGATGTTGCTGCACGTGCTGCCGCAGTCGCTCCAAGATGCTGGGGAGATTTTCCAAATCGGCCTCGTCGCTGTCGGCGACCGAACTAGCCGTACGGACCAGGTATTCGCTCTCCGCGGCGGCGTGCAACACGTCAATGGCAACACCGCACAGCGCAATCACGGCAAGCAGGGCGACTGCGGTCGACAGTCGGTTGTGTTGATACAAAGTTCGCTCACTGCGTGGCGCAGGAGATCGCTTCGTCTGCTGGCGGGCTAGCGCCGATGCGTGGGTGACGACGGCACTGAACAATACGGCCGTCGCAGCCGCATTGGGCGCCAACGCTAGACCGAAGTCAAAAAACTGCGTAAAGGCGAGGCAGGCAAACGCAAAAATCCCCGCGGTTCCCAATCCGAATTCGAGCGGATCACTGGAGTGACCGAGTTGCCAGAGCGCCGAACCGACACACCACAGCAACAGCATCAACAAAACGACGCCTACGAAACCGGTTTCCACCAGCCATTCCAACCATAGATTGTCAGCGTGCAGAAACCAAGTTCGCACATCGGATGTCTGATAGGGTAAATAAGCGTAACGGTAAGCTCCCAGTCCAGCCCCGGCGGCCCAATGCATCCGAGCGGCTTGTAAACCATCGGGCCAATGCTCCAGTCGCCCGTCGCGTAGCACCGAGGTAGTGATCGATCCCTCGGAAGATCGGATCTCCTCGACGGAGCGCAGAGGCAGCTTAAACTGAGACAGCAAAAGGACGCCAATCAATCCGGCGGCGACCACGGCGGTCACTAGCCCCTGCCCACGAGAGAAAGCGCGAAAGAAAACCAGCACGACCGGCAAGCCAAACACAGCTCCGGCCAAACCGCCGCGCGATCCCGAGACAAGTAAACCCGCAAAGCAGATCGTTCCTGCAAAGGCCGCCCATAAGGCGATGCGATCCAAGAGTAAGTCTCTCAAGGTCTCCGCGTTAAACCGATGGCGGCCACTCGGTGAACCGACCAAGGCGGTCATTCTCCAGGCCAACAGCCCCAAGGCCGATGCCAGTCCAAGCACGATCAGCACACACGCATTGTTACCGTTTAGAAAAGCACCGAAAGGCGCACTAGCTGGTTGACCCCAGATCGTTTCACCGGGTTCCTTGATCAAGCCGATGATTCCTAGTCCCGCATGGGCGGCTCCGGCGACGGTGAAGGCCAGCAGCATCCACATGGTGCGACCGCGTGTGGTGATGACCGCGGAGCCGACGACGGCAAACCCAAGGGCGGTCGCCAACACACCAAACGTCGACCATGTCAGCCAGGGAGCCAACGAGATTGGAGCCGCAAAAACGTTCGCCCTGGCATCGGTGGCTGACAGTTCGACCGGAGACATCCAACCGGCATAGATGGACTGCGACCCGCTGGCAAACAGACGGCCAAACATCGAATTCAGCGGCACCGTTTGTAGCACCGCAAACACGGCGATGCACCCGAGCAGGCCCGCCACGCGGTGGGACCACAATCCGTGAGTTGCGGGCTGTGCGATCAGTGCTACCAGAGCGACCGCCACAGCAACAAGGGCTGTAGAAGCCATCGCCCACTGCGTCCATGCAAAGGCACCACCGTGGTCCAAGCCACCGAGAAAGGGGGCCACGCAGACAATGAGGGCGGCAAGGACCGCCGCCGCGTTCGAAAATGGAGTTCGCCAATTGGACATCGAGTCGGCGCGCACTTCGTTCCTGTGGGTGACCATCACCCTTTTTAAGAAGCCCGCTTTTGAGCGGGCAATGGAAATGGACTGGTGACGGACGGGCGCCTATTCCCTCAGTCAGCAGGCGGAGAATCCTCCTTCCCCTGCCGCGCCCCTTGACCTTGCGATTGTGCATCGCTGAAACGGATGATCGCGCATGCCGAAAACTTGGCACAGCTCCAACCGCCCAATCGCTTTTGGGAAGCTTCCCATACGCTGATTGGCGCAACGTTGAAAGTCGAGTGAAAGCGAAAATCTTTCCACTGCCGAAACGATCCGGCTAGGGAGCGACCGTTGCTTTCGTTACAACCTCCATGAGGCAGTCATCCAGGGCAACGGAAACGCCTTGGTTCATAAATCGCACATCGACCACCAGACGCACGTCATGCTCGCGGCGCATCACGCGGCCTTCGAAACCGGCGAACTGGCCACTCTTGATTCGCACCAGATCACCCGCTTCGATGCGTGCTTCGGGTGATAACGGTTGACCGGTTTGGATTAGTGAGTGGACTTGCCGAAGGTCTTTCACCAACGCTTCCACGTCGTCGACATTGACACAGCGGGACACACAACCGGTGCAAACCGCTTGATGACGTGCCTCTTCGTCGCCTTGAAGAAAGACATAGTTGGTGAACAACGGCATAAATGAACTGCGCATCCGCCCAGCGGGCGACCGGTAGCGACGCTCGATAATCGGACCGTAATGCGGAACCTCATGGGTGCGCAATTGGCGCATCAACGATTTTTCTTGTCGCGATCGAGTATAAATTGCCCACCACGGTGCTTCGTCGGCGACGGTGCTCAAGAGGTCTGCTGGGAAGATATCGGATTCTTGCTGCAACAGGGGCATCGGATACAGATCCAAGTTGAGTAAGTTTGAAATCTGGCTTTCAGACACCTCTTCGAAAGCCATCTCCACAGTCTAGCTTGACCGATTGTTGCAGGCTTCACCAGGACTTGGTTGTTTTGAATAACCCCTCTAGCACCCTGCAAAACCTCTACAATCGACAATGTTTCTTGGCAGCATGCCTGAGCCGGCCTAACCAGAGAGGCCAGCGACTGCGGATTGCGTCGCGACCTAGCCGAGAGAGAGATAACCAATCCGTCGAATCCTTAACGAAGAGGCACCGAGATGGCGAAGACACGAATCGTGGGACTGAGTTTTGAACACTTTCATATGGGAGACAACTTGCGTGCCGCCGCTGCGCATCCAGACGTGGAGCTGGTTGGAATTTGCGATGCTGAACCACGGCGTATGGAGGAGGCAATTCGCAATTTTGGTTTTTCTCCCGAACAAGTCTTCACCGATTACCGCCAATGTCTCGAAACCTGCAGCCCTGACGTGGTAATCCTATGCCCCGCCGCAGCCGGTCATGGTCTGTGGACGAAACGAGTGATGGAGTTCGGCGCTGATGCGATTATCGAAAAACCGATGGCTGCGTCCCTGGCGGAAGCTGACCAAATGATCGCTGCGGCCGAGCGTTCGCAGCGAAGACTGATGATCCATTGGCCGATGGCTTGGTCGGCACCGCATCAGACCGCGCAGCGGATGATTTCAGAGGGTGAAATTGGCGAGGTTATTGAGATCCACTACTACGGCGGAAATCGCGGCCCTCTGTATCACGGTGCCGACAAGCGTGAAACGACGGCCGAGGAAATCGCCAGGGAGAAACCACACAGTTGGTTCTACTCAAAAGCAGCCGGAGGGGGATCGCTGCTGGATTACATCGGATACGGAACCACGATCGGAACATGGTTCTTTGGTGGCAAGAAACCGCTGGAAGTGACTGCGACGGTCGATCAACCGGCCGGCCTGGAGGTCGACGAGCACAGCATCGCGGTCGCTCGATACGCGACCGGCTTGAGCAAGTTTGAAACGCGTTGGGGGACGTTTACCGACCCCTGGACACTGCAACCGCAGCCGCAGTGCGGTTTTGTGATCGTCGGCACCGAAGGGACGCTGGGGTGCTATGACTACCAAACGTCGGTCTATTTACAGACGCGGACGAAACCAGAAATCCATCAGGTGCCCAACGATCCGGTGCCGCCGGAGCGAGCCAACCTGGTGAACTACTTTCTCAGTCGCGTCGATCAGCAACTGCCGATCGATGGTCCGTGCAGTCCGGAAATTTCACGCATCGGACAACAAATCGTCGACACCGCGATTCAAAGCGCTGCCGAAAAACGGACCGTCGCCCTACTCGACTAGTCGAACGAATGGGCGATCGGCAGCGTTAAGCAGGCAGGCTTGAGTCATCGGGTAAATGAGCCGCCTTGGCGATAGCCGCGGTTCCTGAATAGAACCGCGGCTATCGCCCAAACGGCTAAGCAGAGTTCTGCGGAATGATTCCTGCAAACCTGCTTAGACGTTGAGATGTGCAAAGGCGGCGGTCAGCAGATCTTCCTGCTCCAGTTTGTGAGCGCGATGGCTGCCGGTGCTGGGACTGGCCGATTCGGCTCGAGTGACCGAGCGGAGGCGGAAGCGTTCGCTCAGGGCGTCGCCAAACTTCAGCTTCAAATAGGGCCAAGTGCCCATATTCATTGGCTCTTCCTGCACCCAGACCAGCTCACAACCATCCGGGTAGGCTTCCAACGCTTTGAACAATTCGCCTTCGCTCAACGGATAAAGCTGTTCCAATCGCACGATCGAAACCGTCTCGGCGCCGAGTTGCTGGCGGCGTTCCAACAGGTCGTAGTAGACTTTGCCGGTACACAGCAAGATACGGCGTGTGTCCTCGGGGGGGACCTCGGTTTCAGGCAAAATTTTGAGGAAGCCACCGGAGATAAATTCTTCCAGCGGGCTGATCACCAGCGGATGCCGCAGGAGACTCTTAGGCGTCAGCGTTACCAGCGGTTTTCGCCAGCGACGCTTGACTTGCCGTCGCAACAAGTGGAAGAACTGTGCGGGGGTCGAGGGCTGACAGACCTGAATGTTGTGTTCAGCGGCCATCGCCAAAAAGCGTTCGATGCGGGCACTACAGTGCTCGGGTCCTTGGCCTTCAAAGCCGTGGGGCAACAACATCACCAACCCGCTGAGCCGTTTCCATTTATCCTCGGCGCTGGCGATAAACTGATCGACGATGACTTGAGCGACATTCCAGAAATCGCCGAATTGGGCTTCCCAGATGTTCAACCCTTCGGGGCAATCGAGCGAATAGCCGTACTCAAATCCCAGCACGCCCGCTTCGCTGAGGGGGCTGTTGATCAATTCAAGCGACGTCTCGGTCCGCGGCAGGTGAGCCAGCGGCGTGTAGGTTTCGCCCGTTTTGACGTCGTGCAACACCGCATGGCGATGACTGAAGGTTCCGCGTTCACAGTCTTGGCCGCTTAACCGCAGGCGGTGGCCTTCGTAGAGTAGCGAAGCGAATGCGGCAACCTCCGCCGCGGCCCAGTCGAGCGGTCGTTTGCCTTCGGCCATTTCTCGGCGCTGCTTCATCGGCCGTTTCAGCTTTTTATGAGCCGCAAAGCCTTCGGGCAAGCGTGTAAGGCTGTCGATCAGTTCGCCCAGGGTTTCGCCATCGACCCCCGTCTCCAGCCAACCGCCGTCGGGCTCGGGACCGCCAAAGTAGTCGGCCCACGTGCCACCGAGCGTCTGCACATCGGGCACAAAGGTTTCGATGTGGCTGGCTTCGAATTCGCTTTCCAGCTTTTCGGTCCGGACCGTTTGAATTTCCTGAGCTTCCTCTTCGGTCATCTGCCCCAGTGTGAGCAAACGTTTGAGGTAGTTATCTCGGACGCTTTTGCGTCGATCGATCTCGGAGTACAGACGTGGCTGGGTGAAGCGAGGTTCGTCGCCTTCGTTGTGGCCCCAGCGGCGATAGGCATAGAGGTCGACCACTACATCGCGGCGGAACTCTTTGCGGAAATCCATTGCCAAGGAGACGACCTGTGCGACCGCTTCGGGATCTTCGCCATTGACATGAAAAATCGGCACCTGCAGCATCTTTGCGATATCGGTGGCGTACGTGGTGCTGCGTCCTTCGTCGGGCTGGGTGGTGAAGCCGACCTGATTGTTGATCACCACATGCAGCGTGCCGCCCGTTTTGTATCCGGTCAACTGGCTGAGGTTCAGCGTTTCCTGCACGATGCCTTCGCCGGCAAACGCCGCATCGCCATGGATCAGAACGGTCATCACCTCTTGGCGTTTGTCATCGCCACGTCGATCCTGTTTGCTGCGACAACGTCCCAGCGCGACAGTATTGACGAATTCGAGGTGGCTGGGGTTAAAGCAGAGCGAGATGTGAAGTGTTTCGCCCGACGCGGTTTTCCAATCGCTGCTGTAACCGAGGTGATAGCGCACGTCGCCGCGGCCCCGGTTCAGCTCGGGATTGGGATCCTCGAACGACCAGAAGATGTTCATCGCCCGCTTCTTCATGATGTTGGCCAGCACGTTCAAGCGGCCACGATGGGCCATCGCCAACACCACTTCGCGGACTTTGTGTTGGCACGCTTTTTCGAGCGCCAAATCGAGCATCGGAATCAGGCTTTCGGCCCCTTCGAGCGAAAACGTTTTCGCACCGACAAATTTCCTCCGCACGAATTCCTCAAAGATCGACGCATCGGCAAGACGCGTGTAGATCCGGCGTTGGACTTCATGAGCCAGTTCGAGGCGATTCTCCGTCATCTCCATGCGACGCTGCAACCAATCGCGGATGTTGCGATTGTCGATGTGCATGAACTGGGCTCCGATGCTGCGGCAATAGGTATTGCGGAGCTTGCTCAGCACATCGCCGATGGTACGACTGGCGGAATCCACGACGGCGCTGGCATCGAAGGGGCGATCCAAATCGCTATCGGTCAACCCGTAGACTTCGGGATTCAGTTCGGGGCAGGCGGGACGTGCGAGCCCGAGCGGGTCAAGCTGAGCGATCAGGTGCCCGCGGACGCGATATTCGCGCACCAATTGATCCACACGATCCTGCACGTTGGCCAAATGCCGAGAGTGACGAGAAGGATGGTCGCCCGAGACAGCAGCCAATCCATCGCTGGAGTCCCCTCCGGCAATGGCCTGCGCCGAGCGGCCTTGCCCGTTGGAGCCCACGGGATCGGACCGATCTTGCGGCCCCAATTCCAGTTCGGCATCGGTGGAGACCAGGAACTGCTCGAAATAGCAACGCCAAGTTTCCGAAACGCTGTTCGGATCTTTAACGTACTGAGCGTAGAGATCGTCGATGTAGTCGAGACTATATGTGTTCATCGCGTGCTTTTAACGCGTGGAGCTGCATCCGGCATCTAGGAGGGATGATTTCGAATCGTACCGTTGCCGGAAAAAAAAAGTGTTGGCAAACCAAGGAGGTGGGGCCCCATTCCTTGAGCAAGGTCTCTTCTAAATTCTATCGCTTGAACCACACCTGCCTACGTCTAGACGCCCCTGGCAGCCGAATGATTGCCGAGATTTCACCGAGTTTTTTTCGCGTCAAAAAACTTTGGGCAAATTCTAAGCCGATCCCTCGGAGTCCGTCGGTTTCCCCAGCACGTCGCGAGCAGAGAAACTTTCTGGCAGGAGTGCCTCCAGTCCATACAGGCGACGCGGATGACCGGGAAGGTCGGCGTCTGCAGTAATGATCGTCAGTTGAGGCGCAAATTCGCAAAGAAACTGCCGACAGATTCCGCAAGGAGTTCCGCCACCCGACAAAACCACCGCGATGGCTTGCCAATCACGCACCCCGGCGGCTATCGCCGTCACGCCAGCGGTCCGCTCGGCACAAACCACAACGCCGAATGAAGCATTCTCGACATTACATCCTGGAAAGATTTGGCCGTTGCTAGCCAACAAGGCTGCGCCGACCCGAAATCGACTGTAGGGAGCATACGCTCGCTGGCGAGCTTGCAGGGCGGCTTCGACCAAGTTCTCGATTTGCATTTCATTCACCGGTCGATTCCCCTTGGGCGACTAGGCGGTCGTGGATCAAGGGACGGCACGGCACCGCTTCATCGACGATTTTGAAGCTCGTCTGAAATCGCTCTCCCGACCACTGCGATGGATCACGAGTGGCCACCAATCCGAGTGGCTGGCCGCGGGTCACGACGTCGCCGACTTTGACTTGCAAGTCGATTCCCACGGCATGGTCGATCGCATCGCTCAGTTGCTTGCGACCGCCTCCCATTTCCACCACGCTTTGGCCGATCTGTTCACAGTCGATCGCGGCGATGGAGCCCCCGCGCGGTGCCAAAATCGGTACTTGCTCGGCCACCGGCAAGAGTACGTCCAGATCACCACCCTGCGCCGTCACCATGCGAGCAAAGACCTCGTAAGCGGCCCCGTTGTCGAGCGCCGCAGCTAACGTTCGCCTGGCGTCGGCACGACCTTCCACCCATTGGACCATCTCCAGCAACTCCGCTCCCAAGGCAATCGTCAGCTCACGCACATCGGCCGGACCACCACCCCGCAGCACCTCGATCGACTCTCGGACCTCATTGGCATTCCCCACGGCCCAGCCCAGCGGTTGGTCCATGTCGGTAATCAAAGCCCGCACCGGCAGGCCGGCACGCGCACCGGTCTGAACCAAAGAACGGGCCAACGCTTGGGCTTGGTCGAGGCTCTTCATAAATGCTCCTGAACCGACTTTGACGTCCATCACCAACGCATCCAAGGAAGCTGCCAGTTTCTTGCTCAGAATGCTGGCCGTAATCAGCGCAATCGATTCGACACAGGCGGTCACATCCCGCAGCGCATACAGCCGCCGATCGGCAGGGACAAGACGCGGATTGGCACCGACGATGAAGCAACCGACCGACCGCAGCACGTCGCTGCTGCGCGGCACATCGAGATCAACACAAAAGCCGGAGATCGATTCGAGTTTGTCTAGGGTGCCGCCGGAGAACCCCAAGCCGCGGCCGCTGATCATCGGCACCCGCACGCCACAGCAGGCTAATAGTGGTGCCAGAATCAACGATACCTTGTCGCCTAGGCCGCCGGTGCTGTGCTTGTCGACGCGCGGCACCCGATCGCCGGAATCCGCCGCGTCGTCGCGCGGCAAGACGTCGCCGCTTGCCAGCATCGCCAGCGTCAAATCGGCGACCGCTTCGGCAGGTAAGCCGTGAATCCGCACCGCCATCGCCCAAGCGGCCATCTGGTAGTCGGGGATTTCACCCCGCACATAGCCGTCAATCAGCGTCTCGATCTCGGTACGCGAGAGGGGTAAGCCGTCACGGGTCTTGGCGATAATGGTGGTCGTCAGCATGGTCGTCAGTCTATCAGCCCGATCAGCCGATCGGCATGGCCGTCCGCACGGCCGCCCTTGGATTACTCGGTCCCGGCAGATCGCGGGGCAGCATTGCCGCCAACTGATCTATAATGCACGATGACAGTTGTCGCCGGCAGCCGATCGATGGCCGCAAAAATGACTCACAACCAGGAAACACGATGCGTTTTCGAATTTCAATCGCTGTAATGGCCGTCGCCGTTACTTTCGGCTTGGCCCCTTCGCTGGCTTCAGCCGATGAAATGCTGCCCGGCCCTCGCGCCCTTTCCAAGGCGTTTCGCGAAGCGGCTAAGATCGCCATGCCATCGGTCGTCACCGTGGTGGCTTACGGGCAAAAGTCCGAGCAACCGGCCGCCGCGGGGATGGAATCCCCCGACCCGCTCGACTCGATGCCGGGCAATCGGGACGACAACGGAGGCGAAGCCTTGCAAGCGACCGGCTTGGGCTCGGGCGTGGTGCTGTCCAAGGATGGCACGGTCGTGACAAATAATCATGTCGTCTCGGGTGCGCGGAAGGTCATCGTCCGATTGCAAGATGGGCGAGAACTGACGGCCAGTGAAGTCCAAGGAGACCCCAGCAACGACATCGCCACACTGCGACTCGCACTGGAGGGAATCGAACTGCAACCGATGGAGTTGGGCAATTCGGATGCTTTAGAAATCGGTGACTGGGTGTTGGCGATCGGCAGTCCGTTCCGGCTGGAAGCGACCGTCAGCGCTGGCATCATCAGTGCCAAAGGCCGCACCCTCGATCGCATCGAACGCGGCAACTTGCTGCAAACCGACGCTGCCATCAACCCGGGCAACTCGGGCGGGGCGTTGGTCGACCTGGATGGACGACTGGTCGGCATCAACACGGCGATCGCCACACGTAACGGCAGCTACCAAGGAATTGGGTTTGCCATTCCGATCGCACAAGCTCGCTGGGTCGCTGATGAACTGCTGCAACATGGTCGCGTCCGGCGTGCGGCAATGGGGATTCGCTTGGCGGAATTAAATGCATCGGTCGCCGGCAAACTGAATTTGCCTGTGGGACTGGGGGTGCTGGTGTATGAAGTCATCAACGATTCGGCCGCGGATCAAGCGGGCATCGAGTCGTTGGACGTGATCATGAATTTTGCAGGTCAGCGCGTTCGCAAACCGGTCGAACTGCAGAACGTGGTGGAGCGTCTGCCGATTGGGTCGGTACAAACGGTCAAGGTCTACCGCAAGGGTGAAGAGCTGGACCTGCAGGTGACGCTGGCACCGCTAGACGACCCGACCGACACCTCGAAAAAAGAGAAAGCAGCCGAGCCCGAAGCAACCGAGGACACGACTGCGGAAGAAGAGGAAGATAAGGCTGAAGAATCCGCAACGGAGCCCGAAGCCGCGACTCCTTAATTCCCGCCCCGGACCACTCGCGGCGAGCGGTCAGTCTCCAGTCTTGGCAAAAATCATGCGACCGGCATTGGTCTGCAGCGTACTGGTGACCATCACCGTGCGCTGCTTGCCAACCGCATGCCGCGCCCCCTCAATGACGACCATCGTGCCGTCATCTAAGTAACCGACGCCTTGCTCCGCACCTTCGCCCGCCTTGATCACCTGCACGTCAAAGGTCTCGCCAGGCAAGTACAAAGGCTTGAGCGCGTTGGAGATCTCATTCAGATTGATCACCGGCACGTTGTGCAGCTTGGCGACTTTGTTCAAATTAAAGTCCCCAGTAACGACTTTGCCTTCTAAATGCTTGGCCAACAAGACGAGCTTCAGATCGACCGTCTGACCGGCCAGTTCCGGCAGGTCGCGATCAAAGATTTGCAGGTCGACATTGTCATTGCCGCGCAACCGGTTCAGGACATCCAATCCACGACGTCCCCGAGCTCGTCGCAGTTTCTCGCTGCTGTCGGCGATGCCCTGCAGTTCGCTGAGTGCAAAGCGGGGAATGATCAATTGATTGTCAAAGATGCCGGTGTTCACCAAATCTTCAATCCGGCCGTCAATCACGACGCTGGTGTCGAGCACCAACGGCTTGAAGCCTTTCACCTCGCGTACAAATTCGACGTACGGGATCAGGAACCGGAAGTCGTCTTTGGTTTGCAGCAGAAAACTGGTGCAGATGTAACAGAGCAATAGTCCGGCGACCAATTGCCACCAGCGCGCATAGGGCCCCTGGATCAAAGGAGCCGCGGCGATCGACAAGATGTAGGTCAGCAACAATCCGACCAACAGCCCGAAGTAAATTGAAGAGATGGTTCCGAGGTTCTTCTTCGGCAAAAAGATGTCTGCCACCAGGAGAACACAAGAGACCCCCAGGACCGAAGCAAAAACGACCCAGGGAACCCAAGCCTCGACCCCAGCACTTTCGAGACTGTGGTTAATTAATTGAGAAATACCTAGCGCGCAGGCTAGGAATACGCAGCGCAGGATGATTAATGCCATAGAGCTTCAGCGAAAAAATCACTGACTCGCGAGAAGAGATAGGGGGGAGGCTCGCAGCCCAATAAGTAGCCCACGACCCTCAACAAAACGACTGTACAAACAACCACAGTTCAGCATAGCTCGAAGAGCTTGGCAGCAGGCGCCAATCGGTGCTTTGCCACCTAATGAACCTCGTATCTTAACCGATCAGAGAAAGCACCCCCAGGGGGAGGAGTATCCTGATCAGTAGACCACCGACCAGCCGTGTCGCCAACATAGAAGAATGTCCACCGCCGTCGGGGGCCGATTTTCAAACCGAGGCAGACGCCTTCCGGGCCCGCTTGGCGAGAAAATCTCGGAGGGCAACGGCCATCTCTCCAGCCGACTGAAAACGTTGAGCCGGATCCTCCGCCAGCGCTTTCATAATGATTTTCTCCAGCGAGACACTGAATTTTGGATTCAGCAACGTCGGCCGCTGGACGTGCCCCTCGGCGATTTGCTTGATCGTTTGCCAGCGTTGCTTGGAAACCAATTTTTGTGGATGGTGCCGCAACAGCATCACATACAGCACCACCCCCACGCTGTAGACGTCCGAGCGTTCATCGAGCCGCCGATTCTCGCCACGGGCCTGCTCGGGCGCCATGAAGAGCGGTGAACCGATGACGGCGCCGTCGAGCGTTTCGGCGGAATCTTCCGATGCGGCGGGCCAGAACATCGACTTGCTCAACCCAAAGTCGACCAACTTTGGCTTTCGATCATGACTGACCATGATGTTCGATGGTTTGAGATCGCGATGGATCACCCCCTGCCGATGCGCGTGCTCCAAGCCATCGCAGACGCCGGCAATCAGTTCGATGATCTCCAGCCCCGAAGGCTTGTTCTTGTTGACAAAACGGTCGATCGTTTCCCCGTCGATCAAATCCATCGCGTAATAACCCAACCGATGGTCGATTCGGCTGTCGTGAATGTGTGCGATGTTGGGATGGTCGAGCCGTTTCATAACCTCGATTTCGCGAGCGAAACGCCCGAAGACATCTTCGGTTGCTAAATCAACGCGGAGGACTTTGACCGCCATCCGTTGGTGGTCCTGGTCGCGATCGGCTTCCCACACGGTCGCGAAGGCACCTTTTCCGATCAGCCGATTGATGTGATAAGCCGGGATCGCCGGCTTGGTCCACTCTCTCGGTGGGACCGCTTCGACAATCCGCCGCGCCGCGACCAACCGACTGCGCAGCATCTCGGCATCGATCGGTTTGGTTAAATAATCGTCAGCCCCCGCATCCAAGCCTGCAATCACGTCCTCTTTCGCATCCCGACTCGTTAGCAAAATCACGTAGGTGAAAGCTCGCTGGGGATCGGCTTTAATCCGTCGACAGACTTCGATGCCATCGATCCCCGGCATCTGCCAATCGAGCAACACCAAGCGAGGCGCGTCGGTTCGCCGGAGAAGCTCCCACGCCCGCGTCCCATCTTCGGCTTCGACGGGCTCAAAGCCAAATCGCGCCAGATTTTCCGCCACTAGGTGACGCCACACGGCGTTGTCTTCTGCGATTAACACCTTCATCGTTTGCTCGTCAGTATCCAACGTCGGTGAGGCAATCCGGTCGGTCGATCACCACCTGCCGACTCACCGCGAGCGAACCACCTTCGCGGTGCGTATCACGCAATGGTCAAATGCCCCTTGGGATCGTCTCTCAGTATGGCAGGTCGAACGGCCCGGCGATACGTTTTTGGCCGGCCAACGCCGCGTCTACCGCATACCTGCGATGCCTCGTTTATAATGCGGGCCTGATGACACCCCGCCTTCGCCAACCCCCACGCCTGCCGATGCTTTTCCACTGTCGCTATTTGTTGTCCGTCGTGCTGTTCTGCGGATCGTTTTGCAACGGATCGATGACCGCCCATGGCGAAGCTTTACACCCAAACATGGTGGTGATGATTGCCGATGACATGTCATTCGATGATTGCGGGGCATACGGCCATCCGACGATCCAGACCCCCAACATCGACCGGCTGGCAAACCAAGGCATGCGTTTTGACGCCGCCATGCTGACCTGCAGCTCCTGCAGCCCCAGCCGTACCAGCATCTTGACGGGGCGTTACCCCAGCGCGACCGGCGCCCGTGAATTGCATCTGCCGGTACCTGCAACGCAAACGTTGCTGACCACGCCTCTGCGGAAAGCCGGTTACTGGACGGTAGCGGCCGGCAAGTGGCACCTTGGCAATGCGGTGGTTGAGCAATTCGATTCAGTGCTGCAAAAGGACAACGGTCCGAGCGGTTGTGAACGCTGGGTGGAGGCGTTACGGGCACGCCCGAAAGACCAGCCATTTTTCGCTTGGCTAGCAGCCTTTGACCCTCACCGCGACTACCAGCAGGGCACCTTTGATCCGCCACATGCGGCCGACTCTAGTCGCGTACCACCCTACCTGCCGGACAACGTGGCGACCCGCGCCGACCTAGCGATGTACTACGATGAAATCGCTCGATTTGATTCCTTCGTCGGCAAGGTGCTGGATGAACTGGAGCAACAGGGCATCGCGAAGCACACGATCGTGGTGGTGATGAGCGACAACGGACGCCCCTTTCCGCGCTGCAAGACGACCGTTTATGACAGTGGCGTTCGCACCCCATTCGTGGTTTCGCTACCGGGCGTGACGGCCTCCGGTGCAGCCAGTCGTTCGCTGGTCAGCAGTGTCGACTTGGCTCCCACGTTACTCGATTTGGCCGGATTGCAAAGCGACACCTTCCAAGGGGTTAGTTTCTTGCCGGTGCTGAAAAATGCCGAGGCGTCTGTCCGCGAGCATGCGTATAGCGAACATAACTGGCATGACTACCAAGCTTGTGAACGGAGCGTTCGGGACCAGCGGTATCGGTACATTCGCAATTGGCGTCCCGAATTGCCGGGCACGCCGCCAGCCGATGCCGTGCGCAGCCCGACCTACGTCGAGATGCTGAAACTGGAACAGACGGGTGAATTAACGGCCGCGCAGCGTAACCCCCTGGTGCAACCGCGACCGGCCGAAGAGCTATACGATCTGCAGAGCGATCCGCACGAACTGCGGAATTTGATCGATCAGCCCGCACACCAGGCGACGGTGCAGCGATTGCGTGCGGCCCTGACCGCTTGGCAAGCGGAAATTGACGATCCCGGCCCAGCGGGAGGGAGTGAGGATCGCTTCGATCGCACCACTGGCAAGCGTCTACCCAAGCCTCTGCGTTAACGACGGTGCAAGCGGATACGGAACATGCCGGGGACGCGTTAGACACCCTGCGTTATTTAGCACAGGGGGCCGTCGGTCACGCTTTGCGAGTCTGTCAGCTAGAGCTGTGTGACCAGCGGCCAGTCGACGAGCGGCTCCGCGACGTCGATCGGATATTGGATGGATTGCGGGAATCGCCACCAGTGCTGCCGATACAACAGCAGCCAACGCAACAGAAGATCGTGCAGTGCTATGCCGCATGGCTGGGGATGCAGTTACTGACGATCGGCGATGCGCGATGGATCGGCTTGCGGGAATCGCTGCCGCCACGTGTGCTGATTGCCGGGCGCCCGGTCAGCCCCTTCGATGCGGTGCAACATCGACTCACATCGGCCGACGCCGCCTCGCTGCAAGAACTTTGGAAGACCGCCCAGGCTTGGGCTGCTGAGAACATCACGGATTCATGGTCGGCAGCCAAAGTGGACGCACACAATCGAGCGGCCTGGGACGCGCTGGACAACGATCCTCGCTTTGCCGGCGCGGACCAGTTGCCTCCAGACCAATCGTCCGCCTTGGCAGCGATCGATCCCACGATCCGACAACACGTACGGGAGGGCTGTCGTTTGCTTTGCCTGGCAGCCGGCGGCGGACGGCAGGGACCGCTGCACGCGTTGGCCGGTGCCAAGGTGACCGTGGTCGATGCAAGTGAAAAGCAACTGCGGCACGATCGACGCGCCGTCGCGCGGCGCGGATTACCGCTCCAGACGATTCGTGCATCGATGATCGACCTGCGCCAACTCGAAGACGCCACGTTTGATGTCGTCGTGCAACCTGTCAGCACCTGCTACGTGCGTGACCTTGCGGGTGTCTACGCGGAAGTCGCCAGGGTGCTGAAACCTGGCGGCTTGTATTTGGTTCAGCACAAGCAGCCGCAAGCGTTATTGTCACGCTGGAATGGCACCGCTTACGAAACGACAGCGCCGGCGATCGGGTCGACTTTGGCAAGCCCCACGGACGATCCTTCGGCGACCGCCTTTCGAGAAGCTCAAACGATGGAGTTTGCGCATTCGCACAGTCAACTGATCGGCGGACTGTGTGCGGCTGGATTTCAAATCGAAGCCTTCGACGAACCTGTCCACGGCGATGCTTGGGCCGCGCCGGGAACGCCGGGACATCGGCACTTATTTCTTTCGCCCTACCTGCGAATCACCGCGCGACGTCAGACAAGTGGCTAACGCACCTGCACAGCGACCTGCTGTTTTTTAAAGCAGGCCTTCCTTTTTAAAGCAGGCCTTCCATCGCCTCGTTGCGGGCTCCCATGATTTGCATCAACATGTTCAGCATCATGGCTACCATCGCGACCACCACGGTGATCCAGATTGCGGCGGTCAGCATCCCGCTGAGCGTCTTGACCGCCATCCTTGCTCGTTCGTCATATTCCATGGCCAGCGACTGGAGCGATTCGGCATCGGTGCCGGACAGTTCGGCAACTTCTAATTGCACGAGAAAATCATCCGGCAAGACTTCCGCGGCGCGCAACGATTTGGACAGACTCTTACCCTGCTGAATCGACTCGGTGGCCGCCCGTGTTCCGCCACGGTAATAATCACTGTCGGTACTATCCAGCGCCAGCGTCACCGACCGAATCGCATCCAGGCCGGTATCGAGCGTTAGCGACAGCACCCAACAGAATCTCGCCAAAGTAATGGTGCGGATTGCCGGCCCGAGCACGGGAATAAGATAGAATAGCGGGATTAGGTTATGCACGCCCAGCACATTTTTTTGAATCGCGATGATGCCGGCCGCAAGGCAGGCAAAAACAAACCCCACCACGGCTAGAAAGATCAATGCTCCGCTGACGCCGCGCAATCCAAAGCCGGTAACGTCCAGCATCTCGCCCCCTCCAGTCGGCGTTAACAGACCTAGCAGCAGAATCAGAAAGGCGATCACAAAGACGCCGGCAATCAACTGGATCAACGGCCAAGCGATACCGAGGAGAAACGCGCGGCGAACCGACAGACGATGCTCGTAGTGACTGGCCACCATCGCCAGGGTTCGCTCGAGTCGTCCGGTGATCTCTCCGACGCCGGTCATCGAGACCAGCAGATTGGGAAAATAGCCGGACTGCTGTTTCATTGCCTTGGAGAGCGGCTCGCCCTCCTTGATGCCGTCGATCAAGGCCAGCATCGCTTGCCGATAGCGAGTGGAGCCTCCCTTTGCCTCGGCGGCAAGCAGACTCTGTAGATCCGCGCCAGCCTTATGCCCGATACCGATCCGCCGCGCGAATCCCGCAGCGGCTCGGAGTCCCATGTTTCTAGCCACGCTAAACCTGCTGTTAAATCGGTGACCGCATGCGGCGGCTAGGGAGAGGTTCTATTGACCGCTGGGTTGCTCGACCGGCTGATTGGCCGGCACATCGCCCGGAGCTTCGGCATTTTCGACTGGCTGGTTTTCGGGAATCAAGCGTTCTCCCTTCGACAGCGTCGTCAGTTCTTCCGTCAAGATCTTTTTCATCGCTTCCGCCCCCGCGAAACCGACATGCACCGCTTCGACGCGGCCGTCTTTGCCAATCAACACGGTCTGGGGAATCGCGTTGGCACCATAGGC
>Ga0102938_10001131_pt1 | contig 20145 bp, 13 predicted proteins | sample SalPonR2_B_D2_MG_FD_84516 | JGI IMG/M metagenome (GOLD analysis project Ga0102938, IMG submission 84516) | Salt pond soil microbial communities from South San Francisco under conditions of wetland restoration - Salt Pond MetaG R2_B_D2_MG | ecosystem: Environmental > Aquatic > Marine >... | reverse complement strand
TCGCTGAAAAGTGCCAACAGCTGTGCGCGGAGCGAGGCGGGATGCAAGGACACATCTGCCAGCAATATCGGCTCATTCGTACGGGTGCTGAGTAACAGCTCGAGGGATGTGACGGGTTCCCGCCAGGCGGCGCTCTCGGCGAGACTCAACCAGAGTGATTCGCGTGGCAGTGTATCCAGTGTTTCGATCTGGTTTTTTCCCGTGTCGGGATGTTTCCACAAGAGCGTTGTTTGCAGGTCAGCCGGATACGCTTTGAATGCCAGGTGCAGGTAGCGGTAACGGGCCGCGCTGCCGGGCTGCAGGGGCAGCCTGATCCAGGCGGTGCCCCCGGCATGCGGCGCAATAGCAACGCCGCCATCCGTCTGCGTTGCCGATCCCGCCAGCATGTGGCTGTTGTCAATCTGCCAGCTTGGTGCAGCCTGCTTTGTCGCCGGGTGATCTGCATCCGGTGAGAACAGCCACGCCAGAATTGCGAGGCAGGAAATCAAGCCCAGTAGCAGTGACAGGAACGTCATTCTCAACATTCGCGCGAGTCACGTTTCTTTGTTCTGATGAGCGCGGGATAGTAGCAGCATTTTTGCGTGGTTGTTACGCAACGGTACGTCAGGTGTTGACAATATCACAGTCTACGCCGACACCGACGCTCGCCTGGCTGTGCGGCAGGCGCTAGAATCGGGCGATGCGATTATTGCCTCTCTTTGCGATTGCACTGTTGCTTTCGGCCTGCTCCGGCTACGAGATCAAGAATCTGGTCAAGACGGATATCGATCTTGTAGCAGACGAATTTATTGCGGAAACGCGCTCCGCAGTGCAGGAACTTGTGGTAAAGCTTTATGCGCGCAATCCGGGAGAGTTGCGCAAGATTCCGGGCATGACGGTGGAGGGTCGACTGGCGCAGTTGCGCGTGCACCGTTACCAGCTGGATTTTCCCGAACTGGATAATCTGCAGGACGTGGCGGCAATGAACCTGGCATTTGACCCGGATTTTCAGGGCGATCGGGTATTCGCGCTCGCGGTAGGGCTGGGCAGCATGTTGCGACAGGCCTACCAGTACAAACCGGAGATGTATATGCCGGACAGACTCGACCCGGAGGTACTGCGGGCCAGTGCGCGCAACGTGGAAGTGCTGGTGTGGAAGCTGAAAAACGCGCGCAAGCCAAACGGCGCGCACTATCTGGTGACCCACGAGTATCAGGGAGTGATCGACAACCTGAGCTTTGAGAGGCTGTTTGGCAAAATCATTATTCTGCAGGAGATGATGGCGCGAATTGCAGACGATTCGGACGACCGTACATTGACCGGCGCAGTACACGCGGTATCCAGGGCCTTCATACCGCTTCCCCTCTAGGCCCCCGGGGGTGGATTCGCGTCCTGGAGCTGGCGCGCAATCTGCCTGGCAAGCTTGGACAGCAACGCGGCCTGGGCCTCAGCCAGTGCCGCGTAACCGTCCCGGGCCAGCGGTTCCACCCGGGAAAACCTGAACGCGTTTGTCGCTCCGGCGCCGTCGTTCAACCACCAGTCGGCGACGAGTATGGCCTGACCATCCGGTGTACCGTGCATCTGGTCGAGACGTATGTTGATCTGAACGCTCTCCGGTCGCAGTGAGGCAGGGGGGAGGTCAGCGCCGAGCGCATCGGAAATTGCCTGGCGCAGAAAATGCGGTACCGCTTCAAACAGGGGTTCCGCCCACAGGTGGCCGCGGGCTGCGCGCAGTGTGCCTTCGCTGGTCTCCAGAATCAGGCCAGGCTGATCGAGGTAGGGCGCTATGGTCACGTTGCCGAGCGCATACTCCTCGGTGAAGTGCAGTGGCCGGGTTTCCAGCGTTGCCGGCGCCCGCAGCAGGTAGTGGCTCGGTATAGCGGGCTGGGCGGCGCAGGCACTCAGCAAGAGCAGTGAGAGGGTCAGGGCAACGGCTTTCATTTCTTCGCCTCCGGCAGCGGGTCGGGAACTGGCGAGGGCGGCAGCAGCAGGGCATTGGGTTGCGCCGCCAGCGTGCTGGATACCGATTCCAGGTTGTCGAGGGTGCGATTGAGCTTCAGCAGGCTGGAATTGATATTCCGATAGGCGGCTGAATCGGGTGCGAACGCGCCCAGCGTGGTGCGGATGGCTTCCAGTGTCTGCTCGAGCTCAGCCGGCAGTGCAGTTGTATTCGGCTGCTCCAGCAGGGCGTTCACATTGGTGAGCACGGAATCCAGCGACGTCGTCGCAGTGTTGATCCGCGCGATGGTGTCATCCATGGGTAGCTCTTCGATGGTGGCGAGAATCGAGCTGATCTTCTGCTGTAGCTGCCCCAGGCCGGTATCTATAGTCGGAATGGTAGCGTATTGGAGGAAGTCTTCCGCCGCGGCCGGCTCCGCGTCGAGAAAATAGTCGATGTTCACGAACTTCGACCCGGTGAGCAGATTGCCGCTCTCCAGTGAGGCGCGCAGCCCGTTTTCGATCCCGTTTTTGATCGCATCGTCAATCACGTTGAGTGACGCCGCGCGATCGGGCAGTGCTATACGCGCGGGTTCGATGTAAATCAACACGGGAATCCGGGCGCCGCCGGTGAAGTTGTCGAACTGCATGGCCCCGGGCATCGACTCTTCCATCAGCAGCCGTTCCACGCGCCCGATCTGGATGCCGCGGTACTCCACGGGTGAGCCCGGCTTCAGACCTTTCACCGACTGGTCGAACTGCAATACATAATGAATGCCGTAGCGGAAAGGGTTTGTGAGCGTATCTTCGTAGGATTTGTAGAGCTGAAACTCTGCATCGTCCTCCACCGGATCGCCATCACTGACGCCCTCGGGCAAACCGAAGGCCATACCGCCAAGCAGTAGAGTTTCAAGCGAACCTACCGCCAGCTTGAACCCCTCGGTGCCCGCGCTGATCGACAGGCCGCTCGCATCCCAGAAACGCACTGCGCTGTTTACCATCTCGTGGTAGGGCGCATCGATAAAAATATCGTAGCGCGCCAGGCCACGCTGCGGGTTGAAAGCTGTGCCTTCAATCCTGCCGACCTTGTAGCCGTTATACAGTACGGCATCGCCGGTGCTGAGTGAGGAGGCGCTTTCACTGACGATGCGCAGCCGCAGGCCATCGGCATCCGTGGGCGTGAGTGGTGGTACTTCGAGGCCCCTGAAAGACCGCGCACCCTCGGCGCCCTTGCCTGGCGAGAGCTGGATATAGGCGCCGGAGACCAGGGTGTCGAGGCCGGAGATATTGTCCACGCCCACGCGCGCGGTGACTATCCAGAACAGGGTGTCTTCGCGCAGCAGGGCGGCGGCCTGCCTGTCGAGCTTCGCCGTGACAATGACACCATCGAGGCCTTCGTTCAGCGTTACGTTTTCTACCATGCCGATGTCGACATCGCGGTATTTTACGCGGGTCTGCCCCTGTTCGAGACCACTGGCGGTAGAAAACGCAATTTCTATTTCAGGCCCACGGGTGAGCAGGTTGTGTACCAGCATGTACAGGCCCAACCCGAGCGCCAGCGCAGGAATTATCCAGACAGCGGATACGCCGCTGCCGCGCCTGGTGTCTGCCGTTTCAGTTGTCACGATTGCGAGTATCCCTTGCGTCCCAAAGCAGGCGTGGGTCGAAGCTTTCTGCAGCGAGCATGGTGATAATGACCAGGCCGGCAAAGGACAGGGCGGCGATGCCCGGCCTGATCACCAGCAATCCGCCAAGATGCACCAGCGCGACGAGTATGGCAACTACGAACACGTCCGTCATGGACCACTTGCCGATGAATTCGGTGATGTGATACAGCCGGGAGCGTTGGCGCGGATTGAGGATGGATCGGTTTTCAACCGTCCACACCAGGTAAAAAAGAACCATTAGCTTGGCCGAGGGCACGATGACGCTGAACAGGAAAATAACCAGGGCCACCGGCACAGACCCGAGCTCGATCAGTAACACCACGCCGCCGATAATTGTGCTGACCTCGGTGGTGCCGAGTTGGTCGGTATACATAATGGGATACAAGTTGGCGGGGATGTACAGAATACAGGCGGTGACCAGCAGCGCCAGCGTGCGTTGCAGGCTTGCCGGTTTGCGCAGATGCAGCGCCGCACCGCAGCGGGGGCAACGCGCGTAGCGCGCTGGCGCGAGCTTGCAGCACACATGGCAGGAAGCCAGGTTTTGCGCGGCGGCGGTCTCGCTGCTCATGTTTCGGCCAGGGCTTCAATCCGCTGCCAGCACTGGTAGCGGTCGAGGTGCGATATGGCCAGGGTGAAGCATACGCTGAATGCTGCGTACGCCCAGAAGGACAGGCCCAGGATCACCGTCGCCATGGATGCGATCTTCACCAGGGAGACAATCACGCCGATAATGAAGACTTCCACCATCGCCCAGTTGCGCGCCAGAAACACGGTGCGCGCCGCCATCACCAGCCAGGGCCGGTAGCGCTTCCGCTGCAGCGCGAGTGTGAGCACGATTATCAGCGACAGAATGGCCGCGGGAATCGCGATGATGAAGGCGGTCACTAACAGCGCCACCATTGGCATATCGTAGTCCCAGAGCGTTCCCGGCGTCTGCCACAGCCGTATCTCACTCTCAAGGCCACCTGCGGAGAGGGCCAGGAAGGAATCGCTGTTGGCGAGTAGCAGGAGTAACAGGGCGGTGCCGGCAAAAGCCAGGACACTCTGGTCGGCGTCCTGTCGGTAGCGGGTGAGGAAACAACCACAACGGGGGCACTCGGCGTGCTGGCCGTGCTCAAGGTGCCCGATCTTCAGCAGCAGGTCGCAGGCCGGGCAGGCGATGTCGGCACTCATGCGTGTTGTGGATCTCCGCGTATTGGGCAAGTCCCCCGGGCATTGTGTCCTGCCTTCGACATCAGGGCAATGTGCTTGTTTGGACAAGTGCCTGTGCGGACGCCCTCGGCAAGTGTCTTCGCACAATGCAGGGCGACCAGCCGCTGTCCACGCCGGCGGTGTCATCGCCGCAATACGGGGATGTACAGCTTTGAAGCCGCGCGGCTACACTGTGTGCATGAATATTCTACATAAGCTGTCGCTGAAAGCCGTCGCGCTGCTGGCGCTGTTCTGTGCTGCTGCGGTTCAGGGTGCGCCTGGCACCGGCTCGGCGACATGCGTAAAACAGCCGGAACAAGGCGTGCTGCGGTGCTTGGCCGAGAGCTCGGCAAAGGTCGCGGGCCTGCCAGTGATACTCCCCGACGAGAAGCTCGCAGTGGAATTCGCGCTTGGCGCTCACACCGACAGCCAGGCGTTGCTGGATGCGATCGAGACCGTGCACAAACACTATGGCAAAAATGCCGTGGACTGGAGTGAGGGTATTCGTCTTGCCGGAGAGGGCGCCGCCGCCGCTCGGGCGATTGAGCTCAGCGCGGCGCTGACGAATGACTGGTGGCGCGCGGTGATCAAGATGGTAACGGCGCGCGAGCCGGGCGCAGGCTATAGCGCAGCGTTCGAGCGCGCCGCGGCAAGCGGCGCGGTGGATCACGTGTACTACCGCGTGGACGGCGGTGCGGGGCTGGATCCGGACTTTTTCCGCCTCTGTGATCGCTACCGCATAGCCTGTTTCGGTACCTGGGACCAGGGCGGGCCCGGTAGTCGCGAGGCGGGGGTGAATCTGCCTCGCGCGCGGTTCCCGGATACAGCGCAGGCGGTGCGTCACGGGTTGCCGCTGCCGGTATTTACCGGCTCCACCGCCAATGCCTGGGGTGAGCGCGGGCATTACAACCTCGGCCTCGGCTTCAATGCCGCGGGCATCATTGCGGACGCGGGGCAGCTGGTGCTTCCCCTGCGCTACCAGCGTCACACAGGCCTGAGCAGTAATCCGGATGCGCCTTTGGCCGACCAGCCCGAGCGCGTGACCTTCAATGTCACGCTGCGTGGTTTACAGCTGACGAAGAAGCGCGGTGGCGAGCGCGTGGCGTGGACGCTGGATGACAGTGAGCAGCGTGGCACGGCCTCCGTTGATACAGACGGCTCGGTCACTGTAGAGGGGGTTACGCTGGCGTCGGGGGATGCGTTTCAGAGCTTGCGCATTACGCCGCCTGCAGCGCAGTGGCAGTTGGTCTACACGCGTCAGCCGCGCGCCAATCAGCCGGTGCCTGGCACCCCGGTGAAGGAGGCCGCGAACTGGCAGCATGCCACTGATGTGGGGCGCATAAATCACGGGCTGGCCGAGGCGGACGTGGTGATCGACGACCTGAACGGCAGGGTGAAGGTCATCCACGACTGCACGGGCTCGAAGGAGATTTGCGTGGCGCACGAAGCGCGCGTGAGCCCCGACGGTACCAAAATCGTGTACTCGGTGGGTTATGGCAACGAGTTCATGCCGGTAATGGCGGAGGGCGTGCGGCTGGGCCTGCGCGAGATTCCCGGGCTGACCCACGCCGAGTTGTGGATTTATGATCTCACGGATGGGAGAAAGTGGCAGATACCGGGGCATCCGGCGCGGGCGATCGATCGCCAGCCCGACTGGCTGAACAACGAGAAGATCGTGTTCGTGAGTAATCGCGCCGGGCTCTATCCTTTCAAGAACCCTTTCGGCATGCACCAGGGCAAGGACCAGTTCGGCCGCGGCCGCTGTTTTAACGCGCCCTATTGCGTATCGCAGGAGTACGGCTACGGCCGCGCGGGCATGGCCATGCAATTGTGGACGATGAACATCGATGGCACCGACGCACGCAATATCAGCCCGCACGAGCAGGGCGCACTGGCGCCGGCGGTGATGAGTAACGGCGACATCCTCTATTCCTGCTGGAACTCCCATGAGAACAAGAATTTCGACGCCTGGAGCGCGCACTCCAACAAGCCACAAACAGGCAAGAACAAGTGGTGGCTGTGCCGCGTCGACGGCAACGGTGCCGACCAGACCGTGATACTAAACGGCCACAAGACCACTACCCTGAAAACCCGGGAATGGCTACCACGGGGCACCACGGGCGGTGAGGGGCGCTCGGCCTTGCGCGCCATCCGCTCGGTGGCGGAGATTTTCCCGGGCAAACTCGCGGTGTCCAATTACTACCGCTCCAACCATGTAGGCAGCATGGGCATTATTTACGGCATGGATTACGGCGAACCGCATGTGGAGGGCTGCTCCACGGCGCGCTGCTACCCGGATGGCGAGAGTAATAGCGCTAAACCGGGCAGCGGCCGCTATGTGCCGGGGTCACTGCGTGCGATCACGCCTTACGGCACGGACCAGGATATCGACGTGCGCCGTGACAGTCGGGGCAGGGCACTGGGCAAGGCCGGCTACGCCGCGCCCCTGCCGGGCACGGACAGTGAGTTCCTCATTACTCACGGCCGCGGCTCCTGTTATGAAGTAACGCGCCTGCACGATGCCAACCGCCGAGCCATGGGCGGCGAACCCACCTGCCAGAAGGCCATCTACCGGGTGAAACAACCGATGGTCACTGACCCCTTCGACACTCGACAGATGGAGCTGCTGGCCGGTGGCGAGCCGTGGCAGGCCTGGGACGCGCGGGCCATTGCACCTTACAGTGAGTTGATGGGCCAGGAGCTGCCCGCGCAGCCGGCGCCGCTCGACCCGGATGCCAACTGCTACCTGCAGGTGGTGGATGCACGTGCCGCGGAGTTGTACCCCGGTGCAGAGCGCTTCGACTGGAAAACCAATTTCTTTGAACACTGTGCTTTCCAGGGCTGTGCCGTGAGCGCCGAGAACCCGCGTTTTCACCGTGACAACATGGCGGCGCTCACCGTTCTGCTGCCCGAGCTGTGGGACTTCACCTACCGCGGTGCCGACGAGGCGAGGTACGCCAGCATACTCAATAACACCGGCCACAAATCTGTCGCTACACTCGGTTCGCAGCCGCTCGCGGCCGACGGCTCGGTGAAAATGCAGGTGCCCTGTGAAACGCCGCTGCTGATGACGGGTACGGACGAGCGCGGCGCGGCGATTGCTCACGACGCCATGCTGCATTCCCTGCGCGCCGGCGAGACCCGCACCTGTCATGGCTGCCACGATGGCCACTCGGAAGAGCGTGCCGCGGAGTTACAGCGACCGGCGGTGGAGCGCTTCGCGGCAACCCGGGCCGCGGGCACCAACCCGCCTATGCCGAAGCGGGAGCCGCCGGTGACCTTCGCCGCCGTGCAACCGATTCTCGAGCAGCGTTGCAGCGGTTGCCACCAGGACATGAACAACCGCGACGGGCTGTTGTATTCACGAATCGCCCAGGATTTTGAGCAACATGACTGGCCCTGGGCGCGTAAACAGCCGGGTATCGGGCAGCGACGTTCCGTGGAGCACGTGCTGATTAAAAACGGCGGGCGCGGCTATGCGGCGGGGGAGCCGCTGGTATTTCCCGCCGGGGGCGCGGCGGGACAGATTGCCGAAGTGGCGAAGAACGGGCGCATCCTGGCCATTCGCCTGCAGCGCGGCGGCGACGGCTACGATCCGATGACCCGGGTGCAGGTGAAATCAGCCTCTGGTGAGGACGCGCACCTGTTGGCGATGACGGACTACTTCGACCTGCCGCGCCCCTATAGCAGCAAGTGGGTGGCCAAATTCGCGCGGGACTCCCTGCTCTATTGGAAGTGCGTGGATAAGCGCATGGATGGGCGCACCGACAACCAGTACCCGAACGATATCGATTTCGGCCCCGCGCATGTCTCCGGCGCCACGGCGGAGGAGTGTGCGCTGATCGGTCGCTGGATTGATACGGGAATCCAGCACCGGCTGAGATAAAAACCATTGTTGAGGCTTGTTGGGGTCAGGGTTTTTACCCTGACCCCAACAAGCCCTGCAAAAACTCCCAGGCGCGGCGTGAGCTGCGCTCAAACCACGGGTTGCGCCCCTCGCTGAAATGATAGAAGCCGTGACTCTGGCCGGCGTAGAGTTCCAGCTCGCAGACACCGCCGACCGCGCGCATGGCCGAACAGAATGCCTCGACGCTTGCCACCGGCACCTCCGGATCCTGTGTGCCGTTCAATATGAGCGTGGGCGGGAAGCGAGAATCGATGTGATGGTAGGGCGAGACCGCCCGCCAGTGATCCCGCACCAGGTGGTGGTCCGGCGTGCCGGGCGAAAGGTCCAGCATGGGGTTGTAGAGTACGAGTCCCGCGGGTCTGCTGGACGCCTTCCCGGACTCCGGTGCTGTTGGGTCGCGTCCCGGATCTGTTACAGCCTTCGATCCAGGGCTCGCCTCAGCTCCCAGCCCTGCCCCAAGCCCCGCCGCCAGGTGTCCGCCCGAGGAGCCCCCGCCGGCGTAGATGCGCCGAGCATCAATGCCCATTTCCGTTGCATGGTCCTGCAGGTAGGCAAGCGCCGCCGCCGCATCGCCGAGCGCGCCGGGCACATCCGGCTGGTTTTGGCTGCCGAGGCGGTATTCGGCGGAGAAACAGTGGTAGCCCCGCGCGGCAAAATAGCGGCACTGCGGGTATAGCGATTGTGGCCCGCCGTACAGCCAGCGGCCGCCATGAAACAACAACAGGGCGGGTGCTGCAGCCTGCTGCGTTTGCGCGCGGAAGGCATGCAGGTGCAGCGGTTCGCCCGCGAACTGTGCATAGGGGATGCGAGTATCCGGGCGGGTCTCGAGCAGCTGCAGTTTCTTTACCGCCAGCAGCAGCGCGAGCGGCAGCAGCACGGCGAGCAGACCCGCGAGAAAATACCAGTGTTCTTTCGCCATGCCGTTGCTCTGCCCCGACGCTGCGCGCCGGGCCCGTCTAGAAATCCATGGTCAAGGATACGCCAAAGCGTCGCTTGTATTCATAGGGCAGGCCCTGCCCGGTCAGGATACCCACCACGCTCTGCCCGGAAAGGCTGTTCACGTGAAACTCATCGAAAAGGTTCTGCACAAAGAACTGCAGGGAGTAAGTGCCATTGTCCGCGCTGATGCCGGTGGCGAGGTCGAAGGTGCCGTAGGATTCCCCCTCGTGCAGCGGGTTGTTGGTGGTGTCGTACATAACCTCGTCCTGCCAGAACCAGGTGCCACTTACAAAACCGGTGAAGGGTTGTGAGGCGAAGGGAATATAGTAGTCGGCGGTGAGGTTGTAGGCCCAGTCGGGAGAGACAGGCATGTCCGCGCCGGTCAGGTCCTGAATTTCGTTCACACAGCCCTGTTCCACGGTTTGCAGACTGTAGCAGGGCGCATCTTTCCAATCGGAAAAAATCGCATCGGTGTAGGCAACCGCCGCCTGCACCACCAGGTTGTCGAGTACCTGCGCGTTGATTTCGATCTCTACCCCGGTGGTTTCCAGCTCGCCCGCGTTGGTGAGAAAGAAAATCGGCGGAAACGCGTTCGGTACCTGCGCCGAGGCCTGGAAATCCTTGAACTCGGTGTGGTACACCGCGCCGTTGAAGCGCACGCGATTTTGCAGCCACTGGGATTTGAGGCCGAGTTCGTAGTTGGTGGGGATTTCCGGGTCGACGAACACCTCGCCGCTGGAGGGCCCCGAGGGCAGTGAATTGGAGCCGGGCCCCTTGTAGCCCCGTGCAATGCTCGCATACAGCATGGCATCCTCGGCGATATCGAGCTCACCTATCAAGCGCCAGGATAGATCCCGATTGCTGGTTTCAGCCTGGATGCTGCCGGGCGGCGCCTCGGGAATAGTGCCGGGGAAAAAGCCCACGGTCTGGTCGATGCTTATTTCATCGTTGTTATAGCGCAGCCCCGCAGACAGACGGGCGCGGTCGCCAAGATTCCAGGTGAGCTGGCCGAATGCCGCCATGCTGGTATTGGTGTTGTCGTGGTAGTTGGTGAGTGTAATCGAGCCGCAGTCGGGCGCCGGACACTGGCCCACTCCGTACAGATCGATCACGCGGTCAAAGCTGCGCTCAAGCTCCCAGTCAAAGTAATACAGACCGGCCACGTAGCTGATTGTGCGGTCTTCCGGCGAGGTCAGGCGCAGTTCCTGGGTAAACTGCTCGTAAGCGCCGGCGCTATTGTTCAATGGCAGCGGCGTGCGCGCGAACAGGTCACTGAGCGCGGCGCTGAAAACAGTCTCCTCCGAATAAGACGTGATCGAGGTGAGCAGGTATTCGCCCAGTGTATAGTTCAACTCCAGGCTGAAGACATCCGCTTCCGTTTCGCCCCGCGATCTATCCTGGTCAAAGATCTCGTCTACGTCGTCCCCTGCCGGCCCGCCTTCCAGATCGGCAACACTCCCGGGGATTACGTCACGCAGCGGCCCGATACAGCAATCCTGCTTGCGCTCGATGTGGTTGTAGTTGAGCTGGGCGTCGAAATCCTCGCTGACGAGCCAGCGCAGCTTTGCACGCAGGCCGGAATCGTCGCGATCATTCATATCGTCGGCGCCGGGGAAGGTGTTTTCCAGGGCCGCGTCGCGGGTGTTGCTGAAGGCAGAGATCCGTCCGAGTAGTGTGTCTTCAATAATGGGGCCCGAGACGTAGCCCGTGAGGTTGAGCAGGTTCTCGCTGCCGTAGCGCACACCAAAACCGGTGCTCAGATCGGGAGTCGGGTTTTTCGTGGTGATGCTCAGCAGTCCGGCGCTGGCGTTTTTCCCGAACAGCATTCCCTGCGGGCCGCGTAGCAGTTCGATGCGCGCCACGTCGCTGAAATCCAGCAGCGAGCCGCCGAGGCTTGCGGCGACCACGCCGTCCACCACCGTGCCCACTGATTGCTCCACAGAGCGGCTGAAGCTCTGGGTGCCGATACCGCGCACGAAGATGTTGCGCCCGGCATCCGAGGTGCCCTGGCCGAAGGTGAAGCCGGGCACCAGTTTACTCAGGTCGGATATCTGGGTCTTGTTGCGGCGTGCCAGTTCATCACCGCTTACCACGGCGACAGAGATCGCGACGTCCTGCAGGCTTTGCTCACGCTTCTGTGCGGTAACCACAACCTCTTCAAGCTGCTTCGCGTTGCCGGCCAGAGGCAGGCACAGGGTGGCTGCGAGAGTCAGGAGAACGTGGGGACGCAGTTTTCTTGCAGACATGGACTAAGCCTTTTTTATTGTTGGTAGCAGTATGGGGACGCAAAGCGCCGACCGTTGCGGCTGAAAGTATTGTGCAACCTGGGCAGCGTGTAGTCCAGCGAGGTGAGCGCGGGAAGCACAACGGCGCGGATAGCAAGGGCGCCTGTGCAGGCAGAGTGCCTTGATCGCGTCAGGGTTGGGATCTGTTCCCTCGCGCTGGAGAGCGCCATCTGTTGCGGTGGGTCATGGCAGGTCGGCGCCCATCTGTTAGATAATCACGATTGGAAGGAGAGACACTATGAGCAATTTCCGGTCTATTCGAGTTGGATTGATGGGGTTCGGCCAGATCGGCCGTCAGATATACGGGTTGGCTTCGCGCAGCGAGGATATTGAGATTGTGGCGGTGGCCGACATCGGTGCGCCTCCGATTCTGCACTACCTGCTGTGCTCGGAGGAACCACACCCCGAGCGCTTTGAGCTGCATGGCAATGTACTGGTGTGCGGCGCGATGCGCACGCGCATGATGGCGATGGACCTGCCGCGCGAGGTGCCCTGGGACGTATTTGGCGTGGATATCGTAATAGATGCCACCGGCAAGTATCGCGAGCGGCACTACATGCAGGATCATCTCGACAATGGCGCGCCGCGGGTGCTGCTGCGCGGCCTGCCCGCGGACCACGTTGACCGGCTGGTGTTGCCGGGCATCAATGTCGGGAATATCTGCAGCCACGACCGGATGCTGAGCGCCGGTTCGGCAACCACCTCGGCGCTGGCCCTGTTGCTGCATGTGCTGGGCGCGCGGTTCGACATCGACTGTGTCAGTATGACCACCATACATGCGTTTACCTCGGATCAGTCACTACAGGATTACGCCGGCAGCGGTTATCGCCACAGCCGTTCGGCGGCCAAGAATATTATTCCCAACAGCCACGATGCGGCGGCCTGGATCGGCCAGGTACTGCCTGCTTTCGAGGGCAAGGTCATGAGCTCAGCGCTCAATGTGCCTGTGCAGGATGGCTGCCTGCTGGATACCAACCTGGTGTTTTCCGATGAAGCCATTGATGCCGAAGCGGTGAATGACGCAATGCGTGCGGCGGCGGCGGACATGCCCGCGTTGTTGGCCGTAACGGAGGACCCTATCGTGTCATCGGACGTGCTCGGCAGCGCGCACTCGCTGCTGTTTGACGCGCGCGGCACGATCAAGGCCGGGGCCTCCATCGTCAAGACACTGGGCTGGTATGAGAATCTGGGGCATGCCGCACGACTGCTCGATGTGGTACGCCTGTATGCGGCACTTGATGCCAGGGAGGCAGCCCGATGAAAGTAGCAATCAACGGTTTCGGGCGCATCGGGCGCTCGGTGTTCAGAAAGCTCGAGGAGGTGACCGGTATCGACGTCGTTGCTATCAACGACCTGTTCGACAACGAGGCTCTGCGCTACCTGCTGAATTACGACACTGTAATGGGCACCTTCCCCGGCAATCTGGCGCTCAAGGATGATGTCCTGGTGACGGACAAGGGCCGGGTACATATGCTCTGTGAAAGTGACCCGACAGCGCTGCCCTGGGCGGAGATGGGCATTGACGTGGTGGTGGAGGCCACCGGCGCGTTTCGCAAGCGGGAGCAGCTTGAGCAGCATCTCGCCGCCGGCGCGCGCAGGCTCATACTCACCGTGCCCGCCAAGGACGCTATCGACTACACCGTGGTGCTCGGGGTGAACGACCAGGGCCTGCAGGAGTCGCATCGTATTATTTCCAATGCCAGTTGCACCACAAACTGTCTCGCACCCATGGCGAAGGTGCTGGACGACAGCTTCGGCATTCGCGAAGGCGTGATCAACACGGTACATGCCTACACCAATGACCAACGGCTCGCCGACGTGCCGCACACGGACTGGCGCCGCAGCCGGGCGGCAGCAGAGAACATTATTCCCACCTCTACCGGCGCTGCGAAGGCCGTGGGCGAGGTACTGCCGCAGCTCAAGGGTCGTTTGCATGGCATTGCGGCGCGCGTGCCGGTGCCGGACGGTTCGGTGGTGGACCTGTTCGTGCGTCTGGACAAAAAGGCCGGCCGGGACGATATAGACGAGGCGGTGCGAGCCGCCGCAGCAGGGCCGCTCCTCGGTATTCTCGAGTTCAGTGATCGCCCCATCGTCTCAACTGATATAATCGGCAATGCGCATTCATCGATCTACGATGCCGGCTTTACCGGGGTGAGCGATGGCCGGTTCCTGCGCGTACTGAACTGGTATGACAACGAGTGGGGCTACTCCTGCCGGGTGTGTGACCTGCTGGAAAAACTCAGCGCCTGGCACTGAGAGACCACGTTGCCGACCTCGCGAGCGCCCGGCGCGTGCTGGCCTCGCGCCGAATCAATGTGTACTGTGCGCATCGCATTCACCACAATCAGGAGATACCAGCATGGCATTTAGGGGAAAGGTCGCATTGATTACCGGCGGTGGGAGTGGCATGGGCCAGACTGCCGCGCGCCTGCTCGCACAGCAGGGTGCCAGCGTGGCTGTCTTTGACCTGAACGAGGACGGCATGAGCAAAACAGCCGAGGGGCTGGATACGGTACGCACCTATCGGGTGGATATCAGCAATACCGACGAGGTGCAGGCCGCCGTCGCGCAGGTGGTCGCAGACCTCGGCCCGATTGACCGGGTCGTGAATGCGGCGGCGATCATGCCTTTCGGCAAGTTGCTGGAGCAGGATCCGAAAGTGCAGCTAAAACTCATGCAGGTCAACTACGGTGGCCTGGTAAATATCGCCACCGCCACGCTGCCCGATATGGTGGCGCGAGGCAGTGGCGACTTCATCAGTTTCTCGTCGATGTCGGGCATTATTCCAGGCCTGCTGATGGGCGGCTACTGTGCCACCAAGGGTGCGGTACAGATGTACACCGAGATCCTTTATCACGAGAATCGCGACAGCGGCGTGCGCTTTGTTTGCGTTTGTCCGCCGCCGGTGGCTACTCCGCTGTGGCAGCAGGCCAGGGATACAGTGATACCCAGGCTCACCGAGTCGGGTGCGACCATTCAGCCGGAAGAAGTCATTGCTGATTATGAGAACAGCCTAGAAAAGGGCAAGTTTTTCTCGTTCCCGGGGAAGGGGACGCGCGTGGGGTACCTAATGCGCCGCCTGGTTCCCAATTACCTGTGGAACTACTCGCACAAGGCCGAAGGTTTCTGAGGGATGCCCGCACGGGCCTTCGGCAGCCTGATCCGGGGGCGCCACCGCGCCCCGGCGATATGCACGCGGGCAGAAGAAGCCGCCGTTCCCTCGTACGGGCGACTATCTGCGAGCCTGGAGTAGCGGCGGGCTGATGTCGGCCGTGTCCCGGCCCGCCATCATTCCCAGGCCGGTCAAGGTGATGCCGGGCCGGGGAGAATTTGTCCTGACCGCGAGTACCGCGGTGGCAATTGACCGGGGCCTGCCCGGCGCGCACGCGGCGCTGCGGCGGCTGCTCGGTCCCGCCACGGGCTTCCCGCTGCACGAGGCCCTGGATGCCGCGACGGCGGAAATACGCATTCAGCATGTGCTGTCGCTTCCCCCCGAGGGCTATCGCCTGCTGATTGAGACATCCGGCGTCACCCTCAATGCCGCCACCGACGCGGGGGTGCAGCTGGCACTGCAAACACTGCGCCAGTTGCTGCCCGCCGCGATCTATTCTGCGCAGCGCAGCGACATTGCCTGGTCCGTGCCCGCCATGCAGATTGAGGATCACCCGCGCTTTGTCTGGCGGGGCATGCACCTGGATGTTGCTCGACACTTCATGCCCGTCGCCTTCATCAAGCGCTTCATCGACTTGCTCGCGCTGCACAAGTTCAACCACTTTCACTGGCACCTCACCGACGATCAGGGCTGGCGCATAGAAATAAAGCGCTACCCTGAACTGACGCGCGTGGGCGGGAAACGTGCGCAAACGCTGCGGGGGCATCCGCTGCGTCGGCCCGGAAAGCCGTCCCGGTACGATGGCAAAGAGCATGCGGGGTACTACACGCAGGATGAAATTCGTGAGGTAGTCGCCTACGCCGCGCAGCGGCACATTACCGTGGTGCCGGAAATCGAGTTTCCAGGGCACGCCCAGGCAGCAATCGCGGCTTACCCCGAACTGGGCAATTCGGGCGCGCCGCTGGGGGTCAAGGAAGACTGGGGGATCAGTCGTCACACGTTGAGCCCGTCTGATGCGACGCTGGAATTTTTTCGCAACGTGCTCGACGAAGTTGTCGCCCTCTTTCCCTCGCCGTATATCCATATTGGCGGTGACGAAGTGCCCCGTGGCGAATGGCGCAGGAGCGAGGCTGCGAGGGCGCGCGTGCGTGAGCTGGGCTTGTCGAGTGAGGATGAGTTACAGGGCTGGCTGATTCGCCAGGTCGGCGATCACCTGGCGCAACACGGCAGGCGGCTTGTCGGTTGGGACGAGATCGCATCGGGCGCCCCCGGTGTCAGCGCGCTGGTGATGAGTTGGCGCGGCACACGGCGCGGCGTGCAGGCCGCGAGCAATGGCCACGAAGTGGTCATGACGCCCAGCCGTTATACCTATTTTGACTACTACCAGGCGGACAAACGCAGCGAACCGCTGGCGCTGGGCTTTTATCTGCCCCTGCGGTGCGTTTACGAGTTTGACCCGGCGCCAGCGGCGTTACCGTCTGCGGTACGTCAGTGCATTGTCGGCGTACAGGGCCAGCTGTGGACCGAGTTCATGCCCACCCCTGAACATGTTGAGTATATGGCGTTTCCGCGCGCCTGTGCGCTGTCGGAAGTGGCCTGGAGTCCTCAGGAGACGCGCGACACGCAGGACTTTGAATGGCGGTTGTCACGGCACCGGGCCCGGCTGGATGCGCTGGGAGTGCATTACCGTCCGCCCGGTGACGATGCCGCCGGCTGGTGGTTCCGCCTTGAAGACCGGCTTTGGCGGGTCGCGATGTGGGTGTTCCACCGCTACAGCGGTTGAACGGTCGCACCAGCGCCAGGCCAGGCCACTTCCGTGGGGAAAAGTTACGAACTGGCTTGAAATTGCCCGCGTGTTCACAGAAATCTGCATTTTTTCAAGGTTTCTTCTCAAGTTTGCTGCTCTTTGCCCGCTAAACTCGGCTAGAACTCGGAAATCTGGAGCGGGTATACGTGGGATACGTATCAGGTGACATCGACGCTGGAAGCAGAGCGTCAACATGATCGGTGAACCGATGCTGTACTGGCTGCTGATAGCCTTGCTGGCACTTGCAAGCCTGTTCCTGATTCGCCAGAGCCGCATGCCCCTGTTGGCGACCACACTGGTATTTGTCTCGATTTTCTCCGTTCAACACGAACTTGAGAAGGGCTATGTCGAGAGCGAACGGCAGAATGTCAACCTGGCAAAGACGCGTGAGCTGGGCTCTATTGCCCACAAGATAACCGGCATCGTCGGCGCGCACCTCTCGGCAGCCGAGGGTCTCGCAGCGTATATCAACACCCAGCCGGACCTGAACGAGCAGCAGTTCAATGAGTTTGCCGCGTCGCTGTTCGCAAGGCAGCCCTACATGATCAATGTCGCGGCGGCGCCTGATCTGGTTGTCAGCATGATCTACCCATTGGCCGGCAACGAGCCTGCGCTCGGCCTTGATTACCTGCAGCACCCCGGGCAACGCGACGCCGTGCTGCGTGCGCGCGATACCAATCAGCCGGTGCTCGCCGGCCCCGTGCAACTGGTGCAGGGCGGTTGGGCGCTGATCGGCCGCTTGCCGGTCTATGTGCAGAACGCCCGGGGCGAGCAGCGTTTCTGGGGCATTGTTTCAGCGACCATGGATGCACGCAGGATTTTTGCCGCGGCCGGGCTCTCGGAGTTTGGCGACGAGCAGCTCGCCTTGCGTGGCGTGGATGGCAGCGGCGCATCGGGCAGCGTGTTTTTCGGCTCCTCCGACGTGTTCAAGAGCGCGGGCGTGGTAACGCTGCCGATATCCGTGGCGGCCGGAGAGTGGGTGATGGCGGCGCGTGTCAACGATCCGCCCGGCCTGATCCAGGGGGTCTGGTTTCTGCGCGCGCTGGCGCTTTTGCTGGCTACGGGCTGGCTTGTTGCACTGGCGCAACGCCAGCGCATCCGCAACGACAAGCGCTTTTACGAGAAGCATCTTCGCGACAGCGAACAGTTGCTGCAGGAGGCGGGCCGGCTGGCGAAAGTGGGCGGCTGGAAGCTCGACAGCAAAGCGGAGCTGGTGCATTTCAGTGAGCAGTTTGCCGCGATGATCGGGCTGCCTGACCACGAGTTCGCGTCGCGTTCCGAGGTGATGTCGATGCTCTCCCGCAGGCACCGGGAAGAGCTGAAAATTGCCGTGCAGCGCTGCTTCACGCATGCGCAGCCGTTTGATGTAGAGATGCCGGTTGAGCGTTCCCGGCCCATGCAGTGGCTGCGCATCATGGGTAACCCGGTGACGGAAAATGGCCGGGTTCTGGAGGTGGTCGGTGCTATTCAGGACGTCACGGAACGCCGGGAATTTATCGAAACCATCCAGCGGCAGGCCACTTACGACAGCCTGACCGGGCTCCCGAACCGTCACCAGTTCGATGCATTCCTGGCCCGGGAAATTGCCCACGCGGCACGCACTTCCGAGCGCATCGCCGTGTTGTTTATCGATCTGGACGAATTCAAATCCGTAAACGACAACCTTGGGCACGGCGGCGGCGATGCGCTGCTGGTGGAGGCCGCCGAGCGCATCCGCCAATGCACCCGGAAATCGGACATCGTTGCCCGACTCAGCGGTGACGAGTTTGCCGTGATTCTTCCGGATGTGGCCGGCCGGAATGCGGCTTCGCTCGTGGCCGCCAAAATTGTGGCGTCGATGAACCAGCCTTTTGATATCCGCTCGCGACACATATTCAGCAGCGTCAGCGTGGGCGTGGCGCTCTATCCCGAGGATGGCAAGGATGCGGAAACACTGCTGATCAATGCCGACCAGGCAATGTACGAGGTGAAAAAATCAATCCGCAACGATTTCACCTTTTTCAACAAGGAGCTACAGCGTCGTTCCGAGGCGCGTCACGGCCTGTTCAACAAACTGTCGCTGGCGGTGGCGGAGCGTCGCCTGGAGGTTTTCTATCAACCGATCGTACCTCTGGATGGTTGCGGCCAGGTTTCCTGTGAGGCGCTGATACGCTGGCGCGAAGGGGACACCTGGATAGCACCGGATTCGTTCATTCCGCTAGCCGAGGAAACCGGCCTGATAACTGAAATCGACCGCTTTGCCCTCGACGAGGCCACGGCATTCTCCGAGCGGTTGCGGGCCTCGGGTCTGGTGCCTCCAGCGCTGTCGGTGAACGTGTCTCCGCGGGTGTTTTTTGATCGGGCGGGTGAACTTGCGCGCTGGGTGGAGCGTGTCAAGCAGTGCTCGCAGAGTGTGGACCTGACAGTTGAAATTACCGAGAGATTGCTCACCCAGGATACCCCGCACGCAACGGTAGTGCTGGAACAGTTGCGCGCCGCCGGTGTGAAAATCGCAATCGATGATTTCGGCACTGGCTACTCGTCACTGAGCTACCTGGCGCGCTTCCCGGTGGATACACTGAAGATCGATGCTTTTTTTGTCGGTAAATTGCCGGCCGAGCCCTCTGCCGTCACGCTGACAGAAACCATTGTGAGTCTCGGCCACAAATTGAACCTGCGGCTGGTGGCGGAGGGAGTCGAGACAGCCGAGCAACTCAAGTTCCTGGAAGCACGCGGCTGCCACAGCGCCCAGGGTTTCCTGCTGAGCAGGCCCCTGCCTGAAGACGAATTCAGCAAGTGGCTGCTCGCCTACCGCGAGACGAAAGACGGGCGGGTGGCGAAATTCAACAGATCGAAGGGTTGAACCACGGCGATCTATCGGCGCCCCGGGTCTGGCTCTTGCGTCTTTCGAGGGATAGGCTCTGGGCCACTGAATAGTGCGTGGGGAAATCTATCGTGTCTGCAGCAACGGGTCCGGCAAGTTCATCGACATCTTCAGGTGTAACACTCATCACCGGAGGCGGCAGCGGGATGGGTCGCGAAGCTGCGCGTCGCTTTGCTGCGCGCGGCGTAAGCGTGGCCCTGCTCGATGTGAATACTGCCGGCATGCAGGAAACCGCAAGCGGCTTCGACAACATCCACGCGTGGCCTGTAGACGTTACCGATTTCGAGGCCGTGTGCGCCGCGGTGCGGGATGTGGAAGCCAGGCTGGGGCCGGTGGAGGCACTCTACAACGCTGCTGCAATTATGCCATTCGGCATCCTGGTGGAGCAGGACAACGCGATTATTCACAAACAGATGGCGATCAACTACGGTGGCCTGGTCAACATTACGCAGGCGGT
>Ga0102938_10001129_pt1 | contig 20167 bp, 14 predicted proteins | sample SalPonR2_B_D2_MG_FD_84516 | JGI IMG/M metagenome (GOLD analysis project Ga0102938, IMG submission 84516) | Salt pond soil microbial communities from South San Francisco under conditions of wetland restoration - Salt Pond MetaG R2_B_D2_MG | ecosystem: Environmental > Aquatic > Marine >... | reverse complement strand
GAAGCATGGAAATGAACCGTTTCGCTTGCGAATTTGTTCGCGACGGCGGCTTGGGAAAGATCACTCACGTCGAAGTGTCGAACTATCCCGGTCCGCTGCCCGATCCGGTCTTTCCCGCCGAGCCCATTCCGCCCGGCATGAATTGGAATCTTTTCATCGGCGATTCGCCGCGGAGACCCCACAATCGCAAGCTGTGGGTCAAGGACGAATTCGAAGTCGACGGTTTGTTGTGGCGGGGCTGGGATCTGTATCGCGACTACTCCGGACACATGACGACGAACTGGGGCGCCCACGCCATCGACATGGTGCAGTACGCGTTGGGCAAAGACGACACCGGTCCGGTCAAGATCACGCCGCACACCGATGCCGACGTAGCGGAAGTGCGGGCGGATTGGGAAAAGAAGTGGCACCTCAAAACGCCTCCGCCGCAAGGACCGTGGCGGGACGCGACGCGGTTTCATCCCGTCACGTTGGAATACGCCGACGGCATCACGTTGAAGTTGACACCGGGCGTCGCGGCACCGACGTTCCACGGCGAGCGGGGGACGATGCAGATCCCTCGTAACGGTTACCGCGCTGATCCGGCGGACCTCGTCACCGATCCGCCCGATCCGAATTTGTCGCGGAAATGGGACGGTGGTGGCAACGTCGCGCGGCCGCATCTGCAAAATTGGTTGGACTGCATCTCATCACGCCAGACGCCGCGAGCCCCCGCGGAAGTCGGGCACCGTACCGCAACGGTTTGTCATTTAGCGAACTTGGCCCGGCACTTGGGACGCCCCCTGCGGTGGGACCCGATTGGGGAACGTTTTCGGGATGACCCCGAGGCCGATGCGATGCTGGGTTAGGTCGCGACGGGCCGTTCGAAGGATTTTTCCCCGGTTGCCGTCGTCACGGGACCCTTGCAAAAGTTCGGAACGTCGCTGTGATCGGAGCAATCGTCGTGCCCGGAAAGGTGGTCGATGGGGCGCGCGGAAAGGTCCGTTTTGTCACGTAATTTATCGCCCCCGGACAAACCGCTGACACGCCTCCGTGGTATAGTGAGGTGTGACGCATTTCGATTCTTGATCGGCTTACCAACGACGAAAAGGGCGATGATGAAAATCTTGGTTCATACGGACAATCATATCCAAGGCGACGAAATCTTGACCGAGCATGTGCAGGAGGCGGTGGAGCACTCTTTAGGAAGATACGACGATCGGATCACTCGCGTCGAAGTCTTTTTGGCCGATGAAAATAGTCGTGAAAAATTCGGCGAACAAGACAAACGGTGCGTCATCGAAGCTCGTCTCCGCGGATTGAAGCCGATTTCCGTGCGACATCACGAAGCAACCGTGCGCGAGTCTTTCAACGGCGCGGCGGAGAAAATGCTGCACTTGGTGGAAAAAACGCTCGGCAAATTGGATCACCGTCATGATCCGATCGTTTCGCCGGAAGTTTAAAGCTGCCACGGTGATCGCTTCGCCCGCCGCCTGCGAGGGATCCTCGCAGGACGCCGGGCACCTGTATCCCCGTTTTCAGGACGAAACCGTGCCGCTGCCGTGACGACGACCGGGATTGACGAACGCGAATGATGGATGCGGTACAATCTGGACAGACCGATTCATCGTGTCCGGTCCTGGTCCGCGTGCCCGGTCCTGGTTCCGTGCTCCCACCTGTTTTGTCGAAGTCTACCTCCTATGCAACAGCGATCCCGCTTCCTTCGCACGTCGCTGGTGATCTTGTCCCTGATGGCGTCGACTTGCGGGGGCGCGGGCGGCGGCGGCCGAGTCTTTGCGGCCGATCTGGACACCGCGGAATTGCTTTTTCGCAGCGGCGACTTGGACGATGCCACAAGGATCGCACAAGAAGAAGTCGACAACGGCATTTGGAACGAGCGATGGTCAAGGCTGTTGATCCGCTGCCAGTTGGCGCAGGGGCAATACCAAGACGCCGTCGCGACGTACGAAGCCGCCATCAAACGGTATTCCAGCAGCCTCGTGCTGCGGCGGTTGGGCATCGAAGCCTATCGGTACACGGGCCGCCAGGACCAAGCCAAGCAGGCCAACGCCCAGTTCCTTGACGTGCTCCGCCGGTCGTCGCGTTACGCCAGCCGTGACAACGTTCTGGCCGCCGGACGATACTTCGCCGATCGCGGCGAGGACGCACGTCAAATCTTGCAACAGTTTTACGACCGCGTCAAAGAAGCCGACCCGGATCACCTGGAAACCTACATCGCGACAGCCGAACTGGCGATCTCCAAAGGCGATTTCAAGGTCGCCGGCGACACCCTCCGGCAAGCCGTGGCGATCGATCCGACGGACCCGCGTGTCTTTTATTTACAAGCCAGGGCGTTCGCGCCGTCGGACAGTCGTGTCGCGACCGAAGCGATCAACATGGCGCTGACACTGAATCCGAACCACGTCGACAGTTTATTGCTGCAAGCCGAAAACGCGATCGACGGCGAACAAATGGAGATCGCCGAAGAATTGATTTCCCGGGTCTTGGAAGTCAACTTGTACGAACCCCGGGCCTGGGCGTTGCACGCGGTGATCGCGCATGTCGCGGGACGTTTCGACGTCGAAAACCTGATGCGATCTTTCGCCTTGTCGTCTTGGCCACAGAACCCCGAAGTCGATCATCTGATCGGTCGCAAGCTGTCCGATAAATATCGCTTCGCCGAGGGCAGCGAGTACCAACGCAAGGCTCTGGCTTTCGATCCGCAGTACACGCCGGCGCAGTTTCAGTTGGCCCAGGACTTGTTGCGATTGGGGTTCGACGACGTCGGCTGGGCGTTGGCCGAGCAAGTCAACGAGAAAGATCCGTACAACGTCACCGCGTTCAATTTGGTCAGCCTTTACGATTCGATCAAAGGATTCGAGACACTCAGCGTCGGCGACATCAATGTGCGGATGGAATCGAAGGAAGCGTCGATCTATGGCGATGAAGTCTTGGAGCTTTTGTCGCAGGCCCGTCAGGTCCTGTGCGAAAAATACTCGATCGAGCCCGACGGGCCGATCATCGTGGAGATCTTTCCCGAGCAGAGCGATTTTGCGATCCGCACGTTCGGACTGCCCGGAGGTGCCGGCTTTTTGGGGGTTTGCTTCGGACGCGTGATCACGGCCAACAGCCCCGCGTCGCAGGGTGCGAACCCGTCGAATTGGCAAAGCGTTTTGTGGCACGAGTTTTGTCACGTCGTGACGCTTTCGAAAACCAAGAACCGGATGCCGCGTTGGTTAAGTGAAGGCATCAGCGTTTACGAAGAACGGCAACGCGATGCGTCGTGGTCCGAAAAAATGACGCCGACTTACAAGCTGATGATTTTGGGCGACGACCTTTCGCCGATCAGCAGGCTGAGCGCCGCGTTCTTGAAACCCAAGTCGCCGGTTCACTTGCAGTTCGCGTACTACGAATCGTCGTTGGCGGTCGAATATTTGATCGACCGACACGGCCTGGACAAGCTGAAATTGATTCTGGACGACTTGGCCGAGGGCGTCGCCATCAATGACGCGTTGATCAATCACGTCGGGTCGATCCAGCGTTTGGACGAAGGTTTCATCAAGTACGCACGCGAGAAAGCGGAACAGTTCGGCGACGGAGTCGATTGGAACGCGGAAGGTCCCGATGCCGACGCGTCACCGGCGGACACGGCGGCCTGGCTGGCCGCCCATCCTCGCGACTATCGAACGCTTCGCTCGGCCGCGGAGCGTTTGGCGTCGGAAGAGAAATATGACGAGGCGATCGAAGCCTTCGAAGAACTTCGCGCTGCCGGAGTCGTCGGCGGCGGTCGCGGCGGCGTGCTGGACAATTTGGCGACACTCTACGCCAAGGTGGGGAACGAAACCAAAGAACGCGAAATGCTGGAAATGCAGATCGGCATGGCCCCCGATTTGTGGCGTGCCCATCAGCGTCTGGCCGAGTTTGCCGAGTCCGAACAAGACTGGGACGCGGTCGATCGACACGCCGACGCGATTCTTGCGATCAACCCGTTGATGCGAATCGGCCACGAATTGAAGGGCGCGGCGGCCGAACGCCGGCAGCGTCCCGAGGACGTGATCGCACCGTTGCAGGCGCTGTTGGAATTGGATCCGATCGACCCGGCCGGGCTGCACTACCGTTTGGCGGTCGCCTGGGAAAATCTCGAAAAACGAGACGAAGCCAAACGAGCGGTGTTAAAGGCCTTGGTCGACGCACCGCGTTATCAGGACGCTTTGGAATTGTTGTTGCGGGTCAGCGGGGAAAAATCGTGAATCGAATACGAACGGGAATGACCCGGCGGCGATGGATCGTCGCGCTTTCGCTGTTGATGGCCGGCGTCAGCGTCGGCGTTTTTGCACAACGGGGGCGTTACGGCGGTTACGGATGGCGGGGCCGAAGTGGCGACTGGCAAGACCGCGGGCGCGGCGGCGTACCGGACTGGGAAGTCGACCAAAGCTTCCCCGGTGACCTGTTCACGTTTGCCCGGGTACGCTATGAGTCGCGTGGCGGATGGGGCAGCAAGTGGGCCACCGATTATCGCGACAGCGACCTGAATTTCTCGCTGCGTTTGCATCAATTGACGTCGTTAAAAGTCAATCCCGAACCGGTCGTCTTGGAACTGACCGACGAACGATTGTTCGATTATCCCTTTCTTTACATGATCGAACCGGGGGCCCTGTATTTCCGTGAGGAAGAAGTCAAAGCTTTGCGAAAATACTGTCTCAACGGTGGTTTCATGATGGTCGACGATTTCTGGGGCGAACAGGAATATCGAAACTTGGCGGATCAGCTGAAACGGGTTTTTCCCGATCGGACGCCGACCGAGGTTCCCTTGGAACATGAAATTTTTCACAACGTTTACGACTTGAAAGAAAAGCCCCAAGTCCCCGCGATCGGCCAAGCCCGACGTCGGTCCGACGGGACGATCGAAACTTGGGAGCGATCTTGGAATGACGACACCCGCACGCCGCATTACAAAGCGATCTATGATGATGCGGGTCGCATCATGATTTTCATCTGTCACAACACGGATCTCGGTGACGGTTGGGAGCGCGAAGGTGAAGACCCGTGGTATTTCGAAGAGTTTTCCGTCAAGAAGGCGTACCCGCTCGGCATCAATATCGTGACCTACGCGATGACCCATTGAAAGTATGACCGGTCATCTGTCTCCCGTCGTCCGTCACCTTCAACCTGTAACCTTTTCCCCCCATTCATCATGCTCACCGTCGAAGAAGAAGGCCGGATCGTCGAACAACTTCGCGAAGGTCGTACCCGCATCGAAGCGGAGTTATCCAAAACGATCGTCGGACAAAAAGAAGTCATCGAACAACTTCTCATCTGTCTGGTTGCTGGCGGGCATTGTCTGATCACCGGCGCGCCGGGGTTGGCCAAGACCTTGTTGGTGCGGAGCGTCGCGCAAGTCTTTCACTTGAATTTTCAACGCATCCAGTTCACTCCCGACTTGATGCCCGCGGACATCACCGGCACGGAGATTTTGGAAGACACGCATGACGGTCATCGGAAGATGCAATTCATCAAGGGCCCGATCTTTGCCAACGTCATCCTTGCCGACGAGATCAACCGGACGCCGCCCAAAACCCAGGCTGCGTTGTTGGAAGCCATGCAAGAGCACCAGGTGACCGCCGGCGGCCAGAAATTCACGTTGGAAGAACCGTTCTTTGTTCTGGCGACCCAAAACCCGATCGAAATGGAGGGCACGTACCCGCTGCCCGAAGCCCAGTTGGACCGATTCATGTTCAACGTTTTGATCGATTATTTGCCCGCCGAAGACGAGTTGGCGGTCGTGCTGCAAACCACCGCGGCGAAACCGGACCCCATCGAAGCTTTGTTCACCGGACAGGACGTGATCAATTTTCACGAAGCGGTTCGCAGCGTCCCGATCGCCGATGAAGTCGGCCGTTTGGCGGTCAAACTGGTCGCCGCCAGCCGTCCGGGCCGGGACGGAACACCGGACTTCGTCAACCAGTACGTCAGTTGGGGTGCGGGGTTGAGGGCGGCCCAGACATTGGTGCTCGGCGGCAAGGCTCGGGCGTTACTCCGTGGCAACGCCCACGTCAGTTACGACGACATCAAGGCTCTGGCCATGCCCACGTTACGCCACCGCGTCTTGTTGAGCTACAAAGCCGAAGCCGAAGGGTTGAGCGTCGAGAATGTGATCCAGCGATTGATCGACGAAGTGGGATAAGGGACACCGGCTACGCGATTCGTTTGCCGTAGTACCACCATTCGACGGCAAGCAGGCCCAGCATTCCGATCAACAGCCAACGCCAGTACTCGCGACGTTTTTCGACGCCGCCGGTCACGCCTTGGACGGTTTCATAACCCAATTCGACTTCCGGCGTGGTCGCGATTTCGCTTTCACGTCGATCGAACAAGTTGACGGCGAACAGGTCCAAGACGCGGTCTTTTTCGGCGATGGTGTAGTTGGACGGTTCCTCGGTATCGACGACTTCGATGATTCCCGAGCGCGACGGTTTCATCGTATCGGTTCGGCCGTTTTCTGTTTGGACGGTGACTTCATCGGTCGCATTTTCGAGTCTCAAGCGAACCGTTTCGCCGGGGCGATACGAGGGTGCCCCGGTCGCCTCGGCCGCACCGGCCAAGAACCGCAGCACGTTCAAGACGAACACCGGCCACGATCGCTCGGCGTACCAGTTGGTGTTGGCTTGCATGCCGCCGTCTTCGCCGGTACTGACGACTTCGAAACCGAGCACCAGGTCTTGATAGCCGTCGCGGGCGGAAATCGCCAGGACGGTTCCCCGGTCTCCTTCGACCAAGGCCGCGGTTCCGGCGGGGCCGTCGACGGATCTGCCTTCAAAAATCAACAAGGAAAACAGATCGACGTAGCGTAACAGCGGATGCGCCCGATCCACGTCGACCAAGACGACCGGGGCGGCTTCGCCGTCCCACGACCAACCCAGGGGCGGCAAGCGACCGATGAAAAAAGTGTTCGTCGGCGGCATGGTTTCGGGCGCGCAGCGGTCAAAAATGACCAAGTCGTCGACGCCGGCGAGCATTCGATTCGCGTAGTCGTCGGTATCCAGGAAGTCGGGCGAAACGATTTTCGTCAAGCAAATCTTGGACGCCTTCGGTGTGCTCAGTCCCAGTTCCAACGGTCGGTTTCCCGGTGTGACGACGAGCACCGACACGGTCTTGATCGGCGTCAAACCCGCGTAGGCGATGTTGTCGATGGCCAGATTGTCGTCTTCGTCGATGACCAACTTGATCGTGATCGCTTCGTCTTCACTGAAGGCGAACGACAGGCCTGATTGCTCGCCGGGTTCCAAGTCGACCGCTTCGGCGTCGACCAGTTCACCGGCAATCGACAGGGACACGGAAGACTTTGCGGGAGTGGTTCCCGCGTTGGCGATCGTCGCGAAGGCTTGGATTTGCGTCGGATCTTCGATGTTTCGCTGGGCGCTGAACGCGACCACGGCCAGATTGGTCACTTCGGCCGACCCGATGGCTTGATACTCGGGCATCAGGTTACCCAAATCGAATTCGGTGACCGCGTCAAAGCCTCCGTCGCTGTAGAGCATCAAAGTTGCGGGCATAGCGTCGGCCACTTGCACGTCGTTGACGTCGCCGAGTTCGCTGCTGCGACGCGGATTGGCCAGTCCGTCGGCGGCCCGCAAGGCTCCCTGAACGTCGGTCGGCCGATTGGTCGCACGCACGCGATCCAAAGCGGTTCTCAGACGTCCACGATCCGAAGTGAAAGACTGCAAGACCTCCGCGCGATCGCTGAACGTGATCAGCATCGCGGTGTCTTCGTCGGTCATCGCCTCGATGCGTTGACCGATTCGTTCTTTGGCGGTTTCCAGTCGTGACTGATCGTCGTCGCCGTCGGTCGCGTTCATGCTGGCCGACGTGTCCAACAGGAACACCACCCGGCCCTGGCCGGACGTTTCACCGCGCAGCCCCGGCCGGAACAAAGCCAATGCCGCCAAGCCGACGACCAGCAGCTGCAACAGCAACAACAGGCTGCGCCGCAACCGCTGGAGCAGACTGTTGACGTGAAGGTCCTCGATCGTCCGCATCCACAGGTAAGTGCTGGGGACCTCCACGGGTTCACGCCGCAGTTTCAGGAAATACAGCAGCACGATGCCGACGGGCACGGCCGCCAGCAGCCCCCACATCCATGGCGATGTGAGCGTCGGAATCCAATTCATCGCACGCCTCCACTCATCGCACGACGCCTCGTTCACGCAGGTACTTCGTCACCACCACGTCGACGGGGGTTTCGGTGCTGACGGGGATGTAAACGATCCCGCGTCGGCTGCAGAACGTCTTGATGTCCGCGACAAAGGACTTGACGGTCTCGTGGTAACGCCGCAAGACGTATTGATTGATGGTGATTTCGGTTTGGTCGTTGTCTTCGATATCGATCAGTCGTCGGTCGCCCCGCAGCGGCGGGTCGATTTCTTCGGGAGACAAGACGTGCATGAGGAACACGTCCATGCGGCGACCGATCAGCATTCGCAGGGCCGATTCGTAGCCGGCTTTGTCCATCAAATCACTGATCAGGACGCAGATGCCGGTGCCGGAATTGCGGATCGAAAAATCTTTGACGCCGTCGTGCAGGGAAACGTTGTGACCACTTTCGACGGAGTCCAAGTAGTCCAGCATTTTCCACAAGTTCGATCGACTGCGGAGCACCGGAGCGTGGCGGCCGGGCGGACCGAGTGCCGAAACGCAGACCCGATCGGCGCGACACAAACCGACATAACCGAGCGCCGCGGCCAACTGCTTGGCGACGTGCAGCTTCGTCGGCGTGCCGAAATTCATCGACTCGCTGGCATCGACCAACGTGAACAGGTGCAGGTCTTCTTCCTCTTGGTACAGCTTCAAAAACAGCTGATCCAAACGCGCGTACAGATTCCAATCGATCAATCGCAAGTCGTCGCCGGCGACGTAATTGCGAAAGTCGGCGAACTCCACGCTTTGTCCCTTTCGTCGACTGCGTCGTTCGCCCTTCATTCGTCCGCGGAACACTTTGCGGGAAACCAGTTCCAAGCGTTCCAGCCGTGCCAACAGCTCGGGCGACAACAGTGCGTCGGGGCCGGTCGTGACGCGGCTTCGTGATACGGTGCTACTCAATCGTAAAGTTCCATCGCCGCGTGCATGGGAAAGGTGTCGGCGTACTGTCGAAACCGCGTCACCTGTCCGTCGTGAACGTCAAAAACGTGCGCAAAGACGGCTTCCATCGGTTTGCCGGTGATGCTGTGGATGCCGCTGTAAGTGCCCAAGATCACGACATGGTCCTCCGCGTCGATGATTTCGTCCATCGCGGCGGAAAAAGAATTCCATTCGGTGTGCAGGCCGTGCAGAACCTTGTCGATCACCGCATCGCGACCGACATGAGTGGCACCCTCGGGGAATCCCCTGCACTGGATCCACTGGACGTTTTCCGCCAGCAGGCTGCGAGCCGCGTCGGTGTCTTGGTTGGCGAAGCTGGCGTAGACTTTTTTGACGACTTCTAGTCCTTCGCTCATGGTGAATCTTTCGACAATTTTTGGACGTGCGAGACGGGGATCACCCGGCAATATAGTGAATGAGGCCGTGCGGTGGTGGCGACGGCCCGCCGGGACAACTTCGCGGTGACGGCAGATGACGGGGCGTCACGGTAAGCTGGTGGACGATCGCGGCGGCAAAGACCCGCTCGCTCGACTCGCTGTGACACTTTGACGGATTCCTTCTGATGATTGATTTGACGCCGAAACGAACTTGCAGCCCGACCGTTTGTCGAAGGCCGGGCGAATGGAACACGTCGGTCCTGCGTCGACTCGGACGGTGCGGAATCTTGACCGCGACCGTTGCGGTTGCCTTGTCGGCGATACCGTCGAAAATGCTGGATGCGGCTGATCAAATGTCGACTTCGGTCGGGACGGCAAAGCGTGACATCACGCCGGAGTCGCCTGTTCGGCTGAGCGGCTACGCGGCGCGAAAGACGCCTTTTACGGCCGTGCGAGATCCGATTTTTGTGCGGACGATGGCGATCGGCGACGACGAGCAGTTGTGCGTGATGGTTTCGATCGAGAGCCTGTCGGTCTCGGCCGAGCAGACCAAACGCATCGCCGCGGAAGTCCAGCGCCGGCACGGGATCGATCGCGCCCGGCTGGTCGTTTGCAGCACCCACTCGCACGCGACGCCCCATCCCGCGGGAAGCTTCGAGAATCTGTTCCGTGATCCGATGACGCCTCGGGAAACCGAGGCGCTGGAACAGTGGACGCAACGGGTTCACGAACAAACGATCGCTTGCATCGACGCGGCGATCGGAAATCGTCGTCCGGCGAAGCTGACCATCGGCGACGGAAAAGCCGATTTCGCGGTCAACCGTCGCGTGCTCGACCGGGGCACCTGGACGGGATTCGGGATCACCGCCGACGGGCCGGTGGATCGACGTGTCCGCGTCTTCATGGCCCGCGATGCCGACGAAAAGCTGATCGGCGTCGCCTTTCAGTACGCTTGCCACTGCACGACCGTCGGTCCCGGTTTCAACGAGTTGACCGGCGATTGGGCCGGCGTCGCCGCGGCGGCGTTGGAAGCGAGACACGAATCGGCGATCTTTTTGCCGATCATCGGTTGCGGTGCCGACGCGAATCCCGAGCCTCGCGTGGATTACGAAGACATTTTGGCGCACGGACGGGCGATGACCGAAGCGGTCGCCACGGTGCTCGATCGCACCGCGGACTCCGGTGCAATCACCCGTTTGTCGGCGGCCCCTACCGCACGCTTCGGTTTCGCCGGCATCTCGTCCGAGCTGCCGACGAAGGAATCGCTGAAAGAACGGCTCGAAAATGACAACGTCACCGAACGACGTTGGGCAGAGAAAATGTTGGCGATCTGGGACCAGAAGGGCCGTTTGCCGGAATCCTATCCCGCACCGATTCACACGTGGTCGTTCGGGGATGACTTGTTGTGGGTTTTCCTGGGCGGTGAGGTCGTCGTGGATTATCAGATCCGAATCGAGTCCGAGCAGGACGCTTTTTCCCAGGTCTGGGTCGCCGCCTACGCGGACGATTGCTTCGCTTATGTGGCCAGCGAGCGGATGCGTGAGGAAGGCGGCTATGAGGTCGATTTTTCGATGTTCTACTACAGTCAGCCGGGACGCTGGCAAAGCGGGACCGAGGACTTGTTGGTGCGACGCGTCGACGAAATCCTGCGATCGGAACAGCCCGAGGAAGCGAAAAGCCCCGAGGATTCGCTGGGCCGAATCGAAGTGCCCGAGGGTTTCCGCGTGCAGTTGGTCGCCGCGGAGCCTTTGGTGCAAGATCCGATCAACATCGCTTTCGACGCGGACGGCAGCGTGTGGGTCGTCGAAATGGGCGACTATCCGCTCGGCAACGAAACCGGCGGCCGCGTCAAACACTTGTCCGACGATGACGGTGACGGCGTGATGGATCGCTCGGAAGTCTTTTTGGATCGGCTGGACTATCCGACCAGCGTGATGCCGTGGCGCGACGGCGTGCTGGTGTTGGCCGCGTCCGAATTGATCTGGGCCCAGGACGTCGACGGGGACGGCAAGGCTGACGAAACGGAGGTGTTGTTGTCCGGATTCGCCGAAAGCAATCCGCAACATCGGGCCAGCGGATTCGACTTCGGTTTGGACGGTTACGTGTATTTCGGTGCCGGTCAAGGCACACGGGAGATCACCAGCACGCGGGCGGGCGTCACCGTGGACGTCTCGCACGGCGACGTTCGCTTTGATCCCGACACCGGTGACGTCGAAAAGATCACCGGCGCGACCCAGTTCGTTCGCTCGCGTGATCGTTTCGGGCGGTGGTATGGCAATACCAACAGCGTTCCACTTTATCATTACCGAATCGACGACGTCGGGGTCGCCGCCAGAAACCGTGACGTTCCGGTGACGCGATTGATGTTGGATCCCGGTGTGGCTCCGCCCGTTTATCCCCGCAGTCGTGTCGTCGATCGCTTCAACGATCTGTTTGCGAAGCAACGGTTTACGAGTGCTTGCAGCAGCATCGTGCTTCGTGGCGATGGGATGGGCCCGGCGATGGTCGACGCGGCGTTGGTTTGCGAGCCGGTGCATAATTTGGTCGCCAGGTTCGCGGTGTCGGGCGACGGCGATTCGCTTCAGGCCCGGCGTTTCGACACGGACGTCCAAGCCCGACGAGATTGGTTGGTGTCACGGGACACCTGGTTCCGTCCGGTCCGCGTGGCCGAAGCACCCGACGGTTCGGTTTGGATCGTCGACATGTATCGCCGGGTGATCGAACACCCGCAGTGGATTCCCGACTCTTGGCAAAGCCAAATGGATCTTCGCGCCGGCCACGACAAAGGACGCCTGTATCGAATCGTTCGTGACGACGACCGCGACGGGGACGCGTCCGCCGTTTCGTCGTCCTCGGCCGGTCCGCCGGTCGATTTGACTGCCATGGATGACGCCGCGCTGGGGCGGGCGTTGGTCAGTTCCCACGGGACGCGTCGTGATTTGGCGATGCAGCAATTCCTGTGGCGCGGTGACCCGGGATCGCGACGTCTCATCACCGACCGGATGTCGACGGCAAAGGATCCCGCGACTCGATTGCAAGCGTTCGCCACGCTGGTGGCAGCGGGTTGGGCGACCCCGGACGACTACGAATTCATGCTGTCGCAGCCGGACGAAAGGGTCCGGGCGTGTGTGGTCCGTTGGGCCGGCCGACGGATGACCGGCGGAAATCTGTCGAATCCTTCGTTCACGTTCTCCGCGGGCGACTTCATCGACTTGGTCAAAATCGACTCACCGATCGTCGCGGCGGAAAGTCTGATCGCGATCGGCAACGCGGACTTGACGGACGACGAAATCGTCAAACTGGGCGCGACGATTCGGTTGATCTTGCGAGAACACTTCGATCAGCCCTCGGTCATCGAAGCGGTTTCGCTGATGAAAGGCCCCCAAGCGGCCCTCGCGCTTCGGTGCGTCTTGGACGGGGTCGATCGACAGGTCGACTTGTCGGGCAATCCGGAAGCGTGGAATCTCTTGGAAAGTTGCGTGACCGCGTTATGGAAATCGTGTTCGGCGGAAAGTCGACTGAATGTGTTGGAACAGAGAATAAAGTCGGGCGAAACCGATGGCGGATCGTCACAGTTGTTGTTGGCCATGGCGGCTTCGCGAACCGAGCCGGACGACGAAGCGATCGCCGGGGCGTTTTCGCGGGTCATTCACGCGGCCCGATCGGACCTGCGCAGCACCGATCAGCCGATCGAGGTGCGGATTCGGGCGGCCAAATTGTTGGGCAGTCCGCTGATCGCGGCGCCCGACCAGCTTTCCGATTTGCGATTCCTGTTGGACGTGAACCAACCCGGTGCGATCCGTCTTGCCGCTTTGTCCGCGGCCTACCGAATCGCCGACGACCGAACGGCGGACGTTTTGATCGAGGCTTGGCCGCACTTGTTGCCCGAGGAGCGTCGCACGGCCGAAGCCACGTTGATGCAGCGTGATGCCTGGACGAGGAAACTTGTCGAGTGTCTTCTGGACGGTTCGATCCACTTGACGGACTTGGATTCGGCGACACGACACCAGTTGATGAACTATCAAAACTACTGGGTGATGAAGCAAGTCGGCACGTTGATGACACGGCCCTCGCCGAGCGATCGACGCGGGCTGATCGATGACCACCTTTCTCAAATCGGCTCGTTCGACAAGATCGACGACGAAGCGATCCGAAGGGGGCATGCGTTGTACGAGAAAAACTGTGCCGTTTGTCACGAGTCCGTCGACGCGGCGCGACCGGCGATCGGACCGGCTTTGCAGAACCTGAAACACTGGACGCCCGAACAATGGGTGACAGCGATTTTGGATCCGGCCGCCAACATCGAGTCCAAGTATCGTCAATATCGTTTGCTGACCGACGACGGCCAGATTTTCGCCGGCGTGGTCATCGACCAGTCGGACGAAGCCGTCCGGGTCGGATTGAGCGACGGGAAACGCGTCGAAGTCTTGCGAAAGGAATTGGAATCGATCGAAGCGTCGGAGATTTCGATGATGCCCGAGGGCTTGCACGAGACGCTTTCGGCCGGGCAAATCGGCGAAATCATCTGCTTTTTGCGTAGCCGCTGAGCGCCGCACGGCTCGCCGAGGGGCGGCCCGGGGCCGAAGACTTGACGGCGCATCATGTCAGGCCGACTGGACGAAACCGATCGGCTAAAGCAAAGTGACCGATCGATCGTCTTGCTCTGTTTGTTTTTTTGGCATCCGCTCATGCAAATCTTCCTTGATCTTTCTGTTCGCTCCGTCGCCGCGTTTGGCCTGTCGATGGTTTGTTTCCTGGCAACGGATGTTCGAACCGCGAAGGCGCAAGCGGCCGACGGCTTTTCCATCATGACTTGGAACGTCGAGTGGTTTTACGATGAAAATAAAGGGGACAACTACAGCGACCTGTCCAAAAAACAAAGCGCGCCGAATCGTGCCGACTGGGATTGGAAACGCGATGCCGTCGCCGAGGGAATCGCCGGAGTGGCCCCGACCGTCGTCGCGTTGCAGGAAGTCGAAGGCCGACGCGTGTTGTGGTACCTGACCCGAGCACTCGAGCGAAATCATCAGCTGAACTATCGCGAGTACTGCATCCAAGGGACCGATCACTTCACCGAACAAGACGTCGGATTGCTGGTTCGCGACGACGCGGATGTCGTTTCGGTGACGCAGCTTCATCAGACGAAATCCATGATGGAAACGGATCAGTTCTATAATCTAAGCAAACACCTCCTGGCGACCGTGGAAGTCCGCGTCGGTAATTCCACCGAACAAGTCCACGTGCTGGTCGTCCACCTGCGTGCCCGCGCGGAAGTCGAGGACCTGCGCATCCGGCAAGCCCGATTGGCACATTTGTGGATGGCCGAACGCATCCGTCGCGGTGAGCATGTCATCGTCCTGGGCGACCTGAACACCGAAGAAGACGGCGTGACGACGCGTCCGGGAAGCGACGTCGCGGCGCTGTGCGGCTACGAGACCCGCACCACCGACGATGACCTGGTGGACTTGCACAGTCGCTTGCCGGCGAACCAACGTCGGACGCATCTTTTGCCCGGTAAGCAATTCGACCGGATTCTGGTCAGCCGATCTTTAGTCGAAGACACGCCGGGGGAACCGGATCTGGTGTTCGATTCCGTCGAAGTTCCCGCCCGCTTGAACATTCGCGGCGGACTGGATTCGCAACAAGAACACTGGGACAATTACTGGTCGATGGATAAGAACGAACGCGACGTGAGTGATCATTTGCCCGTGCTGGCGAAGTTCAAGGTGCAGTGAATCCCCGCGACGTTCTGCAAAAACATTTCGGTCACGCCGACTTTCGTGGCTGCCAAGGTGACGTCGTTGACCACGTCGTCGCCGGCCGTCACGCGATGGTGGTGATGCCGACCGGCATGGGCAAGTCGCTGTGTTATCAGATTCCCGCCCTCATGCTTGACCAAGCTCACGGCGATGTGACGATCGTGCTGTCCCCGCTGATCGCTTTGATGCAAGACCAAGTCGATGCGTTGAATCGAAAAGGCATCGACGCCACCTTCATCAATTCGTCCCTGGACCGCGCCACCCGCTTGTCGCGTCATCGAGCGGTGGCCGACGGTCGGCATCCGTTGCTGTACGTGACGCCGGAACGATTTCGCAAGCCGGAATTCCGCGAGTGCTTGGCGGCGCGGCGGGTTCGATTGCTGGCCGTCGACGAAGCGCACTGCGTCAGTCAGTGGGGCCACGATTTCCGCCCCGACTATTCCCGGTTGCAAGAAATTCGCACGCTGCTGGGCGATCCGACGACGATCGCCCTGACCGCGACGGCGACGGCGGAGTGTCGCGAAGACATTCTCGTTCAGCTCGGGATCGATGCAAAAGACGTTCGACTTTTCCACGAGGGCATCGACCGCCCGAATTTGAAGTTGGACGTGCTGACGGTTTTCGACGAAGCGGAGAAGCTGGAACGATTGCCCGTTTCGTTGAAAGATCCGAACCACGCGGGCGGCCGGGTGATTGTTTATTTCTCGTTGATCAAAACGCTGCTGCGGTTCAGCGAAGCGTTGACAGCCGAACGGATCGATCACGTGGCGTACCACGGCGATTTGCCACGAAACGTCCGGCGTCGTGTCCAAGACGATTTCATGAACGGCGATGCCGACGTCGTGCTGGCCACCCCGGCGTTCGGGATGGGAGTCGACAAAGACGACATCCGCATGGTCATTCACGCCGAGACGCCCGGGTCGATCGAATCGTACTATCAAGAAATCGGTCGCGCCGGACGCGACGGCCGGCCCAGCCGATGTGTTTGGATGTATGACCAACACGACCTGATGACGCAAATGCAATTCATCGAGTGGTCGAACCCGGATGCGGAGTTTTACGGTCGGCTTTTCGATACGTTGCGTGACCAACGTGAACAATGCGAAGCGTTCGGGTTGGAGTGGCTGAACCAAAAACTGCAACGCGTCAGCCGACACGATCATCGTTTGGCCACGTCTCTGGCGATGCTGGACCGCCACGGCGTGATCGCCGGCCCGATGCCGCCGCAATGTTTTCGGCTGCGGGCCGATTCATTACCGGAACACTTTGTCGATGAAGAAAACTTGTCACGCAAAAAAAGACGCGATCAGCAGCGGCTGTACGAAATGGTCAAATTCGCCGCGACGCCGCCGCAAGATCGGCAAGCGTTTCTGAATCGATATTTCTTGGGGGAGCCTGGCGAAGCGGGGCGAAGCTGAGTCGAACGGAATACGCTCCACGCACGACACGCGGCATCGCCGAAGCACTCCCACGGCGTTCGGTGGATGGGTCAAGCATCGAACGTCGGCGGCAACTGGAAACTCTCGGCATCAAAGTCGGTTTCACCCAAGAATAGAAGCCCGGCGTTCGGACAAGCCGCCTGATCTTGCGCGTTCATGTTTTCCAGCGCGGTCGTGATGATCAGACAGACCTTGTTTTCGTGCCGCACCAAGGCGGGGCAGGTGTTCTGAGGCGATCCGGGTGTTTGCCACACCGTTTGCAGGTGCCGGGACGCCAAATCGTACAAACGTGTTTCGCCGTACTCGGCGGCTTTGGGCAAGAACATCGAAACGATCAGTTGTTGCCGATCAGGCGTCAAGATCGCGCCGTCGGGAACCGCGGGGTCGTCGCGCAAATCCAGCAAGATTTCCGGGTCGCCCAAGGTCGCGTTGTCGATGTCAAGCGGATAACTGACCACTCGCCGGGTCGGTGAATCGATGTCGATCAAGCGAAGGTCGCCGTCCGGTCCGCGACGAATGGCTTTGCCGTTGCTGCAAATCTGATCGTCGCGCAGCCGAATCAATCGACCGTCACGACCGCGATACAAATACAGGCCCGCTTTCTGGTTCGCGAACTCGAGATCTTTTGTGCCAAAGATCAAATTGTCGCCGTGGACCATCGCGTCGTTGATGATCGTGTTGTCGACGTCTTCATCGATGCCGCCGCACAGCTCCGTCCACTGCCGGGATTTCGGATCGTAGAAACCGATTGCCCGTTCGCAGCCCACGACGAAACGTTCGTCGCCGCTACACGGAAAAGCAAATCCCGGGCGACCGGGCAAATCGAAGGACCGGTTCACGTCGCTCTGGAAGTCGTACAAGTTCAGCGACCCGACCCGTGCGAGGGGGCCGTGTTGAATGCCGACCCAACTGAAACGCGAGTCCCCGATGGCGTAGGGACCTTCGGGCAGGAAACGCAATTCGCCGGTCGCGGGAACACCAAGCGGCTTGGCAATTCGAATGTCGGTCATGAAGATCGGTGATGGAATGGGGTGTGTTTCTTCAGGCGGGATCCAGCGAACAAAGTACCCCAACAAGCGACCCGAGTGGGATACCACCTCGCGGCGAATCCGTTCGACAGGGGCGGCCGGGTCGGACGTGTCCTGGGTCCTTGCCTGTCCGGATGCCCCATCGTGTATCATCGCGGACCAGAGACGGTCGTTTCGTTTTTTTTGCCCCGGAGCCTTATTTGTGATGACATCGAAAAATTCTTTCGCGCTGATCGTTTTGAGTTGCTCGGCTGCACTGTTTTGGGGCCGCGCGGCGTCGGCCGACGAAATCACACCGCGGAAGAACGTGCTGATGATCGCCGTCGATGATTTGCGGCCCGAGCTTGCTTGTTACGGTGCGACGCACATTCATTCGCCCAACATCGACCGTTTGGCCGCCCAGGGGATGCGTTTCAATCGGGCTTACTGCCAAGTCGCCGTTTGTGGGGCGTCTCGGGCCAGTTTGATGAGCGGGTGTCGGCCGGAAACGACGAACTGTTGGGATTACAAGACGCTGCTGCGAAGTCGGATGCCCGACGTGTTGACGATCCCGCAGCACTTCACCGCCTCGGGTTACGAAACGACGTTTCTGGGCAAGATTTATCACAGCGGGCGTGACGATGCGGAAAGTTGGTCCGTCCAGGCGGACGATTGGGCACCCAAAGACCCGGCGAAAGGAAAGGGTTGGGTCCACACGCCCGCCGAAAAACTCGTCGCTCATGAATCGATTCCGAATCTGAAGATGGGACCGTCGACCGAAAACGGAGGTGACGTCGCCGACGATGCTTACGCCGACGGGCACAACGCCGATCGTGCCGTGACGCTGATCGATCGCTTCGCCGAACAAGAAAAGCCGTTCTTTCTGGCCGTCGGTTTTCTCAAACCCCATTTGCCGTTCAATGCTCCCGGCAAATACTGGGACTTGTACGATCGCGATTCGATCCGTGTCCCGTCGCGCCAAGACGTGATCGACAGCGTCCCGTACGCCCGGTCGACGTGGGGTGAGCTGAAAAACTATCCGGACATTCCGCGCCGGGTCGATTACTTGGACGAGGCGAAGTCGAAAGAACTGATCCACGGCTATTACGCCGCGGTCAGCTACACGGATGCTCAGGTCGGAAAGCTACTCGATGCGCTGGAGACGAACGGGTTGCGTGAAAACACGATCGTGGTGCTGTGGGGCGATCACGGTTGGTACGTCGGCGACTTTGGCGACTGGTGCAAACACACGAATTACGAAGTGGCCACACACGTTCCTTTGATCATTTCGGATCTGGACATGGAGGGCGGACGCGCCAGCGATTCGCTGGCAGAATTCGTCGACGTCTTTCCGACGCTGTGCGAATTGACGGGAATCGAGGTGCCGCCCCACTGCCAAGGAAAAAGCCTGACGCCGGTGCTGGATGATCCGTCCGCGGAGATCAAAGCGGCGGCGTTCAGTCAATACTATCGCACCAAACCTGGGGTCGGTCGGGTCTTGGGTACCAGCGTTCGCACCGATCGTTTTCGCTACACCGAATGGCGCGACGACAGCACCGGGAATTTGGAAGACATCGAACTGATCGATTTTCAAACCGACCCCGGGGCCACGCGAAACGTCGCGGCGGAACCGAAGTACGCTGAGTTTCTTCCGGCCTTGCGTGAATGGTGCGCCCGGTCCAAAACGGGCGTTTAAAACTTCCTTCACTCGTTCTTATTCAACGGCATCATGGAATCATTGAAAGACAAAATCGTTGCGGTCACCGGTGGCGGCACGGGAATCGGTGCGGGGATCGCCACGGCCTTGGCTAAGGCGGGTTGCCGTGTGACGATCGGCGGGCGGCGTTTGGAAAAATTGCAAGCCGCCGCGGCGATGATCGATTCGCCACACCCCGTGCGATGTCACGTGATCGACGTCGCCGAAGCCGACAGCATCGAAGCTTTTTTCGACGACGTGACCGGCAACGTCGGTGACGTCGACATTCTGGTCAACAGTGCCGGCGTGAACATTCAAAACCGCACGATGGATGCGATGCTGCCGGAGGATTGGGAACGAGTCCTGCGGATCAACGCGACCGGCGCTTATCGCTGCATGAACCGTGTTTTGCCGGCGATGCGAAGTCGCCGAGACGGTTTGATCGTCAACATCAGTTCGGTGGCCGGCAAACGCGCGATCAGTTTGGGCGGCGTCGTCTACTGTGCCAGCAAGTTCGCGATGACGGCATTGGGGACCGCCGTTTCGAACGAAGTCCGCGACGAAGGCGTCCGGGTGGCCAACGTCTATCCGGGGGAAGTGAACACGCCGATCCTGGACAATCGGCCGGTCCCGGTCAGCGACGAACACAAAGCCGCGATCTTGCAGCCCGACGACATCGCATCGGTGGTGTTATCGATCTGCGCGTTGCCGCCTCGGGCCAACGTGCCCGAAATCGTGATCAAGCCGACCACGCAAGAATGGGTTTAGTGGCTTT
>Ga0102938_10001123_pt1 | contig 20252 bp, 23 predicted proteins | sample SalPonR2_B_D2_MG_FD_84516 | JGI IMG/M metagenome (GOLD analysis project Ga0102938, IMG submission 84516) | Salt pond soil microbial communities from South San Francisco under conditions of wetland restoration - Salt Pond MetaG R2_B_D2_MG | ecosystem: Environmental > Aquatic > Marine >... | reverse complement strand
GCCGTAAATGGTGAAACTCTCAGGTAAAAGGACAGGGGATTCGCATAAGTACGGCACAGCTATGCTTATTATCGATTTCCGGCTCCGAGAGACTGTTTTTACGGTCTTTTTTTTATTACAAAACTAGGAGGAAAGAAGATGAAAGTTGTTATAACGGTTATAGGAAAGGACAAAACGGGGATAATTGCCAATGTGTCAAAGACGCTTTGGGAGAACGGAGTCAACATACTGGACATAAGCCAGACCATAATGCAGGAATATTTCGCTATGATAATGATGGCCGACATTTCAGGAATGGAAATATCATTTGACGAATTGAAAAAAAAGCTTGGGATGGTGGGAGCGAGCATAGAGATGGACATAAGAGTTCAGAATGAAAAAATCTTCAAGGCGATGCACCAGATATAAGGAGGAAAAGAAATGAACCAATATAAAAAGATAATGGAAACAATACAAATGATAGACCGCGAAAAACTTGACATACGAACAATAACAATGGGAATATCCCTCCTCGACTGCTGTGACGGAGACGGGGAAAAAGCCCGAAGGAAAATGTATGAAAAGATAGTGCGGAAGGCGGAAAAACTGGTGGCGACAGGAGAGGACATTGCAAGCAAGTATGGCATACCGATAATAAACAAGAGAATTTCGGTGACTCCAATTTCACTTGTCGCGGGAGCGTCAGCAGACGAAAGCTACGTGGCTTTTGCCGAAATGATGGACAGGGCCGCGAGGGAAACAGGAGTCAACTTCATAGGCGGATTCTCCGCCCTTGTACAGAAGGGCTTTTCAAAGGGAGACAAAATACTCATAGATTCCATACCGGAAGCCCTTTCGGTAACCGAGAGGGTTTGCTCTTCTGTGAATGTCGGCAACACCCATTCCGGAATAAACATGGACGCAGTGAAGTTGATGGGTGATGTAATAAAGAGGACTGCTTACCTTACAAGGGAAAACGACAGCATAGGCTGCGCGAAGCTGGTGGTCTTTTGCAACGCGGTTGAGGACAACCCCTTCATGGCTGGAGCATTCCATGGGACAGGAGAGGCGGACAGCGTAATAAATGTTGGCGTGAGCGGTCCAGGGGTAGTCAAATCGGCCCTTGAAAAGGTCAGGGGGGAGAGCTTCGATCAAGTAGCGGAGACGATAAAGAAAACGGCTTTCAAGATAACAAGGGCAGGACAGCTTGTGGCAAGGGAGGCGGCAGAGACTCTGGGCGTGCCGTTTGGGATAGTTGACCTTTCCTTGGCTCCAACACCGGATGTGGGAGACTCGGTTGCAAGAATATTTGAAGAGATGGGTCTTGGGGCAGCGGGAACCCATGGCACAACGGCGGCGCTTGCAATGCTAAACGATGCGGTGAAAAAAGGCGGCATAATGGCGGCCGAACATGTTGGAGGGCTCAGCGGCGCATTCATCCCTGTAAGCGAGGACGAGGGGATGATAGAAGCCGTAAGGAGCGGCGCACTGTCCCTTGACAAGCTCGAAGCCATGACATGCGTGTGCTCGGTGGGTCTTGACATGATTGCGATACCGGGGGACACACCGTCTGCCAGCATTTCCGGAATGATTGCCGACGAGGCCGCAATAGGAATGATAAACAACAAGACAACGGCCGTAAGGGTTATTCCCGTGCATGGAAAAGGCTTCGGAGAAGAAGCGGTATTCGGAGGCCTTCTCGGTACAGCGCCCATAATGAAGACAAATCCATTCTCGAGTGAATTGTTCATAGCGCGCGGAGGCCGAATCCCGGCTCCTGTCCATAGTTTCAAAAACTGATTGAAGCATCCCTCTTTTACTTGCCGCAAATTGGTGCTAAAATTGAATGGGCAAAACAAAAGGGGGACACCATGAAAGCATTTGTCGGTGTAAAAGAATTGAAAGCAATGATTAAAAAAGGCGCAGTCAAAGTAATTGACTGCCGTTTCGACCTGTTCGATCCCGAATATGGCGCCAAGGCCTATATGGAAAACCATATGGAAGGCGCCTTTTTCATGGACGTCAACAAGGACATATGCGGAGAGGCAAAGAAATTCGGCGGAGCCAAGCCGGACATATACCTGGGGCTTTGAGTTTTCCGTGCTCGGCAAACATGGACGGCGAATGCAGACTGAAGAACAAGGAATTGCTTGCGGAGATATACAAACCTCTGGAGGTTGCAGACCAGATAATAAGCTATTGCGGCAGTGGAATAGCAGGAGCCCGGAATTTCGTGGCGCTCATGGAGCTTGGCATGCCCGTAAAGCTTTATGCCGGCAGCCTCAGCGACTGGATCTCATACGATGAAAACGATGTGGAAACAGGAGAGTAGAAAAAACTAAAAAGGGACAGACATTTTTTACTCCATTTTTGAAACATGTTTAGCAGGCAGGAAAAAACTAACAGCATGCAGCATGCAGTGGGCAGTTTGCAGTAAGAGATTAAAGACTACCACAAAAGATTAAAGAGCAGATATCAGTTGTTAGCTGTCAGGAGAGGATTAAAAGCAAAGAGCAAAGAAAGAGAAAAAAGCAAAAAAATATTGATGCCAGATATCAGCTGTCAGGAAAAAACTAACAGCAGGCAGCTTGCAGCGAGCAGGAAGAACAGTAGGAAGTGGAAAGCAGTAAGTAGAAAGAAAAAATATAAGCAAAAGCAAAAAAACAAAAAAGAAAAAAACATTTTTTCGCATTTGGGTTTTAAATCATTTGGTTTTTAGACGTTTTTGCATTTCCTGCACACAGCACACTGCCAACTACCAACTGCTTGCTGCCGAAGTTGAAAGTGAGCAGTAAAAGATAAAAGTAAAAGGAAAAAAACAAATCGGGCACGATGGGAATATTCAAATCCCATCGTGCCCGATTATTTTTATGTTTCAGCTTTAGTATCCCAAATCCTTGTTTACGATGAAGACCTTTATCCGTCCTTTTGCTCCCTGTCTCTTTATGAAGACGAAGGCGTTGCAAATTCTTTCAGGGCTGGAGCAGTCAGTGCAGTATCCAAGATCGGTGCATGGAGTTTTGCGTGAAAGGCGCTTGGCGTTTGCAGGGCCGGATGTTTCGCAGTTTCTGTTTATTGCCTCATCCTCGGTTGCCACAAGCTTGTTCCTTCCTACAATTACAAAGACATTGTCCGGACCGAAAATCATTGCGGCAGTCCTGTTTCCTCTCCCGTCGACATTGTAAAGGGCTCCGCTTTCTGTAACAGCGTTTGTGCTTGTGAAGTAGCAGTTTGCCGAAAAGGAGTCTCTGAAAAGTTGTGTGATGTCGTCTGGAGTAAGCCCTTCCGCGTAACGGTCGAGAAATTCGAATTTGCCGCTTCTAAGGAAGTCGATTACCCCGGTCTCAAAGAGCGTCATCGATCCTCCAACTGAGACGACGGATCCGGGAGTCACCATTTCTTCCAATTTTTCGAGCAATTCCTTTTCGTCTTCAACAAGATAACCTTCCATGTTGTTCTTTTCGAGGTTTTCAATTGTTCTTTCTATTCTTTTTTCATATAGCCAATCCATATTCTGGTCCATTGCTGCGCCTCCTTGATATATTGAATTAATTTCACTATAGTTTAATTATAATTCATAAAGTGGGGTACGGGAAGGAATGAAGGATATTTTGTGTAGTTTTGATTTTCGATTCGGTCGGAAATAGCCGGTTGCGGTTTGATCTCTTGTTGAAACTTGTTGCAAAAGGTATTAAGGAAACAGATAATGTTGATATGGAACGGAATTTGAAGCAAGACGAGAATATTTGACCAGTTGAAGTTTGAGAATTCGAAGATAAAAAAGCTTATACAAGGAGGCAGGCATGAGACTGGCAACAATTATAATAAAGGGGAAAGAAATTGGTGGAGTTGTGGTTGAAAAAGGAGTTGTGCGACTCGACACATTGAATGAAAAAACCGGGAAGAATTTACCGTCAGACATTTTCAGTTTGATCAATGAAGGCAAATTGGAAAAACTGAAAGAATGGTATTGCAACGGCGGCAAAGAGGAACTTGAATGGATGGCGGAAGAGACCATTCCTTTTGAGGATGTGAAATACGGACCGCTGTATAGAAATCCTAAAAAGATATTCGGTATAGGATTGAACTACAGCGATCATGCTGCCGATTTGTCAGAGAAGGCCCCTAACACCGAACCGGCAAGTTTCTTTAAGCCTTCAACAACAATAATTGGAATGGGAGATGAAATAAAAATTCCTCTCCAATCCGATAAAACTACAGCCGAGGCCGAACTCGGAGTAATCTTCGGCAAAGCCTGTGAAAACATTGAAAAGGAAGACTGGCTGGACTGCGTAGCAGGATATACGACCATACTCGATATGACGGCGGAGGATATTCTTAGAAGGAACCCGAGGTATCTTACAAGAGTAAAAAGTTTTGAAACATTCTTCAGCTTCGGGCCCCATTTGGTGACACCTGATGAAGTTGAAGATGTAATGAAACTTGAAGTGGCAACTGTTATAAATGGGCGGGTGCATGCTGCAAACACCGTATCGAATATGACATTTCCCCCTAACTTTCTTGTATCATTCCATTCAAAGGTAATGAAGTTTCTTCCCGGGGACATACTTTCAACGGGGACGCCCAGAGCAGTCCACATAAACGAGGGCGACGAAGTCGAATGCAGAATAACGGGATTTGAAGCATTGAAAAATCCTGTTGTTGATAAAAAACTGCATAAATGAATAAAGTATGTTTCTATTAAGATCGAAAAGCACTGAAAAATTTTTTTCGAAATCAAAGCCGACGCAAATGTAATCAAATTGTAACAAATAACATCTGTATTTATCGGTCTTTTTCTGATAGTATTTGTCCTTGTAATAAACATTGAGGGGTGATGCAAATGGCTGCAAAAATTAAATCAAACAAAATATTGGTCGATATTCTGGTTTTGGGAACCGGATGCTTGATGCTGGCTTTTGCCATTGCATCAATACTAAAGCCAAACGGACTTGTGACTGGTGGATTCACCGGAATGTCCATCATTTTAGGATATCTTTTCAATATAAACTACACGTTTATCTACTACGGATTCTCCTTGTCGGTCATGCTTGCCGCTTTCATTTTTCTGGGCAAGAAAAATGCGCTGAAAATACTTTTGATATCAGTGATATTTCCCATGGTTCTTATTGCTGTCGACAATGCAGGAGTTCCCTTTATTGAGAACGACCTTTTTTTGGGGGCGATATATTTCGGAGTCATAGGTGGACTGGGAGCGGGGCTTATCTTTAAAAGGGGTTTTTCCACGGGAGGAACTGATACAGTTGCACAAATTCTCCACAAGAAGATTTTTCCTTTCATAAGTTTAAGCCAGATAATATTTGCAATCGACATATTCGTAATTGCATTTGCGGCTTTGGTTTTTGACAGAAATGTTGCCCTTTATGGAATAATATCCAACTATGTTTTTGCCAAATCGACTGATCTGGTGCTTTTCGGATTTGGATCGAAGAAACTCAAAGTCGAAATTATCAGCGAATACAGCGAACAAATTGCCGATTACATCATGAATACAATGGGGCGGGGCTTGACAATCTTCGATGTTACCGGCGGGTACAGCAAGGAGACGAAAAGCAAAATCTTGACCATTTGCTCCCCGAGGGAGACTATGATCATAAAACGATTCATTGCGGACATTGACGAAAAGGCGTTTGTCTACGTATTGCCCGTGGTTTCGGTGTGGGGCGAGGGAAACGGTTTTGACAGGCTCCAGGAGGAATCGTAAAGTCAACAAAAAATCGTAAGGGCCCATCCTCTTTGTGAGGATGGGCTTTTGTTTTTTAAAACTCACGTTTTTTGTAGAATCTCAGTGAAAAGAAGTATGAAGTCATTCCGGCAATGCTTATGAAAACTGCCATGAATAAGGTTATCTGCAGCCCAGTAGCGGAATTGAGGTTCCTTATCCAAAGAGGCGCTTCTCCTTTAATGAATAATTTTCCGATTATCGTTGGAATCATGAATACGGCAAAGAATATAGCAAAGTTAACCAGCTTGGCCTTCAAATACCCAACCTTGAAATAGACGGGCAGATAAATGAAAACAACCAGGCATATGGACCATGTTGCAATAGCAAAATCGAAAAGGGAAATCGGCCGCATGTCAGGAAAGAATCCGGTCAATCTCATCACAAGACCGCTGAGAGCCATAAGCATTGAAGACAATGCTATGAATACAAAAAGCGAAATATACCTTTCGGCGACAATGTCCCGCCTCTTCAAGGGAAGGCTGTTCAGCAACGTGTCGCTCTTGTTCATGTTGTCGTAGGCAGTGCTGTACATTACAAGCAGATAAGATATCATTGTTATTCCCATTACATAAATCATTTGGGCTTTCATGTCTGTCCTCGAGAATACGAAGAATATCATGAAGCTGTATAAAATCATGATCCACAAATTCCTTTTAAGCAGCATGTAGTCCTTTTTTAGAAGATTAAGCATTTGAATTCCCCCTCACAGTGTAAAGCATTATGTCGTCTATGTTAGGGTTTTCCATTACGGTTCTTTCTCCGTCGAATAGTCGGATTGCCTCATTTCTTTTGAACAGCGCTGAAAATCCGTATTTGTCACGCCTGAATCCAACAAGCCCTTCGTATTTTTCCATCGGATCAAACAGGTCGTTTGGCCCCTTTATCACCGCATAGTCTTCGAGTGCCGAATGTTTTTCCTTGCTGAATACGAGCTTGCCGTCATTTATGAATGTGACATAGTCCGCCGAGCGTTCGAGGTCTTGCGTTATGTGCGAGGAAAAGAACACCGAGCGCTTCCCGTCCTCAATGACTTCTGACAGTATGTCGAGGATTTCACTTCTGAAAATGGGATCGAGGCCGGATGTGGGCTCGTCCATTATTATCAGCTCCGGTTCATGCGACAGAGCAAGAGCAAGAGAAAATTTTGTCTGCATCCCGCGGGACAATTCTTTGATTTTCTTTTCGGGATTCAATCCGAATCTTTTCATATAGCTGTAGAAAAGACCATCGTCCCATGTGGGATAATAAACAGACAGAACGGACTTCATCTTTTCCATTTGAAGATCGTCATAAAAATGGTTTTGGTCGTAAATGAAGCCGATGCGTTCCTTCACAGCTTTTTCATGCTTTTGGTAGTCTTTTCCGAAAAGATGGATGCTTCCCGAGTCTTTTTTGACAAGATTCATTATCAGCTTTATAGTCGTGCTTTTTCCTGCGCCGTTTGGACCGATGAAGCCCATTATATAGCCTTTCTTGAGGGAAAATGACAAATCGTCGAGTTTGAATCCCTCATAATCTTTTGTTAGGTTTTTCACTTCAATTATGTTGTCCATTCTAATCCTCCTCAATCAACTCAATCATTTCCGAGAGGTCTTTGGAAGTGAGGCCTATCATGTGTGCCTCTTTCAGTACCTCGGAAAGCTTGGACTCGATTTTTCTCATTCTTTGTTCGAAAATAAGTTCCTTGTTCTGAGCTGCCACAAAAGAGCCTTTTCCGGCAACCGTATCGATGAAACCGGCGGCATCCAACTCTTCATAAGCCCTCTTGGTAGTTATAACGCTTATTCTCAAGTCTTTTGCAAGACTTCTTATAGAAGGAAGAGCATCACCTTCCGACAAGGATCCTTTGAGAATATGTTCCTTCAATTGATTTGATATTTGCATATAAATCGGGTTTTTGCTCGAATTTGAAATGACAATATCCATGTATAGGCCCCTTCGTTCATACTGTATATAACGTTTATACACAGTATGAACGCAATTGAAGGTTTTGTCAATACAAAAAAGAAAAAAAGGATTTTTAACAAAGTAATCTAATTATTATCAATAAGGTTAAAAGTATGAATACAGGAGGGAATAATGGAAAACTTGTACGAAAAGGTGAAAGAATCCGCGGCATATATAGAAAAAAGAATGACGGCTAGGCCCAAAACAGGGGTGATACTCGGATCCGGGCTGGGGGGCTTCGGAGAGTCCATAGAGAAATCGCTTGAGATCGGCTATTCTGACATTCCACATTTCCCAGTGTCGACAGTTAAAGGGCACGAGGGCAAACTCATCTTCGGTAAAGTCGGGGAAACAGATATTCTTGCGATGAATGGCAGATTCCATTTCTATGAAGGGTATTCCATGAAACAAGTTGTATATCCGATTTATGTAATGAAATCATTGGGCTTGAAAACTATGATAGTCACTAATGCATGCGGAGGAATCAATAGAGGATTCAAACCCGGAACGCTCATGATAATCGAGGACTTCATAAACATGTTCAAAGACAATCCGTTAATTGGCATCAACGATGAGCGATTCGGCACGCGTTTTCCGGACATGTCCGAGCCCTATTCAAAAGAACTGATTGCCATCGCGGAAAGCGCGGCCAAAGGGCTTGGAATCCCATACGAAAAGGGCGTTTATGCCGGAGTGACTGGGCCATACTATGAAACGGCGGCGGAAATCAGGATGCTGAGTACAATGGGTGCTGACGCAGTGGGCATGTCTACGGTTCCGGAGACCATAACGGCAAACTATCTTGGAATAAAGGTCTTTGGCATATCCTGCGTAACCAACATGGCAACAGGTATAAGAAAACAAAAGCATTCCCATGAAGGAGTTGTAGAGACTGCAAATGCGGCTTCAGTTAAACTTGGCAAATGGGTGGAAGCAGTCATAAAAGAAATTTGAAAAAATAATAAAGTCCGCCTTTGTTGAAAGGCGGACTTTATTATATAATCAGTCTTAGAAGTGCGAAAGCGAAGGAGCCGAGGATTTTATGGAAAGAAGATACCGGATTTCCAAACTTAAGGGAGAATTCATCAACAAAGAGACAGAAAAAGAATACTCCCTGTTTTATACGGAAAAAACAATACCGATAACCAGACGAATAATAATGATAGTGGCTTTTATGAACTTCCTTTTCATTTTGCCCGATTATTTTACGCTTGCAAACACAGAATTATTTGTAAAGGTTATATTCTACAGATGCGTATTCTTTATCGGATTCCTGATTTTTTACCGTTGGTTCGATTACAGTGACAATTATGCCGACTATTTTAAAGGATTGACCTTGATGGAGCTTTTTGCCATCTCTTCATTTCTGCATATATATTGGATTTACCAACCGGTCAATTTCCTTATCCAGACTATGGGTCTATTTTTGACAATGGTTGTTTTGGTAACAATCCACAACCGTTGGATTTACGTATTGATAGTAAACATATTCATGATGACAGGGTTTTTGGCAATTACGCTGATTGGGGAAAAGGAACCGGATGTTTCGATAGTTTTAGCTGTGGCGATATATGGCGTTTTAATGGCATCATTTCTTTTATTCCGGGATTACGAGATAAATGTATATAAAAGAAGGCAGTATGAAAGTAGAATGGCACTCAAGAAAGTTTCGATTACGGATTCTTTGACCGGAGCTTTGAACCGGGGTGCATTTGAAAATGAATTGGAAAAAGCGTTGGAAAGATGGCAAAGGCATGGAAACATTTTTTCCATTGTGATGTTCGATGTCGATGATTTCAAAACAGTCAACGATACTCACGGGCACATGGAAGGCGACCGTGTATTGAAAGAACTTTCGGAGATGGTTATTAAAGAGACACGCAAAATAGATGTTTTCGCAAGATGGGGCGGCGAGGAATTTGTGATGATACTCCCGGAAACCGATACCGATACGACACTAAAATTCGTTGAAAGAATAAGAATAAAGATAAAGGAAAATAGCTTTGGCAAATCTAATATAACTTGCAGTTTCGGGGTTACCCAAATAAGGGAAAACGATACAGGCGAAAGCATTTTTTTGAGGATGGACAATTATCTATATCTTTGCAAGAGGCGAGGCAAGGATATGGTTTATCATGATTTTTAAAAGATGCAAAATGAAATAGGGGGGATTTACATGGGAATTGAAAGCGTAAGAAAAGAATTTGATGAAAAAGGGTTTAGATACAAAATCATTGAATTCGAGGAGAGCACTGCTACGGTTCAGCTGGCTGCCGATGCGCTTGGCGTGGAGCCGGGCATGATTGCAAAGACAATGGCATTCGACCTTAAGGATGAGGACATTTTGGTTCTCATGAAGGGCGATACTAGAATAGACAACAAGAAATTCAAGGCGGAATTCGGTAAAAAGGCAAAGATGGTTCCTTCCGAAGTGATAGAGGAAAGGACTGGACATCCAATGGGTGGAGTATGCCCTTTCGGAAACGACAAGGGACTCAGAGTTTTTGTCGATGAAAGCCTTAAGATTTACGATGTGGTGTATCCTGCTGCAGGTTCGAGGCATTCGGCTGTCGAGATAAGTGTTGATGCATTGGCTGAATATGCAGGCAACAGATGGGTCTCTATAGGAAAGGAGTAGCCATGGCAAGGGAAATGAGAAGGCAGGATAGAAAAGTTTCAGATGAAAAGGCATGGGAAATGCTTGAAAAGGCAGAATGGGGAATTCTGTCCCTGGCTTCATCAGACGGCGAGCCTTATGGAGTGCCCCTGAATTTTGTATGCCAAGAAAAGTGCATTTACATACATTGCGCAATTGAAGGAAAAAAGATCGACATAATAAAAGAAAACGAAAAAGCTTCATTTTGCTGTGTCCTTTCCGCAAAGGCAATCCCGGAGAAATTTACGACTGCCTACGCAAGCGCAATTGCTGGAGGAAAGGTTGAAATTGCATCGGATGAAGAAAAGAGGAAGGCCCTAAAACTTTTGATTGAAAAGTATTGTGTGGGCTTGGAGAAGGAAGGGCTGGATTATATAGACAGGCTTTACGGAAAGACGGAAGTTATAAAGTTTTCGGTTGAATCCATTTCCGGGAAATCAAACATATAGCCGTATCAAAAAGCACTGCATGGAATAATCCATGCAGTGCTTTTTTAAACAAATCATAATTTTGATTTTTCATAGTAGCCTTTCATAGTTTCTTCAGGAACCATGCTTCCACCGGTTGCCCAGGGAAGGTGCAGAATATTTTTTGCTTTCAAACCGTGTTTTTTCAGGTATTCTTTTCCCTTTTCGCTGTTTTCAACGACGCATGGTCCGGAAAAACCGGCAAGTGCGGAAGGTTCAAGCCATATGTCTTCGCTGTCCGCAAGGATTCCAAGAAGTCTGTAGAGGTGTTCGTCGGTCGAAGTAAATATTCCGCTTATGAGTTTTTCCATGGTTTTGCCGACAAAACCGGAAGGCCTTCCAACGGCAAGCCCGTCCGCATCGGTAAGATTGTCTATGGCAAAATCCTGAACCGACACTTTTTCGTGAAGGCCCGTCATCATTCCGATCAGCATGCAGGGGGAATGGGTCGGCTCTGCAAAAAAACAGTGTACATAATCACCGAATACGGCTTTAAGCCCGAATGCCACACCTCCTGGACCTCCGCCAACCCCGCATGGGAGATATACGAAAAGAGGATGCCTTTCGTCTATTGTGATTTCAAGCTCTTCGAACTGCTTGGCAAGACGCAGAGCAGCCACCGAATATCCCAAGAAAAGAGTTTTCGAATTTTCATCGTCAACGAAGTGCATTGACGGGTCGCCCTCGGATTGGCGGCGCCCCTCCTTCACGGCAAGGCTGTAGTCGGAATCGTATTCCACCACGGTTACGCCTTTGCTCCGCAAAAGGCTCTTCTTCCATTCCTTGGCGTCTGCCGACATGTGGACAAAAACGCGGAAACCCAGTTTGGCGCTCATTATGCCTATGCTAAGGCCCAAGTTGCCGGTGGATCCCACAGCAATGGAATATTTCGAATAGAACTTTTTGAAGCTATCATCAGCCAATATGGAATAGTCGTCATCGGGCCGGAGCAGGCCGTTTTCAAAAGCCAAATCCTCCGCGTGCTTTAGAACTTCATAAATGCCTCCCCGGGCCTTTATTGAGCCGGATATGGGCAGATGGCTGTCGCACTTTACCATAAGGGAGCCCTCCAGCTCGGAATCGCAGAAATCCTCCAAAGAGCTTTTCATAAAAGGGAGTTCCCTTAGAGGCGATTCGATTATGCCTCGGGAGGGCGAAGTTTCAGGAAAAACCTTTTCAAGATAAGGAGCGAACCTTTTCAATCGAGCTGAAGCTTTTTCAATATCTTTCATGGAAAGGCTTATTTCATCAAATGCTCTATTGCATGGGCCGTAAAGAGGATTGATCCAGAAGACCTCATTTGTCTTGACGATTTCATTCAAGATCGGATGCTTTCTTGTCCAGTAATCCATGCTTTCCCCCAAAATTTTATCCATGAAACATCTCTCCTTTCATAATTGTTTTATCATGATTTGAATTTCATAGAATGACGTTTATGCGGTTTCCGTCAAGATGGCATGATATGTTGTCAAATGCAATGACGGCTCTTCTTTCCAAAGCTTCGACTGTCGCGAAAGCCACATGCGGAAGTACAGTTGTGTTAGGCGCGTCGAAAAGAGGATGGTCCGCTGGGATCGGCGGTTCCATTTCGAAAACATCTATTCCGGCTCCCGAAAGCCTGCCATTCTTCAATGCGCCTGCAAGCGCTGCATTGTCAACAATCGGTCCTCTCGCTGTGTTTATGAGTACCGCCGACGGTTTCATCGAATCTATCAAATCCTTGCTTGCCAGTTTTACTGTATGTTCATTTAGCGGCACATGGATGCTTACGATGTCGCTTTCGCTGAAGACATCAGAAAGACTCTTGTAGGTTATATCCAGACATTCGGCCTCTTTTTTCTTGCTGCGGCTATAGGCGATTATATTCATGCCGAAGGCTTTTGCCAAGGCGGCTGTCTCCATGCCGATTGCGCCAGTTCCGACTATTCCCAAAGTCTTGCCTTTAAGCTCCCTTCCAACATGCCCTGCGCGGGTACCGCCTGTTCGAGTTATTTTGTCGCAAACCGAAACATGCCTGTAAACAGATATCATCAGTCCTATTGCGAGTTCGGCGACTGCCGGAGTCGAATAGCCAGCGCAATTGCTTACGGGGATTTTTCTTTCACGGCAAGCATCCAAATCCACATGGTCCACTCCGGTAAAAGCCACCGAAATGAATTTGAGATCAGGCAATGCTTCTATTACCTGTCGCCTAAGAGGGCTGTTTGCAATTATCAGAATGTCTGCGTCCTTGCACCTTGAAATATATTCCGCATCATCGCAGGGCGGAGTTTCAAATACGGTCAGATTGAATTTTCCTGAAAGTTTTTCGCTTGCAATGGCGTTGATGATTTCTTTGGAAATTCCCAAAGGTTCTATTATAACAATATTCATCCAAATTACCTCCAATATATTTATGTCTATTTTATTATAACAAAATTCATTGGAATATTCGAAGGTTGATGAATGATTAGCAGAGCCGGCATTGACCGTATTTGTGGTATTATAAAAAGAAAAGAAAAGGAAGGCAGACATGGACAAAAAAGAATTCGCGATTCCTAAAATTTGCGGTGCAATAAACGGTCAGACGGTAAAATCGGTTGAGATTCAATTTTCGGTTGCTGAAAAAACGAAAATAGACATTCTTGAATGGCGCATTGACTCCATGGCTTTTACATATGAGGATTTTATTGATAAAAAGGGAAAAATAAAAGATTGCATAAAGATATTTAAAGAAAGCCGAAAGCCCATTATTCTTACCTTGAGGAGCTCTCTTGAAGGAGGACTTTTCGTTGGAGATACAATTGAATACTTTAAAATCCTCGAGGATATGGTCGAAAGCTTTAATTTTTCGATGGTAGACATAGAATACTCCAGGTGGATGGAGTGGAAAAACAGACAAGGGGGAATTTTGCCTTTAAATAACACAGACATAATAGTCTCCCATCATGATTTCAAAAGAATGCCCGAAAAAAAGGAAATTCTTGATTTGTTCCAAAGAATGGCCAAACTTGACGCAAGATTTGTAAAGGGAGCGTTCATTGCAGGGGATTTTTCCGAAACATTGAGGCTTATGGGGGCTGCGAACGAGTTCAAGGGGAAACAACCCGAAAAAGAATTGATATACATGGCAATGGGCGAGGCCGGAATGGCCAGCAGAATCCTCTCGGGAGAAGCGGCGCCGGCAATAACCTATGCAAGCCTGGATATGGAAAAGCCTACAGCACCGGGACAATACAAGCTGGACATACTTGTAGGAATATTGGAATTGCAGAGAAGACAGTCCAAAATCAGTTGAAAGGCAAGGCATAGGCCTTGCAAGCCGGGTAAAAGAGCTTAAAAATGTCAAAAAATGCAAAACGTGATATAATGTATTCATATAAGCAAAGCGGCACAAAAGGGAAATTCCTTTATGGAGGGATTGTAGATGGATAAAGAAAAACTTGATGGAATAAGGAAAGACATATTTCTTATAGGAATATTGGCAGGTCTGTTCGTGAGCAGCTTCTTCAATTATCTTTTGTTTCACAGCCTTGTTGGAATTTACAGCATAACAATAGCGTTTGCCGTATTCATGATTGCATGGAACTCAAGAAAATACAACGAGGGAAGCTATATAATATTCATTGGGATAGCATATCTTTTCATTGGATTCTTAGACCTTATGCATCTGTTTGCATTCAAGGATTTTACTGTTTTTACGCAGAAACATTTTGCCGGGCAGTTTTGGGTTGCGGCCAGGGGCATGGAAAGCTTGACGCTTCTGATAGCCTTCAATTTCAATAAAAGGCTAAAGGAACGCATAAACTATGAAATGGTGTTTTCAATATATTTTACAGCGACGCTTATAATTTGCACAAGCATACTTAATTTCAACACTTTTCCGTTATGTTGTATTGAAGGAGCAGGGTATACACCGTTTAAATTGTGGTTTGAAGCGGTGATAGTGCTTATGCTTTTGGCTGCTTGGTTTGAAATAGACAAAAATAGACGGGAAGTGGGGGAAAAGGCTTACCCTTTCTTTGTATGGGCAATTGTATTTACATTGCTTTCAGAGCTTTCATTTCTGATAGATGCTGGAAACCAAGGGCTTTTAAATCTGGCAGGCCAGTTCATGAAGCTGTCGTCTTTTTACATGATTTACAAAGTGGCGATAGATTTGGGTATAAGGAAGCCTCACGATGCATTTTTCAGGGAACTCAAGCAAAATGAAAATTCACTCAAAGATGTCGCTCTGATCGATTTGGAAACCGGTCTTTTCAATAATCAGGCATATCAGCGAATAAAAGGCAAACTGTGGATTTTGTTCAAGAAATGCAGAACAACAGTCGGAATAGCACTTTTGTCAATCAGTGATATTGAAAAACTGGAACTGGAATACGGGAAAAAGAAATCTCTGAAGATTTTGGATGAATTGGTAGAGATAATAATGGATGTTATATCTGAAGACCATTTCTTTTTCAGGATTGACACAAACACCTTTTTGATTCTTTTTGGAGAAGACGAGGAAAGAATGAAAAATTATGCCGAGACAATAAGGCTAAGCTTTGTTTCCGAAGTCAAAAGCAAATACGGAATAGAATCGAATTTATATTACGGCATAAGCGAGCGCGATTCATTGTTGACATACAACCTCGACAGTTTGTATGAATCAGCCAATGAGAATCTTTCGAGAAAAAAACTTAGATATGTGATTCAGGAAATGGAATAGAGGTAATAGAAAATCAAGAGGATGATTTTCTGATGGGAGAGGAAAAAGCGATGGAAGCAATAGTTGGATATTTCAAAGACATAAGCAAAATCCCCAGATGTTCCGGGAACGAAAAGGCTGTCAGCGATTTTTTGCTCGATTTTGCCCTAAAATGCGGAATTGAAGCCATTCAGGACGAATATCTCAACATAATAATGAAAATACCGGCGTCAAAAGGGTATGAAGATGCGCCTGTTGTGATGTTGCAGGGACATATGGACATGGTATGCGTAAAGACAGAAGAAACGGTTCATGACTTTGAAACCGATCCCTTGCCCATAGAAGAAAAGGATGGATTCATTTCAGCCGTCGGGACGTCGCTCGGTGCGGACAATGGAATAGCAGTTGCATACATGATGGCCATAGCCGCCGACAACACGCTGAGCCATCCGGAATTGGAGTGCGTGATAACAAGCTCCGAGGAAACCGGCATGGACGGAGTCATAGGGCTGAATACAGAAAAGTTGAACGCAAACATACTCATAAATCTTGATTCCGAGGAAGAAGGAGTCTTTCTTGCTTCGAGCGCAGGAGGAGTCAACAATACAGTAAAACTTAGAGTTGGAATGCAAAACAGGTGCCAGAAGGAGTTTTGCCACGAAATAACAATTAAAGGGCTCATGGGAGGACATTCCGGATCGGAAATAGACAAAGGACGTGCCAATGCAATAAATCTTATGGGGAGGCTTTTAGCCGAACTCGACCCGGATGTCTTTGAGTTAATGAGCATAAATGGCGGCGTCAAGAGGAATGCCATAGCTGACCGCTGCTGTGCCGAAATTGCCTCTTCACTTCAAAACTTCAAGGTTTTGGAGGAGACAGTCTGTAAAATGCAAGAGAAATTCAGCAAAGAGTTCAAATCGGCTGAACCGGAATTGGAAATTGAAATTTCAAAGGGTTCTTCAAATCGAAAATGTCTCGATAAAAAAAGCATGGAAAAGCTGGTTCGATTTTTACGACTCGTTCCAAGCGGCGTACAAACCATGAGCACAGATGTTCCGGGGCTTGTTGAGAGCTCAATCAATCTGGGCCTTATAAAAACGAAAGAAAATCAAATAGAAATAACGGCATCGGTAAGAAGTTCGTTCAAATCATTGAAGGATGAGATAAACGGAAGAATAGCCGCTCTTTGCAGTTTGATTGGAGCGGAAATGGAGCTTGAAGCGGACTACCCGGGATGGGAATTCGTTTCAAAATCATACATTAGAGAAGAAATGAAAAAAACATATATGGAAATGTTCGCCAAGGAGCCTTCGGTGGAAGCAATTCATGCAGGTCTGGAATGCGGATTCTTAAAAGAAAAAATGCCGCATTTGGACATAATATCGATGGGCCCGGACATGTTTGATGTCCATTCGCCAAAAGAAAGGATTGACATCGCATCTGCCGAGAGAACGTGGCATCTGTTGGTGAAAACGCTGGAAAACATAAAGTTCAGGGGTTAAATTACACAAGGAGGATCAAAATGACAAAAGTGGAAAGTTTCGAGTTGGATCATACCAAGGTAAAGGCTCCATATGTAAGGAAAGCGGCTGCAACAACAGGCAAAAAAGGTGACATTGTAACCAAGTTCGACCTTAGATTGACACAACCCAACCAAGTTTTTATTTCAACAGCCGCCATACATACGCTTGAACATCTCCTCGCCGGATACATGAGAGAGGAAATGGAAGGAATAATAGACATTTCGCCAATGGGATGCAGAACAGGATTTTACATGATATGCTGGGGAGACCCGGAATCCAGGAATATTGCGCAATCACTGCGAAATTCACTTGAAAAGGTCATTGAAACAAGTGAAATTCCGGCTGCAAGAATCGAATCATGCGGAAACTACAAAGACCATTCACTGCCCGAAGCCAAGGAATGTGCGGAGTTTGTTCTCAGAGACATGATCGACAGCTGGTAGAGGAGGGGTCTCCAAAATGAAAATAAAGGAATACGCAATATTGGAGTCATTGCCGTCTCCTGTTTTTTTCAAAGACATGGAAGGAAGGTTTCAGTATTGCAACAAGGCCTTCTATGAATTTCTGGGTGCGGATGAAACCGAAATAATTGGTAAAAAGGCTGATGAAATAGAAATTGCTTCGGTAGCTTCAAGCTTCAGGAAAGCCGATGAAGCATTGCTGAGGGGCGAAGGAGTTCAAGTATATGAAGCAAAGGTGGCAAACCACAAAGGAGAATTGCGAGACCTGCAAATAACCAAAGACTTGGTTTGTTGCGATGAAATGGGTGGATTGATTGGAATTGCTGGTGTAATTGTAGATATAACCGAAAGAGTGAATTTTGCAAAAAAAATGAAGGAATTGAACCAAATAAAAGATATAGCCATTCAGATAAACCAAAGGCTTTTGAACCCGGACGAGGAAATAGACACGTTAGGAATGTTGCTTGAAAAGAGCATAGAGTCGATTCCCGAAGCCAGATTTGGAGCAATTCTCATAATCAACGAAAACGGTTTGCTTGAAATGCCCAAATCAAAGGGGTATCCAAAAGAAATGACAAAAGATTTCAAACTTAAACCCGAAGACAGTTTGGTGTGTAAGAGCAAAGGACGAATACCAAAAGAAATTTGTGTTGTAAGGGATATCGATAAAATGAAAGCCGTCGAAAGTCCCGAACTGCTTGTGCTCGACGGGGATAGCGTGAAGACATCCCTTGTTTCGCCGATATGGCTGGATGGTGAATTCTATGGATTCATAAACATTGACAGCACAAAGAGAAACGCCTTCGACGATGAAGACATGAAAATAATGGAATACATGAGAGGGCATATACAGACAGTGCTTTTAGATATGAAGAGGTACAATGAAAAACTCATGCTGATGAGAACGGATTATGTCACAGGAATTTTCAACAGGCGTTATTTTGAGGACTTGGCGAAAAAAAGCATTGAGTTTTCGAAGAATTCCGGTCAAAAAGCCTGTTTTGCAATAATGGACATAGATAAAATGAAACTCATAAACGATAAGTATGGACATGTTGCAGGAGACTTCATACTGAAAAGCTTCGCGCAGAGAATCGTGTCCTCGACACGCGGATGCGACATAATGGGGAGGTATGGAGGAGACGAATTCGCCATAATTTTCCCTGGAAGCGAAAAAGAGACGATTTTTAGAAAAATGGAGAATATAAGAATAGAAATGGGTAAAAAACTTGTAGAATTTGAGGGATTTATGATTCCCCTGGAATTCAGCTATGGGATTTCCGAGTATCCGGCTGAAGGAAATTCATATTGCGAACTCATTAAAATTGCAGACGACATGATGTATCGAGACAAGAAAGAAAGAAAAAAGAGCCAATAGACAAATGATAGCTTTTCTATTTGAGAAGCTATCATTTGTATCCTTATCAGCTGAAATTGGTCGACAATTTTTTAAGAAGCCTCAAAAGTTCTTTTGTTTCATCATCCGAAAAATTTTCATAGGCTTTTTCTATCAGGCTTGCAGAAATGGCTTTAAAAGCCGGCTGTATTTCCCGTCCCTTATCCGTAAGTACAACGTAGCTTATTCGTCCGTCATCCCGGCACCGTGTTTTTTTCACATATCCCCCGCTCACAAGCTTGTCTACCAACTGCGAAGTGGTGGATTTGTTCCTGTATATTATTTTGGATATTTCTTTCATTGACAAAGCCCTGTTTTCCGAATAAAGAGCCGACAGAATTGTGCCGTGCGATGAACAAAGCCCCTTCAAACCTTCATTTTCAAGACCCTTCTCTATGAAATGTCTCGATTTCTTCCGTATTTTGCTTATATAGTATATGAGATAATTTTTATTCATGAGTCTATCTGATGTAACTCACTACATCTGTGTTTCTTGTTGGTGTTTTCCACACATACGCAGGATCCTTGTAACCAATCGAAATCGAATAATATGGAACATGCCCATCCGGAAGGTTCAGCGATGCCAGATTTTCAGGATCAGCGAAGAAAAAATCAGTCAAGCCGATATAGCAGGTTCCTATATCGAGGCTTTCGGCTGCGACAATCATGTTTTGAATGGCGTTTGCACAGTCTGTAAGCGGTGAGTATGCGTTTTCCTGCCTGCCCGAAACGACTATTACCATAGGCGCGTCTCCCAAAATGTGCAGTCTTTCTTTTTCACCCATTTTGCGTACCCAGTCAATGTCGGACTCCTTCATTGCCTCTTTTGTTTTTCTGTTCATTTCATCGATAAAAGCCTTGTTTTCGATCACCGTAAAATGCCATGGCTGTGAATTGTGGCCGGTTGCAGCATAAATTCCAGCTTCTATTATGGCATCAAGTTCTTCCTGCTTGATTTTTTCCTGAAGGAATTTCCTTACGCTTCTTCTCGATTTGATTGTTTCAAGTACTTCGTTAGTCAATTTTTCCATGATGTCCTCCCTGATATTTTGTCTTGCAATTCAATAATAGTTCGGCGCCGAACAATTGTCAAGGCAAATACAATTAAACAGACGTATTTTAAAAAAAGAGTAGCATATGGGCTTGAATTTTGTTAAAATGTAATATGTAGCCACGAGATAAATGTGTGGTGACTGCTTGTGCGAGGATGGCGGAATTGGCAGACGCGTAAGACTCAGAATCTTATATTCTTCGGGATGTGGGGGTTCAAGTCCCCCTCTTCGCACCATTAAAATTTATGCATGCGGAATTAACTCAGGTGGTAGAGTGTTTCCTTGACGTGGAAGAAGTCGGGGGTTCGATTCCCTCATTCCGCACCACAAAAGCCCCGAAATTTTTCGGGGCT
>Ga0102938_10001119_pt1 | contig 20293 bp, 12 predicted proteins | sample SalPonR2_B_D2_MG_FD_84516 | JGI IMG/M metagenome (GOLD analysis project Ga0102938, IMG submission 84516) | Salt pond soil microbial communities from South San Francisco under conditions of wetland restoration - Salt Pond MetaG R2_B_D2_MG | ecosystem: Environmental > Aquatic > Marine >... | reverse complement strand
CACACGCGTCCAAGTCGGTGTGAACGGGCAATCGAAAGAGGCCGTCATCGCGGTGCCACACGATCCGATGCCACCCGAGAGCAAGGGGCAAGATCGCAACATCGTCCAAACCACCGGGCCGGTTCCTATGATGACTTGGCATCCCTTGACGTTCACGGGGTTGAAACTTGCCGAGGGCGAATTCCCTGTGGTGGTAAAGATCGATCCCCAAGGCAAATCGTTCGAACTCAAGGAAGCAAGATTCATGCAGGTCGATTAGGATTTGAGAGTCAATCCGAAAAGAGGTCTGACCCTTTAGAGGCGAGTCGAGTTCATTGGATTTCTGGCCTCGCCGGAGAGGGGCGGACCCCTTTTCGGATAGCCTCTGAGTTTCCCCACCTACCTTTCTCTACGAGCAACCTCCCCGTGAAATTCTCCCCACCTTCCCTTCCCACTTGGCTGCTGGCCGCGAGCCTGTTTGGTTTGCTCTGGGCAACCTGTTTCAATGGTGTGGCCCCAGTGGATGCGGCGCGCCCCAATGTATTATTCATCGCCGTCGACGATTTGCGACCAGAGCTGAATTGCTACGGCAGGTCGCACATCCATTCCCCTCACATCGATGCGTTGGCCGCCAGCGGCATGCTGTTTGAACGTTCTTATTGCATGGTGCCGACTTGTGGGGCCTCGCGATCGAGCTTGATGTCGGGATTGCGTCCGTCACGTAAACGGTTCACATCTTACCTGACCCGAGCCGACCAAGATGCTGCGGGCTACACCACGCTCAATACACATTTCAAGAACAACGGCTACTACACCGTGTCCAACGGCAAGGTGTTTCATCATCGCGACGATAGCGAAATCGGCTGGTCGGAACCGGCTTGGCGCCCTAAAGCCAGTCCTTATCGCTTAGCAGTCAACCTCGACTTGCAAGCTCGAGGCGGCAAGAGACAACGTGGCCCAGCGTACGAGTCCTCGCCTAGTGAAGATCAAGACCACGCCGACGGAATGACCGCCGAGAAGACGATCAACGACCTGCGGCGACTCGCCAAAATGGACCAGCCCTTTTTCTTGGCGACCGGGTTCATGAAACCGCACCTGCCCTTTGTCGCTCCGAAAAAGTACTGGGACTTGTACGACCCAAGCGAAATTCATCTGCCACCCAATGCTCAGGTTCCGCAAGACGCACCCGCGGAGGCAATTCATAACTCGGGCGAACTACGAGCCTATCATGGCATTCCGGCGAAAGGCCCTGTCTCCGACGAAACAGCACGCAACATGATCCACGGATACTATGCATGTGTCAGCTTTATCGATGCCCAGATTGGCCGCATCTTATCCGAACTAGAAACACTCGAGTTGGCCGACAACACGATCGTCGTTTTGTGGGGCGATCATGGCTGGAACCTCGGTGATCACACCCTGTGGTGCAAACACAGTTGTTTCGAATCGTCGATGCACGCGCCGCTGATCCTGCGGGCGCCCGGGATGCCCCGCGGCCAAAAAACCGCTGGCTTGACGGAGTTCATCGACATTTACCCCTCCCTTTGCGACCTCGCGGGAATCGAGTCGCCCGAGCATTTGCAAGGTCGCAGCTTCACCCCCTTGCTGCGCGATCCGGTGACACCGTGGAAAGTAGCGGCGATTGGTCGCTTCCAGGCGGGTGATACGATTCGCACGGATCAATTTCGCTTTTCGGAGTATACAACACCCAAAGGGGCGCAAACCGCGCGAATGTTATACGATCACAGCGAGGATCCGCTGGAAAACATCAATCTCTCTGAACGCTCCACTCATGCGGATCAAGTGCAGGAGCTGACGAAGCTGTTACAGACCGGTAAAGGCAAAGATAAACGGAAGAACTGAAACCGGAAACTGCCTAATCAATTGGCAGCTAAGCTGCGTGAACTCGCATCACGCCGTAGCGTGGTGGTCGTGAAAAACAATCGAGCTAGCCCACCATGGAGGAAGTCACAACTTGATCCGGCTCACTCAATTGCTTTGATGTTGAGTGTCGATAGGGTCCGTCGCCCAGTTGTTTTCGAAGGAGGACGCCCAGAATCGAACCGGCAAATCCGCATACCAACCAAAGCCAGCCGTGTAGACTTCCCGACGCAATGCCACCGAACAGGGCTCCGATGTTGCAGCCGAAAGCCAGTCGCCCGCCGTAACCCATCATCAGTCCCCCCACGATCGCCGTGATGACTCCTCGCCGGGAAACACGCAGCGTCGGATTGAATCTAGCCATTAACCCGGCTGACGCCATCGCGCCCAAGATGATTCCCACGCTGGTCGTCGTGGGGACATCGCTTAACAGGCTGCGGCTAAAATCGTACTGGGCCCAGTGAGAATAGCTTTGCATCTGGATACCAGCGGCATGCAGGGCATGTCCTCCCCAGTTGGCGAACGCCCCCGTGATTCCCCAAGGTCGCCCTGACAAAATCAGGACTCCGGCGTTCAACAAAGCCAACGCAACCGCGCCCCAAAGCAACGGCCAGGGACCGCGAAGCCAATGACGAGGACCGTCACTGCTCAGCGAACGTGTTTCTCGCGTCGAGAACTTTCCGACGAGAAAAAAGAGTGCTGCAAAGACACACAAGTTCAACACAAGCGCGACGATCCAGCCGAACTGATCAACCAGCGAGATTGGACCAAGGTTCGGCAACGATTTCCACCAAGGGAGTTGAAACGTCACCACGGTGGCACCGGTGATAAATGAAAACAAGGTCAGCAAGGTGCGAGAATCGCCGCCACCGACGGAAAACAACGTGCCGCTGGCACAACCACCGGCCAGTTGCATTCCGATTCCGAATAGAAATGCCCCGAGAATGACCGGCAACCCCAGAGGAGCGACGAACCCTTGTAGACTCTGATCGAAAATCTGTCCCGCAGCCAATAGGGGAAAAAACAGGATCACCGCAGTCGCGAGCATCAGAAGCTGTGCTTGCACACCAGCCCCGCGCCGTTCGAAGACCAACAATCGCCAAGCAGTCGTGAAGCCGAAAGCACTATAGTACAAAGTAACCCCGAGTAATCCGCCGACGACAACCAAAAGCCCACGACGCCAACCATAATTGCCACCGACAACCAGCGACAAAGCCACTAGTAAAGCTAATGAAACCGCTGTTGCAAAACGATAACGTGTCATGCCAACTGTAGGTGTGACTTGACAATTTGTCGCATCTAAACTCATCGTTGAAAATCCACACTCTTCATCTATACCAAGCAAAAATTCGACGCAAGGTAGAAATGGCTAATCAAGCAGCGGGGCCGACGCAACAAACCAGATGAATTTTAACAGGGGACTTTCCGCAGTTGATTTCCGGCCTAGCCAAGCCAGTTGCCCCAAAACGAAACACGCGAGTTACCAACTTTAGAAACTAACTTGCCGTCCCAGGATCCCTCCAGGGAATGAAGGGCGCAATGGAGCTTCGATGCGAAATGCACTGACCCTCTGTGCCAACATGCGTGAGACAACTTTTCGCGGACGATTTCACGCCTGCCCGCTATGACGATCAGGTCACCAAGCTGTCGGACGCGCGCATCACGGTTCGCTTGAATGGGGAGTTGGCTCAAGACGATGTCGCGGTTCCCCGTTCAACGACCGCAACGCTGGGCCAGGAAAGCCGATCGCCCGGCCCGATTCATTTGCAAGACCACGGCGATCCGCTGGGATACCGCAACGTCGAGGTACTGCCAAAGTAAACTTTCGCGTGCGTCCTTTCCTGGGGTTCAATTGTCCCACACCGACCACAAACACTCAGATCAGCGATGACCAAAAGCCAATCACTCACTCGACGTCAGTTTCTTAGTCATGCCTTGGCCGTTTCCGCGGCAACTTCGTCAGTCTCATGGACGTTGCCTCGCGCGATGTCGCGTCCTGTGGCGAACGGACGTGTGACCTTGGGCGTCATCGGCACCGGCAACCAGGGGTTCAATGACATCCGCGGTTTTCTGGGTGACGAGCGTGTTCAAATCGTGGCCGTGTGCGATGTCAATCGTGGCAGCGAGGGCTATTGGAATGGTCGCATCGGCGGTCGCGAACCGGCCAAACAGATGATCGAGCAGCATTACGCCGGGCAAGCCAAGTCGGGTGTCTTTCGAAGTTGCGATGCTTGCGCGGACTACCGCGATCTGGTAGCACGCGAAGATCTCGACGCGGTGCTGATCTGCACGCCGGATCATTGGCACGCCTTGCCCGTGATCGCTGCGGCCGAAGTGGGATTGCCCGGCGGGCGAAAGGACTTTGCCGTCACCGGAGACCAGAAACAACCGACGGCGGTTCCTGCCGGGTTTGACCATGACACGTGGCTGGGACCGGCTCCACAAGCGCCTTATGCCCCGGCGCGGTGCCACGTGAACTTTCGTTGGAACTTTGATTATTCCGGTGGCATGATCACCGACTGGGGGGCTCATCACGTGGACTGTGCTCACTGGGGCATGGGCGCGGACTCGACCGGTCCGGTCAAGCTGGAAAACATCAGCGCCGCGTTTCCGCCCGATCCCATTTGGAACACGGCCACAGAATTTCACTTCGGGATCGGTCGGCGTTTTTTGCAAACGGACGTCGGAACTGCCCCCTTTGAATCGGCTCGCCGAACGAGCATTTCGTCGACCGCTTCGGGCTGGCGAGTCAGAAGAGGTTGTCGATTTGTATCGAACATCGCGCACTTTGGGTGGTGGTGATTGAAGAGTCGCTGCGGGCCGCAAGGTCGGCGATCTTGGCTTCACCGAACTTTCTGCTGCGGGTCGAAAACAACCGCGCATCAGACGGGGAAGCGTATCGTGTCGATGTCCATGAACTGGCGACGTGTTTGTCCTACTTTCTTTGATCGACCGTGCCCGATGATCATCCTCGACAGCTCGCGGATCCGGGGACGCTGCTGCACGCGGATGTGCTCGATCCGGAATTGGTACGCTTTTACGGCATCGAAAAATCCGTGCAGTTGCCCAAGAAAGCCGATAAGATGGTTCGGATGAAATTGAACCCGAAACAACACCGTGGCGGGACCAAGTTCAAGATCAACCCGTCGATAACACCGGACAATTGCTCAGCGGCGAAACGTTCGCAGGTTTCGAGGGGTTGCGTGAAGTGATCCTGGCACGCCAAGACCGGTTCGTTCGCAACTTTGTCTCGCAGATGATGCGTTATGCCTTCGGCCGCGGGTTGCTTTACACCGACGGGCGTCTTTATGGAAGAAGGCAATGGAAAGGCCTGGTCTTGTCCTCGGAAGGCGGCATCGCCTGGAAAGAACGGGCAACGCTGGCGAGGCATGTCGAGTCGATTGCACGGGTGCGGTTGACTTGCACCATCTGAAATCATTTACTCAGACAGGCGGCATCGATTTGATTCGTCACATTCATCATTCGTTGTTTTGGTTGGCTTTAACGTGTTGGCTGGCGCATCCGCTGGCGACGGCGCGGGCCGACGAGGGCAAGCCGAACTCGCACCCGGTGAACCGCGAAACCGAGACGCCCCCGCGGCCCAACATTCTGCTGGTTTTGACCGATGACCAGGGATGGCCGACGCTCGGATGCTACGGTGGTGACAGAGTTGCGACACCGCACTTGGATCGCTTAGCTGGCGAAGGTGTACGATTCACAGACGCTTACGTGACCAGTCAGTGCACGCCCACGCGAGCCACCCTGTTGACCGGTCAATACACCGCGCGGCACGGCTTGTGGCACGTCCTCAGTTGGTACGGCTACCCGTGGGCGCGGATGACCGAACCTCCGTTCGTGGAAAACTATTCTCGCGATACCTTCACCATCGCCAAAGGGCTTCGCGACGCCGGCTACGCGACCGGAATCATGGGCAAATGGCACCTGACCAGCAATCAAGACGGCAGCTACATGGGGCTCAACCCCGCCGCCGCGACACACTACGGATTCGACTATGCCGCGCCGGTGCTGGGGAAAGAGGAATTCGAACCCGGCGAAGACCGTGGCGTGGAGGAACTGACCGACCAGGCGATCAACTTCATCGATCGCAACCGCGAGCGGCCTTGGTTTTGCTTCGTGTCACATCACATGATTCACGGCGTCGTGGTGGCCGAAGAAGAACTGGTCGAAAAGTACCGCCGCCAAGGCTACGACGACCAGGGACCTTACCGAGCGGTGTACTTGGCGGGGTTGGAACACATCGATCAATCGATCGGCCGGCTGATGAAGGCGTTGGACATCATGGACGAAGCGAGCCAAACCTTGGTGATCTTTTTGAGCGACAACGGCGGAATCGATGAACGTTACGCGTTCAAGGATTTAGCGAAACCGCATCCGTCGCGGCCGACCTTTACGCCGGACATGCGTGAGTACGACAACGCCCCGCTGCGAGCCGGCAAGGGCTCGGTCTACGAGGGCGGCGTTCGCGTGCCGATGATTGCCCGCTGGCCCGGCCACACTCCCCAGGGGACGGTGATTGATACGCCGGTCCACGCGGTCGATCTGCTCGCGACGGCACTCGATTTAGCCGGGGCGACCGCGCCGGCGGATCATCAACTGGACGGTCGCAGCTGGCGGGCGCTGTTGCGCGACGGCAACGATCCCACTTTGCAACAACGGCCGCTGTTTCAGTACTATCCCTTCTACGATCTGCTGTGGGGATTGACGCCTTCGGCATCGATTCGTCACGGCGACTACAAACTGATCGAGTTTTTTGGCGACCGCGTCGGAGCCGACGGCGGCTACGTCCCGGGACATCGGGTCGAGCTTTATGACGTACGAAACGACATCGGTGAATCCGAGAATCTGGCGGAAGCCCGACCTGAACTGACCGCCGAACTTCGAGCAAAACTGCATCAGTGGATGCGAGACGTCGACGCGGAATCGCCTTCTATGAACTCGCACCACGAACCGGCGAGGGCTTTTGAGCAAACTCGCATCAAGCCTGACTGGATCAGGCAATGACGAAACCGACGAATTGACCGACCGGATCGGTGGCGTGGCGGTATTCGACCGTCCGCTCGACCGAGACGAACGAAGAATATGATCAACACACAGGAAGGTTCCCAAGTCATGAAGCGACGACAATTCCTTAGCGCGGCGATTGCCTCGACACTCGTTTCGACGATTTTGAGAACGGGAAGCGCCGCAAGCGGTGGTCGACCGCCGCGTATTCTGCTGCGATCTTCATGGCAGGTCGTCAACATCGGTGACATCGCGCACACGCCGGGCGTGTTGGCCTTGATTGAACGGTATCTGCCACAAGCCGAAGTGATCTTGTGGGCGTCGGGCGATTTGACGGAGGAAGTCGCCGCGATGGAACACCGTCGGTTCCCGAAACTGAAAATTGTAAAAGGCACAATCCGTGACGACGGAACTGCATCTGAACAAGAACTGGAAGATGCCATCGCGTGGACGGACTTCCTACTGCACGGTTCCGGGCCTTCGCTTGTCGCGGCAAAGGATGTCGCCGCGTTTGTAAAGCATACTGAAAAGCCGTTCGGCGTTTACGGCATCACTTACGGAAAATTTTTTGGCGACGACACGGTCGACCTGCTCAACCAGGCGGAATTCGTGTTCTTCCGTGACTCGGTATCACTGAAGTATGCGAAACGGCAGGGCATTCGATCGAAGGTCATGCAGTTCGCCCCGGACGGCGCGTTCGCCTGCGATTTGCGAGACGACCAATCGGCGACAGCTTTTCTTGCCGAGAACAACCTTGAGGAAGGTAAGTTTCTTTGCTGCCTTTCGCGACTACGCTTCACCCCTTACTGGACGATTCCCGGAAGCAAACGTGAGGCGAGTGCATCGCGTCGAGCTCGCAACGAGGAAATGAAGGAGCAAGATCACGCTCCCATTCGCGAAGCGATCATTCGCGTGGTGCGTGAGACCGACTTAAAAGTACTGTTGTGTCCCGAGGACATGACTCAAATGGCCGTCGGCAAGGAGATGCTGTACGATCGACTGCCCCCCGGCGTGAAAGAGAGAGTCGTTTGGCGAAAAGATTTTTGGCTGACCGATCAGGCGTTGAGCGTTTACGTCCGCAGCGCGGGATTATTCGGCAGTGAAATGCATTCGCCGATCATGGCCGTCGGCAACGGCATCCCGGCAATCGTGTGTCGTTTTGAAGAGCAAACGAGTAAAGGCATCATGTGGCGCGACATCGGGCTCGGCGAATGGCTTTTCGATTTGGACGTCGAATCGGAAGCCGTGAAAGTGCCTGATGCGGTCATCGCGATGGCGAAGGATTTTCAGGCCGCGAAAAAGAAAGCGGAGGTTGCGAGGGAATTTGTCATCAAACGTCAAAGCGAAACCATGACTATTTTGAAACGGCAATTTGCGTCGCGTTGAAAAGAACAACGTGGATTCAGCGTGGTTCTTCGTTTCGGTGCCTCCGAGCATTTGATTGTCTCCATCGCCCGACGGCATCGACGAGACGTTCGGCAGAGATCCCTTCCGCATCCAGCAGCTTTTCCGAGGCACCGCTCCGTGGACGCTTTCGCACTGCCAAACAATTCACTGGTGTCGAGTGATCCGACAAACTCGTCAAGACGGCTTCGCCGATACCACCCTCGGGAAAATGATCTTCAACCGTAAACAGCGCCCGTGTTTGGTCCGCCGCCTCTCGGATCGTGGCGTGATCGAGCGGCTTGACGCTGTACAGGTCGATCACTCGCGTGCTCACGTCGTTGTCCGCAAGCAAATCATGGGCTTTGAGGCACTCGTGCAGCGTGATGCCGGCCCCGACCAGGGTGACTTCGTCCTCGTCGCTGCGACGCAGCACTTTGCAACCGCCGATTTCGAACGATTCGTCGTTATTGTAAATCACCGGTGTTTCGCCTCGCGTGGTACGTAGGTATGCGATTCCGTCGTGCGAAGCCATCGCGTCGACCAGAGCTTCGGTGGACACGGCATCGCTGGGATAAAGCACCACGCCGTCCCAAATCGTGCGGAACATCGCGATGTCTTCGAGTCCCATTTGTGACGGACCGTCTTGACCGATCGAAACACCACAGTGTGATCCGACGAACTTGACCGCGGCGTCAGAATAAGGGGTCATGCGGATCTGATCGAACGCCCGCGTCAAGAAGGCGGCGAAGGTTGAAACGAACGGAATCTTGCCTCGCAGCGCCATGCCGACTGCCGCGCCGACCATGTTTTGCTCGGCGATGAACATCTCAAAAAAACGATGGGGGACATCATCACGGAATTTTTTGGATCGAGTCGAATTGCAGACCTCCCCATCGAGCGAAATCATTTGTGGGTACTTCGCTGCCAGACGCACCAATGCGTTACCATAAGCGTCCCGCGTGGCCACCTCGTCCCCGATCGAATAGGACATCGCATCAATGCTGAGAGATACCGGTGGATCGGCCTGGTGGACAACCGGTGCGGCAATCTCACCGCGAATGTCTTCTTTCGCTTCGCCGATTCGGGCAAGGATATCCTCGACGGAGTCTTTATCGACGGGCTTTCCGTGATGCCCCTCCTCGTCTTCCAGCGACGGGATCCCTTTGCCCTTGATGGTGCGGGCGATGAACATCGTCGGCTGACCGGGATCATCATCGGATGACTCCAACTCCCTGTAGGCCTTCATCACCTGCTCGTCGTCGTGGCCGTCTTCGATCAACACGCACCGCCATCCGAACGGTTCGATCCGATCGCGATAGGTGGTCAAGTCGTGCCCGTACATGGTTTCACCGCGTTGACCGAGTCGGTTGACATCCATGATGCCGATCAAATTGTCCAGCTTGTAGTGAGCTGCGAGTTGGATCGCTTCCCACTGCGAACCTTCCACCATCTCGCTATCACCGAGCAGGACGAACGTCCGACTCGGCGATTTATCCAAGTAGCGTGCCGCCATCGCCATGCCGAGTCCGATCGACAATCCCTGCCCTAACGACCCGGTGGCGGCCACGGTGAGCGGAAATCGCGTGGTGGGGTGGCCTTCGAGTCGACTTCCGAATTCCCGATAGCTCATCAAGTCTTCGGGCTCGATTTTTCCGGCCGCCGCCCAAAGCGAATAGAACAGCGGCGAGGCGTGACCTTTGGAGAAAATCAAACGATCGTTGGCGGCAAGATCGAGATGATCGAGGTCGAATCGAAAGTGACCACCGAACACGAGGTCGACCATCAATTCGACGGCCGACAGCGATGACGTGACATGACCGGATCCGGCTTGTGAGGTGCTTTGCACGATCCAGCGTCGGATTTGCTGTGACAAATTTTGCAGGTGCATTGCATCCACATTGATTTCGGTCGCCATGATGGCCTCTGGTCGAGTGCGTGGTTGATGCGAGGGATTGGGGCGTTGTCTAAAAAGTGCCACCCACCGAATGCGGTCCGCCGAGGGCGGCGTTCGGGCGACACCTACGGATTTTTTCAGCCGAGGTGATCGTCTTCCCAACCGGAATTACCGATCAACGGCACGAAGCGGACGTCGCCCATTCCTTCCTCTTCGAATTGATCCTGAGCGATTTTGGTCATCCGGGTCAGGGTTTGAGAGAACTTGTCAGGGCCGAGGGGGATGACCAGTCGACCGCCGATGGCCAATTGTTCCAACAACGGCGGCGGCGCCTCGCGGCTGCCGGCGGCAACCGTGATCGCGTCAAACGGTGCTCGATCGAGCCAGCCTTGCGTGCCGTCGCCGTGTCGCACGTGAACGTTGCCGAAGCCTTCGACGATCAATCGCGACTTGGCTGATTCTGCCAAGTCTTCGAAGCGTTCGATCGAGTAAACTTCGTTGCAGAGCTGCGCCAACACCGCCGCTGCATATCCACTACCGGTGCCGACTTCTAAAACTCGATCGGTCGATTTCAAATCCAATGCCGCGGCCATCAAGGCGACGACGAAGGGCTGCGAAATGGTTTGCCCGTCTTCGATGGGAAGCGGAATATTCCGGTAGGCGAGTTTCTCCAGATCAGGCGATACGAAGGCCTCTCGACGCACCCGAGCGATGGCGCCGAGCACCTTTTCGTCACGAACCCCCTGTTTCCGAATCTGCTCGGCGAGTCGGTGGCGAGCAGTATTCCATGATTCGTTTGTCAGCATCAACTTGCTCCGTGGCTCGACTCATCCCGAAAAGGCGACGTCCGTGATCACGTTGAACCGAGTGGGCCTGTCAGTTACGGGGAAGGCGAGCGGCTTACCGGGCAGCCGCTTGCTGGTTTCTCCGATGCGTCATCAGGATCGGCTTCCAGGTGGCTATTCGGTCGAAAATGTCATCCATGGCGGCGACGACTTCGTCCGACGAGCCTTGCCAGGAAAATCCGGTCGTCTTTCCGTCGCGGGTGACTTCGACGTTCTGTACCAGAGATTTCATCGGTTCGCTGCCTTCGGCCCAGAGTTGCTCGTAGGCCACGATGCCATCGAAAACCGTTTCCATTTTTTGGGCAATCTGCTCGGACTGACCCACCAGGTCGGCCTGCTCGTACAGCATTCCGTTGGGCAACTTGCCGAACGACCAAACGATTCGCTGATGCTGGGCGATGATGGGCATCGCGACCGGATGTTTCTTCAGTTGGTCTAAATTGATCGCCGCTCCGTGCATCCAGGCGTCATCCCTCTTGCCGGTCAACAGTGGCGAATCTTTCCCTTCCAGCGAAGGCGTCTCACCAGCGAGCAACTTCAACGCCTCTTTGGCATTGGACACCGAAGACGCGAACAGGAGTGTATCTTGGTCGACCATCACGATGGTCATTTCTTCATCACCCGACGGTCCATCATCGGACGGTTTTTGTTCCGAGAGTGTGATCGTGTGCAGCGTATGGTCCTGCCACTGCGTCTGTCGATGATTCATGGCCTTGCCGAGCCGTGTTTCGATCTTGTCGGCACCGTAATCGGCCTGAACGATCACCGTCCCGGTGTACTCTCGGTAATCGCGGCTGAACATCGTCAGCGATTTTAAGTCCTTCGGCGGATCGATGCCGTATCGTTTGTTCATCCAGTTTTGAGCCAGCTTGCTGATCATCGGTTTCTCATTCCGCAGTTTCTGCCACATTTTCGAACCGCTGAGTGATTCGTAATCGACGTGGATGACCCATTGAGCGTCGGCTGGTACGTGTGACGGATCGAGGCTTCCCGCGTTCGCAATCGGGTGTCCCAAAAGGGCTAGAGGAAGGATCGCAACTAAAGGAAAACATGCCAGACGCGATGTCAGCGTGGCGGTGTCGGATCTCATGGTTGGTTGACTCCTATTCGTTGGTTTTCGGTTGCGACGAGACTTCGCCGGCTCAGCTTGGCATTAGCCTGCGATCTTCGTGCCAAACGCCGGATTCGGCGGGAGATTTGCAATGTGCGAAGCTTGCATCGCCGGCACGGCGTTCGCACTCGGCGCGTCGTTCGGCTTGGGCCAACGTTTCCTTTGTGAAGGCAGGAGTATTTCGATGTGCCGAGTAAAACTGATGGGTTGTTTTCTGTTGACTGTCACCGCCACCATCATCTTGGGGAGCGCGTCTGCGGAGGAAACGCGGATCGACGTGCGTGTCATCAGCAAGGGGGCAAAATTCGTGGGCACCTCAATGGGTGGGGCAGAGATCGTGATCGCCGACGCCGACACCGGCCGACTGTTGGCTCAGGGGAAAACGGCGGGCAGCACGGGTGATACGGAGCGAATCATGCGGGAACGGTTGCCGCATCACGCCGCCGTTTCGACCGAGGACGCGGCGGTATTTCAAGCCGAGGTCGATCTCGAGGAGCCTCGTCGGGTCAAGGTCACTGCTCGCGGTCCGTTGGCCCAGCCCCAGGCGATCAACACCGTGTCCGTCACGCAGTGGGTCGTGCCCGGCCGACACATTACCGGTGGAGACGCAATGACACTGGAATTGCCGGGCTTCGTGGTCGACGTCCTGAGCCCGCCGGCGCACCAGAAAATCAGCGATCTTGGTGACGCGGTCGACGTGTCCGTCGAGGCGAACGTCACGATGATGTGCGGTTGTCCCATCGAGCCGGGAGGATTGTGGGACGCGAATCAGTTCATGGTCTCCGCGATCGTCAAGCGAAACGGCGAGAAGGTCGACGAGGTTCCGTTGCGTTTTGCTGGATCGACCAGTCGATTCACCGCCAGCCTCAGCGTCCGTGAACCAGGCAGTTATGAAATCACGGTTTACGCGTTCGATCCCACCAACGGAAACACGGGCGTCGACAAGACCACGTTCATTGTTGTTTCTGATCGGTAACGTCCGTGACGTCGAGGTCTGCAACAGACCCGGGTGGCATCCCGTTTTGTCGCGAAAGTGACTTTGGGAGGAGTTCATTGCTCTTGCTGTTTTCGACACGCTCCCGGTCCGGAGAAAATGGCACGTTGATTGCATCCCGACCGGTGCATGCGGGCGTACGCGGAGAAGGAATCGCGATCGCCTGGTGCGGGCGATTTGTGACTCGCCCTTGCCCATGTCCGTCGAGATGACCCGCGATTGAACGGGTGTTCGCGGCCGATGTTCGAATCACCATCACCATCACCATGGAAAATCCCATGACCACCCAAGCCAAGACCGGCTTCGTCGTTCCATTCGACGAGCTCACAAACGACGACACCGATATCGTCGGCGGTAAAAATGCATCGCTCGGCGAGATGATCCAGACGCTCAGGGTGAACGGGATTCGAGTTCCCAGCGGTTTTGCGACCACGTCGGATGCCTACCGCCGGTTCATCGAACACAACGAGATCGACGACCCGCTTCGCGAGCAATTGGACAAGCTGTCATCGGAAAAACAGTCGCTCGAGGATTCCGGCAAGAACATCCGCAAGCTGTTCACCGACGGGGAGTTTCCCGAAGAAATCGACATCGCGATCCGCGAAGCCTACGCCGATCTTTGCCGTCACTCCGGCACCAAGAACCTTGCCGTGGCGGCTCGCAGCAGCGCGACGGCGGAGGACTTGCCTGATGCCAGCTTTGCCGGGCAACAGGAAACGTTCCTTCACGTCGAGGGCGAAGACGAGCTGATCCGGGCGTGCAAGAAGTGTTACGCATCGTTATTTACCGATCGCGCCATTTCGTATCGTCAAAACAAGGGCTTTGATCATTTGAAAGTCGCCTTGTCGGTCGGCATTCAGCGAATGGTTCGTTCCGACCGGGCCGGTAGCGGCGTGATGTTTTCTTTGGACACCGAGACCGGCTTTCCCGACATCGTCGTCATCAACGCGGCTTGGGGGTTGGGCGAAACGGTGGTCCAGGGAACCGTCAATCCGGATGAATACCGAATCTTCAAACCGCTACTAGCTGATCCCGAGCTGCAACCGATCATCGAGAAAAGGCTCGGCGCGAAGCGGCAGAAGATGGTCTACGCTGACGAAGGGGACGCGAAGACCGAGACCGTCGAAACGTCCGAGGAAGAACAAAGTCGATTCGTGCTTGACGACGGCCAGATCCTGGAGCTCGCTCGCTGGGCCGTCGCCATCGAAGACCACTACGATCGGCCGATGGACATGGAGTGGGCGCTTGACGGCGAAACGCAAGAACTAACGATCGTGCAAGCCCGGCCGGAAACGGTGCAGTCTCAGAGGGTCGATTCGCCGCTGCAGCGTTTCGAATTGAAGGAGAAATCCGAGCCGATCGCCCGCGGTTTGGCGATCGGACAAAGGATCGCGACCGGTCAGGTGTTCTTGCTGAGCAGTCCAGATGAGATCGATCGTTTCGAAGAAGGCGGCGTATTGGTGACCGATCGCACCGATCCCGATTGGGGGCCGTTGATGAAGCGGGCTGCGGCGATCGTGACCAACCACGGCGGTCGGACCAGCCATGCGGCGATCGTCAGTCGCGAACTCGGATTGGCAGCGGTCGTCGGTTGCGGCGACGCGACCGAAATCTTGTCCGATGGCCAAGAAGTAACGGTTTCCTGTGCCGAAGGCGCGACGGGCATGATTTACGACGGAAAGCTTGACTTCGAGCGAACCGAAATCGACACCCACGATCTGCCCAAGGTTCCCGTCAAAATCATGATGAACTTGGCCAGCCCCGTGGGCGCCTTCCGGTGGTGGAAGCTGCCGACCCGTGGTGTCGGGCTGGCGCGGGTGGAGTTTCTGATCAACGATGTCATCAAGATTCATCCACTCGCGTTGACACGATTCGATCGAATCGAGGACGACGAAGCCAAGCAGAAGATCGAGGAGCTGACGGCCGGTTACGAAGATCGTCGTGAATATTTCGTGGACAAGCTCTCCCGCGGTATCGCATCGATCGCGGCTTCGGCGTTTCCGGATCCGGCCATCGTTCGGTTGAGCGATTTTAAAACGAACGAGTACGCGGGATTGATCGGAGGAGAAGCGTTCGAACCGGTCGAAGAAAACCCGATGCTGGGCTTCCGCGGAGCCAGTCGCTACTACAGCGAGCACTATCGCGACGGGTTTGAATTGGAATGTCTCTCGCTGAAGCGGGCCCGCGAGGTTTTGGGGCTGTCCAACATTATCGTGATGGTTCCCTTTGTGCGAACGGTGGAAGAAGCCGATCGTGTGCTGGGCATCATGGCCGATCACGGTCTGGTGCGTGGCCAGGACGGCTTGCAGGTTTACATGATGTGCGAAATTCCGTCGAACGTCATTTTGGCGGAAGAATTCGCCGAGCGGTTCGACGGTTTTTCGATCGGAAGCAACGATCTGACTCAGTTGATTCTGGGAATCGATCGAGATTCCGATCGATTGCAGGATTTGTTCGATGAACGTGACCCGGCGGTGAAAAGATCGATCGCGGATGTGATCAAGCGCGCCGGCGCGAAGGGATGCAAGGTCGGCATCTGCGGTCAAGCGCCCAGTGACTACCCCGACTTCGCCCGGTTCTTGGTCGACTCCGGAATCGACTCGATCTCTCTGAACCCGGACAGCGTTGTGGAGGTGATCGAGAAGTTAGCTTGATCAGAATTCGTCATGCCCGAAACTTTCTACCGAATCGAAAATCGCGAAGTCCTCGACCGTGTCGAGTCTGACAAAGAAGGCTTGTCATCGGACGAAGCTCGTGGTCGGCTCGACGACCAAGGGCCCAATTCGATTCGCAGCGACAACAAAGTCAGTGCCTGGAAAGTCCTGTTCGATCAGTTCACCGATCCGTTGATCTACGTGTTGCTCGCGGCGCTGGTCGTGACCTTGGCGATCCAGAGTTTCGGCGACGCGATCGTGATCGGTTTGGTGCTGATCGTTAACGCCACCATCGGCTTCATTCAAGAGTACAGGGCCGAGACGGCTGTGCAGTCGTTGATGGAAATGGTGTCGCCCAAAGCCACCGTGCGACGCGACGGCCGGGAGCAGCAGATTGAGGCGGATCGACTCGTGCCCGGCGACATCGTCCTGCTCGAACAAGGAGAAGTCGTTCCTGCGGACATGCGGCTGACGCGGTCCGGTGCGCTGCAAGTCAACGAAGCCGCACTGACCGGAGAATCGGTACCGGTCACGAAGACCGATGAACCCATTTCGGATGCCGACGAAGACCTGCCTCCCGCCGATCAATCCAACATGGCGTTCATGGGCACGGCTGTCACCTCGGGCAACGCCGAGGGCGTCATCGTCGCGACCGGTGCAGACACCGAACTGGGGCAGATCGCCGAACAAATCCGCGGCGCGGCTGACGTGACGACTCCTTTGCAACAGCGGATGGACCGGCTGGCGAAATGGATCGCCGGAATCATTCTCGTGATCGCGGCGATCGCCTTCGCGGTCGGGATTGCGATGGGCCGCAGTGTCAGCGAGATGTTTTTGCTGGCCGTTTCGCTTTCGGTCGCCGCAATTCCGGCCGGCTTGCCGGTCGTCATGACCGTCGCCTTGGCCGTGGGCGTCCGCCGCATGGCCGAGCGGAATGCGATCATTCGCCATTTGCCCGCCGTGGAAACCTTGGGCAGTTGCAGCGCGATCGTGAGCGACAAGACGGGCACGTTGACGCAGAACCGGATGAGGGTCCAACGCGTGCTTGCCGGGGACGTCGAGCATGAACTGGCAGGTGTGAAACGGGACGCTTCAGCGGACGGGCAACAGAGTGAGTCTTCGGACGAAGACGCCCGAGGTCTTGCCGAGAGCGGCTTGACGGAAGACGAATCGCCGGCGCTTTACCAAACCTTCTTGTGTGCGGCGTTGAACAATTCAGCCGAACTGGGGTCGGAACCGAAGGACGAAGGCGAGGATTCCGAAGGCGAAGACTCCGAGGGCGAAGGCGATCCGATGGAGATCGCCTTGCTCTCCGCGGCGAAGCGAGCCGGCATGACGCGAGAAAAGTTGCGAGAGCGGTACCGACAAATCGACGAGATCCCTTTCCGCACCGAGCAACGCTTCTCGGCAACCGTCCACGAGGACGACGAACGTGACGACGCGGGCACGCTGGTCTTGGTCAAAGGTGCCCCCGAGCGGATCGCCGAAATGTGCTCGCAGATGCCGGGCAGTGACGGCGAGACGCGGGAACTGGATCGCCAGTGGCTTGAAGAACAAAACGAGCGGCTCGCCGAAAACGGACTACGAGTCTTGGCGATGGCGGTCGGTCATGGGGAAGACGCGGCCGAATCGATTCGTAGCGATGCTCCCAGCGGCTTCACCTTTGTCGGCATGACCGGCTTGCGTGATCCGGCCCGGCCCGAGGTTGTTGAGGCGGTCGATAAATGCCATCAAGCCGGCATCCGCGTCGTCATGGTCACCGGCGACCACAAAGCCACCGCGTCGGCGATCGCCAAGCAAGTTCACGTCGATCGTTTTCCCGGCGGCAACGGCCGTACCTCTCAGGCTCATACCGGACAAGAAATCAGTGACCTGTCCGACGAAGAACTGGACACAATCCTGCAAGACAGCAACGTCTTCGCTCGTGTCAAACCGGATCACAAAGTCCGTATCGTCAATCGTTTAAAGGAACGTGACCAGATCGTGGCGGTGACCGGTGATGGAGTCAACGACGCACCGGCACTGAAGAACGCACACTTGGGCTGCGCGATGGGCCGATCGGGCACCGATGTCGCCAAAGAGGCCAGCGACATGGTGATCACGGACGATAATTTTTCCAGCGTGTACTCGGCGGTGGAAGAAGGCCGCACGGCATTTCGCAACATCCGTATGGCGACCTTCTTTCTTCTCAGCACCGGCGCGGCCGATGTGTTGATCATCTTGGTATCGCTCGCGCTGCGCTGGCCGTTGCCTTTGCTGCCCGCACAAATTCTCTGGTGCAACGTCGTGACCAACGGCATCGCCGATGTGGCACTCGGTTTTGAGAAGGGGGACGAGTCGTTGTACCGTCGCCCGCCTCGACCGATCGATGAGGGAATCCTGGATCGCAACTTGATGGAGCGTCTGGCGATCGTTGCGGTGTGGTTGATGGCGGGAACGCTGGGGATCTTTTATTGGGTCATGCAGGTCGACGGACGCATCGACTTGGCCCGCACCTCGGCGCTGACGACGCTGGTGTTGTTTCAAACCGTGCATGTTTTCAACTGCCGCAGTGAAGACGTCTCCATCTTCAAAACCAATCTGTTTTCCAACAAAATGCTGTGGTTGGCGGTTTTGACGACGCTGGTTCACGTGGCCGCACTGTACGTCCCATGGACGCAGGCCTTGCTGGAATTCACGCCGCTGCCGTGGCAGGTTTGGGTGGCATCGATCGTCGTCGCGTCAACCGCCATCGTTGTCAATGAATTGCATAAATGGTTGAGGCCGAGGGAGTAGCGGCCGCCAAATCCTTCGCCTGTCGCCGAGGGAAGTCGACGGGGCTGTGATCCGATCGTGCGACACGGATGAGCCGGCGGGGACGCGACGGCATCGCTAGGGACGGTCGGTTCGCGAATCGCTCAGCGCCACAACGGCCGGACACAGGATCGCGGTAACGATCACGGAGATCGAGATTTGTGCGGTCGCGATCGGCACGATCGCCAGGTAAGGGTTGCCGAGCCCCGGCGTTGACGAGGCGGCAAGGCCGGCGGCAATCGCGACGGCGAGCGGAGTTTGAACGGCGTTGCCCGCCGTGGACGCCTCCGCGAGACCCGCGATGACCGATCGTTCGCCCGCGACGCGGAGCGCCAGAGCACATGCCGAGCCGGTCAAGACGACGGTCGCGATTCCCAGAATCATCCCGCCGGCGACGACATTCGCGTCAAGGAAAACGCTGAAGTTCATCGTCGTGCCCAAGGCGAAAGCGAAAAACGGAATGCACAGCTTTTCGCCCGGCGCGAGAAATCTCCGAGCCTCTTCGCTGAATTGACCGATCGTAAATCCCAACGCCATCGGCAACAGCACCCCCAAGAAAGCCGCCAGGGGAAAACTTTCGCCCAAAATCCCGAGCGCCAACAGCGTGAAGAAGGGACCGTCGTTGAGCGAGATGACCGAAACCGCGCCGACATCGCTTCGCGTCCCGTACTGGCCGGTCAAAGCGAGGTACAGCCCGCCGTTGCCGTTGCTCATCGCGGCGATCACGGCGACCAGAGACAGGCCGAGCCAGCCGTGAAAAGGATCAGAGGTCACGGCCAGCGCGTAGCCACAACCGATCGCGACGAGCAACTTGACCGCCGTAATGATCGCACCTTTCTTCACCGCGTCACGCCCCACACTGAAATTCATTTGCGCCGCGACGCACACCAAGAACATTGCGATCAGGGTGGTCGCACCGACGCCGGTCAATGCCGTCGCGAAGCCACCGATTTGCAAAAACTCATAACGCTCCACGCCGTCGGCCGACTCGACCGGTGGAGCACCCAGCCACCGCAGTGCCTGCTGAATCGGTTCCAGATGGGCCCGATCCAGGGTCGAGAGCAGCGCCCCGATCATGAGCGGGATGATCATCAATCCGCCGGGGACGCGTTTCAAACCTGCCAGCATCGAACCTAACCTAAAAAAAGTCGTCGCCGCCGTCGCCTTGCGATCGCGCATCGCGTCCACGTCCCGAACGTCCCTCTGTGCCGTCGATTTTCGCGCGGATCGCAAGAGCAGTCGGGTTCGCTGACATCGAGAATCTCCAGCCGACGCGGGAGTCTCCTTGGTGACGAACTCAGGGACTGTGTGGGGGGCACACACCGGCACGACATCCATTATGCCAACTGCATGCAGGATTGACACCCCTGTATGGAGTCATCAAGACTCGAGCCGACCCGCCGGCCACCGCTCGGTAGCGGTTAGACTGGAAGTCGACAGCGATCCGCAACGTTTTCGGAATGAACAAGACAAGTCAAAACCAACGACCGCGAAAATGAGAATCGAATCGAGTCCGAACGTGACAAACCGGTCCGCACGCTTGCCGCGCTGCGTGATCGCTCTATTTGTTTCGGCTGTTTCGTGTTCACTGCCGATTGTCTGTAGCGGTCAAACGTCGACGGATCCTTCGGCAAAGGGCGGTTCGGTCGACGAACGAGACTTTACGGTGCTTCAAGCCGACACCGAGAAATTCTTTCGCGCCCGTGTTACCCCGTTCATCAAAACGTACTGTTT
>Ga0102938_10001117_pt1 | contig 20299 bp, 16 predicted proteins | sample SalPonR2_B_D2_MG_FD_84516 | JGI IMG/M metagenome (GOLD analysis project Ga0102938, IMG submission 84516) | Salt pond soil microbial communities from South San Francisco under conditions of wetland restoration - Salt Pond MetaG R2_B_D2_MG | ecosystem: Environmental > Aquatic > Marine >... | reverse complement strand
CGATGTCCGCGGTCGCCAACGCCGGGGCGTCGTTGATGCCGTCACCGACCATCGCCACGACCTGTCCACTCGACTGCAATTCGGTGACTCGTTGTGACTTGTCGGCCGGCAACGTCTCGGCCTGAAATTCCTGGATGCCGACTTGGCGGGCGATCGCGGCGGCCACGTCGTGGTTGTCGCCGCTGATCATCTGGCACCGCAAATTCATGCGCCACAAGCGATCGACCGCGGCGGCCGCGCCGGGCTTGATCGAATCGGCGACCGCGATCAGGCCGAGGACTTGTCGGTCGCGGGCGACCCACATCACGGTCTTGGCGTGTTGTTGCAACTCCGCGGCGGCTTGTCGATACCAATCCGTCGCGATGCCTTGCTGCCGCATCCAAGCCGCGTTGCCGACTTCGATCGTCGATGCGTCGATGCGTCCGCTGACGCCCCGACCGGTGGTGGCCAAAAATTCGGACGGCGGATTCAAGTCCAGGTTGCGGCGACGGGCCTCGTCGACGACGGCTTGGGCCAAAGGGTGTTGGCTGCCTTGCTCCAGCGACCCCGCCAGCCGCAGCATTTCATCGGGATCGCCGTCGCCGATCACCTTCACGTCGGTGACCTTCAACCGGCCCTGCGTGATCGTGCCGGTCTTATCGAACACGACGTGCGTCAAGTCGCCGGCGCGTTGCAACGACTCGCTGGACTTGAACAAGATTCCGTTTTCCGCGCCGCGTCCCATCCCGACCATCACCGCCAGCGGCGTCGCCAAGCCCATCGCGCAAGGACATGAAATGATCAACACAGCGATCATTCGCAAGATCGCCTGGTTTCCATCGCCGATGGCGAAGTACCAGACGCCGAACGTTAGTGCGGCGATGGCCAACACGATCGGCACGAAGACATTGGTGATGCGGTCGGCCAATTGCTGAATCGGGGCCTTCGTCGCCTGGGCCTGTTCGACTTGACGGATGATCCGGGCCAATGCCGATTGGTCGCCCAGTTTGGTCGCTCGGACGGTCAGCAGTCCCCGGCCGTTGATGGTCGCGCCGACGACTTCCGAGCCGACCGCCTTTTCGACCGGTACGCTTTCCCCCGTCAACATGCTTTCGTCGACCGACGAATCCCCGTCGATCACGACGCCGTCGACCGGAATCTTTTCGCCCGGCCGGACGATGACTTGATCACCGACGACCAAGTCATCCAAATTCGTGGCAACCCATTCGCCATCGCGACGCACGTTGGCGGTTTTCGCTTGCAATCCCAAGAGTGATTCGATCGCTGCTCCGGTGCGACCGTGCGCACGGCGTTCGATGATCCTGCCCAACAAGATCAAGACGATGATGGTCGCGGAGGTTTCAAAGTAAACGTGATCCCCCCACGTTCGGCTGCCCATCGCCAAAGAGATCATCACCCAAACGCTGTAAAAGTAAGCCGCCGAGGAACCCAGCGACACCAAGACGTCCATGTTGGCGAAACGTCGCCGCAACGACCCGATCGCGGCCGTGTAGTAGGGCCAACCGACGTAAAACTGCACCGGAGTCGCCAGGGCGAACATCAAAACGTTGACCCAAGTGGCGTGCGCCCAGACGCCCCACAGACCGAAATCGCGACCCATCGAAAGCACGAACAGCGGAATCGTCAGCACGGCGCCGATGATCAGGCGTCGCCACTGCGCGGTGATCTCCGACTGTCGCGAAGTTGCCGCCGCTTCGGAAAGCGACTGACCAGCGGTCGCCTGAACGACCTGAAAACCGCTTCGGCGAATCGTCTGGATCACCGCATCACGCGAGGCGATCGCGGGATCGAACGTCACCGACACGGATTCGTTCGGAAAACTGACCGAGGCGGAATGCACGCCGGTTTGGGCCGACAACGACGCTTCGATCGACTTGGCACAGCCGACGCAAGACATGCCCGAAACGGGTAACTCGATCGTCGAGGGGGCGGCCAAAATCACACCTTGCTTTGAAGAGAAAACGGCAGGCATCTCGCGCGGAATGCATGTTCAATGCCGAAGGCCGTAGTTTAAACGATCCCGTGACGAAAAGCCCCTGGGCGGCATCGGACGCTGTGCACCGCCGCACGGCTCGAATGTCCCCTCGCGACACACCCACGTCGGCCCGCCCCGGCCAAAAGATTGCGTTTTTGTGCTGGCACGGCAGTTGCATTTCCCGCGTCCCAGTGCCCCGTCGTCACCGGGGCGCGCGAATTTTGGCGAAGGACTTTGTCATGTCAGAACCGTTAACAGAAACTCTCAATGAGTTGCACGAACAGCTTCAAGATTTACGCGACGTTGATGACCAAGAGCGAGAGCAACTGATCGCGGCGGTCGCCGAAATCCAGGCGAGCTTGGATCGGTTCGACACGAGCTCGGCGACGCTGGCCAAACGTTTCAGGGACACGACCGAGCGTTTCTCCGACGACCATCCCGGATTGACGCGCACCGCCGGTCAGTTCGCTGACATGCTGTCTTCCCTGGGGATCTGAGCGACCGCCGGACTATCGATCCGGCTTCACCGCGTCAACAATGGATGCACGCAAAGTCCGAGCCGAAACCTTCGGCTCACCGGCCTGCGTGCCGTCCGGACCGGACACTCGTTGTCCGCTCGGTAGTTGTCCGCTCGGTAGTTGGTGATGTTCCTTGAAAGGGATCGATGAAGATGTTCCACAAAACCTGGCCGGCCCTGGTCGGCTGGCTGGCCGTGATCTCCGGCGGATCGTTCGCCGCCCCCCCGCGATGTCTCGCCGATCCTGATCGCCCGAATGTCATCTTGGTCATGGCCGATGACATGGGATGGGCACAAACGGGTTATCGGAATCATCCGATTCTCGAGACGCCGGCGATCGACGCGATGAGCGACAGCGGAATTCGTTTCGACCGCTTTTACGCAGCCGCGCCCGTCTGCTCGCCGACGCGGGCGAGTGTCCTGACCGGCCGCAGCAACGATCGCACGGGGGTGCTCAGTCACGGCTACGCGTTGCGACGTCAAGAAACCACCTTGGCCCAACTGTTAAAGAAGGCCGGCTACACGACCGGGCATTTCGGCAAGTGGCATTTGAACGGACTGCGTGGTCCCGGCGTTCCGGTTTTGCACACCGATTCGCATCACCCCGGGCATTTCGGTTTCGATCAATGGCTTTCGGTGACCAACTATTTCGATCGAGATCCGTTGCTCAGCGATCGCGGTCGCTTCGTCGAATTCGAAGGCGATTCGTCCGAAGTCGTGGTCGACGAGGCGATGAAGTTCGTGGCCAGACAGGCCAAAGCCGGTCAACCGTTCTTGGCCGTGATCTGGTACGGCAGCCCGCACGATCCCTTCGCCGCCGCCGACCGGGACGTCACTGAATTCGAGGAACTGGACGAAACGTCGAAGCAACACTACGGCGAACTGGTGGCGATGGACCGCAGCCTGGGCACGTTGCGAAAAGGCTTGCGAGAGTTATCGATCGCCGACGACACGCTGCTCTGGTTTTGCAGCGACAACGGCGGTTTGGGAAACATCCGACCCTCGGCGGTCGCGCCGCTGCGAGGCAGCAAGGGAACGATCTACGAAGGCGGTCTGCTGGTCCCCGCGGTGTTGGAATGGCCCGACAGAATCAAGTCACCGGCCGTCGTGGACTCCCGCGCCGGAACGGTCGATATCCTGCCCACCGTCTTGGACGCCTTGGCGCTGAACGAGCTGATCCCTGAGCGACCCCTCGATGGGGTCAGCTTGATGCCCGTGATCGAGCAAGTCATTGCCGGCGAAACACCCGCCGGGCGGACACGACCGCTGCACTTTCGTCACGAAGGACGATTGGCGGTGATCGAGGGTGACATGAAGTTGCTGACGACCGACATCCGGACCGGCAAATTCGAACTCTACGATTTGGCAAACGATCTTTCCGAAACGAACGATCTGGTCGGCGAGCGTCCCGAGGACGCGAAACGCTTGATGAAGGAACTAATCGATTGGAATCAGACGGTACAACAGAGCATCGCGGGCATGGATTATCCTGATCGACGGATCAACCCCGGCGAACCGCAAAGCCAGTTTTGGCACACCCGACCCGAGTACCAAACGTTCCTGGAAGCCTGGAAACAGCGTCCGGAGTACGCACGCTGGTTCAACCGCCGCGCCGCGAGGCAGCGCCCCTGAATCGGGCATCGGTCGATTCGCCGGCCGATTCACGGCCCCGCAACGACGACAACCGTCCGCTGATGTTTCTCGGCCGGGCCGCTCGGCCCCGACGACGTTACCGGAACCGAAACATCCGACTCAGGTGATGGAACAACCGGCCGGCCAAAGAGACTTCGTCGGCTTGGATCTTGGCGACGGCTATCGCGCCGGTCACCGGTTGAATCGGGGCGTCGTCGAGTTCGACGCGGACGGTGTAGGAAGTCGACAACGGCGCGTTGCGTCGCGCCGCTTCGGGGTTGTCGCGTCGATCGGCGTTTTGTTCCGGATTCCACCGTGACCTCGCGATGCCCGCGACCTTCCCGGAAATCGTGATGCCGGGAGCCGCGTCGAGGAACACCTTGACGTGTGCGTCCATGGCGATACGAATCACGTCGCTTTGGTCCAACACCAGCATCGCGTTCCACTGGTCGGCGTCGGCCAAGCTCAGCAGCTCGGTGCCGCTTTCCAAGGTACAGCCGAGATTCTCGCCGGCCGTCGGTTCACCCGACCAGGTGACCAACCGCATCGGGTCGGCGGCCTTTTCTTGACGAGGTGCCGCCAGCACCGAGCCGGCGACGGGTGCCTTGATTTTCAAAGCCTCGACGCGTTGCCTGGCTCGCTCGGCTTGGGCTTGCAGGTCTTCCAGCAGCGACAACGCGGCGGGCAGTTGATCCGCCGCCTCCGACGTTTCCAAGCGAGCCGTCTGGAGCGAGTCGACGACCGCCTCCTGCGTCGCCACACGACTTTCGGCAACCAGTCTTTCGAACGCCCGATCGGGATTGGAAAGCACCGCAAGGGTCTGATCCCTTTGCACAGCGTCACCCGGTGCGACACGCAAGTCGTCCAAGTCGCCCGCGGTGGCGACATAGACACGGACTTCGTTGCGTGGGGTGATCCGCCCGTCCGCCGTCACGGTCGATCGATAAGGCACAAAGGCCGACGCCATGACCAGACCCAGGACGACCATCGTCAACGTCAAACGTCTCATCTTCATCCGATGCCTCTTGGACGGGTTCTTCAAAAACTGAATCGGACCTCGCAACAAAGCGGCCAGCATTCCGCCGGCGGCAAACAAGACGATCATTCGTCCGAGCGATTCCAAGCGGTACGGCCGCAACGCCACGGAGACGAACCACAAGATCACCAACGTCAAAGCCCAGCGATACACAAACGACGCGATCGCATAAGTCAGCAGTCCGGCTTTGAATCGTGCGGAATCCTGATCCGGCCCCTCTTCTTTGACCCCGAAAGCCAATCGGGCCACCGTCGACGCCAAAGTCTTGCGAGACCTTTCGCCCAAATTCGGCACGTCCCAAAGGTCCGACAGGACGTAGTAACCGTCGTACCGCAACAAAGGATTGGCGTTGAACAAAACGGTGCTGACGCTACACACCAGCATCACGTTCATCGCGGCGTAATGAGTCGTTCCGGGACCGGTCATCGACCACACGATCGTGGCGACGGCGGCCAAGCAAACCTCCACGGCAATGCCCGCCAAACCGACCATCGCCCGGTGAAAGCGGTTGACCATCATCCACGAATCCGTCGTATCGCAGTACAGTGCCGGCGTGAACACCAACAACATCGGTCCGATCTGGTGACACTCTCCGCCGAAGTGCTTGCAAGCGATCGCGTGCCCGAGTTCGTGACAGACTTTGGTCAGGCCGATCACGCAGGCCAATACCAGCACCGCTTCCCAACGAATCCAAGACTCCATCTGCGGAAACTCGGCGGCGAACCGGTCCCAGTTCCCTAAAAACAAAACCGCGGCTAGCGCCAGGACGGTCAGCGCAATCGCCGCCCCGGTTCGTCCCAGCCAAGGCCGGCAAAACGGATACAGCCGGCCCAGCAGCGGTTCCGGATCGACGCCGGGAAACCGAATGAACAGGATCCCCGAGAGGCGTTGCTTCCAGCGATCCCAACGATCTTTGCGACGGCGGTCGTCCAACCGGTCGCCCTGTCCCGTCGCGTCGGAAATCACAAGACCGTTTTGGTGAAAACGAAACAACAATTGATTCAGCTGAGCTTCGGTGACGCGGTCGGGCGCGTAGCGGCCTTCGTATCTTTCGCGAAGCTCCTTCAGGCTGGACACGGATTCCAATTGGCGAAGCACAAAGTACTCGTCCGGTCGCATCCGATGATACTTCAGCGACACCGGGTCTTTGGCCACGATCGCCGATTCGCGGGCGTGCCTCGTCTGCACGAAACGAAGGTCCGGTCGACAGCGAACATGCAAGCAATGGGCCACGCGTCGATCCGCTATCGAAAATAGAACAAGACGTTTCGATGAACAAAATCGACGACGTCGCTGAACCAACTGGCCGCCAACGATCGTCGATCACAAGCGATCCGTGCGGTCACGTCGGCACCGATGGTCGTTTCGCCGCCTTGCCAGCGAGTCGTCGCCGGGGCGTCCGGCGAAACATCGATGTCGGCGGTCGCGTCGATCACGTATTGCCCCGTCTCGTCCAAACGCGTCGCCGTCGACAAGGAACGAAGCGATGCATCGAACGACGATCGCGGCTCGGTGGCGATCGCGAATCGGATCGGCAGGGTGCCGCGCCGCTTGGCCGCTTCCAAAACCGGGCCGGCGTCGGCGTCAGGAATCACGAGCGACAATTCCCAAGGTCCGGATTCATCGACGACAGTCAGTAACGCGTTACCACGCGAAACGGGGCGGTCGGACAATCGTTCGGTCAATTGCCAAGCGACCACGCGACCGTCGATGGGGCTGGGGACGGTCAACTCGGCCTGCTGGTCCCTCAGCAGCGACTGTTGCGATCGCAGGCCCTCCAGTTCGCTGATCAGTTGACGCTCCTCCATCGCCAATCGGGCTTCGGCGGACACGTCGGATCGATTTCCCAAACGCATCGACTGGAGTGAACGGAGTCGCTGCGTAGCCGTTTGCAGTTGCCCGGACAGGTCTTGCAATTTGGTTTCCAGATCGGCGTTCTCCAGTCGAATCAACGCGTCACCTGCACGAACGCGGTCGCCGTCGCGGACCAACAATTCTTTGACCACTCCGTCGATGCCGGCAAAGACCTGACGACGAACTTGGGGTTGGGCTTGTCCGGTCGCGATGACCCGGTGATCGACCCGAATCAGCAGCGATGCGACCAGGCAAGCCGCCGCGACCAGGAATCCGGTCAGCCACCAGATTCGGCTCCCGCGGCGACCGAGGCCGCCGATCGCTTTCAAAACCGGCAATCCGAAGACGCGTTGGTGTTCCAAACTGTTGCGAAGCGCGATCGCGGCTTCCGACGCGACCAAACGCATCCGCCGGTCGACCGACAACGGACCGTGACCGTCGAAGTATTCCAAGACCATCACGCCGAGCATTTCGCCGTGACTGTCGAACGGATCGAAGTCATCTTGTCGGCCGTCGTCCAGATCGTCGTGGCCGCGACGACCGATGCGATCGGGCCCGTACAGGGGCACCAGGACGCAGGAAGTGACTCCCGATTCGTCCAGGTATTCGTCCAGGGGCATTCGGATTTGTGGCGGCAGCCCATCGCCGCCGGGCAAGACCAGCGGCCGCGCCATCACGACGGCACAGCGGGTCATCCGCTGCAACGCCGTGACGGAGTTGCTGCGGGGGTCGACGACGGCGACCCCGCTGATCGCTTTGACCCCGAGACGGTTCCCCTTGGGCAACAACAACGTCACCCGGTCACAGCCGATCAAACGACGCGACTCGTTGACGATCCGGTAAGCCGTTCCGGTCAGGTCAAGATCGCGGTGCAGGCCCCTCAACGAAACACGTTCCGCTTCGATCTCCGGCGTGAAGAGATTTGCACCCGCGGTCGTTAACGTCGTGACGTGGCGCGGAGGAACGGCTTGCTCCGACGACGGCTCCGGTGCAGCCGCCTGTTCCGTCTCGGCGTACGCTTGCAGGTAAGGTCGACTGGTCGCGGCGTATCGATTCAGATTCTGCAAAGCGAGTATCTGCTGCTGCGACGACGGGCCTTGAACCGAGACCGGATAAATCAAGAGCACGGCGGCACGAAAAGGCGTCGGCGACAATTCGACGCGCAAGCCTCGGGTCGACGCTTCGCCCGCGGGAATCGTGCAAGCGATGGGCGTGGATTGGGCGGAATCGAGTAACGACCGAATGCTGTCCCGATCGATGGCGGTCGACGTCGCTTCGTCACGGACCAGCATCATCGCCGCGGGCCAGTTCGGTGCTTTCACGGCAACCACCGCGGCGTCGAATTGTTGCAACAGGTCTCCGGCCAAGTCGCGTAGAAAGGCGTCCCCGTTGACACTGCCCGCGGCGAGCTGATGCACGCGGCCTTGTCCGGCCGAAACGTCGCTTTCGTCCGCCGCCCCGGAGTTCGCCGCCTGCCCCGGCAACACCACGGATTCTCTGGATTCGGAAGGGGAAGACGACGAATTCAACGTTTCGTTCCGCACGAACATCAGCAGCAAAAAAGGGGGCAGATCCGGTCGATCGACCGGCTAGACAGAATAATCGGCGATCAGATGAACACCCGATTCGATGGCGGCGAAGCCTCCGGCGATGGAAAAAAACGCCGGCGAATCGACGAGGATGACGATTGCTTCGGTTCTGAGAATGATGCACGCGCCGGCCGGAATCCCGCTAGGCTTCGTCCACCGCGTGAGCCTGCAGTTCTTCCAGACTGGCGTATTCCAGCGCCGAGACGTGCGTCGCGGCCAGCACGACGTCGGGGGCCATGCCCGCGTCGAAAGCCTCTTTCCAACGTGCCGCGCACAAGCACCAACGGTCACCCGGCTTGAGTCCCGGAAAGGCGAACAGCGGGTTCGGCGTGATCAGATCGTTGCCGCGGTCACGACTGAATTCCAGAAACTCACTCGTCATCCGGGCGCACACCACATGCAAACCGTGGTCTTGTCCGCCCGTGTTGCAGCACCCGTCGCGATAGAAACCGGTCATCGGATCGGTGCTGCACGTCTGCAATTCACCACCCAATACGTTTTTTGCCTTCGTCATCCCAATTCACCTTGTACGCTTTGCGACCCTGTTTTCTTTCCGACCGTCCTGTCCGATTTTTCTCAGCTTAACCGTTCTGTATCGCGACGGCTTCTGCCGGCGATCCGCCTCGGCGGACTAGATCTTGATAAAAACTTTGCGGCGATACAGCCACAGCAGGCCATAAAAAAGGATCAGCATCACGGCGGCACCGGACAAGGTCGTCGTGAACTCGGTGCCGAGCATTTGAAACGGTTCTCGCCCGAAATGTCGATACCGCATTTCCCGCAACGGATCGGCAACCGTCCAGCTGAGCACGTAAATCAAAATCGCATTGGCTCCGATCACGAGGAACGGGAACGCCCAGGTCTGCCGGCGTCGGACGTCGCAGATCCAGTGCAGCGATGCCAGCCAAACGAAGCACCAACCGCCACTGACCAAGGTCCACGACGGCGTCCAAATGCGTTTGACCGCCGGACAGACGTCGGTCCAGGAAAGGGCGTAACCGAGTGCGAATCAAATCGTGCAGCGAACAGCCTTCCCAAGCCACGTGCGACGTGTGAAAGCTCAACCACGCCAAGAAACCCGACTCGGGGAATTTTTCGCCCAAGCCGTCCAGATGCATCAGCTCGGCCAGCATCAAGAACATCACCATGCCCCGAAAAACGTCGATGCTGACGACGCGATCGGTGGCGGGGTTCTGCGGCGTTGCCGAGCTTTGCCGGATCGATGATCGGGCGTCGACGCCGAAAACGTCTCCGGTGGCGGTGGTGGTCATGGATCCGACGACAACGGCGACTTGAGTTCATGCCGGCGACGGAGGATTGTCCGGGCCGACCGACGCGGCGCGTCGACAACGCTCACTACAATAGCGGACCCGATCCCAGTCGCGCTTCCACTTTTTTCGCCAGCGAAACGGACGCCCACAATGCCGACAAGTCTTGACGGGAAGTTCAAATTTTCTACCCCGATCTTTCATCGCCAAGCCTGCGGGCTCTGGGAATAATTGTTCCGAAACGCAAATGCCTTGACGTGAAGAATGATCCCCGCGGCGACGAAAGACGGGAGAGTGAACCGGGTGTCAACGGGCGACTTTTGACGAACCGCCGTCGTCGGCGGCCGATGGGGCCGCGGCGGGGACGGCGGACGTGGTCGGTCCGGCCGGCACGATGACGTCGATGCGTTGCTGCGGTGGGACCACGACGCCGCAACTGACGATGAACTGGATGGCCTCGTCGATCGTCAAGTTCAGGTCGATCGCTTCACGGCGACGCACCGTCACGGTGAATCCGGTCATCGGCATCGGGCTGGTCGGCATCAAGACGCTGAGCATTTCTTCGCCGGCGGCTTCGCTGATTTCCCGCATGCTGTTGCCGGTCACGAACCCCAGCGACCAGATGCCTTCGCGGGGATATTGGATCGCGACGACGCGGTTGAATTCGATCTCCCGCTCCTCGAAGGCGAAATCGGTGATTTGCTTGACGCTGCCGTAGACCTTGTTGACGATCGGGATTCGCAAGATCGCCGCGTCGAAGCTGGTCACGAACCAGCGTCCCAGGCCGCCGGTGAAGATACGGCCCAAGAAGAACAACGCCGTCAGGAACAAGATCAAGAACACCGGGACGACGATCGTCCGCGGCATGTAGGTCAGTTCGACGTAGCGATGCCAATAAGCCGACGCGCTGGCCGGGGCGGGCGTGTAGGGACCGAAATAGTCCGCGTTGTCGTCGACTTCTTTCTTGACATAGTTGGGAATGAAACGACGGCCGTTGGGACCGGGGACGTAGTCGGTGCCTTTGTAAAAAAAGCCGTCCAGGCGACGTCCGCTCGGCGTCGAAGCCTGCGATCCGGCGGGTGCTTCGGAGAGGGTGTCACTGATGGCCCACACGATGGCGTGACGGATTCCGCTCTCGACCGGTTTGAGCACGTAGTTTTCGATCGCGTTCCAAGCCCAGATCAGCACGACGATCGTCAGCAACGGCGGCAGCACCACGCCCAATCCGCGCAGGATCGCCCGGCGAAAGGTTCCCCGCTCGGGCTTGGCGGTGCCGCGAACCTGGGCCGTCAGAGCGTCGACCGGCGAGGGATCGGCTGATTCGGGATCGACTGGGTTGGGATCGTTGGTCATCAACTCGGTTCAAAGACGAATGCGTACCGCTTCGAGGCCCGCGTATCGGGTAGCCGGCGGCACCGGGATGGCCGTCCACGACGGCCGATGATCAATGCGGGATGGCCCGCGCGACCACGGCGACGCTGACGTGCCGGGCACCCGCCTGCCGCAGCACTCGCGCCACTTCGTTGGTCGTCGCCCCGGACGTCATCACGTCGTCGACGACCAGGACGTGCCGCCCCGCCAAGCGAGCATAGCTTTTTCTAAGGCCAAAGGCATCCTGGACGTTGGAAATTCGCTCCGCGTCCCGCAGCCAAGCTTGCTTGGCGATCCTTCGCCGCGCCCGCAGGATCGGTTCGAAACGCAAATTCAGATTTCCAGCCTTTGCCCATTCCGCCATCCCCTGCGCGAAAATTTCCGCCGAACAGCCGCCACGGTTCATCCGCCGGGTCCAAAACGAAGGCACAAACGTCACCACGTCGGGGGGACGATCGTCCGGCCAGGGCTGCGAAAGTCGCCGGGCGATGAACGGCCAGCAGATCCGCGTCAGGCCGTGTGCCAGGGGGGCGGCCGATGCGAATTTGGCTGCCACGATGGCTTCACGCACACGGCCTTCGTAGGCCAGCGTGGCGATGGTTTGATCGATGTGCCAGGACTTCGCCGATTCGCAGGTCGGGCAACAATCCGGACGCGTCGAATCTTCATCCGTCGAAACACCGACGCCCGTTCTCACGGCCGGTCGCCCGCACCGCCGGCAGGCGTTTTCCATGAATCGGCGGCTGAACAGCAATTCGGACAAACAAGCCCCGCAGAAAACTCGGCCCGACGCGATGCTGTGCGAACACAACGGACAAGTCGGCGGCAGCACCAGATCGGCCAAACCGCCGGCAGCCTGCCGCACCGTCGATCCGGCCCGGCGGGCGATCCGTGGCAAGAAGCGAAACATCGTTGCGGCCGGGGCGGTGTCGATCGTCGAAACCTGGAATCGGAAAGAAAATTGTTTTTCGGCTTTTTAGCGTGAACCTGGCGTCACCGGGGCTGTCTTTTCGGTCACCTCGGTGGGGGATGCGGGGAAACCGGACGCTTTTTTTCTGGCCTTCGGTCGCCGCAACGGATAATCTTCACCTGTCGATGCGGTTAGACAACCACATCTGTTTTTCATCATTTTCGTTTGCTGCCGCGCCGCCGTGAACCGGTGCCGGGAGGTTTGAAATGCGTTTTGAACAAATCGTCGCCGTCGTCAACCGCGTCTTCGCCATCGTCGAAGCCCGTCGGATCCACGTCGCCGCCACGTTTGCCGACGCCTTTTCGGCCGCCCAGACACCGTCGTATCGACGGCCGCATTCTCATTGGCAGTGGCGACTCGGGTCCCTTGTTTCGTTCGGGTCCGGCGGCGACCGGACCGGTTCGCTGCACGGCCGTCAGCGACGCGACCTGATGTCGGGCATGCCGCCGACAGGTTTACCGGGCCAGCCCCTGCTGGTGCCCGTGACTTGTCGGGCGAAACGCCCGGTGGGACGCCGTTCCAGAGGCTGAATCGGTTCGGGCGCTCCGGTGCCCGGAACCGCTGCCGAGCTGGGATTTTCCGTGGAGGGCTTTCGGGCCGAAGAATCGCGACGCGACGTCGTGAGATTCGGTCAGGCGTTTTGCTGATTCGTTGCCGGGCCGCCGTGCTCGCCCGCGATTCAGCCGGCAGCCGGAAAGACCTTTGCCAGAGAAGCAACGCTTCGCATTCGCTATCGATCCCGGGATCACGCCGCCGGCCGGCACGACCCGTTTCGACAAGCCGAATCGACCAAACATCGAACAGCAAACCTCGGCGGCCGAACGAACGGATCGTCGAACACCGATGGCTTCTCGCGTCGATCCTCGAATCGGCGTCGTGAAACATCGGTGGAACAAACAGGAGGTCCCTCCGTGATGAATTCAACCCGACAAATGGGCGCGACGTCGACTCTGGCGAAGTCATTAGCCGCCAACACCGTGGCGGAACTGGTCGTCTCGGCTCAGCAAGGCGATTCGGACGCCTTCGGCGAATTGTTTCAGCGTTACCGTGGCGGCATCGTCGCTTTGGCGATGCGTCGTGTCCGCAACAGCGACGAAGCGGAGGAATTGGCGCAAGACGTGTTCGTCCAAGCGATGCAAAAGATTCAGCAACTGCGTGTCCCCGAAGCCTTCGGCGGATGGTTGCGTCAGATCGTGCATCGCATGGCGATCAACCGCATGACACGAACTCGCGGCGCGGTCGCGTGCGATCCCGAGACGTTGGAAGCGACCCACTCGCGCGGTGAAACCCCCGACTATTACGCGGCGGATCGTGAACAGGCCGCGGCCGTGCGAGACGGCATCGGTCGGCTCAGCCACCTGGATCAGCAAACGTTGAACGCGTTTTACTTGAACGGCCAAACCTTGATCGAGATGAGCGATGCGTTCGCCGCGCCGGTCGGAACGATCAAGCGTCGGCTGCACGTCGCGAGAAAACGTCTGGCCAAGGAAATCGACGTCATGCAGGCGGTTTGAATCTGCTCAAGCCGTCGTGGGCCCGCGGGGATCGCGGGCTTTTGACGTTTCTTCTGGCTCTTGAGTTGACTTCTTGGGTCGGCAGGGCTTGAACGTTCGGTGAGCGCGGGCGGGCACGGCGCGTGACTGACAAAGCACGGCCGGTGCCTTTCTCGCGAACCGGGTCTGTTCAGAACCGGGTCTGTTCAGAACCGGGCTTTTCGCGAACCGGGCTTTTCGCGAACCGGGCTTTTCGCGAACCGGTCCGATTCGATACCCTCCGCGGCACTTCTCCCAGTCAGCTTCGGCAGCAGGAATGAATCCGATGCAGCGGCGATTTTCAAGCACAACCGATCCCGAATTACCTCAGGAACGCACCAAGTCGTCGTGGCGAATGACGGCCGGGCGATCGCTGCGTCCCAGCGCCGACGCTCTGGATCTGACGCTTTATCGGCCCACGACGTTGTTGTGGCTGTCGGCGTTTGCGTTCTTGATGGTGCCGCTGCTGACGCTGGTCGACGTGCCGATCGCGCGTTGGTTCGCCGCGCACCCGTTTTCCAACGAGGTCACCAGCGCTCTCGATCTGACGATGGTGTTTTCCAACGGGATGGGCGTGTTTTTGGTGTTGGTCGGGATCATCCTGATGGCTCCGCGTCGTCGATGGCAGGTGCCACGGATCGCGACGCTGGCGTTGGGCGGCGGGTCGGTGGCACTGATGGCCAAACTTTTCGTGCTGCGGCCCAAGCCGATCGCCTTGAATCTTGACTTGGCGACGATGGATTCCGCGTGGCTTTGGGACTTCGACTGGGACTTGGATTTGGTGGCCACGTTTGCCGCGCAGACCCGTTCGTTCCCGAGCGGCAAAGTCGCCACGGCGACGGCCCTGGTGGTCGGCTTGTGGGTGATGTTGCCGCGTGGACGGGCACTGTTCGTCATCATTTGTACCGGTCAGCTCCTGCAACAGTTGTCCGACGGATCGCATTTCTTGACCGATCTGGTGGGCGGCCTGGCGCTCGGATTGTTGTGGGGCTACGTTTGCTTCAGCCCGAGTTGGCTGGGAAGCGTGTTCGACAAACTGGCTCCCGAAACGCCACGCGAACGCCGACGGGCGACCGATCCGGTCGGGGTGCCCGGTGCCATCGGGGTTCCCGGTGCCATCGTTTCGGCGGACGATCGGCGGAAAGGTCGTGCCGCCTGACAGTCCGACCGGTCCGGCCCGGAGCGTCCGGCTAGGCCGGGCAGCGTAGGCGGTCCCGCAGTCGGCTGATCAATTCTCGCGGGACGAATTTTGCCAAGCGTTCGTCGTCGTCGCTGACCATCGCGATCTGCTTCAGCAGCGAACTGCTGATGTGCGCGAAACGTTCGTCGGCCATCAAGAACACCGTTTCGATTTCCGCGTCCAACTGGCGATTCGCCATGAGCATGGTGAATTCGCCAGCGATGTCGGTCAGAGGACGAATGCCGCGGACCATGACTTGGGCATTTTGCTGACGGACGAAATCAACGGCCAGCCCGTCAAACGTCTGAACGCTGACGTTGGGCACGTCGCCGGTGACCGACTGGACCAGTTCGACACGTTCGTCGATCGAAAACAGCGGCCGCTTGTCCGCGTTGATGCCGATGCCGACGACCAAGTGCTCGAACAATCCGCTGGCGCGATGGATCACGTGCAAATGCCCCAACGTGATCGGGTCGAAGGAACCGGTGTAGACCGCGGTGCGATGCGAAGTCATGGCAATCGAGACAGACGAAGGGGACGAGGGCAACGACGCGGCAGTGCGACGTCATGTGCAGCAGTCTAACGAACACCGACGGCCACATCGGCCAAGCGTGTCAGTTCGTCTTGGGTGTTGTACACGTGGAGACTGGCGCGGACGCCGCCGCCGCGGCACGAAACGACGATGCCTTGCTCCAGCGCGGCGGTGCGAATCGCCGCCGGATCGGCTCCCGGCGACATGAACGTGACGATGCCGCTTTGGTGTTCGGCCCGCTCCGGAAATCGGGTGACCAAGTCGCGTCGGCGAAGCTGATCGACCAAGAAATTCGCCTGCGCCAGGATTCGCTCGGCGATCGCCGCTTCGCCGTGGGTGCGACGGATGTCCAAGAACATTCCGACGCTGGCCGACAAGGCCGCCATGCCGATCATGTTGGCCGATCCGCCTTCGTAGCGAGCCGCCGTGTCGCGAAGGTCGAACTCGGCTCCGGAAAACTGATGTGACGCTTTGACGCTGTTCCAACCCACCGACGCACAACGCAGCAGCCCCACGTGCTCGCGGCGAATCATCGCCATCCCGGCCCCCTCGGGACCGAGGAGCCATTTGTGACCGTCGGCGGCCAAGAAATCGACCGGAGTTTCATTGACGTCCAAGGGGTACATGCCCAAACCTTGGATGGCGTCGACGAAAACCAACACGCCGCGGCGGTGGGCGCGATCGACCAATTCGTTCAGGTCGATCCGGTAGCCGCTGGAGTAGCCGACCCAACTGGCCGAGATGATCCTGGTCGATTCGTCGACCGCGTCGAACAAGTCGTCCAGGTCGACCGCGCCGTCGCGTCGCGGCACGATGCGGACGTCGACGCCTTTGGATTCTTGGTTCAGCCAGGGGAACAGGTTGCTGGGAAATTCGCCTTCGGGCACGACGACGCTGTCGCCAGGGCTCCAGGGAAAGCCCTCGGCGACCAAGTTGACGCCGGCCGTGGTGTTGGGCATCAAACAAATCTCATCAGTCTCCGCCCCCACCAAAGCGGCGAACTGAGCCCGGAGCGTCTCGACACGTCGGCTCCACTCGGGCCACACCGTGTCACCCTCCTCGCTGGCCTGACGCTGAAATTCACTGATCGCCTGAACCGCCGGGACCGGCAGCGGGGCGACCGCGGCGTGGTCCAGATACGCCCATTTCGCGGTCACCGGCATCTGCCGACGCCACCAAGACCACGGATCCCGGTCGATCGGTGGCCCCTGCGACGGGTCGGCGGCGGCGGAAAGCGTCATGGGAAAGCTCTCGATCGGGTGGCAAAGAAAATCGGGCGGCTTCTGATTAACATCGCACTTTCGGTGCAATCCTTACAGTCACCGGGTTCGAAAAAGTTCGCTCCCATGGCGACCCGACCTAGGCTTGGGAAATTGCATTCGTCGTAACTATACTCTGGCTGGTGCGGCGGACGTTTTCGCGTCCGGAGCACGCCCTTTTGCCGTACTATCTGTGTTTCGCTCCGTGTTCCGCTTCCGCCGTGAGGTTCGTTGATGCCCAAGGCTCTCTGTCTAATCAGCCTTGTGGCGTCGATCTTGGTGGTGGTCCTGTTCGGAGCCGACGCGATCTTGGGCATGGCCGGGATGGCCGATGTCGCGCCGATGGGCTACGCCAGCCTGTTGATGGACATCGCTTTTTCCGTATTCGGCCTGATTCTGGTCTTCCTGAGCTTCACGACCTACCGCGAACAACGCCGCTGATTCGCGGTTCCTGCGGAAATCGCATGTCTTTTCGACACGGTTTTTCGTCTACATTGGGGATCGCCCGGACCCAATCTTCGTCGGAGTTCCCCCCATGTCGCTGTCCCGCCGTGCCTTTCACGGTCTTTCCGGCACCGCCGCGCTGTCTGCCGCTGCCTCGTCCGCCACTTTGTTCCGCCCCGGTTCGTCGGCACACGCGGATCAGTCCGCCCCGTCGCCCGTCGTCGGTCCCCTGGAGACCTTCGTGCCGACGCGGGCGATCACGCACGGTCCGCGGCACCACTGGTTCGGCTACTACGACAAGCGAGAGTTCGATCCGACCGGGTCCAAGGTTCTTTCCAACGAAGTCGATTTCGAAGGGCGGTCGCCACGCGACGGAGATTCGATCGCGGTGGGTTACGTCGACACGGCCGACGGAGATTCTTGGCATCCGATCGGCCGCAGCGCCGCCTGGGGGTGGCAACAAGGGTGCATGCTGCAATGGATCGGCAAAGACGGCCGACGAGTGCTGTGGAACGACCGCCAAGGCGACCGGTTCGTCTGCCGTCTGCACGATCTGGCCGCCGGCAAGACGACGACGATCGATCGACCGATCTACACGATCAGCGACGACGGCCGTTTCGCGCTTTCGGCCGACTTTCGGCGCATCGACAACCTGCGTCCCGGTTACGGCTACGACGGATTGGCGGACCCGCACGTCGGCGAACGCGCGCCGGCGGACAGCGGAATTTGGCGAATCGATCTGCTGACCGGCGAAAGCAAACTGATCCTCTCGCTCGCCGATGTCGCCGCGATCCCCTGGCATGACGGCAGCCGGCACGAGGAAGCCTGGCACTACTTCAATCACCTGCTGATCAATCCGTCGGGGAACCGCTTCATCGTGCTGCATCGCTATCGACCGAAATTCGATCCGAAAACCTTGCAGTACCAAGGCGGCTTCGTCACGCGAATGCTGACCGCCGACGTCGACGGGTCAGACCTTTACGAACTGGATCCGTCAGGCAAAACGTCACACTTCATCTGGAAAGACGATGAAGTCGTCACGATGTGGACCAAGCCGATCGGTAGGGAAGACGGGTTCTATGACTTTACCGACAGGACGAAACGGATCACCGCGGTCGGCAAAGGCGTCATGTCGTCCAACGGCCACAACACTTACCTGCAAGGCGACTACGGCGACTGGATCTTGAATGACACTTACCCGGGCAAATCGGATCGTCGGCAGACGGTTTACTTGTATCACACCCCGTCGCGGCGGCGATTCGATCTCGGGCACTTTCCGTCACCGCCTCAGTACACCGGGGAATGGCGATGCGACACCCATCCCCGGTGCAGCAACGACGGCACCCTGGTCGCCATCGACAGCCCCCACAAAGACGGACGCCAAGTCCAACTTCTTGACGTCAAGGAATTGCTGCAAGCGAATTCCTGAAAGGCTTTTTGCCGGTGGTTCGAAGGACGGACAAAAGCGACGTTCCCGGATGCCGGACCGGACAATCGCGTGCTGGACGGTTGCGATTCGTGTGCCTTATCATGACCCTCCGCCGGGAACGGACCGAGTCGTTCGTGGCCTCCGGTTACTCGTAAGGAATGTCGATGTCAAACCCTGACTCACCGCAGCTTCCGATCGGCGAAAAGCCGCCGGCTTTCGGTTGCTTGGTGTACATCAAGAAAACAAAAGCGGGTGTGACTGCCCGCGTCGCCAATCTGGACGGCATCGAAATCGAAGCGAGCGATGAACGCGCCGCACTCGGCAAGATCGTGCCGGCCTTCCGTGCAAAGGTCGCCGAACAAATGGAATCCGGCGGCGACGTCGCCTGGATCGATCCCCCGTCTGCCAAAGCGGATGATGAACAGAAACGGTTCTTGCCGGTCCATCTTTGAACCGCGACCGGCGATCGGCGACACCATCGCGTGCGTCCGCGTCGACGTCAGCCGAGAGGCACCGAGACGCTTTGACGTTCCGGCTAAGAGGTTTTCGCCGGCTGATTTTGCTCCATTTTCTCTCTCAGTTCTTTGCAAGCGTCACTGGGGTTGCTGCATAACGAACAGCTAGTCGAACCGTCTTCGTTTTGCTGGTTAGCCAGTCCGCCACAAGAACCGCCGATCGACTTGCGACCGAACATCACCCCGACCGCCATTCCGGTCACTACGATGCCCAGAAAGATCGTGCTCACGAAGGCCAGCGACAAGATTTGACGGTAGGCGTCTTTCCGGTCAACCAACGGAGCCTGCTCCGCGTCCTCGTTCTGATAATCCGCCAAGACGCCCACGCCTTGGGAAGCGAAACCGTCCGGCGTCTGCCGGAAAACCAGTGCGTCCAAGTCGTTCCGCTCGGCCAATCGCAAGCCTTCCTCGGCCCCCACAACGTTGACCGCCGTCGCCCAAGCGTCCGCCGCCATGCACGTGTCCGCCAAAACGGAAACGGAGGCCAAATCGTGCGTCACCGGCCGGCCTGTTCGCGGATCGATGGTGTGCGAGTAACGCACGCCGTCGATTTCAAAGAAATTGCGATAGTCACCGGACGTCGCGATGCTACGGTCGACCAAAGGATAAGCGATCGTGGGTCGGTTTTCGGCGAACGCCGGGTCTTGGATGCCGACTTTCCAAGGGCCTTCGGGTTTCTGCCCGAACGCTCGGACCTCGCCGCCGATTTCGACGAAGACGTTCTCGGCACCGCTGCGAAGCAACAACGCGACGACACGGTCCACGCCATGACCTTTGGCGATCGCCGAAAGATCAATCCGCAATTCAGGCGTCGCTTTCTTGATCGCCGGGGGGTCCTCGCGGACGCTCAGCTTTTGGTATCCGATTCGGCCCCTGAGGTCATCGATCTTCGCGTCGCTGGGAACCCGCCGGCTTCGTGGCGCCGGGCCGAAACTCCACGCGTCGACCAGCGGGCCGACCGTGACGTCGAAAGCTCCATCGGTGTCCCGGGACACCCGCTGGGCAAATGCGACGACCCGGGCAGTTTCCGCACTGACGTCGAACCAATCCGTCGACGGCGAATCGTTGAACTTTGAAATCTCGCTGCTGCGCAGGTATGTCGACATCTGGTCGTTGACCGACCTCAGTTCGGCGTCGATGTCGAGTGCCACGTCGTCGGGCAATTCGTGCGGCGGCGCCACCTTGACGCTATACGT
>Ga0102938_10001116_pt1 | contig 20304 bp, 19 predicted proteins | sample SalPonR2_B_D2_MG_FD_84516 | JGI IMG/M metagenome (GOLD analysis project Ga0102938, IMG submission 84516) | Salt pond soil microbial communities from South San Francisco under conditions of wetland restoration - Salt Pond MetaG R2_B_D2_MG | ecosystem: Environmental > Aquatic > Marine >... | reverse complement strand
TGTTAACCATGGTGGATGAGGGCGTCGGGGCGACGAACATCAAAGAAGTCCTTTCTAAAACCGACGTTTTCTTAAAGCTGCCGACAACGATAGCGAGCCTTTTTGCTCGAGATCCGGAATAAATGGCTCTGGTATTCGTATCTCAGCGCAGCACTATGATTGTCAACGCCGCAAGAACAGCAACGGCAACCAGAACCGGCAGCAACGGTAATTTTTTGCCTGGCTGCCGGGTTGACTCAGCTGCTGTCAATTGGCCGACCACCGGAAAGCGTTCGATCAGCGAACGGACATGGGGTGCGGTCTTCAGGTCTTCCGTTAAATCCTGACCAGCCTGGTGTGCTCCTTCGTGATTGCCATCCTTCCATAGTTTGCTGCTACTCATGTCGTAAATCACGCCGCTGACAGCAACGTAGGCAGGTGTGCCGTTTTGACCGTTGAATTGTGCAAGCTCCTTCAATGTCATCCGTTTCTCCCATCTGTTCTATGTGTTGGTCTGCATTTTTCCCTGGCTGTAATTTTTCTAACTCTATGATAAACAATGAAATCTGTTTAAGCGTAGCACGCAGCCGAAGATCTTATCAACAGGAACCAGTTTTGAAAGGGTAGCAACGATGACCGAGGAAAAAAAAATAGGATTTATCGGTGGCGGTAATATGGCCGAAGCCTTGATTAAGGGACTGCTGGCGAGCAATTTTCCCGCCGCCAAGATGGTTGTGTCGGAGCCGATTGAAAGTCGCCGTGACCATTTGCTCGATGCCTTCGGGGTGTCGTTGGCGCAGAGCAATACGGAGCTGGTTGAATTGTGCGAGATTTTAGTACTGGCGATCAAACCGCAAATTGTCGATGAGGTGTTGGGTGAAATTGCATCGGCCTGGGACGATAACAAATTGATGGTATCGATCCTGGCGGGAGTGACCTGTGCCGCCATTGAGAAAAAGTTTGCCGGATCTCCGCGGGTTGTCCGGGTGATGCCAAATACCCCGGCGTTGGTTGGCGAGGCCGCCAGCGCTATTTGTCGTGGTACCCACTCCACCAAGGATGATCTGCAGATTGTTCGCGAGTTATTAGAAAGTGTCGGCATGGTTCAGCTGATCGATGAACGCCAGATGGATGCCGCAACCGGCTTGTCGGGATCCGGTCCGGCCTACATTTATACGGTGATTGAAGCCCTTGCCGACGGTGGCGTGCGGGAAGGGCTGCGCCGCGATGTGGCCCATGCGCTGGCGGTACAAACGGTTGTCGGGGCCGCGCTGATGGTGCGCGAGACCAGGGAGCATCCAGCCATCTTGCGTGATCAGGTCTGCTCCCCTGGTGGCACCGCCATTACCGGGGTCAGCACCCTGGAGAAAAATGGGCTGCGTACCACCCTGATGGAAGCGGTCTCAGCTTCGGCAGCGCGCTCGCGCGAATTGGGCGGCAATTGAACTCCATGGCAATGGGGTAGGGTCTTTATGTGGTGAACAGGCTTCCTTTTCATTATGGCTGGGTGATTGTTGTTGCCTGCATTCTGACCACCTTCTCCTGTTTCGGTCTGGCGCGCTTTGCCTTTGCCATGCTGTTGCCGGGGATGCAGGGAGGCTTGAACCTGTCCTATGAGCAAATGGGCTATCTGGGGACAGCGAACTTTGGCGGCTATCTGCTCGCTGTTGCCGCGACTCCCAGCGTTCTGGCACACTGGCGACCACGGCTGACCCTTGGTGCAGCCCTTGGTCTGATCGCCGTGACTCTGGCCGCCATGTCCTGGGTACAAACCTTTACCAGTCTGATGCTGCTTTATCTGGTGACCGGTTTTGGCAGTGGCTTGGCCAATATTTCCGGGGTCGTATTAATTGCTTTCTGGTTTCGTCGCGAGCGCCGCGGGCAGGCGGCCGGATTGATGGTTGTCGGCAGCGGCCTGGCGATTATGTTTTCCGGCTGGGTGGTTCCGCGCCTGAATCAGCTGGAGGGTTTTGAGGGCTGGCGCTTAAGTTGGCTGCTGTTTGCGCTGATTGTTGCTGTGTTTGCCCTGATAGTCTTTTTTCTGGTGCGTAATACCCCGGAAGAATGCGGATTGCAACCGGTCGGACGTCCGCTTGTGGTGACTGCAGCGGATGTCAGCAGCAGCTACCCTGCGGGTAGTGGGCGGACCCTACTGTTGCTGGGACTGCTCTATTTAGCCTTTGGCCTGACCTATATGGTCTACGGCACTTTTTTTGTGACCAGTCTGGTGGCCGAACATGGTTACTCGGAAGCCCTGGCGGGGCAATTCTGGTCGTGGGTTGGTTTTTTCAGTATTTTTTCCGGGGTGTTGTTCGGCACCCTGTCTGATAAAATCGGTCGGCGCCTGGGGTTGATGCTGGTTTTTATGATTCAGACGGCGGCTTACCTGCTCGCGGGATCGGGGTTGGGAGCTGTCGCGCTGATGCTATCGGTGGTTCTGTACGGAGTTACGGCCTGGTCGATTCCTGCCATCATGGCTGCGGCGGTGGGCGATTATCTTGGGGCCGCCAAAGCTGCTGGCGGGTTTGCGCTGATAACCTTCTTTTTTGCCGGTGGCCAGGTGTGCGGGCCGGCCATCGCCGGGATGCTGGCAGAACACTATGGCAGCTTTGCGCCGGCCTTTCTTCTCGCAGCGCTGATGACTGTGGCTGCAGCACTGTTCTCTCTGACCTTGCCCCGGAGATCTTCTCCTGCATCCAAATAAACAATGCTAACCTTGTTGATCGGCACGATAATGTTTGCCGATCAGCGGCTGTAGTTCTGCATGAACACCGGGAAAGCCGCAAACCAGTATGCGGTCGTGGTAAGGAGAATAGGGGTGCCCCTGTTCGTTGCTGATCTTACAGCCGCTTTCTTCAAGAAACAGTAATCCTGCCGCTACATCATAAGGCTTCAGGTCGCTCTCCCAGAACCCCTGGAGAAATCCGCCGGCGACGTAAGCCAGATCGAGGGCTGCTGAGCCAAAACGGCGAATGCCGCGGCAGCGGTAGAGGACATCCTGGGCACAGGCAAAAAAAGGCTTCGCCAGATCGACAGAACGGTAGGGGAATCCCGTGCCGACAAGGGCCTGTCCAAGGGTGAGCGGGCTCGCATGGCGGCAAGACACACCGCGATGCTGCAGCCCCTGGCCACGGACGGCACTGAAGCTTTCGGCGGAGGCTGGGCGCCAGATGACACCAAGATCACTGCGTCCTGCAACTTCGAGGGCGACGGAGATGCAGAATTGATCAAGTCCGCTGAGAAAATTGGTGGTGCCGTCGATGGGGTCAATAATCCAGCGCAGTTCAGAACGTCCTTCCTCTCCGGTTTCTTCACCATAAAAGCCGGCCTCGGGCAACAGTTCGACCAGTGCCTCTTTGAGCATTTCTTCGGAATGGATGTCGACCGCAGAAACAAGCTCACGGGTGTCTTTTTCCTCGCCGCTGCCCGGGCTTAAACGACGGAATTGCTGGAGTTGATAGTCACCCACGATTTGGCACAGATTGAGGACAGCTCTAAGTAGATGATGATTGATCATGGTCAGAGCATTTTCCCGCGACTGGAAAAGTAGCGGTTATAAGGGTTGAAGGTCCGTCGATACTGGCGGATTTCGAGAATAATGATGTTAATGATGCTGGCGATAGGAACAGCGATAATCATTCCGAGAATGCCGTAGAGCTTCCCCCCCATAATAATCGCCATAATCACCCACAGTGGGTGCAGATTCGACACCTTGGAAATAAGGATCGGAATCAGGATCATGTTGTCAACAATGACCTGGGCGATGAGAATGTAAACACACAGAATCCACCAGAACTGGGGGCCAACCCCCAGGTCAACCAGAGCGATGGTGATCCCCGGTAGCATGCCAAAAATGGGACCAACATAGGGCACCAGGTTGGTAATCCCTGCAACTAAGGCAAGAATGGGGGCGTAGCGGATGTCAGTAAGTGACAGACCGGCCCAGACCACCAGTCCGACAATGATGGCTTCGATGATTCTGCCGCGAATAAAATGGGATAGCTGCCAGCTGACGTGGGCGTAGATATCCAACACCATTTCAAAATAGCGATTGGGAGTGAGGGATATCAGGCCGCGCATGATCCGACGGCTGTCGCGCAGAAAAAAGAAGGAGAACAGCGGTACCAGAATCAGCAGGCTGCCGATGCGCATGGCCGAACGCGGGGTCTGGACCAGAATAGCCCCGATCAACGCCTGAGAGAAATTGCGCAAATGATCGCCGAGGTTGTAATGTGCAATAAAGGGGAAATGCTGTTGCGCCAGTTCGAGCAAGCCGGTCAGATAGACAATGGCAAAACTGATATAGCGTGGCACATCGGCTTTGAGCGCCTGTATCATGCCACGCCAGTTAGGTGGGCCGATGATCAGCAGCAAGAGGATCACCGCCGCAGTAAAGAACAGATAGATGATAAAGATGGCGAGGGTTCGGTGCACGCCACGATTTTCAATCAGGTTTACTAGTGGTTCAAGCATAAAGGCGACGATCATCGCCAGCAGAATCGGCAGGAACAAGCCGGAAGTCGCGGTTCTTAGCAGGGTGGTAAAGGTGGTTGCAGATGAATAGATGGCGATCCCCGAAGCGATTGCCGTGGTTAGAACCAGGTACATGACTGCTACTTGGGCGCGTCTGAAGCCGCTGGAATCACTCATTGTTTGGCTCCTGTGGAGCGGTGAGCGTAGATTGCAGCAGCTCGAGCTGCTGACTGCACTGGTGCAGACGATCAGCGAGAACGCGGTTCAGTCCAAACAGAATTTTTGCGGTGGGTGCCGGATGGCGAATGGTCGCTTCGAGAATGTCGGAGCGGAATAGACCCACCAGCGATGAGGCTTTAGTCGCGCGGGCCCCGGCTGTTCGTGGGCGGGTACCGGTCAGAGCGACCTCGCCAAAAAAGTCGCCCGGTTCGAGAATCGCCTGTTCGAGCTCCTTGCCATTGTTGTCAACAGATAAAATCTGAATCTGGCCGGAGCGGATGATATACATTCCCGAACCGATATCCCCAGCAGAGAACACCATCTCATCTGCGGAAAAGTTACGGATATGAACAATTTTTTCAAGAAATTTAAGTTCGCGGCGGCTGAGTTTAGAGAAAATCGGAATCTGATTCAGAAAATAAGCCAGGGTCTGTTGATCGGCTTGATTGCGGAAAATGTTCTGCCAGAAAGGGTTTGGATTCATTGGTTATCCCGAAGCATGATGGGCCTGTGATAAGGAGAAAAAAAGAATCGTGCACGCTGATGCAGCGGCATGATATAACAGCCGCCCGTTCTAGTTCCAGAAAAATTCGAATCCAATTGGTTTGCGCCGGGAAAGGGTTCGTTTTCGCCATGTCAGCAGTGTCGCAAGAAGCGGAAAAAGAGAAAAGCCCCAGCCTCTTTGTCTCATGCTAAGAGGCTGGGGCTGTTTTTGTAAGATTGTGCCGGAGCAGGATGTTACTTGTTCTCAGCCAGCAGGGCTTCAATGTCGGGAACACAGCTACCACAGCCGGTGCCTGCGGTAGTAGCCTCCTGAACTTCTTCAACGCTGGTGAGGTTTTGTTCCTTGATGGCTTTAACGATGGTGTCACGATCGATGTCCATACAGTGGCATACAGTTTCAGACATAATGGTCTCCTTTAAATGGTTGGTTTGTCCTGATGTTGCAAGTATACCTTCAGGGACGAGGGCTTGCAATTGCAGTGATGATTTTTTACCCAAAATCCTTTATGGATTAGCGAACTGGCGCTCTTGCGCACCGATCAGGGCCAGTGATTTCTCAACGCTGAAATGAACCAGATGCTTTGGACCTTTTTCCAGGTCCTCTCCCGGCGTCAAGCATCTGCGGGTCAGCTGTTGCGCTAGTTGCGGGTCGTCAATTTCGTCGATTTTCTGGAGATATAAGCGCGTGCCCTGATAACCGCCACCCGATTCAATAAACATGTAGGTTGCATGGGGGTTGGAACAGATATTGTTGTATGTAAGTCGTTCCCTCATCAAAAAAATCAATGTACCGTCAGCTAATACGGTTGGTCGAGCATAAATGGCGCTGGTGACATTGCCCTGATTGTCGGCGGTTGATAAGATGCCGGTTCCTTGGGTCGTCGAGAAATAATCGTTGAGGGTCATATTGGGCTCCTGTTGCTGCTAACCTGGGGTTTGTTTTTTTGTCCATGACAAAACCATAACACACTTGATATTATAAGTTGTATAGTTTGGTTGTTTTTTTTTGCTCGGTTACTGTTAAGCTTTTTTACCACCAAACACCGGAAAAACTGATGTTTACCCCAGATCTGAAAATCTACCCTCAGGCCCCCGGCGTTTATCAGATGCTTGCCGGCGATGGGACAATTCTCTATATCGGCAAAGCGCGGCGTCTGCGCTCACGTCTGCGCTCCTATTTTTCGGCAAAGGGGGACGGCCGTCAGCAGATACCCTTACTGATGAAGAAGGTCCAGCGCATCGAGGTGATCGTCACCGACACAGAAAAAGAAGCTCTGCTGCTGGAAAACACCCTGATCAAGCAGCATCGGCCACGCTACAACATTGAATTGCGCGACGATAAAACCTACGTTTCGGTCCGTATCGACCTGCGTGAGGAGTTTCCTGTCATGCAGGTTGTGCGGCAGGTGAAAAATGACGGTGCGCACTATTTCGGGCCGTATTCCTCGGCAGCCGCTATCCGCGAAACTCTAAGACAAATTTACCGCATTTTCCCCTTGCGCCATGCCCCGATAGAGCGTTGCCGGCAGCGTAAGCGTCCCTGTCTTTTTTATCAGATCGGTCAATGCAGCGCTCCTTGTCACGGCAAAATCAGCCGCGCAGAATACCGGCTTCTGGTGGACGGGGTTATCCAGTTGCTGGAGGGACGTGAATCAGAAGTGATCGCCTCGTTACGCCAACGGATGGATGCCGCTGCTGAGGCCAGGGACTACGAACGGGCAGCGTTGGTGCGTGATCAGATCCGCTTGATTGCGCAAAGTGTCGAAAAACAGAAAGTAACAGAACATGGCGGCGGTGATCAGGACGTGATCGGTCTGCATCAGGATGGTGGTGAGGTCGAACTGACCCTGCTTTTTGTGCGCAACGGCAAACTGATCGGGAGCCGCAGTTTTCTGCTTGAGTGGGTGCTGGATCTGCCTGAGTTGCTGCACGGTTTTCTGCTCGATTTTTATGCCCGTGAGGTCATTATTCCCGATCAGTTGCTTCTGCCCTTTGCCTTGGAGAGCTCTGCCCTATTGGCCGAGTGGTTGAGCGAAAAACGCGGGAAAAAGGTTCGTTTGTTGACTCCTGAACGTGGGGAAAAGCGGCGCCTGCGCGACCTGGCGCAGCGCAACGCTGAGGAATCCTATCGTCAGCGTGGACAGCGCCAACAAGCGCGCCAAAACCTGCTGGTTGAGCTGCAGGAGCGCTTAAAACTTCCCCACTTTCCCCGGCGGATTGAATGTTTTGATATCTCCAATGTGCAGGGGGAGTTGGCGGTCGGTAGTATGGTCGTGTTTGTAGATGGTGAACCGGCGAAGCAGGAATACCGTCGCTACCGGATCAAGACAGTCGTCGGCGCTGACGACTATGCCTCTTTGAGTGAGGTGTTGCAGCGCCGGCTTGAACGTGGGGTTGCAGAGGCTTGTCTGCCGGATATGATTCTGATTGATGGCGGCAAGGGACAGCTTGGAGTGCTGGTCGAGGTGATCGCCAGCCTCGGGTTAACAGGCCAGATCGGTGCCGTTGGGATTGCCAAAAGCCGGGTACTGTCGAATGTCAAAGGCAAAGTTGTTGAGCGCTCAGAAGAACGTTTTTTCCTCCCCGGGCGGAAAAATCCGGTGACATTTCGTCATGGCTCCGCTGCCGCCTTTTTGCTCGAACGTCTGCGCGATGAAGCTCATCGTTTCGCTATCAGCTTTCATCGTAACCTGCGAAGTCAGCAAGGGTTGCGTTCCAGCCTCGATCAGATTCCCGGGATCGGCCCGGCACGTCGTAAGGCCCTGTTGAGGCATTTTGGCAGCCTCAAGCGCTTGCGCAAGGCCACTGTCGATGAGATCCAGCAGGTTTCCGGCTTTTCTGTCGCCCGGGCACAGCAACTTGTTGAGGCATTGAAAAATCAGCACAAATAGGTTCCGAGGGGGGGAGCTGGTTTGTTCCTGAGCTGAGGGAACAAGCACAAAAAAGCCCCCCACCGGGAGACGGCGGAGGGCTGATGCAAAAGTGTGTTGATGAGTGTGTTGGTTACTCGATGCTGACAACAGCGTCTTCAACGATCAGGTCATAAGCATAACCGTGACCGAAATCTTTATCGACAGTGAGTTTGCCACTGGCGATGACAACATCGCCGACCTGGAGTTGGGTGTTGCTGGTCAGGGTCAGATCGTGGGTACCTGCTTCCGGGTTGCCGGAGCCATCCTGCAGATGGATCCAGTTGGTGCCCATAATCTGTGGGCTGAACTTGACTACCTTGCCACGTAGTTGGATTTCCTCGCCCGACAGGTTGTCTCGATCGGCATAAATTTCTTCAATGTTGTGACCATTTTCAAGCTTGTCGAGGACGGTCACCGTAATCGGTGCGGGCTCCGCTCCGCCCATGCCGGAGATGGGGGGATGTCCGGACGGCATCTGGCCTTGGGCGGGGGTATCGGTAGAGGCTGTTGCCGAGCTGGCATTAAGAATCGATTCAACAAAATAGACCAGATCAAAGGTTCGATCAAGGGTTTGGCTGTGGTAGTTGTGCATCGCCATGCCGTCGGGAATAACCACCAGATCACCAACATTGACGGCGAATTGTGCGGTCGCCGCCCAGACCTGTTCGCTGCCGGTATCGACCAGAACATAGGTGTAGCCAAGTGCGTCCATGGTTTCAACCACATCGCCACTGATGTTTTTGGCGGTTTCTTGTGGAGTCTCTGCCGTTGCAGGGGTCGGGGTCGCTGTTTGTGGTTGGGTGCCGGCATTTTGGTTGTTGGAACTTTGTTGACATCCGGCCAGCAGTGCCAAGGTTAAAAATAATACGACATAGAGAATTCGATTTTTCAAGGTAGCCTCCGAAACGAGTGTTCACGATGTTGAAAGGTGATATTGCAACAAACGCACGAAAGATAGCACAGGCGGTAAGTCAGCAACAATAGTTGAGTGTTCTTTAGGGAATTTATGTGCTGATGCACAGATCGCGACCGTAAAGATGTGTTGTTGACCACAGCTGCCGGCGCAGAGATTCATTCAGGGCGTTTTCGCTGAAGCGCCATGACCAATTATCGTTGGCGGTGCCGGGGGTGTTCATCCGCGCCTCTTCATCGAGGCAGAGAATGTCCTGCAGGGGGGTAATGGTCAGGCGGGCAACACTGGCCATGGCGACGTCAATAAGGAGCCAGGGCATCTCTGTGGCGCGTGATCCGAGATATTCTTTTAACCGGTTTTTGACCCTGTCATCGAGCTGATTCCACCACCCCAGGGTGGTGTTGTTGTCATGGGTGCCGGTATAAACAACCGAATTGCGGCGATGATTGTGGGGTAAATATGGGTTAAGGGCGTCGGAATCAAAGGCAAACTGCAGAATTTTCATGCCGGGTAAGGAAAAATCATCCCGCAGCTGTTCAACCTCGGCGTTGATCGTGCCGAGGTCTTCGGCGATGATCGGCAGGTTGGTATAGCGTTCAGCCAGCAGCTCGAACAGTTCGCGACCGGGGGTGTCCATCCAGTGGCCGTTAACTGCAGTCGAGTCCTCAGCCGGGATCGCCCAGGAGGCAACAAAGCCGCGAAAATGATCGACCCGTAACAGATCAAACAAACTAAAATTCCAATCAAAGCGCTGGAGCCACCACAGGTAATTTTGTTCCTTGAGTTGATCCCAGCGATACAGGGGGTTGCCCCAGCGTTGCCCGGTGGCGCTGAAATAATCCGGGGGCACCCCGGCTATCAGCGTCGGTCGCTGATGTTCGTCAAGATGAAACAATTGGGAATGAGCCCAGACGTCGGCAGAATTCTCAGCGACGAAAATTGGCAGATCACCGAAGATCAATATGCCACGTTGTTGCGCATATTGGCGTAATGAAAACCATTGCTCAAAAAAAACAAACTGGAGATATTTGTGCCAGGAAATCTCCCCAGCCAGGTCTACCAGACACTGTTTGAGCGCAGCCTGATCGCGCCGTCGCAGTGGCTCCGGCCAGTCCTGCCAGTTACGGTAATCCTGGCTGGAACGGATTGCCTCAAACAGGCAGTAATCTTCCAGCCAGAGGTGTTGGGCGTGGCAGAAATCAGTAAAATTCTGGTGGCGCTGGCTATGCTGCTGACCAAGAAAATTTCCCCATGCGGTGCGCAGTAGAGGCATCTGGGTGGTATAGGCAGCAGCAAAATCACAATGGGAGGCAGCGGCTACCGGAGTCGGCAGAGCGTCGGCGTCCAGATCATCCGTCTGGGAGAGGTCCTCCAGACTAATCAACAAGGGGTTGCCGGCAAAAGCGGAAAAACAACTATAAGGGCAATTACCGTAGCCGGTTGGATTAAGCGGCGGGATCTGCCATACCGATTGTCCGCTGGCGACGAGAAAATCGATAAAGTCTCGCGCTTCCTGCCCTAGAGAACCGGTATGCTGTTGTCCCGCAAGGGAGGTCGGGTGTAGCAGTATGCCGCTGCGGCGTTCTTTCAGCATGTCGGTTCCTGTGTGTAGCGAACAAGTAAATAGATCATGTTAAACAAGCTGTGGGCCATAAGTAAGTGTATCAATCCTTTTTTGCCGATCCTGCAGGCTTTATAAGCTGCGATCAGGGGGAAATAACCCGCCCGGCCTGATGCTGGATGTCGACGATATCGAACATATTGGTGATGCGTCCGACTTCAAGCTGATCTTTGCGGTTGTAGAAATCGAGGCACAGGCCACAGCTGGCGATATCAACGCCGGCTCTTTTGAGTGCCTGCAGGGTGTCAAGAACCTCCGACCCGGTACAGACCAGGTGGATAGCGCTGTTAACAAACAAAATTGCTGCCGGCAGCGGATCAATTTCGAGTTGGGTCATCAGGAAATTTTTCAGCAATACCCGGCCAAAATCGTCGTCACCGGAGCCCATGCGATCGCTGCCGCAGTAAATGACGCTAGCACCTGTAGCGGTTGTTAGTGGGGCCGGGCTGGTTGCTTTGGCTGGTGATGCCGGGGGGGCCAGTTCCAAACGGAAGCCGTCAGGGGTGGCGACTGCGCTGACGTGATAGCCCATTTTTTCTGCCAGGCGGGTGACATTGTCACGGCAGACGTCGTCGTCAACCAGTACTGTCAGTTGGTCGGCAACATTGGCTAGAATCTGCTTGCGTGTTTCCACAACGGGGTAGGGGCAGGCATGTCCCCGATAGTCAAGTTCCACCATGAAGAGCTCCTGAAGAATCAGCTTGAAGCTGTTGGCTCAAAAAAAAGCAAAAATATTGGCATCCAGCTTGATTGACAGGTGACAATTTAACACAGATTCGATGGAAAAAAAGTGCATTCGCTGAAAATGTGCTTATGGCGATCAGTTTACGCAGAAACCAGCTGGACGAGGGTTTCAATGTGGGCGGTCTGGGGGAACATATCAACCGGCTGCAGACGTTTGATCCGGTAGCCACCATCCAGTAACTGTTTCAAATCGATTGCCAGGGTGGCGGGATCACAGGAAACATAAATGATCTGTGCCGGGCGCAGCTTAAGAAGGTGGCGGATCAGCTCAACACCACAACCTTTGCGCGGGGGATTAACAGTAACCAGGTCGGGGGTGATGGCAAGACGCTCAAGCTCTGCTGTCGCATCACCGGCAATAAATCGACAATTGTTCAGCTGGTTAAGCGCAGCATTGGCTTTAGCATTGCGCACTGCTTCTGGAACAACCTCAATACCGATTACGCTGCGTGCCCCTTTGGCCAGGCTCAGGGCAATGCCGCCGATGCCGCAGAACAGATCAACAAGCGTTTCTTTGCCGCCCAGCGCCGCCCAGTCGCTGATCAGAGCGTACATTCTTGCGGCCTGGCGGGTATTGACCTGGAAAAAGGATTCAGGGGCGATATGCAGCCTGATATCACCAACCTGTTCAATCAGGTCAGGATGGCCGAGGAGTTTGATCGATTCGTTGCCGATGATCACGTTGCCACTGGAACTGTTGATGTTCTGGTGAACGCCGATCACCTCCGGCACCTTTTTGACCAGTTTTTTAGCGAGCTTAGGCAGTTCCTGGTAGTCCCGGTCATGGCAGACAAAGGTCACCAGGGCGCGGTCATTAGCGGGGCTGACGCGGATCAGCAGATAGCGCAACAGGCCGCGTTGATGGCGGGGATTGTAGACAGAGACCTGCTGGCGGGCAACGTCATTGCGGACGATAGTGGCAATACGGTTGATCAGTGGATGGTGAACCGGGCATTCGGCAATATCGACAACCTCATGGCTGCCGCGTCGGTAGAGACCAAGGAACAGTTTTTCCCGTTTGCGCGCAAACACCAGTTTGGCGCTGGTGCGGTAACCCAGAGTGTCGACAGCGGGAAGTATCGGCAAGACGGAAAAGCTCCCTGCGGGAATCAGGGCGCTCAGCGCCTGCTCGACGCGCTGCTGTTTGAACTGTAGCTGCCCCTGGTATTGCATGCTGACCAGTGGGCACCCCAGGCAGCTTAGTTCAAGAGGACAGCCGGGCTGGGCGGTACGTAGGGGGGAACGGCGCAGAATTTTGAGCAGCTGGGTGAACATGTGGGTGCGGCCCCGATGTTCCACCGCTGCTACGACCGTCTCACCAGGAAATGCGCCCTGGACCAGAGCGGTGCGGTTTTCTTCATGGGCTGTGCCAACCCCCTCATTATCCAATCCGATGATTGTTAACTTGAGGGTATCAAGTTGCGGCTGCGCGGTTTTTTTCTTTTCAGTTGGTTTTTTCATCATATTTAAGTGTCTGGCTGTCCTTGCCTGATTGAAGAAGCACGAGAATGCAGGCAGCACACTACTTCTTGTGCGTGGTTGCTGTCAAACATTGTCGGTTGTCTGGTGTCTGGTGATGGGGTAGACTGCGCATTGCCGTTTTCTCTGTTAAAGTCGGAGGCTTTTCGTGGGTCGTAAAACGCGTCAAATCAAGCTCGGCGGACTGTTGATTGGTGGGGGTGCCCCGATCAGTGTTCAGTCGATGTGCAGTACCGATACCAGGGATGTCACCGCAACCCTGAGCCAGATCGCGGCCCTTGAAGAGGCTGGCTGTGAGATTGTCCGCTGTGCGGTCCCGGATCTGGAAGCTGCCCGGGCGCTGAAATCAATTCGGCATGGCTGTCATATCCCGCTGGTGGCTGATATTCATTTTGATTATCGCCTCGCCTTAGCGGCAATTGATGCCGGCATTGACGGGTTGCGCATCAATCCCGGTAATATCGGTGAGCGCTGGAAGGTGGTCGAGGTCGTACGGGCCTGTCAGGAGCGGCAGGTCCCGATCCGAATCGGCGTCAATGGCGGCTCGTTGGAAAAAGAATTGTTGCACAAGCATGGCCATGCTTGTGCGGCGGCGATGGTCGAAAGTGCTTTAGGCCATATCCGTCTGCTCGAAGAGGAGTCTTTTGAGCTGATCAAGATCAGCCTTAAGGCCTCTGATATCGCGCGCACGGTGGCAGCCTATCGCTTGCTGGCGCAGCAGGTTGACTACCCTTTGCATGTCGGTATTACCGAAGCCGGGACGGTGTTCAGTGGTACCATCAAGAGCGCTATCGGACTTGGTGTTCTGCTCAGTGAGGGGATCGGTGATACCCTGCGGGTTTCCCTGACCGGTGATCCGGTGACGGAAGTACGGGTTGGCTGGGAGATTCTTAAAAGTCTCGAACTGCGTCAGCGCGGGCCGGTATTCATCAGTTGCCCGACCTGTGGGCGCTGCCGGATCGATCTGATCGCGATTGCCGGCGAGGTTGAAACCCGGCTGCAGGATCTTCCTTTGCCGCTTAAAATTGCCATTATGGGATGCGCCGTCAATGGTCCCGGCGAGGCGCGGGAGGCCGATCTGGGAATCGCCGGTGGTAGCGACGAAGGGGTTCTCTTCCGGCGCGGTGAACTGGTGTGCAAGGTGCCTCAAGCTGACCTTGCCGATACTTTGGTGGCTGCCGCCTGGCAGGAGGTTGCCGAGCGCCAAGCAGCTGAAAAATAGCCATCGCGCTTCCGGTAACGGTTAAGTGCTTGCATTTGCAGGGTTCGTCAGGTTAGCTTTTTTGCTTATCTAAAAAACTCAAACGGTAGCAGGCTTCCTTTTTTCTGCCGGGCCGTTTTGGTCATAACTTCTAAATTTACAGGAAAAACCATGCGCTATTCCCAATATCTTTTGCCCACCTTAAAAGAGGTTCCTGCAGATGCCGAGGTTATCAGTCATCAGCTGATGCTGCGATCCGGCATGATCCGTAAAGTCGCTGCCGGGATCTATAACTATATGCCGCTGGGTTTGCGTTCCATTCGCAAAATGGAAGAGATTATTCGTGAGGAAATGAATCGCGCCGGAGCCATTGAATGCCTGATGCCGATGGCCAATCCGGCGGAACTGTGGCAGGAATCGGGGCGCTGGGAGAAATATGGCAAGGAACTGCTGCGTTTTAAAGATCGCAAGGATACCGACTTCTGTATGGGGCCGACCCACGAAGAAGTGGTGACCGATATCGTGCGCAATACGGTCAGATCCTACCGTCAGTTACCCCTCAATCTGTATCAGATTCAAACCAAGTTTCGCGATGAGATCCGGCCGCGTTTTGGTCTCATGCGGGGGCGCGAATTCATTATGAAGGATGCCTATTCTTTTGACCTTGACGATGCCGGTGCTGATCTCTCCTACCAGAAAATGTATCAGGCCTATCGTAATATTTTCCAGCGTTGTGGCCTGCATTTTCGTGCGGTAGAAGCCGATAGTGGTGCGATTGGCGGCAGTTCTTCCCATGAATTTATGGTGCTCGCGGAATCGGGGGAGGATGCTATTGTTTCCTGCGATTCCTGTGAATATGCCGCCAATGTAGAGAAAGCTGAGGTGCTGTGGAGTGAGGAGCTGCCGGTAGCCCCCGAGCAGAGCCTGCAGTTGCTGGCTACTCCGAACCGGAAAACCATCAAGGAGGTGGCTGATTTTCTTGAACTGCCTCCGACCCGTCTGGTGAAAACCTTGATCCTGCAGACCTCGACCAAAGAGATTGTGGCTGTGCTGCTGCGCGGTGATCGCGAACTTAATAGTATTAAGCTCGCCAATCAACTGGATGTCGACTGGGTTCTTCCGGCCGAAGAGGAAGTCGTGCAGCGCGTGACCGGCGCGCCGCCCGGGTTTGCCGGCCCGATCGGTCTGGATGTTCGCCTGATTGCCGACAACGAAGTCCGTGCCATGAGTCATTATGTCGTTGGTGGCAATGCTGTCGATCGCCATTATGTTGGAGTTTGTCACCCGCGCGATGTCGCTATTGACCGCTTTGCTGATCTGCGCCGTGCTGAGCAGGGTGACCCCTGTCCGCGTTGTAAAGGCGGACGTTTTGAGGGTTGGCGGGGGATTGAGGTCGGTCACGTTTTCAAACTCGGAACCAAGTATTCCGAAGCCATGGCAGCGATGGTGCTTGATGATCAGGGCCAAAGCCGACCTCTGGTAATGGGATGTTATGGTATTGGCGTTGGCCGCACGGTGGCTGCAGCCATCGAGCAAAACCACGATGAGCATGGTCTCAAGTTACCGTTGCCGTTGGCCCCGTTCCAGGTGCTGGTAGTGATCCTCAATCCCAAGGATGAGCAGGTACGTGAGGCTGGCGAAAAGATCTATTCGCAACTGTTTGAGCAACGTGTTGAAGTGCTACTTGATGATCGTGATGAACGTCCTGGAATTAAATTCAAGGATGCTGACCTGGTTGGTATTCCGTTGCGGATTACGGTCGGTGCACGGGGGCTGCAGGAGGGGGTGGTCGAGTTGAAAATCAGGGCCAGCGGCGAACAGACAACCCTGGCCCTGGGTGAAGTTGTCCCCGCTTTACGGCAACTTATTGCGGCAGCTGATGACATTTGAGGTGCAAGAGTCGGTGACGGGCACAGGGTACGAGGTGGTATGACGGAGTTTCGTGTCGAAAAGGGGGCGCTGTGCGGTTTGCCGCCGGACATTTGTCAGTTGCTCGCGGAAAAACCGCTGGAGCTGCTCTGTGCGTCAGCCGGACATCTGCTGCTGGCCGATACCCGGGCGCCGGCCCCGGTACTGTTGGCGGGGGTGCTGGAAGAAGGGGCCATCCCTGATCTGTTGTCCTATTTCAATATGTTCCGCAAGAGCGGAGTCCTTCATGTTATCCTCGCCGGAGGCAGCAAGTCGTTGTACTTTCAGCAGGGCGAGGTGGTTTTTGCAACCAGTACCTTTGTGGCCGAAGACATTGGTTCGGTTCTGTTTTCCCTGGGCAAGATCGAAGACCAGGAACTTCAGCAGCTGCGCGAGCAGGTCACTGAAGCAACGACTTTAGGGAAATTGCTCGTTGAGCAGGCATCAGTTTCCCCCAAGGACCTGTGGTCTGCGGCCCGCAGCGAAGTAGAAAACATTGTCTATAATCTGTTCAATGCGGCCCGTGGGGCCTTTTACTTTGAAGCCAAGGCGGTCGAACAGGAAGACATCTTACGCTTGTCCATGAGCACCCAGAATATGATTATGGAAGGGCTGCGGCGACTCGATGAGAAAGCCCTGTTCATGCGTAAGGTGGTTTCCCTTGATTACTTTCCCTGTGCGACCGGCAAAGAAGTCGGGGATCTTACCGAAACTGAAACGCGGATGCTCAATCTGTCCGGTTTTGGGCAACTCAAAGCGCGTGATCTGTTCAGAAAGTCGGGGGTGCGGGAGTTTGACGGCATTCGTATCCTCTATAGCTTACTGGAGCGCGATCTGCTGCGTATGCATGAGTCATCAGGCACAGAAGTCGATGGCGTTCTTGGGCAGATTCTTACCATTTATAATAGCCTGTTCCGTGAGCTTCATGCCCCTCTGAAACAGGCCAATCCTCTGTTCATGGAAGAGATTGCCCTGGAGTTACGAGTGTTGCCGCAACCCTACTCCTTTGTGTTGCGTGACGTCGAATTTCGCGCTGATGGCACCCTGGATGGTCGCATCCTGGTGGACAATCTGGACGGGCTCGAGTCGCGTGATAAAACCAAATTACTGGTGGATTCCCTGGCTGAGGTTGCCTATCTGAAAAGTATGGCTGTCAGACAACAGTTAAATGTTGAGCAGGCCCGTCCTCTTATAGCACGCGTTCAGGAGAGCACAGCCCAGGCGCGTGCTCTAGCCGGGAGAGATGAATGAACAAGAGTGCCAAAGACTGTTTGATTTTTGCTCTGGATGTTGATGATGTTGACCAGGCGCGTGACTGGGTTGAAACCCTCAAGGATAACGTCGGTGTTTTCAAGATCGGTAAGCAGCTGTTTACCCGCTGTGGCTCTGCTGTGGTGAAGATGGTTGTTGACCAGGGCGCGGATGTTTTTCTTGATTTGAAATATCACGATATTCCCAACACCGTCGCCAAAGCCGCCGTTGAGGCAACCCGGCTCGGGGTGCGAATATTCAATGTCCACGCGTTGGGTGGCGCCCAGATGATGCGTACCGCCGTGGAACAGGTTGAGGCCTATTGTCTACAGGCCGGTTGTCCACGCCCGCAGATGCTTGCGGTTACCATCCTGACATCCTCAGATCAGGCGACCTTGGCGGAAATCGGCATTGAGCGACCAGTCGATGAGATGGTGGTACGGCTGGCGCGGTTAGCGCAAGCATCCGGTTTTGACGGTGTGGTAGCATCCCCCAGAGAAGCCGGCCTGATCCACGCCGCCTGTGGAGAGGGCTTTGCCATCGTGACCCCCGGGGTGCGCCCGGCGTTTGCTGCTGCAGATGATCAGAAGCGGATCATGACACCGGCGGCTGCTATTGCTGCCGGGGCCACCGCCCTGGTGATTGGTCGGCCGATTTCCGCAGCTGCTGACCCTCTGGCTGCTGCAGGGCTCATCCTTGATGAAATCAGCGCTGCTCTGGAGGGCTGATGGCCGATTACCTGTACGGTATTAACCCTGTAGCTGAGGCCCTTGCCGGTTCCGGCCGGAGACCGTCGGAATTATTGCTGACTGATAACAATCGCCAGCAGCGCCTGGAGAAGTTGCGCCAACAGGCAGTGGCGCAACAGGTCAGCGTCCGCCAGGTGGATCGTCACGATCTGTCGCGCTTGATTGGTCATGATCGTCATCAGGGGGTTGTGCTCAGGCTTGAGCCGTTTCACTACTTTTCGCTGGAAGAGTTGATTGCGCGCTGGCAGCAGTCACAAGAAGATGCTTTTTTTCTGATTCTTGACGGCATTACCGATCCGTACAATTTCGGTGCCCTGGTGCGCAGTGCCGAAGGAGCAGGCTGTCACGGCGTCGTGGTTGCCAAGAATCGTGCCTGTCCGGTCACTCCGGTCGTTGAAAAAGCAGCGGCCGGTGCCCTGGCCCATGTCCCCTTATGTCAGGTCACCAATCTGGCCCGCACCCTGGAAGAGTTAAAGCGGGCGGGAATCTGGTGTTATGGATTGGCCGGTGAGGCCCCGGCAAAAGATCTCTTTGCCGTTTCCCTGGAGGGCCCGCTCGCTCTGGTTGTCGGTAGTGAGGGGAAGGGTTTGCGTGACAACATCCGTAAGCACTGTGATGTTCTTCTGGCGATCCCCATGGGAGGATGTTTGAGCTCTCTGAACGCATCGGTAGCAGCTGGGATTGCTTTGTTTGAGGTTGTTCGGCAACGACGCAAGAATGACGCAACGGAAGTGGTGTAAGGTTCAGCAACACAGGCGCTTACAAGGAGAGTGAATCATGACTTATATAAAGGCTGGAGAAAAAAAGCGAACGATCAACCCTCAGGAAAAAATCAAAAAAGTGATTCTGTCCAGCCGTAAGCTGTTCGTTGAAAAAGGCTACTGTGGCGTTTCTATCCCTGATATTGTAACCGCTTCCGGGGTCAGCACCGGTGCGATTTACAGTCATTTTAAAGACAAGGAAACCCTGGCCAAACGCATTCATGCCTACTCGGTGGATGAATTCAACGAACTGTTAAAATCGCGCCTGAGCGGTGCCGAGTCCGTTCAGGAGGTTCTTAAGGTTTTTACCTATCTGGTCTGTGAGCTGGTGGAAGAAGATCCGATCCTGATGAAATACATGCTCTTCATGCAGCATGGTGGAGCCGTTGCCGGTTTGTCGCCGATCTGTGATACCGATCCTTTTCGTTTTCTGCAGCAACACTTGCGGCGCGGCATTGAAGAGGGTGTGATTCGCTCAGGCCAGGATTTCATGATCGCCGGTCTTTCCTACACCGGTGTTGCTTTACGTGCGGCCGAATTACGGATGGATGGGGTCCTGAAAGAGCCATTAACCCTCATCCAGGACATCCTGGTTGAAAATGGCTGGAATGCGATTAAGTCCTGAAAGCGTAATCAGTGAAGCAAGCAGCAGGGTTCCCCTGATGCTTTTTATTGGGCAGCAACCTTCGCCGTGCAGGTGTTTTTATCCGGGTGCTTTATGGTTGACATCCCCCCTGCAGATGCTCTATAAAACGGCGCTGTCAGTGCAGAAGCTACGCCGGTATTTTAAAAGATTTTTTCTTGCATTCCGGTTTTATCTGGTATATAAGTCCCTTCTTGTGCTGGCGTAGCTCAATCGGTAGAGCAACTGACTTGTAATCAGTAGGTTGGGGGTTCAATTCCTCTCGCCAGCTCCAGTAACTAAAAACGGGCAAGCCCGACAATCAAATAGATGCAGGTTCCCCTGGAGGGGTTCCCGAGCGGCCAAAGGGATCAGACTGTAAATCTGACGTCAGAGACTTCGGAGGTTCGAATCCTCCCCCCTCCACCATAAAAACTTGCCGGACAAAGGTTCGATTACTGTGCGCCAGGAGGCTATTATGCCATATGTACTGGGGCAGTGGCGAGCTTGGCGTCCTGACGAAAGCTTTTCAGCTATAAATTTTGGGCGGGAATAGCTCAGTTGGCTAGAGCGTCAGCCTTCCAAGCTGAGGGTCGCGGGTTCGAGTCCCGTTTCCCGCTCCATTTAATTGTCTCTGCAAAGAAAAGGCAGCGCACCAGGCCCACATAGCTCAGACGGTAGAGCGCATCCTTGGTAAGGATGAGGTCACCAGTTCAAATCTGGTTGTGGGCTCCACTTCTCTGTTGAGATGCATGCAATGTGCTTAGGTGGTATTGGCTTCATCGTGGTTGCGGTAAGCTGGATATTTTCTATTAAAACCAGGTGTTAAGAAAACTAAGGAGGATTTTACAATGGCGAAGGCAAAATTTGAGCGGTTAAAGCCGCACGTTAACGTCGGAACGATCGGTCACGTCGACCATGGCAAGACTACCCTGACCGCTGCTATTACCAGGGTGCTGGCGGAGAAG
>Ga0102938_10001114_pt1 | contig 20332 bp, 20 predicted proteins | sample SalPonR2_B_D2_MG_FD_84516 | JGI IMG/M metagenome (GOLD analysis project Ga0102938, IMG submission 84516) | Salt pond soil microbial communities from South San Francisco under conditions of wetland restoration - Salt Pond MetaG R2_B_D2_MG | ecosystem: Environmental > Aquatic > Marine >... | reverse complement strand
TGATCAGCCGCAAAAATCCGCGAGCCGGATCCTTGAGGTCTATTCCCTCTTTGTCATAAAAATACTTTATCGCCCGATCACTCCAATTGAATTCCTGATTCTCGATCACTCCGATTACTTCCTCCAAGATGTCTTTTCTTCTCATTATTCTCCCTCCTTTTGTTGAAATCCTTTATTGTTAAATTTTCAAAGAACCAAAATTTAAAAAACCGGCTCCTGATCGGAACCGGTTTTAATCTATAGAAATTTTTTCTTTACTTTAAGTGTTAAATTTCCACAAACCAAAACCGGTTCGGCTCAAGCCGAACAAGATCACCGTCATAATAAACAATTTGATTTGCTGTTCTCTATTCATAAATAATTTATAAATAAACTCTAAAATTAGAAAATTTTATTATAATAGAATAACATAATATTAATTTTTGTCAACCCTTGTCTTTTAGCGGTTTATAATATTCCCCTAAACAAACCTGCACTTTACAAACAACCCCAAAAAAAGGAGGGATAAACCAATATCCCTCCGCAACGCCTTAGATGTCCGGCGTTAAAGAAAAAGAACGACTCTCCTTGAAAACCATTTCTATCAAGGCCACTTTGTCGTAACTGTCCCAATTCTCCCGAATGGACAACCTCTCCCTGGCGGTGGTGAAAAAATCCATTATTCCGTCCGGACCGTGGACCATCATTAATTTCTCCCCTTTTTCTCGGGCCTTTTCCACATCCGCGGTGGTGCAATTGAAAACTCGACAAATAGAATTGATCTGAGAATCACTTAACATTTTAAAACCTCCTTTTTTGGGCAAAGAACAAAAAAAGACCACCCGAATCGCGGGTGGTCCTGCTTTTATTTGCTTTTCTATTTTCTTTCTATGTCTTTTTATAAGAAAAACAAGCCACCCGGGTAGGTAGTCCCAACAACAAAGCCAATAGCAATAAATTTTGGGTAATAGCTTGTTTCATATTTAGATATTTTTATTATAATAAATATTTTTAAAAAAGCAACCCCTATCACCACGGATAGGGGTTGGATGTTTAGTTGTCCGGGCCGCCGGCAATGGCCACATTCTGCTCGCCGTACATTTTTTTGGCTCCGGCCTCCCAGAGTTTTAATCTGTGTTTTTGATGCTGGGCACCGGGGTTGATGTCCTTGTTCAAATTCAAGGGTTCTCCGTGAATAAAGAATCCCCGACCAGATCTTACTACCACGGCCCGGCAACAAGGGCAAAGGCTGTCTCTTACTTCTTTTAAGCTTTTAAAAAACTGGGTTTTACTCATTTTAAAACCTCCTTTTTTATAAAGAACATCTATGGTTTTTTAAATTGCTTATTCGCAATTCCTAATTTAAAAAGCCCGCCTTCCTTTGAAGACGGGCTTTGGTTATCTCTATTTTTATTTTCTTATCAGGTCTTCAAAGGAAACACAAAATGATCATTAATAATAATGATCTCGATAATAATGTTGATAATGATTTGTGTTACCTGGGAAAACCTCATAATATTTGAACTAATTTTCTTTAGAAGGGGGAGAAGATATCTCCCCGATGATGTTTTTATTTCTTCCTCCTTACTTCCCGGTCTCGCTGGGCCCGCTTCTTTTTGGCCTCCTCTTCACTCTTTTGCCTGCGGCAATTTACACTGAATTTCTTAACTTTTTCGGCCATTCGATTTTGGGTTTCTTGGTCCAGCATTACCATGTGTGTGCTCCTCCTGTTTTAAAAAAGGTGGGGTGGGGCGGAAAATTGTTTTAATTATCCGCCCCACAGGGATATCGATTAGCTTTGCGATCTGCTTGACGGGATGGTAATCCCGCTAGTCCGGATCACTGTGGGTATAGGGGCCCTTCCCGAAAATATCCCGATTTTCCAGGGGTGGGAAAAAAGCGATAACTGGAAAAATTCCATGATCTTCGGGGGTGAAGCCCCTGTGACAGCTAATGATATTTTGGCAAAGAGCTATAAAAAAAGGCCACTCCTTTTTGGGGAGTGGCTTGTCCTTTATGTAAATCTGTGTTTACTTAGCTAACCGGATCAAAGCCACGCCCCAAAATAGCGACCACCAAAATGCTCACAATCACCACTACTACTGTTTGTACTCTTTTCGCTAAGGACATGGCTTATAGATTTAATGTTATTTTAATTTTGAAATGCACCGACCAACTTTTCCAAACTAAGATAAAATTTTTGCGAACTCGGGTTGGCTGTGGGCTCCTACAGAATATAAAAAATAGGGCGCGGAGCAAAAATTTTATCTTAGTTTGGAATTCTGTTGATCTATTTAAGGTGCATTTGACTGTTTGATGTAGGATTTATTCTAATATTAGAATAGCAATAATAACCTATATGTCAATACCCTTAAAAATTAGCTAAAATTAAATAAATTTTTTATAAAGTTACAGAATTTACCCCAACTTTTCCACAACTAAAATTCAAATAATTGAGCAATTGCGCTTTATTCCCTCTCGTCTTCGGCATAGATGACCTCCAAGTCCTTTCTCTCCCACTCAAAAAGTTCTTCATCCTTAAAAAATCTTTTAACCTCTTTTTGGGCATTCTCTACGCTATCAGAAGCATGAACTATGTTGGCCTGGACACTCATGGAAAAATCTCCTCTAATAGTTCCGGCATCAGCCTTCCGACCTAAAGTTTCTCCGCTGATAAGCCTTACGCTTTCCACCGCTTCCAGGCCCTCGAGCACCATGACTATAACCGGGCACTGCTTCATGAATTCCTTGATCCTGGGGAAGAAGGGCTTATCCGCCAAATGATGGTAATGCTCGTCCAGGAGCTCATCGGTCAACCGCATCATCTTCATACCGGATATCTTCAAGCCCTTTTTTTCAAAACGGTTGATTATCTCGCCCACCAAACTGCGGTTCAGGGCGTCCGGTTTTATAATGATCAGGGTTTTTTCTTCTCTGGGTCTAGTCATAAATTCTAAAATTTGATCGGATAGCACTTCTAAAATAAAACAATCCAATCAAATGGATTATTGTCTTAATTTGTTATTACTATAAAATTTTAAAGCAAGAAGGATTTTTATGCAAGACCTTGTATTAGCTCAGCTAATAAAATCAAAATTACGAAAACCATTCTTCTTTATCATTCAATAGACAAAGCACCAATTGAGTAAGCACCAAATTCCAAATTACGATAATTTCTCCTCCGCTTTGCTCCGGAGAACTAAAGCAAATAAATTACAAATTACAATATCCGAAATCACAAACGGGTTTGATCATTGTAATTTTGGTCATTGGAGTTTATTTGATCATTGGTGCTTGGAATTTGGTGCTTTATCTACTCGATATACTTTATATATTTTTTTGGGTATCGGGAGCTAATATCCCCAATGTGGTTGAACTTATTCAACCCTAATTTTCCCGGACCACTCTCCATTCGCCTTCCTCTTTTGTAATGGTAATGGTTCCGTGTTCATCTGTTCTCAATATCCGAGCCCCCTCCCTTTGCAATTTTCTTATAACCCTCAAGCTGGGGTGGCCCGAGTCGTTATCCTCGCCCACCGGGATAACGGCCGCTTCCGGAGAGACCGCCCGCAGGAACCCCCGGCCGCTCGAGCTGTCCGAGCCGTGATGGGATACTTTCAGAATGTCGCTTTCCAAGTCAATATCCCGGGATAATATCCTCTCCTCGGCCTCTTTCTCTATATCCCCGGTAAACAAAAAGGATAGTCCGGAACACTGCAGGCGGGAAACCAGGGAGGCATTGTTCAGATTCTCAAACTCGGAATCCGGAAAGGGATACAAAACATCCAAACCGCAACCGGCTCCCATTTCCACCGAAAACGGAGCGGTGGTTGTGGCCACGACAACCCCTTGCTTGCCCGAGATATCCATTAGATGCTTAAAAGCCGGGGCCTGGGATTGAACCGGAGGCAACAGGATCCTTTTGACATTAAAACGCTCGACCACGCTGTTCAAACCGGTAACATGATCGGCGTGGGGGTGGGTCAAAATGACCAAGTCCAGGGTTTTTTCTCCAAAATCCAGATTCTCGCTCAATTCCCGGACCACCCTTCTGTCCGGTCCTCCGTCTATTAAAATATTTCGGCCTTTAGAGGTTTCTATTAAAATGGCATCCCCTTGGCCCACATCCAAAAAGCTGACCTCCGTATTTGGCGGCCTCCAAGCGGAAAATAAAAAAACAAAAAGGACGGCAAGGCAAACCACCGCCGCCCCTAAAAGGAAGCGCTTAAAGCTCATAGTTTTTTATTATTCTTCCATTCCGGCTATATCGCTTTGTTCCGCGAATAAGTAATCCTTCATCTCCTTGGCGAAATTCTCGTCATTTTGCCGGAGCCATTCCATGATCATGGCGGCGTGTTCTTTTTCCTCGTTGGCATTATGGATCAGGATCTTGCGCAGATTCTCGTCCTGACAGGCGTCGGCCCGTTGGTTATACCAATCCACGGCCTCCAATTCCTCTTTTAAGGAATCGATCGCCCTTTTCATATCTTGGGTAATATCCTTTAATTGGGATCTTTCTTCATGTAACATAGAATATTTTTATTTATTAATTAATTATTTAAAATTATTTGAACAATAAAAAACGCCCTGTAGGGCGAATTTTATTTTTCCGATTTAGATGAAAACTCTGCGTTAAAAGCTTGGTGAAGTCGTGATTTCTTTCTATCTCGAGTATTTTTTTTGATCACGCCTTTTTGAGCTGCTTTATCCAATGCTTTTAAAGTTTGCGGCACCAATTCCTCTGCTTTTTTCTTATCTTTGGCTTCTATTGCTTTTTTGCTTTTCTTGATAAGATCTTTGAATTTTCTTTTGATCTCACGATTGTAGTGCCTTTTCTTGGCGTTCTTCCGCAACTCTTTTTTGGCTGCTTTGGTATTAGGCATAACTGAATTCTTTAAATTTATTAATAAGCAATAACTAAATTTAACATTTATTTTTGATTTTGTCTATACCGCGTCGAATGTCGGAGTGGTGGGATTCGAACCCACGATCTCATGCTCCCAAAGCATGCGCCTTAAGCCATCTAGGCCACACTCCGGTCAAGGATTCGCCCGGCATGCGCCGGGCGCCCCGCGTATGCGGGGCGAACCCACGATCTCATGCTCCCAAAGCATGCGCCTTAAGCCATCTAGGCCACACTCCGGGGAATGTCGAATTTCCTACCTGTCGGTAGGCAGGCGAATTTCGAGTTACGAATATCTATCACAGTTCACTGAAATTCAAAAACTATCATTTGAAGTAAACCCATGAACTTTAAATTGTCTAGGCAACATTTCGATTCTCATCGATGATATCTGATTAAAAATCTGAAATCAGAAATCATCAAATCTGAAACGAGAATGTGCCGGGGGTGAGAATTGAACTCACGACACAACGATTTTCAGTCGTTTGCTCTACCACTGAGCTACCCCGGCATTCTCATTTAATGATTTACGATTTATGATTTTATGATTTATGGTTCTTTAAAGCAGTATCTCTGGTTTTAACCATAATTGAGACTATTTCGTTAGCTTCCTTATAAAGATCGCTGATCATCTCTTTTTTTAGAATTCCGGCTTCCACTATTATTTCCAGCCAAAACATTGTCTCATCTCCTTCTTCTATAATGGTTCCTAATTTGGAGATAAAATCAGACCTGGACTTTCCCCTAAGAGCCGCTCTGTAATTAGATGCCACCGAAGTGCCGGAACGCAAAACCTGGTCACCTATCCTTCTTTCCACATTGTCTCTGTTCAATGCTTTGGCTAGTTTTATTATTCTTAGGGCGAATTTCTTGGTTTTCAACTTTAGATCCTCTGAATCCATAATCAAATCATAAATCTGAAATCAAAAAATCTTAAAATGAGAATGTTGCGGGGGCGGGATTCGAACCCGCGACCTCCAGGTTATGGGCCTGGCGAGCTGCCAGCTGCTCTACCCCGCGACTACACATTTATGATTTTATGATTGAAGATTTATGATTTTGTGCCAATTAAATCATAAATCAAAAAATCTTAAATCATAAATGAGAATGTGGGTGTGCGTGGATTTGAACCACGGACCTCATCGTTATCAGCGATGCGCTCTGACCAACTGAGCTACACACCCTCCTTTTTTTGAACCAAAATCGAGATTAAAAAAAGGAAAGTTGTTCTGGAGAACCTTCCATTTATAATAAATATAGCAGAAAAGTTCCGAAATATCAAGAGGTTTAGTTGAGTTTTAGTTTTTGGGTAAATCGATTTTTGTCCCGGAAGGGGCCGATCAAGGCCAAATTCAAGCTTTGATCATGGAAGATCTCTTCTCCCGCTCTTTTTACATCTTTTGTGCTTATCTTGTCAATATTTTTTATAAAATCCTTCAGGGTTAAGATCCTATCCCGGAAGATGGCCTGTCTGGCATACCAGTTGGCCACATTGTCCGAGGCCTCGAGTTGCAACACCATTCGCCCCTTTATTAGATCCTTGGTCCTTTGCAATTCCTTCTCCTGTAAACCCTCGTCCTTGATCCTTTGATATTCCTTAAGAATAATATCGATCGAACGATCCAGTTTATTTTTGGGAACCCCGGCCTGAGTGGATACATAACCGGAATCGGAATAGGCCTCGTAAAAAGTGCGAACATAATAAGCCAAGCCCCCTCTTTCCCGCAACTGCGTGAACAATCTGGAACTCATGGATCCCCCTAAAATAGTGGAAATTATTTTGGTAGCGAATTCGTTTTCGTGGTTTACCGGAAAAGATCTCACCCCCAGGGCCAAACTAACCTGGTCAGTGTCCTTGTATTTTACTTTTACCTGGGGTTTTTTCTGATTTTCCCGAACACTTGGCTTTGACTTGGGTTGGGATCTCCTTATTTTTTGAAAATAACTTTCCACCAATTCCCGAGCATCCCCGTCATCCACATTACCGGCCAAACATACCACCGTATTCTCTCCGCCATACTGCTTTTTAAAATAATTCAAAAAATCCTTTCTTTGAAAGTTATTGATGTTCTTCTTGGGTCCCAATATCTCCCACCCGGCCGGAGTGTCTCCGTATAAACATTCCTCAAACAGGTCATCTATATACATCAAAGGATTGTCATGATTCATATTGACCTCTTCTATGATAACCCCTCTTTCTCGGTCTATCTCCTCTTGAGCGAACTTGGAATTCAAAAGCATATCACTGACCACATCCAAACCCAATTCCTTTTGGGCGGAATTTAATTTTACCCAATATCCGGTACACTCCTTGTCAGTAAAAGCGTTAAAGGAAGCTCCGACACTATCAAGCTCCGTGGCTATGTCCATGGTGTTGGGCCTATTCTTGGTCCCCTTGAAGAACATATGCTCCAAAAAGTGGGATATACCATTGTTTTCCTTGTTCTCATATTTGGACCCGGTGCCGACCAAAACCAAAACCGTAACCGTCCTGGTTCCTTTTATGGGCACGGTGACCAGATTTAAGCCGCTATCCAATTTATTTTGTTGGTACATAGATTTTATTTAAGTAAATAGTCAATAGTCAATAGTAAACAGTAGATCGTGATTAGGCATTCCTCCCCTTTTCAAGGGGAGGTTAGGAGGGGTTTTTATAGAACGAACCCCTCTTAGTCTCCCCGCCTACCGGCAGGCAGGCCCTTAAAAAGGGGAGAAAGGCATAGTGGAACTATTTACTATTGACTGCTGACTGTTTACTTATTACTTTTTAAATTCTTAAACAATAATCCCAAAACCAAGCCCAAAAACAACATCCCAAAATGCAGGCTCCACCACCAATGATCCACCATTAGCATTATAACCAAAGATGTTAAAATTGCCAAATTGGTGATATTGCCCTGTCGCAAACTTTGAACCGCCAAATAAAGAATAAGGCCGACCAAAAAGAAAAAACCGACCACCCCTATTTCCGCCCATATCAACAAAAAAGTGTTGTGAACCGGCTGATAACTCCAAGTTAAGGGGTCTTTTGAGGTTTGGGACAAGGCCAGGGTATAATTACCCACTCCGACCCCGAAAAAAGGATTCTGCTTGATAATACTTCCGGCCCGAGCATAGGAACTGATCCTTTCTTGATTGGATTTATTCTCCAGTCGGGTATTACCGCTTAAGCGGGTCATTACTATGCTTTGATAGCTAAAGGCCAAAACCGCCACAAAAACCGCTACTACCCCCAAAACAGACAAAGCAATTTTTAATTCCGGCCATCTCCTTTTATAGGCCAAGCCGACCCCGAAAACGACCAAGCCGGCTATAACGGCCAAACCGGCTCCCCGGGAAAAAGTAAAGAACAGACCCGCGGCCAAAAGGATCGTAAGCACATAGCTCAGGGCCCGCATGTTTCTATTATTGCCGTATCTCCGACTGACAAAGGACAAAAAGATGATAATCCCCAGAGCCAAAACCCCTCCCAAAATATTGGGATGATCCAGACCCCCGTAGGCCCGCAACCACCTCCTGGCCACTCCGTCGGCGCCCACGGTTTCCACTACCGATACTCCGAGGTGGGCCGGATCGTGCCGGGCCAGACCCAAATACTTGCAAGCCGGTCCGAATTGATCCAGGAATTGACCTATGCCCAAAACGGCCTGGAGAACCAAACCCAGAACCAAAGAGTAAACAAGTTTAACCTTTTTTATTGGAGTATGGATCAATAAAGCGGCCAAACCCAAGCCCAACAAAAAGATCAAATACCTATACAAAGCCACGCCGTGATCCGAAGCGGCAAAAATAGAGATAAATACCATCAAATCCCAGCCGGAAAGAAGCCACCAGAACCAGGGTATGCGAAGCCGGGAGCTTGGTCGCCGCCGCTCCCGTCGCAACCAATACCAAGCCCATAAAAAAAGCACGACCACCAAAACAATATCCACCACATACAAACTGATAGTGCCGTACTCCCAATATTTGCCGGATAACTCTCCCGGGGCCAGGATCCATCGGGTCTGGAAAGAAAGCAGAAACACCGCTAAATATACCCCGTATTCCAAGAATTTTTCTATCTTGACCATACCCCTATCTTAACAGATCCAAACATTTTTGATAATTCCGGCGAAATTCCTCCTGGAACTTCAATCTCCTGTCCTTGCTGTGAAGCTTGATCATTCTCTCGTTTACCACCACTCGAGTATCCTTGTTCATAAGATCCTTTAATTACTTCGGCATTATTTTAACCTGTAACTTCCGCAATAAATTTTCGCATTTGCCGAACATAATCCCGAGAAAACAACGCCACACCCAGGGTTTGGGGCGAGGATACTCCTTTACCTGTATCTTTAACCTCCAGTTGGGCAATTTGTGCTTTATCCATTCATTGGCCTTAATAAACTTCTCATAAGTATGGTCGATATTATAGACCGGCACCAGGCCGACCACCCAAAAAACCAAATAAATATCCTCGCCCTGGGAGCGGAGCTCCTTGAGATCGCAAGCGTCCTCGGAAATGAAAAAATTCAAACAGGTTTTATCCTTTTCCTTGCCCGGCTTGGGCCTGTCCCTTAATATCATAGCGATCAAAACACAGAAAAAACGACTTACCCAGATCCGGTTTCTTTTGGTTACCACCAATAGGTCTATATCCCCGTCCTTCCTAAGGTTGTAACTACCGATGATATTGCTGACAGCCACCATTTTAATCCAAGGAAAAATACTGAATATTTTGGCCATTCTGGTGGCTTTTTTGATCTTGTCACAAGTGGGATTGAACCTGTCCTTTCTAATATCCACTATTTCATCCCTGCCTCTCAAGAAATAAAATCCTTCCCGGGATTCTATGCCCTTCATTCCACCCTCTAAGAATCTCCAAACCTCCCGCAAGGATAAACCTTTAACATCTATATAGTTCCATACCTCCCTGGCGGTCAAGGGATGATCGAATAAGTCAAAAAAAGCAATTACTCTCATAATTGCCTTTTCCACGCTGTTCAAATATTTTGTTCTTTGACCGGTTTCCATATTATTTATCCTTTAATTGCGGCCTTTCCACTTGCTGCGGTTCTATAACCGACTCTTGCTCCGTGATCTTGGCCACATCCTTGTCCACTTTTTTGAATTCATGATAAGCGCTGTTGTAATGATTAACCGTAGTGGAAAGACTATTCCCCATTTTATTTAAAAATTGGTCATAGCTGGAAATGTGTCGCCTTAATTTCTCAACATTCTTCCTGATATCCTGGGCCGATTCCTCGATCTGCATGGCTTTAAGTCCTTGTAAAACGGTCTGTAAATAAGCTAAAAAAGAAGTAGGAGAAACAATGACCACATTCTTATCCCGGAAAGCATATTCTATTAGATCAGAGGAGTTGGCTCCCACTCCATTGACCAAAAGGTCGTAATAAATAGCTTCGGAAGGTATGAACATAAAAGCGAACTCAAAAGTTCCCTTGCGAGTATCAATATACTTGGAGGTCTCGTCGATCCTGGTTTTAAGATCGCTTTTTAACTGCTTGGCCCACTTGTCCCTCTCCCCCGGATCCTGACAATTTAAAAGTCTCTCGTAGCTTTCCAGGGAAAATTTGGAATCTATGGGAATGATCTTGTCCTTTACAAAAACTACTGCGTCCACTATCAATTCCCGTCCTTCCTTGTCCTTGCCCAGCCGATACTGCATAGAGTAAGATCTGGGGGACAAAACATTCTTTAAGGTCTCTTCCAGATAAAACTCGCCCAGCACTCCTCTTTGTTTAGGGTTTTTCAAAATATCCTGCAAATTTTTAAGCTGGCTGGAAAAATCCACCACCTGCTTGTTGGTCTCGTCCAATTTAGTGAGTTTTTCCGAAACCTCGGAAATGACCTTCTGGCTTTGGCCGTGGATATCACTCATCAACTTGTTGGCCTGCTTGGTCATCTCCTGCATTACCCCGGTGGTCTTGTTGACCTGGTCATGGGTAGTCTTGTGGGCTTCGGATAATTTTTGATCCAGGGCCTGCCGCAGGTCCTCGTTCTGCTTGGAAAGCTGATTTAACCTTTCCATCATGGAAACCATTTTCTCTTGTTCCGCCCCGCCTTTATTTTTTAAAAGCAAAAAGATCACCACGGCGATGCCGACAATTAAGACGATCAACAGAGTTATAATCAAATTGGTCATAAATCTATTTATAAAATGAAGAGTGATATTGGATATTGGTAATTGGATATTGGGAATTAATTAGTTAATTTGCCACCGTGCCCAATATCAAATATCTAATTACCAATATCAATTTGTATTGTGCCTAATATCCAGTATCTAATATCTAATATCAACTATGCTCCACAGCACTTCTTGTACTTTTTGCCCCCGCGCCGTTCCCGAACGGCGGGGCAGGGCTTGGAGTATTCCGGTATTTGCCTCTTGTTACGCACCACAGCACTTCTTGTACTTTTTGCCGCTCCCGCACCCCGCAAATTTCGCGGAGCGAAAGCGGGGCGGGGCTCGGAGTATTCCGGTATTTACTTCTCGCTAAGCTCCGCAGCATTTCTTGTATTTCTTGCCACTCCCGCACGGGCAGGGGTCGTTGCGGCCTACCTTTTCTCCGGCTTCATTCTTGGGCTTCTGGGCCGTTCTTACGGTGGTGGCGGAAGAGGAAGAATTGCCGGTTTTGGCCGGAGCGCTGTATTCTTGAGCTCTTTGGGATAGACTGGGGGCGGTGAACTCACCCTTTTGGGAAGTCTCCATCATTCCGAATTTATAGATGCTATAAACCACTTGCCTCTGGATCTGGCCGTTAAGCTCATGAAAAAATCTATAGGCCTCTTTTTTATATTCTATCAAAGGATCCCTTTGGCCATAACCCCGCAATCCAATACCCTGTTTCATATGATTCATGGCCTCCAAATGATCCACCCATAAAGTATCTATGGACCGGATCAAAACCTCTCTTTCAACAGCTGACCAATCTATATCCGCCTCCTGGGCCCGGGTTTTGATCTCCTCGTAATTTTCCCGGGCCAATTTGACCAAATGGTCTATAATAGCGGTTCTTACCTTGGCCTTGTCCAGCTTACCTTCGCCGGAAATAAATTGAGTTAGATCCTCCCTTAATTTTTCCCGAACCGGAAAAATAGTGGAAGCGCTTTGATATATCTCTTCTAAATTCCAATCCTTGATATTTTCCGCTTGGGTATAAAAACTGACCACTTGTTCTATTTCCTCCTCTACCATTTCCATTACTATATCCGACAAAGTTCGAGAATCCTCGGAAGAAACGCCCTCGGCTATTTCCAATACTTCCTTTCTTCTTCTGTAAATAGCTTCTCTATGCTTATTGATAACATTATCATATTCCACCAAATGTTTCCGGATATCAAAATTATTCCCCTCCACTCTTCTTTGAGCGGACTCAATGGAACGGGAAACTATTCAGTTCTCCACCGGCACATCCTCCGGCACCCGCAAAGTGGACATTAATTTCTTCATTCTCTCGCCTCCGAATATCCTCATCAGGTCATCCTCGGCGGAAATATAAAATTGACTGGAACCGGGGTCCCCCTGACGACCGGACCTTCCCCGAAGCTGATTATCGATCCTTCTGGCCTCGTGCCTTTCCGTGCCCAGGACATGCAAGCCCCCGGCCTGCTTCACTTTTTCTTGGTCGGCCGGTTCCGGCGGATCTCCGCCCAAAATGATATCCACTCCTCGACCGGCCATATTGGTAGCGATGGTAATAGCTCCGGGTTTTCCGGCTTGAGAAATTATCCTGGCCTCTTTTTCATGGTTCTTGGCATTCAAAACCTGGGGTTCCAAACCTTCTTTTTGCATCATATCGGCCAAAAGCTCGTTTTTTTCAATCGAGGCGGTCCCCACCAGAACCGGCTGTCCTTTTTCATATCTTTCCTTAACATCCCGGATCAAGGCCTTATATTTGCCTTGCTCCGTCCTATAAATAAGATCATTGAGATCCTTCCGGATCATGGGTCTGTTGGTTGGAACGACCACCACTTCCAAATTGTAGATCTTGGAAAATTCTTCCGCCTCGGTGGCCGCGGTTCCGGTCATTCCGGATATCTTGTCATACATTCGAAAATAATTCTGGAAAGTTACGGTGGCCAAAGTCTGGGATTCCCTTTGGATCTCCACTCCTTCCTTGGCCTCTATGGCCTGGTGTAAGCCCTCGCTATACCTTCGTCCGGGCATCATCCTTCCGGTGAATTCATCCACTATTACCACCTCTCCTTCCTTGATCACATAATCTTTTTCTCGCTTAAAAAGAACATGGGCCTTTAAGGCCTGCTCTATATGGTGAACCTCTCGGATACCTTTTTCCACATAAATATTATCCATACCCAGCCATTTCTCCATTCGAGAAATTCCTTGCTCGGTCAAGGTCACCGCCTTCATTTTTTCGTCCACATTGTAATCCTCTCCTTCTTTTAAGCGTCGAACCAGATTGGCGAACTGATAATATTTTTCCGTGTTCTTCTCCGCCGGAGCGCTGATTATTAAAGGGGTTCTGGCTTCATCGATCAAAATAGAATCGATCTCGTCAATAATGACAAAATCCAAACCCCTCTGGACCCGCTCCGACAGACTGGAGGCCATATTGTCCCTTAAGTAATCAAAACCGAACTCGTTATTGGTCCCGTAAACCACATCGCATTTATAGGCCTCGGCCCGCTCCGCGGGTCTTAGATGCATCAATCTTTCGTCATATTGGGATTCATCGGTATATTCCGGATCATAAACATAAGAACCGGCGCTGGTGATAATACCCACATCCAATCCTAAAAAATAATACACTTGGGCCATCCAACCGGCTCCGACTCGGGCCAAATAATCATTCACGGTAACCAAATGGTTGCCTCTTTCCATTAAGGCGTTTAAGTACAAGGGCAAAGTGGCCACTAAGGTCTTACCTTCACCGGTCTTCATCTCCGCGATCTGCCCCCGGTGCAGGACCACGCCTCCCATTATCTGCACATCGAAATGACGGATCCCCAAAGTCCTTTTGGCCGCCTCCCTTACCACGGCAAAAGCTTCCGGCAATATCTCATCCAGATTTTTTTCCACCTCTTTTAGGGATTTATTCTTCAAGTCGGATACCCCCAATCTCTTTTTGAGCTTATCGGTCATACCCTTCAGATCCTCATCACTCATTTTGGAAATAGTATCCTCCCATTTATTAACTCTCTCCACTATGGGACGCAACGATTTTATTTCCTTGTCATTAGGGTCGCCGAATATCTTGTTTATTACCTTGTTTTTATCCAACATAATTTGATCTTACACTCTTAAAAAAACGAACTGGATCAGTTCTTATAAACTCCCGTCTATTTTATACCAATAACGGCTATTTTTCAAGTAATAAAAACATCCGCTTAAACTAAAAGCGAATGTCTGACAAATATCTATTTCTTGTCGCGGTATTTCTTAATGGACCGGGCCAGGTGATCCTTGACCTTGTCTATGGCCTTGAACAGATATCTTTCCGTCTTTTCCACCCGCAACAGATCGCCGGGAACCTCCAAATTGACCTCGGCCCGATAGATCTTACCCTTTTGCTGGTGGGACCCCGGTTCCATACCGACCTCAACATCGCAATTTATAACCGGAACATCGCCCAAATATTTTTCCAGCATATCCATTTTTTTCTGGACATACTCTTTTATCTCCTCGGTTAATTCCAAGTCCGTAGCTTTGATTCTTATCTCCATAAAATTTAAATTAAAATTATTAGGTATCCCTGACCGTGGGCAAACTAACCGTAAAGGTGGTACCCTTGTTCACTTCGCTTTCTTTAATATAAACTTTAGCATCTTTGGTGTGTGCGTCAATGATCTTTTTAACCACGAAAAGACCCAGTCCGGAACCATTACCGTAAACATTGACCGCATTATTGGCCCGACTGAATTTGCCGAAAAGATTGTCTATCTCCTTTTTGGGTATTCCTATACCGGTATCCATAACATCTATTTCCATGTTATCCTTTTTGGGTCTAACTTTTACGGTAACCGATCCGCCCTCTTTAGTGTACTGAAAGGCGTTATCCACCAAATTCTCTATAACCTGCTTCAAGTATCTCTCATTGGAAAGAACCGGCATAAGATACTTTTCCGGAATATTCATCTTGAACTTAACCCCATGTTCCTTGGCCCTACCCTTTTGCTTACTCCTGATATCCTTTAAAAGGGGTTTTAACTGGACCGGCCCCAGGTCAAAACCAAAACTACCGCTATCCACCTCGGAGGCGGTCAGCATGGTTTCGATTATCTCCTCCAGTTTAAAAGCATTCTGTAAAATGGAATCCAAAAATTCCTTTTTCTTTTTCTTGGAGATCTCATCCTCCCGGACCATACTCAACATTCCCTTGATCACCGAAACCGGAGTTCTTAATTGGTGCCCGGCGATATCCAGAAACTCACTTTGAGTAGCCAACATCTTTTTAAGTTTATTGGTCTTTTCCTGGATATCTTCGGTTTTTTCCTCTATTTTCTTTTCCAAATTACTGTTCAGGTCCTCTACTTTTTGATAGATCAAGGCATTGTGAATGGCCACGGCTGTTTGCGGGGCGATCGCCTCCAAGAAATCCAGGTCCCCCTCAGTATAACCCTGGTTAGAAAACTTCTCCCCCAAGAGGATCAAGCCCACCAAGCTCTCTTGAAACCTTAGGGGAACGGCCACTCTAATATTGTCATCCTCCATTTGCTTTCTCAACCTGTTCTCATCCTTCTTCAGTTTACCCCAAACCTTTATCTGCCTGATCTTAACAAAGGGACTATCCTTTTTAACATTTAAACCGGCGGAAGAATACTCCCCCCACACTTTTCTTTCTTGGGCCGGATCGAATATCACCAATTTCACTTCCTCGGCTTTAAGTATATCTTTAAACTCTTTTTTTATGGTCTTTAACAAGGATTTTATCTCTAAAGTATCATTGAATTTTAAAGAAAGATCCTTGATTATCTTGTAGGGGTTCTTACCGTGAAAAAACAAAATATCGGCTGTCTCCTGAACATAGGTCAGAAAGGGCAAGAGAACCAAGGAAAAAAGAACGGCGAACACGGCTCCCACTATCAAGGCCTTGTTGGTGTAGACACCGCCGAAATACCCCACATCCACAAAAGAAACCAAATGGAAGAACAAATAAGCAAAGACGGAAACAAAAACATAAACATAAATGATCCGGGCCATTTTCTTACCGCTGGGTAGAGGGTATTTCAATAAAGCCAAGGCGATGATTATCACCGACAGGGACATAAGGATGTTCCCGGTCGGAGCGAATTTTAACAAAAAGGGCCAAAATCCGAGCAGACCGCCCAAAACCCCCAAGCTAATAGCCGGAACCAAATATCGGATCTGATTCTGTATAACCCCGGAAACTTCGTTATATTTTTTTGAAGCCAAATAAAGGGAATATCCGAAAACTCCGACTAAAAAGGACAAGGCCAAAATATAAATGATATTCAAACCCGGCCAATATTCAAAACCGCCCGGGAAAGAATAAAGAGTCTTTCGGAAAAAAGGAATAAAATTCAAAAGGGTCAGCAGGACAGCCAGGGAGAAAACCCCCCATAAATGTTTTCTGTATTTTTCCTTGACCCGTAAAAAAATAACCATGAACCGAAAATGAAAAACCGGGAAAAAGATCAGGCCCAGGTCCAAAATATATCTATAAAAAAGAGCTTGGTTAAGGTCAGTGGAGGTACTTAGACCCCAAAAACTCCAGATCATAACCGAAACAAAAACACTGACCAAAAACCAGCTTCTGGCCAGAATGATCCTTTTACTTTTCCCCAAAACCAAAAGAGCTTGGGTAAAAACGATCAAAAAAGTGATAAAACAAGAAATGATATATGCCTTTTCCATAAAAACCGCTGTTTATTGTTAAATTATTTTCGAGAGCGGGGCAACTCAACATAAAAAGTAGAGCCCTTGCCCTCGCCATCAGACTCGGCCCAAACTTTTCCTTTTTGGGCCTCGACCATTCTTTTGGCTATAAAAAGCCCTAAACCGGTACCTTGGATATCTTCGGTATTCTGGGCCCGGCTGTATTTTTGAAAAAGTTTTTTTATGGTTTTCCGGGACATCCCCATACCGGAATCACTCACACTCAACCGGATCATCTTTCTTTTCCTCTGATGAGATAAATAAACCTTCACTCCCCCTTCCTGGGTATACTTTATAGCGTTATCCACCAAATTATTTATAACCTGTTTGATCTTACTTTGGTCCGCCTTTACATTATAACTCTTATTTCTATCAGAGGAAATAGAAAGATCTATCTTTTTTTTGTAAGCATTGGGCTGCAGCTCGTTGACCACCGCCTGAGCCACTTCATAAAGGTCAAAAGTGGATATATCATATTCCATTCTATTTTGCTCGATCCTGGTAATGTTCAAATAATCTTCCACGGAATTGATCATGGAAGTGGCCGAATCAAAAATGTTCTTCATGGCGTCCTTTACCTTGGGCGGAGTTTTGCCCATAGAGTCATCCAGAACCAAGGAGGCAAAGCCCCGAACCGAAGTTAGGGGAGCTCGAAGCTGGTGAGCGGCAAAGGAAATAAATTCTGTTTTTTGTTGGTCCAGTTTTTGCAAACGCTTGTTGGCCCGCTGTAATTTTTTGGCGTATCTCTGGATCTGTTCCCGGGCCCGCATCCTCCGCCAGGTACTCCTGATAAGAAAAAATCCAAATAAACTAAAGATCAAAAAGATCATCGTGTTCCACGCGAATTCAAGCCAATTAACAGAAACAAAAATATTGGCGAAAAGAATGATGGCAACCAAGGCAATTAAAGCATCGGTTAAAATAATTTTTACCCCAAAAAGCTTTTTATTTACCACTGCGTAAGCAGTAAAACCCAATAAGAATATTGCTGAATAATTACCAAAAAAATTATATCTAAAAGAATCCAATAAACAAGGCAACAAAATATTAAAAACAAAATTAAAAAAAGCAAAAATAGACACCCCCAAAAGAAAATATTGCACTTTTTTCTTCTCTATATTTGATAAAGAAAAATACTTATCAATAAAAATAAATAATATAAAAAATGTAATAAAGGCCACAAAAGAATAAAAAATCAATATCCAATCTCCCAATACCACATCAACTCCCCATTTTTTGTACTCTACTCCCTTGATAAAAAAATCGGAAAAAACAGACAAGGAAAAAAATATTATACCGACAACAACAACTACTTTATTCAAAATACAAAAATTTCTTTTTTCTTTGGGGAAATAAATGGAAAAAAAATAAGCGGAAATTAAAAACAAAGACACTACTCCAAAAATAGATCTTTTCAAAAATAAAGAAACCTCCAATGTTTCGCTTAAATGAGAAAAATAACCTAAATTAACCCAAGCCAGTATAGAAATTACCAACAACAAAAACAACTTATTGGGTTTTTTACCTTTATTAGCGTAATAAACCCACAGGGCCAAACCCACTCCTAAAACACTTATCAAAATCACTAAAAATTGGTGCAATGAAGCAAACTCTCGCATTTAAAAGATAAACTTACTAATAAAAATTATAAAAAGCCATAAAATCTTTTCCCCGCTTATGGCGACTTGAGAAAAAAGACCCAAATTTTTTTTATATTTTTTATAATTTTTCAAATAATAAAAACTAATAAAAAAGGTAATTAACAAAAACAAAGAAAAAAATGGAAAAAATTCAAAATAAACTCCAATAACAATAGGTATTAAAGAAATAAGGGAAATAAAATTCAACAAGTAAAAAAGACGAAATTCTTCCAATTTTATGGGCAGGGTTAATAATCCTTGTTTTTTGTCGCTTTCTATATCTTTGATATCGAAGAAACTTGAATGGACAAACATTCTGAAAAAAACAAACAGAAAAAAAAGCCAAACAGCCAAATCTAAATTTAAAGAATGATAAAAAACAAAAAAAATTATCAACAAACTCCACATCAAAGAAACAAAAATACTTTTAAATGCCAAAATCAATCTTGTTAATCTCTTTAAAATCAAGGAATAAAGGATGCCTAAAAATAATAGCGCAAAAGCAAAAACAATTCCTGACAAAGAAGCGTAATAAAAAACAAAAACAATAAAAAATAGGGTTACGGAAATTCCCCAAAAAGGGATAATTGAAAAATAATTATTAAGATGATTAAATCTTGCAATGTTGTCAAAATAATCCGTTTTGTATTCTTTGTACCTATTGAAAAAATAAACCAGATAAACACCTAAATAAACAATTACCCCAAAATGCCATTCCATAACCAAATCCAAGACAATAGAACCGGTCAAAACCACGCTCAAGGCAGCCAAGGCCGTTATATGTCCTCCATAAACAAACTCATTCCAAACAAATTTTAAAAATTTCCTGACCCTCATTGTTTTTATTATACCATTTCCGCCCCGCCAAAACAAATTAAATCGCGAAACAAAGATCATTTCTTTGAAACACAAAAAAGCAAATATCAATATTCTCCCTATCCAAGGGGGTTGCCAAAAATGAAATTATTTGTTATAGTATTCACCCCGTTCCAATTTTTGTTGGATAAAAAGCTGAACTTTCTGAACTTTAAAACCCAAAAGGAGGAAAAACCATGGCAGAAAAATACACTGCTCCCAACGGACAAAAATTCTGGAAAAGAACTATCGAAAAACCTGTGCAAGCAATTTGTACAAAGGGTAATAAAAAACCGGAGGATCATAAAGAAAAGGAAGTAAAAATAAAAGTGCTGATGAATTGGTTCGAAACTAAGCCGGTAAAAGGCGGAAAATGGAAAAGAAGCGCCGGAGGAATTAAGGAGCTGCTTTATTGTCCCTATGCGGAAAAGGGCGGGGAATGCAGCAACCTGTCTAAAGAAGGTATTAGAAACCTCAATCTCTGGAATCCTCCAAATGCGGTAAAAAGAAAAACATGGCAATGCGAACTTTACAACATCAGCAACAAGATCAGCATAAGCGGAACTGTGCATGCGCCGGATGTTGTTCGGTGGTAACACTGCAAATCCGATTCTTGAACAAAATTTTTGTTGCTACTATTAAAAGTGTGGTGAGTGTAATTTTCTAAAAAACAGCCACCGGCAAAAGTCGGTGGCTTTTTATTTGGTTTAATAATGGGACCAAGTCCTGAATTTTGAATCCATCCCTATAAATTAAGCATCAGCCCTCGGAACCGAAACTCTTTTGATCTCGTCCCGCAAAAACATCAAAATTTCGGGTTTTAAATTTTTTCTTGTCTTTTGAAACTTGTCCGGCGGAAGCAGAAAATTCAAATTCTGGTCGATCAAAGCTCCGATCTTTATTTGAAGCCAATATCTTCAAATATTTTTTCCATCAACCTAAATTCTTTTTTATTAAAAAAATTCTTAAAAACAACTATTTCACCTTGGCCATAAGATAAGAATCTATGTATTTATTGCCTTTCTTGGCCTCTTTTTTAAGAATTCCTTCCAGTTCAAAGCTGTTTTTTTCCAGAACTCTTTTGGAAGCGGGGTT
>Ga0102938_10001113_pt1 | contig 20337 bp, 15 predicted proteins | sample SalPonR2_B_D2_MG_FD_84516 | JGI IMG/M metagenome (GOLD analysis project Ga0102938, IMG submission 84516) | Salt pond soil microbial communities from South San Francisco under conditions of wetland restoration - Salt Pond MetaG R2_B_D2_MG | ecosystem: Environmental > Aquatic > Marine >... | reverse complement strand
GTCGTGTCCTCGTGTGTCGTGTCCTTGCGTGTCGTTTCCTTGCGTGTCGTGTCCTCGGGGAGCGCTGGTGGGTGCGCGGCCTCTGCGAGTCGGTGCGTGCGACGCACGATTCGTTCGCAACGACGACGTCGCGAGACCCGGAGCTGTTCGAGCCCCGCTGCGAGACGGCTCGAGGCGGTCAACGCCGTCGCCGCCGCGTCTGCCGGGATCCGCACGACCCGACAATCGGTGACCGCGAGCACGACGACGTGCTGCGCGGCATCGGGCAGATCCCCGAGCACCCCGAGGAGTTCTCCCGGATCGTGGTCGAGGACGTCGAGGTCGCCCAGACCCTCGGCTCTCAGGACGAGGTGTGCACGACCTGCATCGAGCACGAACAGGTCACGCTCGTCACCTGGAGCGACGATGACCTCACCCTCCTGGTAGGTGTCGATCACCGAGGCCCCAGCGAGGTGGTCGAGCACGTCGTCGGCGACCGCAGCGAACAACGGCGCGCCCAACAGTGCTCGGCGGACATCGGCCGACGAGACCTGTGACGCGACGGCACTCTGGGTGCCGTCGAAGAGGTACAGGTCCTGTGCCGGATTCGGGAGCGGAACACCGTGGCGGTACGACAGGTACCAGACCAGCGATGCAAAGTCGGCTCGCACCCTTGGGGTGATCGCGAAGTCGTCGATCCACATGTACGCCTGGTAGTCGACGACCGGGTCGGCGATGTTGGTGACGAAGACCACGGGCGGCGGATCAGCGACCACCCCCGGCGTCGAGCGAGCTGCTTCGACCAGCATCGCCTTCGCCCTGGTCGGTGGGGCACTGCGCTCGATCTGCACCGGCACCATCACCCGATGGAGACGACTGGGCTGGTCGAAATTCACGATCGTGGCCTTTGCGAGCTGCCCGTTCGGGATCACCACGAGGTCGCCATCGCGGTTCTCGATACGCGTGCTGCGCCAGTTGACGTCGATCACACGCCCCTCGACATCCTCCGACTCGATCCAGTCGCCGGCACTGAACGGCTGGTCGGCGAGCAGGGTGAACCCCGACGCGATTCCACCCAGCGTGTCCTGCAAGGCGAACGACACGACCAACGACGTGACACCGAGTGCCGTCAACGCCGCCGACAGATCGACGCCCCAGACACCGGCGATCAGCATCCAGGCGGTGACGATGATGATCACCAGCCGCGGCACAGCCAGCAGGAGCCGTGGGATCGGTCGCCTGTCGCTACGGCGTGGGCGGTCGGCGATGCCCGACACCACGACACCGAACGCCGACAGCAGTGCCACGGCGATCGCCAGCACGAGACCGCTCAGGAGCAGACGGTTGAACGGGTTGTCGCCGGCCACGTCGAACAACGTCCGTGACAGCATCCACACCGCCGCGAGCGGCACCACCCACACGCGCAGCACCGCGACGGAAGGACGCAGGCTCGAGTCGCGCTGGCGGAGCCGTTCCTCGAGTTCGCCGACACCGATGATCAGGGCCGGCAGGACCACGATGATGATGGCTGCGACGAGTGCCTCCGACCCGACGAGCGAGTCGATCATGTCATCGCCCCACTCTCCGACTCGAGGCCGGTCAACGCCCTCGCGTGGTCGTGGTCCGCTGCCTCCAGCCGGTAGCTCTCGGGCAGCAACGCTTGACAGGCGTCCGACACGAGCACCTGGTTGCGCCGAGCGCTGCGCGCCAGATCGGTCGCACCTTGCACCGTGGCACCCCAGGTGTCGTGGACCAGTTTGGATCCGCCGGTGAGCCCGACCGTGATCGGCCCCACATCGAGACCCGCCCGGACGTACAAGTCGCCGTCCGGGTCGAGATCGTGCAGTACGTCGCACACGTCCAGCACGAACGCTGCCGCACGGGCGGCGTGGTCCAGATGCGGACGACTGACGCCACAGGCGGCCACGTACGCGTCGCCGCTGAGCTGCACCCGGTCGAGTCCCCGCTCGGCGGCGAGGTCGTCGGCTTCGCCGACGAAACGGTCGAGCAACTCGCGGGCGCGGTCGGGCGATCCCTCCGACACGAGCGTGCCGAGCCCGCCGACCACCACGACCGCGACCGTGGCCATTGCGACCTGGTCGACGACGTCGCGGTCACCCGCTTCTGCTCGCTCGGCAATCGTCGGCGGCAGCAGGCGTCGCAGCACACTCCGGCGCTCGTCGGCTCCTCGCCGAGCGGTGGCCGTGCGCCGTTGCAGGGTCGCCAGCATGATGTCGATGTCGTCGGCGAGTTCGACGAATTCGTCGGCGCTGCCGCGCGGAAGTTCCTCTTGGCGCGGGTTCTGGCCATCGCGGATGGCTCGCAGTCGATCGGAGATCACCCGGAGCGGCTCGAGAAGTCGGTCGGCCCACTGCACGGCGAGGAAGGTGATCACCACGATGAAGACTGCGATGGCCACCAGCAGGTTGCGGGTGAAATCGTCGATCGGGGCCCGGATCGCGGCGAGGTCGGCCTCGCTGAAGATCACCCAGTCGAGCCCGTCGATGTCGAGCATCCGAGCGTCGGACAACACCTCGTTGCCGAGATAGTTCGTCGTCTCGTCGACACCCGAGGCACCGTCGAGGACGTCGTCGACGCGCCGGTAGTCGATCTCCTGGAAGAGCACCGTCGTGTCGAAGTGCCGCATCGACCGGATCTCCTCCGCGGTGGCCGTGTTCGCGGCTTCGACCTGCGCGAAGAAGCTCGGCCGGTCCTCGAGGAAGTCGCGCGAGTCGGAACGCATCGTGCCGTCCGCGGCGACGACGTAGGTTTCCCCGGTGTCGCCGAGCGTTCCCCAGCGTTGTTCGTTGGTGACGATGGCGGTGATCCCGTCGGGGACGAACCGACCGGCTGCAAAGCCGGCGAGATCACCGCCGAGGAAGATCGGGCTGCCGACGAATCCGCTCGGACGATCTCCGGCCGGCGGATATCGAGCGAAGTCACGAATGGCCACGTCGCCGGGCGACGGATCGTTCGCGAGATCGTCGATCAGGGCCGCCAGCTGGGTTCCGCTGTGTGGCCCTGCCCTGAGACTGGTGGCGAAGTCGATGGCTTTGCCGGTCGAGTACACGACGGCGTGGTCGTCCGGGGAGATCAGATAGAAGTCGGCGAATCCGACCCGACGTGCGAACTCCCGGAGCGCATCGTCGAGCGGATCGTGGATCGCTGCCCAGTCCGGCAGCGCCGTCACGCCGTCGGGATCCGGGACCACGTAAGCGGCCTGCAAGGCGATCGCGGCGTCCGACACCGGGACCAGGCCGGAGGTGCTGACCGGCCGGCCGCGGGCCTCGGAGAGCTCGGGTGCCACGACGTCGCGATAGTACGTGTCGACCGATCCCTGGTCGCGCGAACTCACCGGTTCGCCGGCGAGGGTGAGGAACAGCTGCGAGAACTCGTCGATCGCAACCGCCGGCTGCGGCGTCAGCGCCTGGCCGGCCACGGCTCGTTCGAGAACCGACACGTAGCGTTCCACGTCGTCGGCACGAGCTGCACCAACCGCCGACAGGTGATTGCGGATCTCGTCCTCGGCGAGGCTGCCGCCACGATCGAGGCCGACCAAGGACGTGACCACCACCGACACCAGCGCGACCAGCACCACAACGAAGGCGAGGCGGCTCGCCACCGAGATGTTCCTCACGAAGCCGCTCGGGGCGCTCCTGAGTTGCTCGACCCGTCTCGGCACGACCAGTGAAACTAGCTGTTCGGTGACAACTCCCCTCGCTTCGGCCTTGGCCAGTCGTCCGTCGGGTCTTACCCTTGCCGTTCATGCAGCTCGCCGACCTCCGCATCTTCACCGAACCCCAACAGGGCGCCTCGTACGGCGACCTGCTCGCCGTGGCCGTGCGCGCCGAGACGGTCGGGTTCGGCGCGTTCTTCCGCAGCGACCACTTTCTCGCCATGGGTGACGGCAACGGGCTGCCGGGCCCGACGGATGCCTGGGTGACCCTCGGCGGGATCGCGCGCGAGACGTCCACCATCCGGCTGGGCACGCTGGTGACGTCGATGACCTTCCGGCTGCCCGGACCGTTGGCGGTCAGCGTCGCGCAGGTCGACGACATGTCGAACGGGAGGGTCGAGTTGGGTCTCGGCGCCGGCTGGTTCGAGCGAGAGCACGAGGCCTACGGTGTCCCGTTCCCGCCGCTGGGTGAGCGCTTCGACCGGTTGGAGGAGCAGCTCGAGATCATCACCGGCATGTGGTCCACCCCGGTCGGCGACACGTTCGAGTCGCCTGGTGGCCACTATCCGGTGACCGGGTCGCCGGCACTCCCGAAACCCGTCCAGTCGCCGGTCCCGATCATCGTCGGTGGTGGTGGACCGAAGCGCACGCCGGCGCTCGCGGCACGTTTCGCGACCGAGTTCAACACGCCGTTCGTCCCGGTCGACTTCTTCACGAGGCAGTGCGACCGGGTGCGCGCGGCCTGCACTTCCATCGACCGCGACCCTGCGACGATGGCATTCTCGGCGGCGCTGGTCGTGTGCGTGGGGGCGAACGAAGCGGAGGTCGAACGGCGGGCGGCCGCGATCGGGCGTGAACCGGGCGAGCTGCGCGTGAACGGCGTCGCCGGCACACCCGATGAGGCAGCGGCGACGATTCGCCGCTGGGCCGACGCCGGCGCCGAGCGCGTCTACCTCCAGGTGCTCGATCTCACCGACCTCGACCACCTCGACCTGATCGCGACCGAGGTGGCCCCGCTGCTCACCTGACACCACGTTTGCGTTGCAGTTCCGGTGGAGCGGGCCACCCCAACTGCAACACGAACGGGATGGATGGGAGGGGATACGGTCGATCGAATGAGCGACACGAGCAGTGACACGACGGTCTTCCCCGCCCGCACCATCGTCACGATGGACCCGTCGCAACCGGAGGTGGAAGCCGTTGCGGTGCGCGAGGGCAAGATTCTGGCGGCCGGGTCACTACAGGAGTGCGCGAGTTGGGGGCCGCACGACATCGACCGGCGCTTCGCCGACCACGTCCTCACACCGGGGATGATCGAGGCCCACGGCCACATCCTCGAAGGTGCGTTCTCGATGATTCCGTACGTCGGTTGGTTCGACCGTCATCGGGTCGATGGCGGGACATCACCGGGGATCCGCAGCTACGACGCCCTGCTCGACCGGCTGCGCGAAGTCGACGACGAGACGCAGGGATCATCAGAGCCGATCGTGGTCGGCGGGTTCGATCCGATCTACTTCACCGGCGAGGAACGCCTGACCCGCGACCATCTCGACCGGGTGTCGACCGAACGTCCGATCTTCGTGTTCCACGCCAGCGCGCACCTGGCCACCGTCAACACCGCAATGCTGGATCTCCACGAGATCGACCGGAACACGACGACACCCGGAGTCGCCCGGGACGCAAACGGAGAGCCCAACGGCGAACTCCAGGAGATGCCGGCGATCGCGCTGGCCCGCTCGGGTCTGAGCGTGATCGTGCGGTTGCTCAGCGACCCCCGGTCGATCGAGGCGCTCGGTCAGATCTGTGCGAACACCGGGATCACGGCGTTGTGCGACCTGGGCTCGTCGGGGCTCAGCCGACCCGGCGAGCAGACGGTGCTGCACGAAGTCGTCGATCGGCCGGAGTACCCCGCACGTCTCTTCCAACGGCACCTGCACGCGTTGCCGCCCGGCAGCACCGACTGGGCCGATGCGGCCGAGGCGCTGCTGCAGCTGATCGCTGCCGGCACCGACAAGCTGCGCACGGCAGGACTGAAGCTCATACTCGACGGCTCGATCCAGGGCTTCACGGCCAAGATGGGTTGGCCGGGGTACTACACCGGCACCGACCACGGTGTCTGGATGGTGCCGCCCGAGCAACTGGGCGACATCGCCAGACCGTTCCACGAGCGCGGTATCAACATCCACGCACACTGCAACGGCGATCTCACGATCGATGCGTGGATCGACACCGTCGAGCAGCTCGTGATCGAGCATCCGTGGCTCGACCATCGCCACACCGTGCAGCACTGCCAGCTCACCTCGAGCGCGCAGTACCGGCGGATGGCCAAGCTGGGGATGTGCGCGAACATCTTCGCCAACCACCTGTGGTACTGGGGCGATCAGCACCACGACATCACCGTCGGGCCGGAGCGGGCGCGACGGATGGAGGCTGCTGCCACCGCCGAGCGCGAGGGCGTGTCGTTCTCGTTGCACTCCGACGCCAATGTCACCCCCCTCGGGCACCTGCACACGATGTGGTGTGCGGTCAACCGGGTGACACCGTCGGGACGGGTGATGGGCGAGGATGAGCGGATCTCCGCGGAGTCGGCCCTGCGGGCCGTGACGCTCGGCTCCGCCTACCAGATGCACCTCGACGCCGAGTTCGGCACCATCGAATGTGGCAAGGCTGCCGACTTCACCGTGCTCGAGGACAACCCTCTCACCGTGGAACCGATGACGATCAAGGACATCGGCGTGTGGGGCACCGTGGTCGGCGGCACCCCCTTCCAAGCCGCCCGCCCCTGAGCGAACCCATCCCCGTTTGCGTGGCGTTTCCGGTGTGGCGGGTCACCCAAACTGCAACCCGAACGGGTTGAGCGGGGTCTCAACCCCCGTTTGCGTGACGTTTCCGGTGTGGCGGGTCACCCAAACTGCAACCCGAACGGGTAGGAGGCCGGCGGATCGGTGCGCAGGGCGATGGCGACCAGCTCGGACTGGCTCGATGGGGCGGTCGGGGTGACCTCGACGCGGCGGCCGACGACCTGTACGAGGACCCAGGCGCCGTCGTCGAGTCGCACCCGCCCCTTCACACGCAGCACCTCGGTCGCGAGCGTGCCGAGGAACCGGTCCAGATCGTCGCGGTGCACCGGCTCGAACGAGGTCCACGACCACGACTCGTAGCGATCATCGTGCTGCTCCTCGTGCGGATCGCCCACCCGACGACCCGATGCCTCCGCACCCAGCACGACATCGACGGGAACCTGCCCCTCGACCACCCGGATGGACGGCGCTCCCCCGCTCGTCGCTGCCACCCAACGCTCGACCTCGACGAGGTGCTGCTCGTCGCACGCATCGGACTTGGTGATCACCACGAGATCGGCTCCTGCGAGTTGACGCGTCACCTCGCCGCCGACGTAACGGTCACGCGAGCGCTGCACCACCGACGTGGCATCGGCGAGCACGATCACGCCGCCGGGCTCGAACGGGGGCACGGTCGACCATGCAGCAGCGACCGATGGATCGGCCACGCCGCTGACTTCGATCACGATGTGGTCGAGCGGCGGGACCGCTGCCGACAGTGCGTCGAGTGCCTCGTGCAGACCAGCACCGACCGAGCAGCACACGCAGCCGTTCGGCAAGCTGATCAACTCGTCGCCAGCGGCGTCTGCGAGCAGTGATGCGTCGATCGCCAGCGATCCGAAGTCGTTGACGATCACCCCGATGCGACGGCCACCCGGGTGCCGGAGCACATGGTTGAGCAGCGTCGTCTTGCCTGCACCGAGATAGCCACCGACCACTGTGAGTGGGATCGCCGAGGAGGATGAGGGGCCGTCCATCAGCCGGGTACGAAGCCCCCGGCCTCCAATGCCCGATCGACGATGGCGGCGAGGCGGACGCTCTCGCTCGGGTTCTCGCCACTCACGGTGACCGCCCATGTCACGTTGTCGGCACGGTCGAGCACCATTGCGTGCGTGCTCTCGACGGTGCCGGTGTGCCCGGCCGCTCCCCCGCCGTACAGGATCAGCCCCATCCCGTAGCCACGGTCGGGCGAGAACGGATCGTTGACCGCCGACTTCATCTCGGCGACCGTGCCGGGGTCGAGCGGTTTCCAACCGGGTGTCCACGGATCGAGCGAGTCGAAGATCGTCACGATGTCGCGCGGCGACGCCACCCACGCACCAGCTGCGCCCAACACCTCCATGTAGTTGCGACCCGGCACGCTGCGGTGAACCACCTCGCCCGGCCCGGGGTCGTAGGTGGGAGCCAGTCGCATGCCGGAGATCCCGAGCGGAGTGAGCAGTCGTTCGTACACGACCTCTTCGTAGCTCTGCCCCGTGAGCTGCTCGATCAACAGCCCGAGCACGCAGTAGTTCATGTTGCTGTAGCGGAAGCCCTGACCCTGCAGCGATCGGGTCAGGCCGACGGTGGCCGCTTCCTCGCACGAACCGACCTGGTTGCGGAAGAAGAGGCTCTCGTACTGCGCGAAGCCGGACGTGTGGGTGAGCAGGCGCCGCACGGTGAGGCCGGCCACGCCGGCGCTCGGCGCACTGACGCCGACCGCCTCGCCCACCAGCCCACCGATCGGCTCGTCGAGGCCGACCGCGCCGTCTTCCACCAATTGCAGTGCCGTGATCGCCGTGATCGGCTTGGAGATGCTGGCGATGCGGAACTTGTCGCCGGTGTCCACGGCATCGAACGTGTCGGGAACCCGCGCGCCCAGTGCTGCTTCGTGCACGATCTCACCGTCGACCGACACGGCGACCGACACCGCGTCGGACCCGCCACCGAGCACCGAGCTGCTGATCGAAGCGTCGAACGCTGCCCACCCGGTGAGCAGCGGGGGCTGGCTGTCGCCGGGTTGCGGCGGCAACGGGGCGATGGTGACCCGGTCGATGTCGTAACCCGGGAACGGCAGCGGATCGCGCTCGGCGATGTCGAACAGTTCGGTCGACGACGGCGCCGGCTCGGGCGAGGGACCTTCGGACTCGGCGGTCGGCGACGAGCACGCCGCCAGCGCGAGCGCGCCCACGACGCCACACACGCGAAGACGGCGACGAGCAGACATCCCCCCATGATGACCGTCGGGAGCCAACCGATGGCGGCACCCACGAGGACGACGCGCTCGCGGCCCGCCGATGAGCGAACCCCACCCATGTGGAGGACTCGCTCATCGCTCGGTTACTGGTAGCTGACGTAGATCGGGGTGGGGGACACCGACAGTGCTTCGGCCGGGGTCGGTGTCGGTCGATCTTCGTCGTAGAAGTTCTTCCATCCGGTCAGGGCGCCAGCGGGCAGGTCGGCGACCATCCGGTTCCACGAACCGATCTTCAGCTGCAGCGAACCGAATCCGTCCATCTGGAACACCACCTGGACGTTGGGGGTGCCGCGGATGATCGACTTGTTGGTCACCATCGATGCCGTGAACTGGTGCACCACCAACATCTTCGGCGGCAACGAGAACCGGCGGACGACGCCGTCGAGGTAGTCGATGGTCTCGTTGACCTCCGTACCGTCGACCGTGCCGATCCGGCCGCCGCCGGGGCGTTGGGTCGGCCCGACGCGCCACTCGGGATCGAGCGCCAGGCTGACGTTGCGTTGGGCGAGCAGTCCCTCGATCTCGCGGGCTTGCGACGGGAACGTCGATCGGCCCGGCTGGAGATCGAGGATCACGTGCATGTCGTTGGCTCTGGCGGCGTCGATCCAGGGCTGGAACTTGGACGCGGGGAATTCGTTCGAGTAATCGCCGTCGGAACCCGCCGACGACGAGGCCACTGTGGTGATGATCTCGAAGGTCGGCACGACGGGGCGTCCGAAACCGTCGTACTGGGCCGCGACTGCCGTGGCCCGCTCGACGGCGCCGAAGACGTTCTGCTCGCCGAGCACGCCGAGCGTCGACGACCCGGGGTGCCCGTACAACGCCACGTACAGCGTTCCGGGAAGCCACCCACCGACCGGGTCCGGTGGATCGGGCGGGTCGAGGCGGACCGCTTGCTCGGTGGCCCTCACCGGACCGTCGATGCGATCGAGGTTCGCAGCCAGGATCGAGCCCCCCGTCGCGGTGACTCCGACTGCGCCGACGGCGCCGAGGAGGAACCGGCGTCGCGTCACGGCATTCTGCTCCGCGGCGTCGCGCGATCGGGGTTCGAACATCTTCGACACGATTGCTCCATCATGCCCGAATCACCACGTCGACAAACGACGCAACGGTGCCCGATCAGGAACCGGGGGTCGGAAGGCGTTGTTCGCGGGTGACGACGTCCGAGAACAGGTCGCCCAACTGCTCGACCCGGGCCAGAACGTCGGCGGCCTCGAAGCGCAGTTCCTCGCCGCTCGACGCGCAGTGCTCGACCTCGGTCCACGTCACCGGGGTCGAGACGGTCGGATCGTGGCGAGCGCGGAGCGAGTAGGGGGCGATGGTGGTCTTGTGGTGGGCGTTCTGGCTCCAGTCGACGAACACCTTGCCGGGTCGTTCGACCTTCGCCATCACCGTGGTCACCCGGCCGGGCAGCTGCCGTTCCATCACCTGGCCGACGGCGAGCGCGAAGTCTGCTGCTGCCTCGTGGGTCACACCCGGCGTGTTGAGCGGCACGTACATCTGCAGGCCCTTCGAGCCCGACGTCTTGCACCAGCCCGACAGCCCCACGGCGTCGAGCACGGTGCGTACACCCAGCGCGACCTCGCAACAGTCGACGATCGACGTGTTCGGTCCGGGGTCGAAGTCGAACACCAGGCTGGTCGGGGTGCCGAGATCGGCGGCGAGCGCCATCGGCGCGTGCAGCTCGATCGCTGCGAGGTTCGCCGCCCACACCATGGCAGCCGCCTCCTCGATGCGGCAGTACTCGATGCCGCCGCTGCGATCGCCCGGGCCGAGCGCGACCGGGACCCATTCGGGTCGATGTGACGGACAGCGCTTCTCGAAGAAGCCGTCACCGTCGGTGCCGTCGGGATAGCGGCGGAACGTGATGCAGCGGCCGGCGAGGTGCGTGATGATCGTCGGGGCGATGCGCAGGTGGTAGTCGACGACCTCGGCCTTGGTGAACCCCGACGGGTAGAGCACCTTGTCGAGGTTGGTCAGCCGGACGGTGCGGCCATCGATGTCGGCCTCGATCGGTGCGGCCATCAGTTGCCCTGACCGGCCGTGCTACGCCGACTTCTTCTTCGCCGCCGACTTCTCGGTGGCCTTCTCGGCAGGATGCCGGCCTCGGGCTTGCTTCGCGGCGGCGACGCTCGCTTCGAGCGCAGCCATGATGTCGACCACCTTGGGCTTCTCGGCAGCGGCTGGGGGCACCTCGAATTCTTCGCCCTCGGCCTTCATCCGGATGAGTGCCATGACCTCTTCGCGGTACTCGTCGTGGTATTTCTCGGGTTCGAAGTCGGCGGCCAGCGACGCGACGAGCGCCTCGGCCATCGCCACCTCTCGGTCGTTGACCTCGATCGACTCGAGGTCCTGCAGCTCGTCGATGTCGCTCGGGTCGACCACCTCGTCGGCGTAGGCGAGCGTCGACATCACGAGCCGTCCGTCCTCGGCGCGGATGGCCGCCGTGTACTGCTTGTTGCGCATCACGAACCGACCGATTGCGACCTTGCCGCTGGCCTCCATGGCCCTGGCCAGCAGCACGTACGGCTTCGGCGGGCCGTCGGGCGCGAGATGGTAGGCCGAGTCGAAGTAGACCGGGTCGATGTCGGCGAGGTCGACGAACTCCTCCAGGTCGACCGACTTGGTGGCCGCCGGCATGAACGCCTCCAGCTCGTCGGGGTCGACGACGACATAGCGACCCTTCGAGATCTCGTAGCCCTTCACGATGTGGTCGTCACCGACTTCCTCACCGGTCTCGTCGTTGACCTTGCGGTACCGGATGCGGGCCATGTTGCGCTCGTCGAGCTGGTTGAACGACACGCTGCGGCGACGCACGGCGTTGAACAGCTTGACAGGAATCGACACCAGTCCGAACGAGATCGTCCCACTCCACACCGGCCGTGCCATGTCCAGAGTCAACCACATCCGCGCTCCGACCAAACCCAACCGGCGTCGCGGTGTCCCGCGCCGGCGTGACCGGTCGTCAGCCGGCGAGGATGGCGCGCGGCACGATGTCCATGCCGAAGCCGGTGAGGATCGCAAGGTACAGCAGGCCGGTGGCCGCCATGACGGCGGAGTACGCCCGCTCCTTGAGCGCAGCCTGCGTGACGAAGATCAGGATGATCGTGGTGATGGCGCACATCAGCCACATCCAGCCCAACATGCCGCCCCAGCCGTCGTCGACCGAACCGGTGAGCACTGCGATCATGCCGGTCGGCAGCAGCATCACCAGGACCTCGGCGGGCCACAACCACTTGAGCGCCACCACCATCTCGTTGAGGAGGCGCCTCGGCAGTCCGGGCTGGGTGAGGTACCAGTGACCGAGCAGCATCGCGTCGGAGATGGCCCCGATGAACGCCGCCCCGACCAGCGTGCGGGCGATGGCCACCGCAGTGTTGCCGCCGGCATCCAGTGCAGCCGCGATCAACCCGATCGAGCCGATGACCACCGGCACCAGGTCGAGGACCGGCGGGAACTCGGCCCCGTGGTCACCGTCGGACGTTTCAGTGCTCGGCGCCTCGACCGTGCGGTCGATTCCCGTCATCGCCGCCACCCGCTCGCTGCGACGGTCGTGTTCTTCTCGGGCGCCGCTCACACCGGCGGCCTTGCGCTGCACCGAGACCACCAGCGCGAGCGCGCAGGCGACCATCACCCCGACCGAGGCGGCTTCGCGCACCGGGACGACCCCGAACGAGAGCCCGGCCGCGAGCGAGCCGGCGGCGAACGCGAAGTACACGCCGCGCACGAGCCAGCCGTAGCCGAGGCTGGCGATGCGTCGACGCGTGGTGAACCAGCAGAACAGCATCCCGCCGGTTGCCCACTGCAACAGCACGGTGGCGGCGTCGAGACTGATCACGCTGACCCACGGTAACGCCGTAGCCTGGCGGCGCCATGGCCTCCCCCCGCCACCGCCGTTCGCCCGGCGACGCCACCCTTCGGACGCTCGCCGTTGCGCTGGTGACCGCACTCACCCTCGCCGGCTGCGCCACCGGGCCCCGACCCAGCTTCGACGCCGACGAACCCGCCCGCCAGGCCACGGGCGATCCGGCGATCGATGCGGTACTCGACCGTCTCGACCGGGTCGGGGTCGAGCAGTTCACCGCCGACTACACGATCCTCACGCGCCTCGGTGGCCGGGAATCGACGGCGACGGTCGTCCAGGCCGACAACAGCCGGCGATCGATCACGATCAACGACGTGCGCTTCATCGACGGTTCCGGCACCGTCGCCACCTGCAATCTGACGAGCGCCGAGTGCGAAGCCGTCATCAACGACGCCCGCGTCAGCGACGTCCAGATCACCCACGACTTCTACGGGCCGAGCTTCGCCCGACGCCTGCGCGTCGACGCCGGCCGCAGCCTGGCGCCGGCGCGCGGTTACAGCGAGACGATCGGCGGACAGCCGGCCACGTGTGCCGACGTCCCCGTCTCGGGCGGCACGAAGGTGTACTGCGCGCTCGACATCGGCCCGCTCGCCCGCTACGACGGCAACGACGTCCTGATCGAGTTGGTCAGCCTGGATCCGACGCCCGACGAGACGAAATTCGCCACCAGCTGACACCGGTCAGCCCGGTGGACCGGTGACATCCGGATCAGCGCACCATCCCCCCGGCGTGGTCGGTCCACCGATCGCCGGCGGGCACGGTCGACGTTCGAGGAACGCCAGCTTGCGCGACAGGTACATCGCCGCCTCCGGCGCACCGGCGGCAACGAGGTGGACCCCATCGGGCGCCAACCAGGAATCCCGGGATCTCGAATAGCCGTCCCAATCGGCGAGGACGATTTCCGGATACCTCGCCGAACTCACGACGGACTGGAGGTACCGGTTGTTCACGGCGAACGAGGCCCGGTTGGACACACCTCCCGGCGAGACGTATCCGACCTGCTCCCGGTAACGCAACCAGACCACCCGGTCGATGCCCTTCGCCCGTGCCTGGGCGATCACCGAGTCGACGCCGAGTGGAAACAGGCCGGACCAGTCGTTGTAGCCCGTGGCAACCACCAAGGTGCGGTACGCGCCTTGCGGGACCGTCGACAGCTCGACCACCGCATTGGGCGGTGCGTAGCCCTCACGCCCGCGACACGACGGTCCCACGAGACGGCGACACGATTCGAGACGAGCATCCCACGCCGCGCCCTGGAGATAGCCCAACGCACCGTTCCACCGAATTCCTGCGAACGCCGAGTCGGAGATGACGATGACCGGGCTCGTGGCCGGCGGGAACGCGTTCGGTGCAACGTCCGTCGAAGCTGCCACCGGTGAACCCGTGAACCAACCGGCGACGTCGACGATCGCGTGCACACCCTCCGAGGCGTAGAAGCCGGCACCACGATCCGACACCTGGGTCAGCGCGAGCGCCGCCACCGGATGTGCCCACCGGTAGTTGAGCGACGACACGAACGGCCGATCGGTGCCGGCGGCGTAGACCGAGACGAAACCGGCTCCGACCGCCTCGGTGACGGTCACGTTCGCGATCACCGCTGCAGCACCGACCGGTGCCAGTTGCTTCTCCACCGTTCCCTTGGCGTTGACGGGATCGAACGACGAGCGAGAGTCCCAGACCCGAACGGGAGCTTGCGGCACGAACATGCCACTGGTGGACAGCTCGGCCGAGGCCCCGGTGAACCATCCCCACACGTCGACCACGACATCGGTCGTCATGTGGCGGTACACGACGAATCCGTCCTTCGTGACGGGAACGAGCGACAGGCTCGCACGGGTGCGATTGTTCGTGTCGGTGTTCACGACCGACACGAGTGGTCGCTCGGTTCCCGCAGGGTATGCGGTCAGGAAACCGCCACGTGCGGCGTCGACGGCCGTGATCGACACGGCCAGGGCCGTGGCGTCGAGTGGCACACCCGACGGCAACGGGATGCGGAGCTCCGACGAACCCCGCTGCCGTGTGGTCCTGGTGTCGAGCAGTCGAGACGGCCCGACCGGAACGTACCGGCCCGACGCCGAGGGGCCGGTGGCGTCCACGAACACGCCCGTCACGTCGACCACGATCTGTGCGGGCCCGTGCGTGTACACGTCGATCGTGCCGCCGCCGCCGAGTCGGACCAACGCCGAATTGGCCACCACGCCACCGTTGACGTAGTTGAGGTTGGACGCCGTCGGGCGCGGCGAACCCGACGGCCACACCGTGACGAATCCGGGCCCCCGGACGTCGGTCGCCACGATGCTGATCGCGGCCGCACGCGCTCCGACGGGGACGTCGCAGCGCTCGGTCACCTGGACCCGCCAGCTCGAACCGTCGATCCGGCCGGCGTCGGGAGTCTCCCGACTGTCGAACAGACGACACGGCGTCACCGGCGCCAGGACGGTCCCACCGTCGACAACTTCCGGGGTCGGCGCGTCCTGTGCGGCCACCGTCGGCGCAGCCGCGACTGCGACTGACGCCGCCACCACGAGCGAGACGAGCGTCAGCGAACACGTGGACAACCACCTGGCCCGCGCCCGTGGACGCTCGGAATCGGCCCGCCGTCCATGACGACGCGCCGGCACACGATCAGGAGCGGGCGCGGTCATACGCAGGCGAGGCCGTGGTCGGAGTTGTTGAGCCGACGTGGCCCGTCTGCGGTGGCGACGACGATGTCCTCGAGGCGCATGCCCCACCTGCCCGGCACGTAGATGCCCGGCTCGACGCTGTAGGCGTGGCCCGCCTCGAGCGGCAGCGCATTGCCCTCGACGATGTAGGGATCTTCGTGTTCCTCCATCCCGATGCCGTGCCCGGTGCGATGGATGAAGTACTCGCCGAAGCCGGCGTCGTCGATCACCTGGCGGGTCGCCCGATCGACGTCCTCGCACGGCGTGCCGACCGCGCCGGCCGTGGCACCGATCTCCTGGGCCTGCAACAGCACCGCGTAGGCCTCGGCGACCTCGGCGGATGGTTCTCCGGTGAACACGCACCGGGTGGTGTCGGAGCAGTAGCCGTCCATCGTGCCACCGAAGTCGCACAGCACGATCTCGTCCTCGGCGATCACCCGCGACCCGGCATGGTGGTGCGGGCTCGCAGCGTTCTCGCCGGCGGCGACGATTGCGAAGTTGACCTTGTCGTGGCCCTCCTCGATGATGCGTCGCCCGAGATGTGCCGAGACCTCCGCTTCGGTGCGACCGACCAGCGGGATCTCGCCACGCTGCAGTTCACCGGCGATCCGATCGACGGCGGCGCCCGCAGCGGCGAGCGCATCGATCTCGGCCTGGTCCTTCGCCATGCGCAGCGGACCGACCACGTCGACGGCCCGCGTGTACTCGGCCCCTGGCAGCTGCGGCAGCAGTTCGACCAGGAAGCGCGCCCACATCTGGTCGCCGACAGCGATCCGTTGCGAGCCCGACGACAGGCGAGCGACGATCGCCGTCGGGTCCTCGGTCTCACCCCACGGCAGCAGGTCGAACACGCCGGGTGCGTCACGCACCCGCGGCGCCTCGAGCGCGGGAATCAGCATCGTGGCGTCGGCGTCGCGAGGCACGACCAGCATGGTGAGCCGTTCGAGCGGCATTGCCGTGTACCCGGTGAGATACGGCAGATCGTGGCCGACCGACAGCCACAGCGTGTCGATGTCGCGTTCGGCCATGGCATCTCGAACCCGGGCGAGCCGGTCGAGGTAGACGGACGGATCGACGCTCGGCGACTTCATCGCTCCAGTGTGCCAGCACCCCGCCATCCGACGCCTGTCCGACCCCGACCCGAACGCCTCACCACGAGCCAAACCCATGTTCGTGTGACGTCTTCGGTGGGCCGCCCCACCCCAAAGGCCACGCAAACGTGGGTTGGTCAGGGGCCGGGCGGGTAGATGGACTGCCAGTTGCCGCCGCAGTCGCCGCCGGCGAGCGAGAGGTCCTGACACACGGTGGAGCGCGTGATCTTCCACACGTCGTCGACGAGCACGGCGATGCCGTACCGGTTGGAGAAGTCGTTGCCCGGCGTGTCGATCGAGTACCGGAACCACGCCTCGTCGGGCGCGGTGAACACCAACTCGTCGATCGTGGCCGTCGCACCGGCGGCATCGTCGGCGAAGCCACCCGCCTGCACCTGCTCGCGGGCCTCGAGCACACCGGTGGGGTCGTCGATCAGGTCGCTGCCCACCTCGCCGGAGCCGACGATGCCGTACAGCGTCGACATCGCAGTTCGGATCTCGGCGTCGGCCGCAGCAGGATCGGCGGGCTGCTCACCCGCGTCCGGCAGCGCCGGCGGCGGCGGTGTGCACGACTCCTGGAATTCCGGATCGTCCCAGGTGCCGACACCATCGGAGCCGAGGATGACCGGGTCGGCACCACCTTCGAAGGCCACGTCGAAACTCGGGGTCGGATTGGCCCAGTACGTGTGGCCGTCCTCGGTCACCGGCTCGGGGGCCTGTCCTGGGCCGGTCAACACCGCGATGCCGTTCTGCGGTGCGACAGCGTCTGTTGCCCCGTCGGCGAAGGTGACCCGCACGGTGGTGACATCGAGCGGTGCCTGCACGACGACCAACCACTGCGGCGAGCGGTCGTTGCCGCCGAGCAGCATCGACGACACCGCGCGCCCCTTGAACGGCTCCGCGAACCAGGGGACGGCGCCGACGTCGACGATGCCGTTGCCGCTCATCGACACGCGCAGCTGACCGGATTCGAAGCACCACGGTGCTGGGCGCCACCCGCCGACCCCCCAGTCACCACGTCCGTACTCGTCCCACACCTGGCCGAGCTGTACCTCGAGCGCGAATCCATCGTCGGTGACTCGTTCGTACAGCGTCTCCATCGGTTCGATCCCGAACGCCGCGTAGCCCATCGAGCCGGACGCCCGGATCCCGCCGGCGGAGAAGTCGCCGTCGGCCGCCGAGTAGGAGTCGTCGCCCCACGCATCGGCCGGCAACTCGGTGGTGGTCGGCTCTGCCGGGAACGTGCTGGTCGGTGTCGGACTCTCCTCGTCGAGAGCCGCCACCTCCGCGTCAGACGTCTCGGAGGTGTCGGCTGTGTCGGACTGCGGCGATGCCGTCGACTCGCCGTCGACGTTGCGCCCGATCCCGTAGCCGGCACCGGCGGCCGCAGCGACGAGCATCGTGGCGGCAACACCGGCGACGATGCGGCGCCGGGTGCGACCGCGGTCGTCATCGACGTTCCGCTCCCCCGGATTCAGGTGATCGAACTCGATTGCCATCGCTGCTCCCCTCGTCGGCCGGTCGAGCCGGCTCGCTCCAGAATTGGACGCCGGCCGCCCCGGAACGGTTCCACGAGTCTTCCACAGCGACCCGACCGGGGGAATAGAACCAGCGCTGCGTCGTTGCACGCGTCATGGCCGACGACACACTCTCACCCGACGCCGCCGAAGCTGTCAGGATCGATCTCTACTGGCGGCCGGGCTGCGGGTTCTGCTCGATGCTGCAGCGCAAGCTCGACAAGCTCGGTGTCGAACGGACCGAGCACAACATCTGGGATGATCCCAGCAACGCCGCCATCGTTCGCGAGCACGCCAACGGCAACGAGACCGTCCCCACCGTGGTGATCGGCGAGCGCGGGTTCGTCAACCCCTCGGCCGGTGCGCTGGTCGCGTTCCTCGGCGAGCACCACCCCGAGCTCCTCCCCGCCGGATTCGAGCCACGGCAACCCGGATTCGGCGAGCGTCTCATCGATCGCGTCCTGCGATGACGTCGTTCCCCGGTGTCGCGACCGGCGCCGCCCGGGTACTGTCGGGCCCATGACCGACGCCGGACCCGACGTCCACGCCGATCCGCGGCTTGCCGGAACCGAGATCGTCGACTCGGTGATCGACACGATCGGCGAGACACCGCTGATCCGGCTCAAGCGGCTGAGCGAACTCGAGGACATCGGGTGCGTGTTCGCAATGAAGAACGAGTCGACCAACCCTGGTGGATCCGCGAAGGACCGCCCGGCGTTGGAGATGATCCTCGCCGCCGAGCGCGAAGGCCAGCTGCTGCCCGGCGGCACGATCGTCGAGCCGACCAGCGGCAACACCGGCGTCGGCCTCGCCATCGTTGCCGCACAGCGTGGCTACCAGTGCGTCTTCGTGATGACCGACAAGGTTGCCCCGGAGAAGATCTCGCTGCTCAAGGCCTACGGCGCCGAGGTGGTCGTGTGCCCGGTGGCCGTCGAACCCGACGATCCCCAGAGCTACTACAGCGTCGCCGAACGTCTCACGACCGAACTCGGAGCATTCCGGCCCAACCAGTACCAGAACCCCCACAACCCGGTCGCCCACGTGAAGACCACCGGGCCGGAGATCTGGCGCCAGACCGGTGGCCGGATCACCCACTTCGTCGCCGGAGCCGGCACGTGCGGGTCGATCACCGGTGTCGCCCGCTACCTCAAGCAACAGAACCCGGACATCAGGATCATCGCCGCGGATCCCGAGGGCTCGGTGTTCTCCGGCGGATCCGGCCGCCCCTATCTGGTGGAAGGTGTCGGCGAGGACTTCTTCCCGGCGGCGTGGGAGCCGGACCTGCTCGATGACATCATCCCGATCAGCGACGAGGAGAGCTTCCTCACCGCCCGCTACGTCAGCCAGCGCGAAGGCATCCTGATCGGCGGCTCCGGCGGCATGGCGGTCGCCGCAGCGATCAAGGTCGCCAAGGCCGCCGGCCCCGACGACGTGGTGGTCGTGTTCAATCCCGACTCGGGTCGTGGCTACCTGTCACGCGTGTTCGACGACGACTGGATGGCCAACTTCGGGTTCCTGCGCGAATGCGACCAGTGCGTCGGTGCGGTACTCGACACCCGCAATGCCTCGATCGAGAACCTGCTGTACGTCAACCCGCACCAGCCGGTGTCCGATGCGATCGAACTGATGCGCTCCACCGGCGTCAGCCAGCTGCCGGTGTGCAAGAACACACCCCCGTTCGCCGCTGCGGAGGTGTCGGGTTCGATCGACGAACTCGAGCTGATGGAAGCAATCCACCGCGACCCTGGTGTGATGTCGACCCCGGTCGAGAAGGTGATGGGGCCGAAGCTCCCGACGATCGGTGTCGGCCAGAAGGTCGAACTCGCCGTCGAGATGCTCGAGACCGCACCCGCGCTGCTGGTGCTGTCGGGCGGCCGTCCGCTCAGTGTGCTCACCCGCACCGACGTGCTCGCCTACTTCGGAGCGGTGGCGGAGGCTGCGCTCGAAGGCGGCTCCGGTACCGTTGACGGTGATGGGTGATCTCGACGACGTAACGGCACGACACGGCTTCTCGACCCGGGCGATCCACGCCGGCCAGGACCCCGAACCGACCACCGGGGCGGTGGTCACCCCGATCTCGTTGTCGACCACGTTCGCCCAGGAGGGTGTCGGCGGCCACAAGGGTTTCGAGTATTCGCGCTCGGGCAACCCGACGCGTTCGGCGCTCGAAGCGCAGGTCGCGTCGCTCGAAGACGCCGCACACGGTCTTGCCTTCGCCAGCGGTCTCGCCGCCGAGGACAACATTCTGCGGCTGCTGCGGCCGGGGCAGCGGATCCTGCTCGGCAACGACGCCTACGGCGGCACGTTCCGGCTGATCTCGAAGGTGTGGAGCCCGCTCGGATTCCCGTGGACCGCTGTCGACCTCACCGATCTCGACGCGTTGCGCTCCGATTGGCCCGACGACGTCGGCATGATCTGGCTCGAGACCCCGACCAATCCTCTGCTGACCTGCTTCGACATCGAGGCGATC
>Ga0102938_10001112_pt1 | contig 20339 bp, 16 predicted proteins | sample SalPonR2_B_D2_MG_FD_84516 | JGI IMG/M metagenome (GOLD analysis project Ga0102938, IMG submission 84516) | Salt pond soil microbial communities from South San Francisco under conditions of wetland restoration - Salt Pond MetaG R2_B_D2_MG | ecosystem: Environmental > Aquatic > Marine >... | reverse complement strand
ATCTGGGCAAGGGTTCGACCTATCCAGACATGACCGGCGGGATCGGCATCCTGTTCGAACAGGCCTCGTCTCGCGGGCACGTACAGGACAGGGACTATGGCCGCCTGACCTTCGCAGACGCCATTGCCAACCAGGTGCGCACCTCCATTTCCACGCTGCAGGCGACCAGCGAGCTCGACGCCGATCTGATCGCCTATCAGCGTGAATTCTTCACCACCGCCGGTGAGCTGGCGGCCGATGCCGGTCATGCCGGCTGGGTCTTTGGTGATGACGGTGATCGGGCTCGGGCCGTGGCGTTGGTCGACCTGTTGCTGGCTCACGGCATCGACGTGCGTCCGGTCAATGAGGCGGTCGAGATCGATGGGCAGCGCCATCAGGCCGGTTCGGCCTGGGCCGTCCCAGTGCGCCAGGATCAGTATCGCTTTCTGACATCGATCTTCGATCCCGTCGACGAGCTGCCGATGGAGACCTTTTACGACGTCTCGGCCTGGCCGCTGGCGCAGGCCTACGATCTGCCCCTGACCACCGTGCGTCGGCTGCCGGATCTCGGCGAACGCCTGACCACGGCTCCCGGCGTTACGCCGTCCTTTCCGTCGATGCAGGCACCGGCCTGGCTGGTGTCCTGGGATCAGTACCGGGCCCCGGCCCTGCTCGCCCGGCTGTTGGCCGACGGTTATCGCGTCCAGGCCAGTTCCGATCGCCTGAATACGCGCACTGACCAGGGCGAAGTGGCGCTGCCGCACGGCAGCCTTGTGATCTCGCCGGGGCTTCAGGACGACGATCTGCCGCCCGTCGGCGAGCGCTTGCGCAGTCTCAGCCAGCAGTACGGCGTCGATGTGCTGGCCGCCAGAAGCGGCCTGAGCCTCAGCGGTCCGGATCTGGGCTCGCCTTCGGTTCCGGTCCTGACGGCCCCGCGGATTGCCCTGGTGACCGGATCCATCATCCGCGCCAATCATGCCGGCTATATCTGGCACTGGTTCGACACCCGCCTCGACCAGACCATCACCCAACTGGACCATGACCGGATCGGCAGCGTCGATCTCTCCGACTACACCCACCTGATCCTTCCGGACGGTCGTTATTCGGGCCTGGGAGAATCCGATCAGAATGCGCTTCGCGACTTTGTCCGCAGTGGTGGCATCCTGATCGCGGCGCGGGGTGCGGCAAGCTGGGTCGAATCACTGGATCTGGATTTCGACTTCCTCGAGGCCGACGAGGCAGAGACTTCCGAGGACGCGTCGGCCGAACCCACGAAGCAGCGCCGTGCCTACGCCGATTTCGAGCTGGACTTCGCACGGACCCTGATCGGCGGCAGCGCCCTTCGAATCGAGCTCGACACGACCCACCCTCTGGCCTGGGGCTATCAGCGTCCTGAACTGGTCGTTTTCAGGCGCGGATCCCACGTCCTTCAGGCCAGCGACAATGCCTATGTCCATGCCGGCCGTTACGCCAGTGACCCGCTGGCCTCCGGCTACCTGTCCGACGACACCCGAGACAAGCTGTCTGAAACCCCGGCGCTGGTAGCGACGCGGCACGGGCGCGGCGTGGTGGTCCGAATGGCCGATGACTATCTGTTCCGAGGTTACTGGATCGGAGCCGAGAGACTGTTTGCCAATGCGCTGTTCTTTTCCGATCTGATCGGCCGGACCGAACTGCCCGAGTAGTGACAACAAGCCGTCGCGCCCTGGGCGTGACGGCTTCTCCGGCCAGTGTTTGTGGAAACGAGTGACGGGGTACGTCAGGCGTTTCGGCGGCGTTCGGTTTCCTCGCCGGTTTCATCCGGGCCGAGCTGATGAGCGAGTTCGCGCAGCGCCTCGCGGTCGAGGATCTGGACCATCTTGCCGCGCACCAGAATGATGTCGTCGCGCTGGAGCGCGCTGACCGTGCGCGAGACCGTTTCGATCGTCAGGCCGAGGTGGTTGGCAATGTCGCGACGATCCATGGTCAGACGGAACTGATTGGGATCCTGATTGCGTCTTGCCAGTCGTCGTGACAGGCTGAGCAGGAAGAGCGCGACACGGGTCTTGGCGTCGAGGCGACCGACTACCAGCAGCAGCTCCCGGGTTTCGGTCATTTCCTCGGCCAGTAGACGCAGCATCACCTGATTGAGCTTCGGGCTCTTGTTGAGCATCGTCATGAAGTCGTTGAATGGGATGTCGCAGGTGCGACTGTCCTCCAGCGCGACGGCAAAGCCGGGGTGTTTTTCGGTCGGCAGGCCGTCCAGCCCGATGACTTCGCCCGGCAGGTAGAAGCCGGACACGATCTCGTCGCCGTCGGGAGAAATCTGATACGACTTGACGGAACCCGAGCGCACGACGGTAACCGTCTTGAGCTGCTGTCCGCCGTGGAACATATGCTCACCCTTGGCCAGCGGTTGCTGACGCTTGAGCACATCGTTGAGGTCGTCGCGTTCCTCCGACGGGAGTTCCTGGGCAAAACAGAGACTGTAGAGCGAGCAGTCCTCGCAGCGTGTTTCGATATCCCCGGCTTCGCGCAGCGTTTTCCGATTGGCCATGATCTGTCGGCTCGTCATTGAACTCCCTGATGCGCAGTATATCAGCGAGTCTTCATGTTTCAATCGGTAATGCTGGTTAATGCGTCATTAGACGATTCTCGAGAATCGGTGGGTCTTTTCCGACGCCGGGCCGGTGTAGGCGTCGAAGATTCGGGCAATGGCGCGCAGGAAGAGCAGACCGGCTTCGGTGACCCGGAATCCGTGGTCGTGTCGCAGCAGCAGCCCGTCTTCGGCGAGCGCGCCGAGTGCTTCGAGCTCGGTGTCGAAATAGCGGTCGAAGTGCAGCTCGAAGAATTTCCCGATCTCTCGGAAGTCGAGTTCGCCCTGGCACATGATGCGTTCGATGATTTCGGCCCGGAGCCGATCATCAGTGGTGCGATCGAGGCCGCGCAGAGTCGGCAGGCGGCCCTCTTTCAGCGCGATCGCCCAGGCATCCAGGTCGCGCGTGTTCTGGGCAAAGCTGTCACCAACCTGGGAGATGGCCGAGGGTCCGAAGCTGACCAGATCGAGCCCGCCGTGGGTCGAATAGCCCTGGAAATTCCGGACCAGGCTACCGTCCTGGCGTGCCTTGACCAGTGAGTCCTCGGGCAGGGCGAAATGGTCCATGCCGATGAATTCGTAGCCGGCATCGAGTAGGCGGGTCAGGCTGTTTCTGAAGATGGCCAACTTGATCGACGGCGCTGGCATCTGATCGTCGGGAATCTGGCGCTGCGCCTTGAACATGTGGGGCAGGTGCGCGTAGTTGAACAGCGAAATGCGGTCCGGTCGAAGTTTGATGACCGAGTCGATCGTGCGCGCGAAGCCTGCGGTGGTCTGCAGCGGCAGGCCGTAGATCAGATCCACGCTGACAGAATCGAAGTCGGCCGCCCGCGCGGCCCCGAAGATGCTCGAGACCAGTTCGAGATCGTGAATGCGATTGACGGCGCGCTGCACTTCGGGCTCGAGGTCCTGAATACCGATCGACACCCGGTTGTAGCCCATGTCGCGCAGCGCCATGATGCCGCTCGGGTCGATGGTTCGAGGGTCGATTTCCAGTCCGAGCTCGGCTCGGTCGGCGAAGGCAAAATGGCTGCGGAGCGACTCGGTCAGACGCCCCAGCTGGTCGACCGTCAGAAAGGTCGGCGTGCCGCCGCCCAGATGGAGCTGCTCGACGCGCCGATCTGCATCGATGCGCGGTGCCACCAGGGAGAATTCCTTCTCGAGGGTGTCGAGAAACTGATCGCCAGCGGTTGTCGAGCGCGTGATGACCCGATTGCAGGCACAGTAGAAACACGGGCTGCTGCAGAACGGCACGTGGACATAGATCGACAGGTCCGCCGGAATCGGCAGGCTGTTGGACTCGGCCAGGGCGCGCAGGTAGTCGTCCGGGCCATAGTCCTCCGAAAACTGCACGGCGGTGGGATAGGAGGTATAGCGCGGCCCGGCACCGCCGTAGCGGTCGATCAGATCCTGGTCGAAACTTGGCCGCATCAGGGTGGACATCACAGGCGTTCGGCGCACTCCGGCGCGTCAATCGTTGAAGTGCACAGGCTACGGCAGCGCGCGCGGCTTCAAATTGATCAAGATCAATCCGGCCGGGGAAGTTGGCTTCTGATCTGCTAGATTTGACGACTTGACCCCTTTTCCTGTCTCAAGGACGACCCGATGAAAATTGCTTTGACGCTGCTTGCCTTCACTCTTGTGGTGACGCCTGCCCTGGCCGACCCCGCATCCGACAGCGCGCCGTCGGTTGCTATCGAGACGGTGCTGTCACTGTCGGCCCTGCCGATCAGCCACCAGAGCCTGGATGAGAGCGCTAAGTCCGATGCCCTCCAGCGCACGATCTACGGCCAGCTCACGCGCCAGGCGCGGCCAGCTGCGGGTCGCGAGGTCATGATATTCAGCCAGGCTCTGGAATGGGCCAGCGCTCCCCCGGACGCGGCTCCGGCAGACCTTCTGGGGGTCTGGATGCTGCCGATCGAGGTCGAGCGTTTTGTCGAGGGAACGTTGACGATGGAGGGGCTGGAAGCCATGACCGGCTTCATGGACGGGGAGTCGCTGACGATCAAGGAAGGAGGGATCGATCTGGCGCTACCACCGGGCATTCACGATCTCTGGGTGGTGCATTCCGGCCCGCTCGAGGGGGCGACGCCCTCGATTCGCTTTCAGGGAAAGGCCGAGCACGACCGGATTGAAGTCCGCCTCGAGCCGGCCACCCACGTCACCGCCGAGCGTCTGACCAATGCCCAGACGGTCAGTCAGCTGCAGATCTCGCCCGACGGACGCAATCTCGCGCTCTGGTTTTCCGGACGGGATGAGGCGGCTGATCTTTCGCTATCCCGGCTCGAGATTCGCTCTCTCGACAGCAACCAGGTGATTCGAGCCTGGACCGATGAGCTGCCCTCGGCGCTGCTCTGGAGTCCCGACAGCGAGACTCTGGCAGTGCGGCAGGGCAACAATCTGTGGCTGTACCCCGCCGGCGGCAGTCCGTATCTGCTGCTGGCCAATCACGAGCAGCTTGGCCAATTCGTCTGGCATCCGGACGGGCAGTCCCTGCTGTTTTCATGGACAGCGCCCGAGGAGGAGGCCAACGAACAGCGCCGCAGGATACGGTCGCTGGAGGATCGCTGGGGTAATTTCCGCGACAACAGCCAGCTCTTTCAGGTCGATGTCGCCAGCGGCCTGATCCGGCCGCTGACGCAAGCCGATGTCAGCGTCAACCTGCTCGATGTCGACCCGGGTGGCGAGCGCCTGCTGCTGTCTCAGCGGGTCATCGACTACAGTGAGCCCCCGCACAGCCTGTTCAGCCTGATCGAAATGGATCTGGCAACCCTGGAGCAGCGCGAGATCAGGCAGGTCCGCATGCTCGGCGGTGCCCTGTTTGCCGAGGACGGCTACTGGTTGCTGTCCGGCCCCGGCCTGCCCGGCGGTGATGGGGCGACCACCGAAGCGCCCCTGATTCCCAACGAGTACGACACCCAGCTCTATGTCCTGAGCGCCGATGGCGGCGAGGCGCGCAGTGTCTCGCGCGATTTCGACCCCTCGATCGGTTCGGCTCATCGCCTGCCTGACGGCGATCTGCTGCTGTCGGTCGCGCGTGGCGAAGGCACAGCCCTGGTCCGTTTCGATGCCGAGCGAGAGCGCTTCGAGGCCATCGAGACCGGCGTCGAGGTGATGGAGCGATTCGTCGCCTCCGAGGGAAGTCGGGTGCAGGTCGCCTTGAGCGGCACCGACGCCAATGGCCCGCAGCGCGTCCACCTGCTCGATCTGGCCCGCGATCGGCAGACTGTCCTGATCGACAGCCGCCAGAGCGAGTATGCCGACGTCGAGTTCGGCGAGGTTCGCCCCTGGACCTTCATCAACGCATCCGGCGACGAGATCGACGGCCGCTACTACCTGCCCCCCGATTTCGATCCCGATGAGACCTATCCCCTGATCGTCTACTACTACGGCGGCACGGTCCCCGTCGGCCGGGCCTTCACCGGCCGCTACCCGTTTAACCTGTGGGCGTCCAAGGGCTACGTGATCTACGTCCTGCAACCGCGTGGAGCGGTCGCCTACGGCCAGGAATTCTCGGCCCTGCACGTCAACGCCTGGGGCCGCTACACGGCAGACGACATCATCGAGGGCACCGGCAAGTTTCTCGAAGCGCATGATTTCATCGACCCGGAACGGGTCGGCAATATCGGCGCCAGCTACGGTGGCTTCATGACCATGTATCTGGCCACTCTGACCGATATCTTTTCGGCTTCGATCTCGCACGCCGGCATCAGCACCCTGACCTCCTACTGGGGCGAGGGCTGGTGGGGTTACGGCTATTCCGGCATCGCCAGCCGCGGCAGCTTTCCCTGGAACAATCGCGAGCTCTACGTCGAGCAGTCACCGATCTACAACGCCGACAGGATCACCACGCCGCTGCTGCTGGTCACCGGCGATTCCGACACCAACGTCCCGCCGGGCGAGTCCGACACCATGTTCACCGCCCTCAAGCTGCTCGGCCGCGAGGTCGAACTGGTCGAGTTCCCCGGCGAGGACCACTGGATCCTCGATCGCGAGAAACGCTACGTCTGGTGGGACACGATGCTGGCCTGGTTCGATAGGCACCTCAAAGATGAACCGGAGTGGTGGGAGTTTCTTTACCCAGAAGAGGGGTGAGGGGTTGCCTGGCGGCCTGTAGTTTCAGGCTCGCCTGCTGGCGTTTCCTTTCAAACTTCAAAAGCGTTTGTTTATCTGTCGCTCCGCGACAGGAGGGTCAAAGGCGTTTCGCCCCAAGTGCGGCCGGTGACGCTCAAGGGCTTCTTGCGCGATGCGCAAACCGCCCTTGCGTTCCCGGCTGCGCTCCGCTCAAACAGGCATGTCCAGAAGGCCTCCGTTCTGCCCTACGCTGCTCGACGAGTGTCCAGGGCACGAAATGCAGGGGTCTGGCCACGTGCGGCCGGGCACACGAACAGGCTTCATGCGCTACGCGCAAACCGCCTGCTCGCTTTCCCCTGCACTGCTTCGCTCGGCCCGAATGAGGAATCAGGGATCAAGGATCACTATGCATTTTTCTTGTTGCCTGCGCGAAGCGCGTGGGCGAAACGCCTTTGAATTTGAATTTCATTCCGCGAAGCGGAATAAAACCAAGTGCCTTAGGCGCTTAAAGAGCAACGCCGAAGGCGAAAAAACCCAGCCGCAAGGCCCCTTTTCGCTATGAAACGCAATCCATCAGAAAGTGCATCCACGGATGATCGATGTGGTGTGCCAGCTGCGGTCCGACGGCGATCAGCAGGCCGGTGAGGGTCAACAGTCCGGCGGCGGTCCAGCGCAGGGAGCGGCGGTTGATGGCCGAGCGGAACTTGAGCATCAGCAGCCCGCTGCCCAGCAGCAGCGGCACCGTGCCGGCGCCGAAGGCGACGACCATGGCGGTGGTGGCGAGCGGGTCGGCCAGCAGGACGGCGGCGGCAACGATGGAATACAGCAGGCCGCAGGGCAGCAGGCCCCAGAGCAGGCCCAGGCCGATGGCCTGATCCAGCGAGCGGACCGGCAGGAATTTCGAGAAGACCGGAATCAGCCGGCGGGTCAGTGGCGCGGCCAGCTGGCCTGCCAGATCACGGAAACGCCCCGGGGCCGCGACATAGACCGCCATGCTGATGATCAGCATTCCTAAAGCAATGCGCATGATCGCCGGGGCAGCGTCGGGCAGCAGCTGGCCCGGCAGCATCCCGATCAGGGTCGCGAGCATCGCGATCGCCAGGTAGCTGGTGATGCGGCCGATGTGGAATCCGGCGCTCAAGGCCGACCCGCCCTGGGGCAGCTGGGAGTGCAGCAGACCGACAATGCCGCCGCACATGGCCAGGCAGTGGGTCGATCCGAACAGGCCGGCCAGAAGGCCGGTGAGCAGGGCGGTTTCGGGATTCATGACACCTTAAATAGTAACGGCAGCAGAGCGACCCCGATTCCTTTTCATGCACATTTCCAGGCAAAAAAAAACCGCCGGAGACCGGCGGCTTTTTCATCCCCAAGGATTCTGGGGTGTCTTGCTTCAGGCGCGCGAGCGGATCACTCCGGCCGCGACCAGTCCCAGGAACAGGGCCAGCAGTCCGAGTGCCCAGGGGCTGTCGACGGGAACCGAGCGGAAGCTCAGGCCATCTCCGGGGCAGGTGCCGACCACAACGTCGGGGTTGAAAGGATCCTCACTGAACAGCGTAACGCCTCCAACTTCAGGACCGTCCCAAATCAGTATGCCAACACCCTCGGCGCCCTGTCCGATGACACCCTCAAAGGTCAGAGTGACTTCGATCGATTCGGTAGTGCCGACAGGAACCGAAACGACTTCGAAAGCGCGTTCGGCACCATCGTCAAAAATCGTGAATCGAACCTGATCGTTTCCGCCGCCCAGGTCGTTGATGCCCTCGATGTCGGCGTTGATCGTGATTTCGACGAAGGAACATCCGCCGGTCGGGCCGTCGGTCTGTGTGCCGGTCACGGTCGCGTTGGTCGCGACTGCAAACGGCGATGGGTTGATGTCGACACCAGCGTTGTTAGCTACCGCCAGGCTGGCCAGAAGCAAGCCGCAAATTCCCGTAATCAGATATCTCATGTAACGCCCTCCAAGGATTAATCCTGAAGGATGACTCAGTCGAGGCTGAATTGCAACGAAATTTGAATGGTTATTTGAATCGCACATCCAAGCGTTCGAAAGCCGGATGGCGTCGGGAAATCGCATCCTCTATCTGGATTCTGTGCTGTTGTCAGTTGATTCTCCCGGCGCCGCGCTCTGAGCTGGAGAGCCCTTCTGATCCGGCGGTGGATCATCATCGAGCATATCGAGCGCGGGGCTGTCCAGGTCGTCGAACTGGTTGTTCTTCACGGCCCAGAAGAAAAAGCCGATGGCAAAGACCATCAGGATGACCGAGAGCGGTATCAGAACGTAGATGATGCTCATGGGCTGGCTCCCGGCAGAGGCCTCTGCAGCATACGCCCGCGCCGTTGCGTCCGTTCGACCTCAGCGCCCAGGCGACGGGCGTTGAGTACCACGATCAGGCTCGAGGCCGACATGCCGATCGCCGCCAGCCAGGGCGGAATCAGTCCGGCCATGGCAAAGGGCAGGGCCAGCAGGTTGTAGCCCAGGGCCCAGCAGAGATTCTGGATGATGACCCGGCGCACACGCGGAGCCAGGGCCAGCGCTGAGGCCAGACGGTCCAGGCTGGAGCCGGTGACGACAAGATCGGCCTGGGTACGGGCGATATCGGCACCCTCGGCCAGGGCCATGGAGATATCGGCGCCGGCCAGCACGGGCGCGTCGTTGATGCCATCACCGATCATCGCCACGCGTGCGCCGTCGGACTGGAGCTTGCGGACCAGTTCGAGCTTGTCCTGCGGCGAGAGCTCGGCCCGGAAGTGTTCGATTCCCAGGCTCCCGGCCATCGCTTCGACATTGGCCCGGCGGTCGCCAGAAGCCAGCCACAGGGTCTTGCCGCTGGCCTGGAGCTGCTCGATCAGCTGCCGGGCACCCTGGCGCAGCGGCAGATCGAGATGGAACCAGGCCAGAACCCGCTGGTCGTCGGCAAGGGCCAGCCACTGGCCGGGCCCTGGTTCGGCCACCGGCTCGCCGATCTGCTCGGCAATGAAAGCGGCCTTGCCGAGTCGATAGTCCACACCGTCGATGCCCCCGCTGACGCCGCAGGCCGTGACGGCCGTCGCATCGCTGACCGCGCCGCCGTCGTCGAAGCGGGAAAAGGCCAGGCTGAGCGGGTGGCGGCTGATCCGTTCCAGACGCCCGGCCAGGCGCTGGGCCCGGGCCGGGTCGACCCCGGCGGCGGCGCGCGTCTCGCTGAGCAGCGGACGGGATTCGGTCAGGGTGCCGGTCTTGTCGAAGACCAGATGGGTCAGTCTCGGCAGGTTTTCCAGCGCGTCCGGGCGATGGATCAGGATGCCCAGCCGGGCCAGACCGCGGGTGGCTGATGCCAGCGCCACGGGCGTGCCGAGAGCAAGCGCGCAGGGACAGGAGACGACCAGCACCGCCAGTGCGACGGGCAGGGCCTGGCTGGGGTCGATCTGCCACCAGACCAGGCCGGCCACGGCCGCTGCCGCCAGCACGACGGTCACGAAGTAGCCGGCAATGCGGTCGGCCAGCCGCGCCATTCGCGGTCGGAACTGGCGGGCCTGGTCGAGCAGTCGAACGATGCCGGACAGGGTGGTGTTCTGGCCGAGCCGGTCAATCCGGAACTCGACCTGGCCATCGCGAATCAGACTGCCGGCCATGACCTGATCACCGGCGTCGCGTCGCCGCGGCAGGGACTCGCCGGACAGCAGGGATTCGTCGATCTGGGCCTGTCCGCTCAGCACCGTGCCATCGGCCGCGATGGTTTCACCGGCACTGGCCTGGATCCGATCACCGACTTCGAGTTCGATCAGCGAGACCAGCTCCGAGCCGGTCCCGGTCAGGCGCCGGACCTGGGTCGGCAGGGCGCGGGCCAGAGCCGAGTGCAGACGGCCGGCCTTCTGGCGTGCGACCAGGACCGCATAGCGGCCCAGCAGCAGGAAGAAGATGAACATCACGACCGAATCGAAATAGGTTTCGCCGGCATCTGCCCAGGTGATCACGATGCTCGAGAACAGGGCCAGCAGCATGGCCAGGGCGACCGGTACGTCCATACCCATGCGGCCGCTTTTCAGGGTCCGCCAGGCCGAACGGTAGAAGATCTGCCCCGAATAGAGTGCCACCGGTACGGCGACGACCATGCTGATGAGCTGAAAGAAGCGCTCGCTGGTCGGGTCGATGTCCTGCATGGCGCCGATGTAGCCGGCCAGGGCAAAGCTCATGACCTGCATCATGCCCAGACCGGCCACGACCAGGGCCTTGAGCATGTCGTGACGCTGCTCCCGGTCTCGATCCCGTCCGGCCTCGGGGCTGTCCAGGTGCGGCCGGTAGCCGAGCGCGGCAAGCCGGGCGGCCACTTCGCTGAGTGGAGTCCGGGCAGGATCAAGGCGCAGATTGGCCCGCCCATCGGCAATATCGACCTGCAGGGAAATGACACCGGGCAGCTCGCCCAGGAAGCGGCGGATCAGCCAGGCGCAGGCCGCGCAGTGGACGTTTTCCAGGACCAGTGCCAGTTCGACCTCGCCGTTGCCCAGGCGACGGGCATGGTGATCCAGCACGGCAGAGCGATCCCAGGCCAGGAAGTCTTCCTGCGACAGCTCGGTCGACTCGGGGCGCTCCGGCAGGGCATCGCGAAAGTCGTAGTAGCGGCCGAGGCCGGAGTTCTCGATCAGCTTTGCGACCGTCTGGCAACCGTGGCAGCACATCGGCTGCTCACTGCCGCCGATCGTGGCGAACAGCTCCAGACCCTTTGGCACGGGCTCGCCGCAGTGGCCGCAGTGGATCAGCGCGTGTTCGCACTCGCCGGCTGCAGCGGGATTGGGGAGGACCGCACTCACAGCCGCCTTGGGATCAGTTCCAGCATGCTTTCAGGCGTGTCACCGAGGTGTGCGCTGATCCACCAGCTCTGCGACAGATCCTGCAGGATCAGGGTTGCGTGATGCGGCGGCGCGGTCCATTCGCCCCGGAACAGGCCGTAGCTGTCGCGATTGAGCAGCACGGTTCGATCCTGTTCGGCGTCGACCGGATGCTGCACGATCAGCAGGAGTTGATCGGGCAGGCTGGCGCTGTCGTTGGCTGCCAGTTCGAGAACCCATTCGCTGTTGCGTTCGGTCAGTTGGCCGCTGAGTCCCAGCGTCCGGGCCTGCTCGGTGCGGCTGCCGATATCGACCATGCCGCGACCGAAGCGCTCGTATTCGCCACGGACCATCTGCGGCGGGTTCGACAGGCCGATCAGCAGGATTGAAATGCCGAAGAAAACGCCCAGACCGAGGATGCTAAGGATGAACCAGGGCCAGGGTTCGCGGTACCAGGGGTTGATGATCTGCTCGTTCATGCGTTGTGTGTTCCGTTCAGTTCGGGTTGGAGGGCACGTAGAAGCGGGTTTCGATCGCCTGATAGGTGTCGCCTTCCGGGCTGGTGGCGGTGACTGTGACCGGCAGCATGCCGGGGTCGGCTGCGTCGAGCGGCAGCGCCAGGGTCAGTGCGAAATCGCCGGACTGACCGGGGTCGATGGTGAAGGGCTGGGTCGGCTCGACGACGCGCAGGCCCTGCAGGCCACTGGCACTGACCTCGACGGCCAGGGTCTGTTCGGTCCGGTTCGAGAGCTTGAGCCGATAGCTGTTTTCCAGCTCGGAGCCGATGACTCGATACAGCGAGGTTCGATCTCTCAGCACGTCGCCGATCAGAGGATCGCGGTTGGTCAGGATGCTTCCGATCAGCGTCATCAGGGCCAGCAGGACGAACAGATAGATGAAGATTCTCGGCCGCAGAACCCGGGTGGGCTTGCCCTCGATCGCGTTGTCGGTGGTGTAGCGAATCAGGCCGCGCGGGTAGTCCATCTTGTCCATGACTTCGTCGCAGACATCGATGCAGGCCGCGCAGGCAATGCACTCGATCTGCAGCCCCTCGCGGATGTCGATGCCGGTCGGGCAGACCTGCACGCAGGCCTTGCAGTCGATGCAGTCGCCCAGACCCAGTTCGGCCGGATCGGCATCGCGTCTGCGGCCACCGCGCGGTTCACCGCGATCGATGTCATAGGAGATGATCAGGCTGTCGGCGTCGAACATGGCTGACTGGAAGCGGGCGTAGGGGCACATGTACTTGCACACCTGCTCGCGCAGATAGCCGGCATTGCCGTAGGTGGCAAAGCCGTAGAAGAACAGCCAGAAGGTCTCCCAGCCGCCCAGCTCGAAGCTCGGGATGCGCACAGCCAGGTCGCGGATCGGCACGAAGAAGCCGACAAAGGTAAAGCCTGTCCAGAGTGCAAAAACGATCCAGAGAAACTGCTTGCTCGATTTCCTGACGACCTTCTTTCGGTTCCAGGGACCCTGGTCCAGCTTCATGCGCTGGTTGCGGGTGCCTTCGGTGACCCGCTCCATCCACAGAAAGACTTCCGTCCAGACCGTTTGCGGACAGGCGTAGCCGCACCACAAGCGTCCGGCCAGGGCGGTAAAGAAGAACAGGGTGAAGGCAGCCAGCGCCAGCAGCAGCGACAGGATGAACAGATCCTGTGGCCACAGCGTCAGCCCGAAGAAATGGAACTGCCGGTTGGGCAGGTCGAACAGTACGATCTGGGTGCCATCCAGATTGATCCAGGGCAGCACGTAGAACAGGCCGAGCAGGACCCAGGCGGCGATTGCCCGAAGGCGCGCGAATCGGCCATGGATTTCGCGCGGATAAACCTTGTCGTGCTTGACATAAAGCGGAATCGCTTCGGGCGTCGTGCTGTTATCGCTCATTGAGGAATCAATCTGAATGACGGGGGGGATTGAACCGGCTGGTCGGGCGCAGCAGGATCCAGCTGAACAGGCTCGATGAGGCGGTCGCTGCCCAGAACAGAAAGAACGCGATCGTGTAGCCGCCGTGGCGAGAAATGTTCAGCTCCGGAAAGGTGATGTCTCGCAGTACCAGGGGATCCACGGCCATGAAGAAAACAACTGTGGCGACGCCAGCGGCAAAGAAAGAGGGCCAGAGAATCGCCCCCAGGCGCTGAGCCAGGGGGCGGGGTGGTGGCGTGCTGCTGGCGTCGGTGCGGCCTGGTGTTGTGGCCTCATTCATTGCCGGCAGCGGCCTCGTTTGCCAGGTTCAGCACATAAGCGGCCACCAGACGGGTCCGGGCCTCGCCGAGCAGATTGACCTGGGCCGGCATGATGCCGTTACGACCGTTCCGGATGGTGTATTCGATGCTGTCCCGGTCGCTGCCGTAGATATAGATTCCAGCGGTCAGATCGGGCGCGCCCAGCAGGGCGTTGCCCTTGCCGTCCGCCCCGTGACAGGCGGCACAGACCATGTCGTAGTGCTGCTTGCCGGCCGAGGCCGTGCTGGCATCGACCGACTCGCCGGCCAGCTGCTGCACGTAGGTTGCCGTCCGGGTCACGGCCTGATCATCCAGAACGGCGCCAAAGCCAGGCATGGCGGCCTGGCGGCCCTGATGGATCGAGGTCAGGATCTGCTCGGGCTGGCTGCCCCAGGTCCAGTGATCATCGGTCAGGTTCGGATAACCCTGGGCGCCGCGGGCGTCCGAACCGTGACAGGTCGAACAGTTATGGGCATAGAGATTGCGACCCATGCGCAGGGCATCCTCGTTGTCGGCCAGCTCGACCAGCGGACTGGCCGCCAGTTCACCGAAGCGATCATTGAACGCGGCCGAGGCGCGCGCCATCTGCTGTTCGTACTGGCCCTCCGAGCTCCAGCCGAGTGCACCGTCATAGCGGCCCAGTCCGGGATAGAGCACCAGATAGATGATCGAAAAGATCACCGTGCCATAGAACAGCCACAGCCACCAGCGCGGCATGGGATTGTTGAGTTCCTCCAGATCATCGTCCCAGACATGACCGGTGGTGTCCTCGCCGCTGGTGCCCTTCTGTGAAGGAACCTTGGCCTTGCCGGTGGCAACGAACAGATACACCATGAAAGCGGTAAACGCGACCACGATAACGACGACAAACCAGTGCCAGAAAGCGCTCATTTACGAATCCTCCTTCTTTTCTTGCTCTCGCAGCTCACGCGCGTCATCGTTCAGCGGCATGTTCGCCTGAGCATCGAAGTCCTTGCGGTTCTTGATCAGAAATACCCAGATGACGATGGCGATGAAAGCGCCCATCGAGAACAGGGTCCAGAGACCTGCGCTCATGTATCACCCCCGGCCCGCGGGGCAACGCGCTGCCCGGTCCATTCGGTGCCAAGGCCCTGCAGGTAGGCGATCAGCGCTTCCATTTCGGTCTTGCCTGCCACCTCTTGCGCGGCGGCCTCGATCTGTTCGTCGCTGTAGGGGTCGCCGATCCGCTGCAGGGCGCGCATGTGCTTCTGCAGGGTCTGCCCGTTGACAACGCGCTCGGCCAGCCAGGGGTAGGCAGGCATGTTGGACTCCGGCACGACGGCGCGCGGGTCGATCAGGTGCAGTTCATGCCAGTCATCGCTGTAGCGACCACCGACCCGCGCCAGGTCCGGCCCGGTGCGCTTCGAGCCCCACTGGAAGGGGCGGTCGTAGACGAACTCACCGGCGACCGAATAGTGGCCATAGCGTTCGGTTTCCGAGCGGAAGGGGCGGATCTGCTGACTGTGACAGCCGTAGCAGCCCTCGCGGACATAGATGTCGCGACCAGCCAGGCGGATCGGGCTGTAGGGTTCGACCCCCTCGGCCGGCTCGACCACCGCACCCTTGAACATCAACGGAACGATTTCCACGATGCCGCCGACGCTGATGGCCAGGATGATCAGGACGCCGAGCAGGGCCGCGTTCTTTTCGATCTTTTCATGAATCATTTCGCAACTCCTCTCAAGCGTGCGCAGGCACGGTCACGACGACCTCGCGATCGCTGCCTTTGGCCATCTGGAAAGTCTTGATCACGTTGTAGAGCATGATGAACATGCCAGACAGGAAGATCAGACCACCCAGCAGACGCAGCAGATAGAACGGTTCGGTCAATTTCAGAACTTCGATGAAGGTGTAGGTCAGGGTGCCGTCATCGTTGAAGGTTCTCCACATCAGACCCTGCATGACACCGGCGATCCACATGGCAACGATGTAGAGCACGGTGCCGATGGTCGATGTCCAGAAATGCCATTCGATCAGGCGCGTGGAGTACATGCTCTTGAGTCCCAGCAGCCGCGGAAACAGGCTGTAGAGCGATCCGATCGAGATCATCGCCACCCAGCCGAGGGCACCGGAGTGGACGTGGCCGATGGTCCAGTCGGTGTAGTGGCTGAGCGCGTTGACGGTCTTGATCGACATCATCGGGCCCTCGAAGGTCGACATGCCGTAGAACGACAGGGCGACGATCATGAAGCGCAGGATCGGGTCGGTGCGCAGCTTGTGCCAGGCGCCCGACAGCGTCATGATTCCGTTGATCATGCCGCCCCAGCTCGGGGCCAGCAGCATCAGCGAGAAGACCATCCCAAGAGACTGCACCCAGTCGGGCAGCGCGGTGTAGTGGAGATGGTGCGGCCCGGCCCACATGTAGATCGCGATCAGCGACCAGAAGTGGACGATGGACAGGCGGTAGGAGTAGACGGGACGCCCGGCCTGCTTGGGTACGAAGTAGTACATCATGCCGAGGAAGCCGGCAGTCAGGAAGAAGCCGACCGCATTGTGGCCGTACCACCACTGAACCATGGCATCGACGGTGCCGGAATAGATCGGGTAGGAGTGGGTCAGGGTCGCCGGTATGGCCAGGTTGTTGACGATATGCAGCACGGCAACGGTCAGGATGAACGAGCCGAAGAACCAGTTCGCCACATAGATATGCTTGACCTTGCGCTTGACAATCGTTCCGAAGAAGACGACCGCGTAGGCGACCCAGACGGCTGCGATCAGGATGGCCAGCGGCCAGATCAGCTCGGCATATTCCCGGCCCATGGTGAGGCCCAGCGGCAGTGTGATGGCGGCACCGACGATGACGGCCTGCCAGCCCCAGAACGTGAACGAAGCCAAGGCATTGGAAAACAGCCTGGCATGACAGGTTCGCTGAACGCAGTAATAGCTGGTGGCAAACAGGGCTGATCCGCCGAAGGCAAAGATGACCGCATTGGTGTGCAGCGGTCTGAGGCGACCGTAGCTCAGCCATGGAATCCCCAGGGTCATGTCTGGCCAGATCAACTGGGCGGCGATAATCACGCCGACCAGCATTCCCACGATGCCCCAGATCACGGTCATCACCGCGAACTGACGCACAACCTTGTCGTTATAAGTAATGGTTTCGCTCATTTGGGCTTCCTTGAAGGGGCCGGTAGAAGATCGCAGCAGATTGTCCCAACAGGCTTGGGCGCTCTTGTTGACCGGGATCAAACTTTCACAGATTGGTTTCCTGTCTCTGTGGCGGCCTTGTTAGTAAGATGTCGGTCTGAACTCCAATGGGACGCTGATCGGGACTTGGTCACACGAGGTATCGAACTGAACGACTGGCTGCTCACCGAGGCGCTGCGTCGGCGAGAACAACGCCAGGGCCGATGGCGCGATGATGCGGCGGCCGTGCGCCTGGCTCGCGAAGCTGAAGGGGGCCTGGAGGACCGGCTGGCGGTTCGGGCGCGGGCGGTCCCGGGTCTGGTCGGGGTTGGCGATGATCTGCTGACGCTGGCTCGAAGCGGCCGGCGATTTCTGCTGGGCCTGGGTATCCTGGGAGTGATGACTGGCTGGCTGGCAGCCAGGGCGAGTGTTGCCGATCGCCAGATGGACCTGCTGCTGGCCTCGCTGACACTGGTCGGGCTGCCGACCTTGCTGCTGCTGGTCTGGCTGCTGGTCTGGGTCTGGGGTGGGCGGTCGAGGGGTTCAGGAGGCGTGCTCACGGGGATGGTCGATCGGCTGCTGGCCTGGCTCGGGCCACGTTTTCTGACCAGCACGCTGGCGCCCGAGCTGGCCCAATCCGCTGCAGCATGGCTTGCGACCCCGGCTGGTCGCTGGTGGCTGAGTCTGGGCTCGCATCTGCTCTGGTTGGGCTACGCCGCTGGTGCACTGCTGGGACTGCTGTTTCATTTCAGCATCGCGCAATATGATCTGAGCTGGGGCACGACGATCCTGAGCGAGCGAAACGTTGCCAGCCTCATTCAGGCGCTGGCCTGGTTTCCGGAATGGCTCGGTCTGGGGCCTGCGATGACGCTGGAGCTGATCGAGCGCGGGCGGGTTGGTGGTCTGGCCGGCGCGGATCGGGCGCTCTGGGCCCGCTTCCTGATGCTGCTGGTCGCACTCTATGTGGCTCTGCCGAGACTGCTGCTGGTGTTCTTGTCCTGGTGGCGATTTCGGCGTCGGGCCCGTGGGGTGACGCTGGACCTTGGCCAGCCCGGCTATCTGCGCCTCAAGGCCGAGTTGATGCCCGGTGCGGGCTCACACAAGACCCTGGGTACGATGCCGGAAGACGAACCGGACCGGGCGCCCAGGTCTCGGCCGGCACCCGCAGGCCGTCCCGTGCTGGTGGGGTTCGAGCTCGACGGTGACGCGGATGCCCGGATCGCCGAAATCATGGATGACCGGGTCATTCATCTGGGTCGCGCCGATCGACGCAAGGAGCGTCAGGCCCTGGTTCAGGCGCTGGAGGCCATGCGACCGCCCCCTTCGGACCTGCTGGTGGTCTGCTCCCTGCTGCGCACACCCGACAGCGGCGGCGCGCGCTTCATCAATCGCCTGGCGGATGCTGCACGCAGTGCTCTGACCCTGCTGCTCGTGGGTAGCGAGCAGGTCGAGTGCCGCGGCGGGGATCTGGCCGCGCGGCTGGCAGACTGGCAGCGCCTGGCTGTCCGCGCCGGCGGACGGTCGCGGCCAATCAGCCTGCGCCAGGCTCCGGACACGGTCAGAGCGCGAGTGGTCGATGCGCTCGAGCCACCCGGAGATGATGCATGAGTTCGCGTCTGCTCAGAATCGCGGTGGTCGGCCACGCCAACACCGGCAAGACCTCGCTGGTCAGGACCCTGGCCCGGAATCGGGATTTCGGCGCTGTGGAAGACCGCGGCGGCACTACGCGCCAGGTCACCACCACCGAGCTTCGAAGCGAGGGCCGTGGGCTGATCGAGCTTTACGACTCGCCCGGACTCGAGAACGCGCCCGACTTGATCGAGTGGCTGGATCAGCAACCGGGCGATCGCCATGCGGGGCCGGCTCGCGTCCGCGCCCTGCTCGATGATTCACCGGCCGTTCAGCGCTTCGACCAGGAAGCGCGCGTCCTGGAGTTGATGCTGGGCATGGACATTGGTCTGTATGTCATCGATGCCCGCGAACCCGTCCTCGAAAAATACCAGGACGAGCTGGCAATCCTGGCCTTGTGTGCCCGACCGATCGTGCCCGTCCTCAACTTCACTGCGGCCGAGGACAGCCGCGAGGAGCAGTGGCGGCTGGCCCTGGCCGAGGTCACGCTGCACACGGTCATTACCTTCGATGCTGCGGTGCGCGACCCGGCCAGCGAGCGACGTCTGTTCGAGAAACTCAAGAGCCAGCTGGATGGATTCGAGGCCACGCTGGATGACTGGCTGGCCCGTCTCGAGGCCGATGAGGACGAACGGCTTGAGGCTGCTCTGCGTACGATCGCCTCGCTGCTGATCGATGTGGCCGCGGCCCGTCGGCGCGCCGACGCTTCCGACCCTGCAGCCGTTTCGTCGACCCTGGGCGCTCTGCAGGACAGTGTGCGTCGACGAGAGCAGGCCACTGTGGAGACCCTTCTTGCCCTCTATCGCTTTGATGTACAGGCCTACGAAGACGAGGGCCTGCCGCTGACCGACGGCCACTGGGCCGAGGATCCCTTCGATCCCCAGACGTTTCGAATCTATGGAATTCAGACCGGAAAACTGGCCGGGCTCGGCGCCGGGGCAGGGGCGCTGGTCGATGTGGCAACCGGCGGTCTCAGTCTGGGCATGGGAACGGTGATCGGGACTCTGGCCGGCGGTGGCGTGGGTCTGGTCAAGGGGCTGGGCTCACAGGTAGTAGATCGAATCCGCGATCGCGTCACCCTGGCCATCGACGATCCAACGCTGGCGCTGATCAGCGCTCGGCAACTGCACCTGCTTCGAAGTCTGCGAAGAATGGGGCATGGCAGTCCGAAAACCGTGGCGGCCGGCGAGGCGGCGGACCGGGAACTGGCGGTGCCGCTCCTGCTGCGCAAAGCGCGCTACCGGCCGTCGTGGTCAGAGCTCAATCCGGGTGCGCGGCCTTCCGAGCGGCAAGTCCAGATTGAATCGCTTGCGGTCGAACTCGGAGACCGTGTGGGCCGGGGAGCCGCTGAATGACTTCAGAGGCGTGCGCCAGGCGTCGGTCTGCAAGGCAGGGCTGAGCCTGGAGATGGGAAAAAAAGAGCCCCGGCCGAAGCCGGGGCCACCAACGCTCGCCAATCGTCAATGGGAAGGAGGAACTGACGACTGCCAAGCCCCCAAGTCTGAGCGTGCGACGTGTGTGGGTGCCGCACGATCAGTTTTGAGTCTTGAAAGCTGTTGTATGTCAGCGACTCGCTGCAGCAGTTCTGACCGTGGCCATGACCTCTTGCGGACCGTCGACCGTGTCGCGATGGACGAGGATATAAGTGGCATCCGGATCGATCACCAGCTCGAGCTGGCCCCAGCGCGCGACCTGGGAGCCGCAGCCCTCGGATCGCCCTTCGCGCGCGGCAGCGGGACTACCGGTGCCTGAACCGTAGGTGTCAGTCTCGCCGGTGCCTGAGCCATAGGTATCGGTCCAGCCGGTACCCGAACCATAGGTGTTGGTTTCGCCGGTGCCTGATCCGTAGGTAGCGGTCCAGCCGGTACCCGAACCATAGGTGTTGGTTTCGCCGGTGCCTGATCCGT
>Ga0102938_10001111_pt1 | contig 20361 bp, 10 predicted proteins | sample SalPonR2_B_D2_MG_FD_84516 | JGI IMG/M metagenome (GOLD analysis project Ga0102938, IMG submission 84516) | Salt pond soil microbial communities from South San Francisco under conditions of wetland restoration - Salt Pond MetaG R2_B_D2_MG | ecosystem: Environmental > Aquatic > Marine >... | reverse complement strand
ATGGCTGAGAAAATGTTAATGCTGGCCCTCTCACCCACGATGGAGGAAGGTACGATTGTATCGTGGAGCAAACAGGAGGGCGATAAAATAGAGAACGGCGATGTGGTCTGCGAGGTAGAAACCGACAAGGCCACCATGGATTATGAATCGATGCAGGAAGGAACCCTGCTGAAAATATTGGTGGCCGAAGGCGAGAGCGCCGCGGTGGAACAGCCTATTGCAGTGGTCGGCGAAGAGGGCGAGGATATCTCCGATCTGTTGAAGGAGATCGAGAGCCAAAGCGCAGGCCAAAGCGCAGGCCAAAACGAAGGCCAAAGCCGGAGCGCAAGTAAAAGCAGCGCAGGGGCATCCCAGGCCGGTGGCACTGACGAGAGCGGCGCAGGCACAAGTGCCGACGCCGGCGGGGCCGCGGCTCAGGGAGCAGGTTCATCAGAGGCGGCCGGTGGAAAAACCGAGGGCAGTGAGGCTTCTGAGGCGACCGGTAAAGGAGTCGCCGGGGCCGCCCAAGGCGGGGCCAGTGAAGCCGGACAATCCGGTGTTGAAGGCGGGCGTATCAAGGCCTCGCCCCTGGCCCGAAATTTGGCCAAAAATGCCGGTATAGAACTATCAGCCCTGCAGGGCCAGGGCTCCGGTCCGGGCGGCCGGGTGGTCAAAAAAGACATCGAGGCGGCTAAGGCCGGCGGCGGTGCTGTTGCTCAGGCGGGCCCGCAAGCTACGGCCAAGGCAGCCCAATACGGGGCTCAGAAGGCCCCGGCCCCCGGCAGCGGACTCGGTACCCAGCCCCCGGTCACCTCCACCGGAATCGAAGAGCAGCACATCAAAATCGGACGGAAGCGGGCGATCATCGCCCAGAGGCTGTCGGAATCGAAGTTTAGCGCGCCCCACTATTACCTCACTACTTCACTGCGCACCGATCCGCTTACCAAAGCCCGCGAGCGGATCAACCAGCAGAGCGTCAAGGCGGGAGGCGCAAAACTCAGTCTCAATGCCTTTATGATGAAGCTCACCGCAGAGGCGATCAAACGGCACCCCATTGTCAACGCCGCCTGGAAAGAGCAGGAGATATACATTCCCGGCTCAATTGACATCGGTCTGGCAGTTGCCCTCGAAGACGGACTGATTACACCGGTAGTCCGTAACTGCGGCGGCAAGGGAATCCGTCAGATCGACGCCGAAGTTCAGGAGCTGGTGGCCAAAGCGCGCTCCGGCAAGCTGCAACCCGAAGAGTACAGCGGGGCCAGTTTTTCCATCAGCAACCTGGGCACGTACGGGGTTGAACAGTTTACCGCTATCATCAATCCGCCGGCCTCGGCCATAATGGCGGTTGGATCAGTCACCCGCGAACCGGTAGAGCTTGAAAATGGTTCAATTTCGTTTGATAATAAGATGAAGCTGACTCTCTCCTGTGACCATCGGGTTATTGACGGTGCGGTGGGAGCCGCTTTCCTGCGCGATTTGAAAGCTATGTTTGAAAATCCGATGCAGGCATTACTTTAAGGAGGCACCATGGCGTTTGATTATGATTTATTAATAATAGGAGCCGGTCCGGGGGGCTATGTAGGAGCAATCCGGGCCGCCCAGCTTGGAATGAAGGTCGGAATTATCGAAAAGGACAAAGCCGGCGGTGTTTGTCTGAATATCGGCTGCATTCCTTCGAAATCACTGGTACACCAGGCTGAGGACTTTCACTCCATAGGGAACCTAGAACGTATGGGAGTAAAGGTGGACCTCGCCGGTTTTGATTATGGGAATGTACACGCAGAATCCCGCAAGGCCGCCGACCAGCTTTCAAAGGGCGTCGGTTTTCTGCTGAAGAAAAACAAGGTTGAGTATATACAGGGAACCGGTATCATCACCGGTGAGCATGAAGTAACCGTGGATGGGGACAAGAAAATCAGCGCGAACAACATTCTGATTGCCACCGGCTCGCGCCCCCGGGAGCTCAAGGGCTTTGAGTTCGACGGGACCACCATCATGAGCAGTGATGACATCCTTATGCGAACCGATTTACCAAAGAGCATGCTGGTACTGGGCGCCGGGGCCATCGGCTGTGAGTTTACCCACATTATGAACCGCTTTGGGGTGGAGGTTACCCTGGTAGAAATGCTGGACCACATTCTTCCAACCGAAGACGAGGAATCGGCGAAAGTTCTGGCCCGCTCCTTCAAAAAACGCAAAATCACAATGTACACCAGTGCAAAGGCTTCACCTCCCCGGAAAGAGAATGGCAAGGTAATACTGGACGTGGAAACCAAAAAGGGAAACAAAACTCTGGAAGCCGAGACCCTGCTGGTAACGGTCGGCCGTGCAGCAAATACCGAACATATTGGTTTAGAAAATGTGAGCATTTCCACCGAGAACGGATTTATTCAGATCGGCGATTACTACCAGACTTCCGTCGATTCAATTTATGCCGTTGGCGATGTAGTATCGGTAACTCCCCAATTGGCCCACGTTGCCTCCAAAGAGGCCGAGCTGGTTGTGGAGCACCTGGCCGGAGAAAAGGTTGAACCGCGACTCGATCCGACCACCATTCCCACAGGCGTATATACCGAGCCGGAGGTGGCCGGTTTCGGTTATACAGAGGAGCAGGCCAGGGAGCAGGGCTACGAAGCAGCGTCCAACTCTTTTCCGATTCGCGGAGCTGGTAAATCAGTGGCAATTGAGAAGACCGAGGGCATGGTCAAAATTATTTATAGTACAAAAACCCAGGAAATACTCGGTGCCCGGATTGTCGGAACCCAAGCCACCGATTTAATCCATGAACTTATGCTGGCACGTTCTTCAGAACTTATCACCACAGACATTTCAAAAATGATCCATGCCCATCCAACCCTCTCCGAGGCTCTCATGGAAGCAGCCCGAGCGACGGAAGGCTGGGTGATCCACGCTTAAAGGAGTTTTTATGGAGGAGCGACAAATAACAAAAATGGGGGGTAATATAATTACCCTCATCGGACCGGAGCTGCAGGTTGGGGATACCGCCCCGGACTTTACGGTTCTTAACAACGATCTGCTTCCGACAAGTTTGGAAGATTATCAGGGAAAGATAAAACTCATTAGTGTAGTCCCCTCCCTCGACACAGGGGTCTGCGATGCGCAAACCAGAAAGTTCAATGAAATGGCTACTGATTTCTCCCCGGAAATTGAAGTACTGACCATCAGTATGGACCTTCCCTTCGCACAGAAACGCTGGTGCGGAGCGGCCGGAATCGATCGGGTGCAAACCCTATCCGACCACTACTATGCATCTTTTGGTGAAAACTATGGGGTTCTGATTAATGAGCTTAGACTCTTAAATAGAAGTATTTTTCTCATTGATAAAACCGATATAATACGCTACATCGAAATTGTGAAAGAGAATCATAACCACCCAAATTACGATGCGGCTTTAGAAGCGTTGAACAGCTTATAGATGAGTGCCCTGGCGGGCGCCTAACGGGCGCCTGGCGGGTGCCTGGCGGGCGAACAACTAAATAGGGGTCTTCATCCTGATGGAAGAAGACCCCGGCTATTAAATTTACTCGATTATGTATATTTACTTTTTTTCGTCCGCCTCTGCGGGGACAACCTTTTCTCGGTTCCATTGAACCAGCCCAAAGATAATTATGCCAATTGTTGAAAAGAAAATTACCGCTTGCGCTATTGAAACTAATGTGTCCGATGGGCTCACTGTGATTCTCCTATATATATTACTTTGGTGATCATATCATAAAGATCGACACTCGTGAAGGTTTTAATTACCAATTTTTACTATAATCCCAGCCATACAGCCTCCAGTTCTCCGGCCCGGTTTCGGAATCGATGCCGGGGTGACTCCACCCTTGATATGAATTTAATTCAATTCCATCTTTTCGCACATGCGTAAAGTGTCCGCCGTAATCGGCAATAAAAGAGATATCATCGAAGGCTTCGCCTCCGGCATTCTCCTGTAGAAAAACCTGCAGCTCATCCAAAGAGTTAAACCGGAATTCCTTTGCCAACGCATCTACCCCCAAACCTCTCGAGAGCTCCTCCGAAAAGCGTTGTTTATCACCAACCCATCCGGTGCTAGTATCAAAACTCGAGCCCCATTCAACGCTTCGAAATGCGCGCTCTATATCATCCCAATCGACTTCAGAAAAGGTGTCTACGTAATGGGCAGCAATGGACTCCGCCAGGCAGTATCCATTCCCCGCCGCCGCGTCCAGAGGACCACCGGTAACCGCCGCCTCTAAGCGCTGCTGAGAATACTGCCTCAGCTCTGCGCTAGAGCTAATTCCCGCAAAACCCGCTGCATCAGTCAGGCCGGCGGCTTGTTGAAAAGTCGCCGGATCGTCAAGCAATGCCTTCATGGCTGCAGCATACTCCGGGTCGATTCTCTCGCCGGCCTGCATGCTCTGGGTGCGATAATGATGCTCCCGCAAAGCCCAGGCGTAGGCACTTGCTGTGCTGACCCTTCTATCAACAGCTCCATCAACAGCTCCATCTGCGACAGGCCGCTCGCTAAACCGGCGCAACAGATCATATTGAGCTGCTAATGCGGGCCGAACCTTCAAACTGAAGCCGGAAGCATTTTTCTGATAGGTACCCATCGATTCGTTCCACAAAAATCCGGCTTTCCCCATCAAATCCAGCGCCTCCCCGCGGCTAATTCCCATATAATCGGCCACATCTTGGCTGAAAGAACCCGGGGCGTGGGTCTGCAGCAGTATTCCATTCTCTCCCCACAAGTGGTGAGACCCGTCCCACAGCAAGTCACCATCAGAGTTAATTCTCCAATAATCACCCTCAGAATTATACATCCTCTGAAGTGTCGCTAACCCTTCCTCTCCAGCGGCAATGGCGGCCATATCCTGTAAAACCAGGCCATCCTTGTAGAGAAAATCGCTTCCATACAGATGGTCCCTGGAGATCCCGGCAGCCATGGCTGCATGGGATCGAACCGCCTCCAGGGTCTCCTGTTCATTATCCGACAAATATCGACCATCCCGATGGGCTTCATGCTGCAGAGTCAGCCCCAGGGAAGGATCCGATAGGCGTTCATGCTGCTGCAGGGAGATTGATATTTCCTTGGTACCCCTGCTGTCTAAGTGTGTCCGCCCGCGATACTCTACGCCGCCGTACTCTTCCTGCCCCAGGAAGGAGAGTCTCACATGTCCACTTAAAATATCATCCAACAGCATCCGGCCGTGGCTATCGCCGAATCCGGCCTGAAAACGCAGCATTTTGGATATGCTCCGGCGTTCATAGGGGTCGCTGTACTGCCGGCTTAGCCCTGCAATCCGCTGCTGCAGGCTAAACAGCTGTGTACCTCGGTAGAGCTCTGCGAGACGTTCAGCAGAAATGCGGTGCCCAGCGCGACCGAGGGCAAAAGATGCCTCCCCGTCTGCCAAGTGTAACTCCAACAGGCCGTTTCCTTCTATACCCAGTAGATTCCAACTGGTCTCACCGGTAAGGGCATATTCAGCAGCACTGGAGAGCAGGTCACCGCCTAGTGCGATCCCGGACCTCATATTTGAAATATCTTCATACGCAAAGCCAAAGGTATGCTCCTTTTGCAGAATCCGGTTGTGGATTACTCCGTTGCTAAAAGCACCGGCTGCGGCAAGCCCAACCTCCACTGCGGTAGACGGGTTATACAGACTGTTAGAAAAACGTTCATTGTCCCAGTCCCACCCGGCGGTATGGGTATAGTTGACCCCGGCTGCGCCGGCCCCAATCAGTTGCCCCCCAGCCGCCTTCCCCGCTGCGGGGAGCACATTACGGAATAATGAAGCCTGCTCATCCCATCCGGGAACTGCCTGAAGAGAGTCCCAGAGACCGGCACTCGCGGCAGCGGCTGCCTGTACTATCGCTTGCTTTCCAAAGGCAAATGCCGCCTCATCCCAGGTTTTATAGCCCGTGGCGGTATCCGCAGCGGCAAAAAAGGCATCATCGCTCAGTCCCGCTAAAGCCGCAGCAACCGGACCCAGGCTCAGACCAGCAACGGTTTTTATTCCCAAATCGCTTAAACCTCGGATAGTTGCCGCCCGCATCCAGATGTCCGACTCTCCGTCATTATCAGCATCATCATCCCATAAGCGCCGGTCCCAACCGGCACTATCCATCATCCCCAGACCCCGCCCAAGACGGGCCTCGTCTATATAATAGGCGGTTATTATGCGACCGGTTTGACCATATCCCTTTCGCTGGACCTGCTCAGGGTTACTCTCACTCATTTCCGGAGCGTAGCCGACATGCCAGTGAAACAGCCCTTCCAAGTCTTTATGTTCCTGGTACCCAGCCGAATCGGCAAAGCCCAGCGCCCCCTGCTGAAACTCCTGCCGAATGTGTGTGTCCACCTTCTGCAGGAGGCTCACCTTATTTTCACCGTATCCGCCAAAGACCAGATGCCTTTGAGCTTTTATCTGTTCCAACAGTTGACGATACCCACTCTCCAGGTTTTCCACGTTATTTTCTTGTCCATAAAGTACCTTCAAGCGCTGCTGCCAATCGAGTTCGGGCAGCTGGTAGCTGCGGTATTCCTCTATGCTCTGCAGCTCACGCTCGTGTTTAAAATGAGTTACATCAACCACAGCGTTACGTTGAAAGGATCTGCCGTGTTTACGATATCCCGCCGCCCGCAAGCTGTGATGCAGGGAGTCAGCTACCATCCCATTCGCCTGCTGCAGCATTCGTGTGAGCTCCTCTTGATGCTCTTGAAGCGACCGGGAAAAACCCCGAAGCCCTGCTGCCCGTGCTGACTGTTCGGCCCGCTGTTGTGCAGCAGCATACAGCCGGTGTAAGGATTGTCGATACTCGGTATAGCTGCTGCGGGTCTGGTCCAATTCCGGAATAAGGCCTTCCATCCCTGAAACTTCCAATCCCAACACATCACGCTCTGTCCAACTATACTGGGCTGTATCCGGTGCTTCCCAATTGGGCAGATGCTCCATTGACACTAATGCGTAATTTTCCACCGCCCTTTGAGGGTCAAGTTTTAAGAAATTCTCTCCCCGAACACGTACTTCCCCGGCTTTAGCGCGCAGGCTCCGCTCCAGCCAGGCGCTACGGGCAGCATGCAGCTTATTCAGACGCTGCTCCCAGGTCTGCTGTTGCTCAATGTAGCCCTCGCGGAAATCACGGTCCCACTGCAGGCCCGACTGCCGCAGCTCCTCAAGCTGTGCTTTTCTATGACTATGCTGTGATGCAATTGTCAGATTCAGGTGCTGCTCCCATAAATCCTTCTGTTCAAGTAACTGCCGGTTCAGCTGCGCTTTGCGGTACCGGGCTTCCACCACTCGGCTTACCCCTGCCAGCTGTACCAGCGAAATCATGGAAGCGAGTTCCTCCTCGTCCATCCCTGCCGACAAATTGTATGCTGCCTGTCCAGGGCCGTATACACTCTGCAGCTGCAGTTCCGACTCTGCCAGCCGTGGGAAAATCGCTCCCCGAGAACTCATTGCAACGTATTCAGCAAGTTCGGGCAACAACCTGGCATTCAGCCGGCGGCGTACATCCCCCAACGCATTGCTCCGCTCGGAAGCACCTACGAAAAGTTTCTGCAAATACTCCGATATTGTGCATTTAGGCACAGCAGAGGCATCCCCAGGCTTCACTGCTGCTATAAATTGATACAAAGGCTCAACACCGAAGGAGTCTTTTTTGTAAAACCGGGTAAAGTCAAAATCACCCCGCCCGTTTTTAATTTGCTCACTCCAATACTCATCACTGTAGGTCTCCTGCTCAAGATATGCAATTTTTCCGTGTAGGTGGTGAACTTCCACCTGATCGTCGGCAAGGCTGGCCAACTCCTGTTTAACCTGCTGCCGCTCTGTAGAGCCATCCATGGTCTGCTTCGATACACTCTTTTTCAGGGCGTTAATATCATCTCTTTTCGTTTTCACATCCGCCGCCGCGACTGCAAACCCAGCCGCGGCGGCAGTAAATGCAGCTCCCCCGGGGAAATTCAAGGTTGCGTAACAGGCGGCTGCAAATCCAGTGTAAACTCCTACCATTTTTAATAATTCCTCACGATCTTTATTTAGGGCTGAGGATTTCCGCTCGGCATGGTTCACGATCTTCTTAAATAATAGCTCTCCCAAGTCCTCCACCGCCGCCCGTCTGAGTGAGGAGGCTCTCTGGTCGGACTGCCCCTGGATAACCATAGAGTAGAACCGATACAGTCGCAGCTTGCGCGCATCATCAGTGAGCGAGTTATAAGCCCCTTTGGCAGGGGCTGCCAGATAATCCTGAGGAGAACTGTTCAACTTGCTCTGCAGTTTCTTATAACTCTGATTATTCGAAGAATATCCCGGGTCAAGGACCCCACTATCCTCATGATACAGAGCTAAAGCGCATTTCTTAAGAAAAGAGTCCAAGCCCTGCGACTTCCGCTCTCGCTCCATTTCATTTGCCCAAATCAAAGCATCCCGCTGCAGCAGCTCTGGATTCTGGGCATAGTCTTCTGCGTCGGGCCGAACCGGCAGGTCGTCCCAGCTTTCCCCGTTGAAGGACCCGCTAAGTTGTATCGGGTCGCACTGTATCTGCAGCTCAGGAAGCAAGTTCATTAGACCCTCTTGGACATTGGAGCTGAGCTTTGACAATTCTTCTCGATACAGCTGTCGGCGGCCGGATAGAAAAGCCTTGGCCTGATCAAGCTGTACTATTATCTGCTCGAGCTCTGCGTGAGTCCTCAGATCTAAGCTTTGCTGCGAAAGCTCTGCGGAGCTGTCGGCAGCATCCTGGGCCGTAGAATACCTTTTGCTTAGCTGTTCATATATAGATTGAAGCTGTGAATGCTCCTCGCGACGGGCTTGCAATTTTGTGTGTAGTTCCGTATGTAGGTCGGTCCTTTTTCCAATTGATAACTGCATTCCGGTGGTAAGATAGGCGCTATACGCCTCGGCAGCTGCTTCACTTAAAACTCCTTCGCTTTTCAATAGCCGGAGATAACCTGCAGCTTGTTCGCTCTCCAGCTGCTGAAGCTGCTCCACATTCCGTTCATCCACCGGCAACTTTATAAAGTCCACTAAGGTCTGCAGCATATTTACCCGCCTGCTGACTGCTTCGATTCGTACCTTCACTTGGCTTTTCTCCTGCTCTAACAGTACCGCGGGTATCTGCATGCCCGGCTGCATCAAATCCATGAAGGCGGCCTCGATTTGTGTGCATGCCTCCAATTCCTCAGAGCGCACCTTTTTCCAGGATGACACATCTTTCCCCGCATACAGGTGGGCCTCCGCCTCGACGATCAAGGCCCGGGAGTTGCTATATGCGCCGGCCAAGTGAGCGTACAACTCTCCGGCCTCCGCGTTTCTTCCGTCCACATCCAGCCTCAACTGTTCAAACTCCACGTTCCAGGCGGAATCCAAATCCTGCTCCCGCCGCTGCCAAAGCTGCAATCCCTGTTCGTACTGCAGCTGTAGTGCTTCCAACCGATGACGGGTCTGGTTGTCTATCTGCCGATACTCGGCCTTTATTTGTTTCAACTCATCCCTGTAGCGGTTTTCGATTTTCTGCTCCCACTCCATTCGTTGATCAAGCAGCTGATACTCAGCCTTCTCCCATTGATCCAGAGCCGAAAATGATTCCTGCCTTCCCCCCGCATACAACTGCATTTCCTCATTTACCTGCTGCAGCAGTCCACTTATCCCTGCTGCACCGTTTTGGTTCCGACGACGTGTAGCAAGCTGCGGCTGTAGATAGCGATCAGCATAGAGTTCGGTCAGGCGCTCAAACTGGCGTAGATACTCTGCACGCCTCGCTCCGATGGACTGTTGGACTTTTTCTATCTCCTTCTCTATCACCTCAGGATTCACAGCAGCAGGCGCTTCTGCCTGTCGATCCCCCTGCCATTCCGACAACAGCTCCTCCGCGCGCACCTGAAGTTCGCGCTTATATTCTTGCAACAAGGCCTTCCCCTCGGATTGGGATGCTCTGTGCACCCGCCTGCTGTAGATTCGGCTTTTTTCCTGCACACTAGTGATGTAGGACTGAATTGGGTCCGGATGATGTATGGATTCGGACCAGCCTCCGATGCCGCCACAGCTGTAAAAAAGAACAGCAGCAATACAAATTTCTCTTTTCATAGGTTCCTCCTCATGAAGTAAGACAGGGCCACTCACAGCTGTGCTTCAACTCTGCCATAGAAAAAAGCACAGCCACGTCTATTTTCCTCTATATCCCATGAAAGGAGGTTAGATTGATGGGATGCCGGATTCAGAAACTAATGGCAGGCAGTTGTATATGGATGTTGCTGGGCTGCAGCCCAGGCTATGCATCCGAATCTGTACTGCCGGGAAGATTCGATGAGCTGTTGGAGTCTGGAAAAAAGCAGTTTTTTGCCGGACATTATACAGAGGCCCTGAACATATGGGAGGAAAGTGAGACCCAATTCCCCTATGGATTCCGGATGGATAAATGGAAGGCCCGAGCGCTTCTAATGGAAAATCATCCCGAGCCGGCGTATCAACTGCTCGCACCATATCTGCAGATAATTCCCGAGCACCCGGAACTGCTGCTGCTCTTAGGAAAGTGCAGGTTTGAACAGGGAAACTACACCGAAGCGGTAGAATTACTTGAATGGGGAGCCAGTTGTGTAACCGGTATTGCGGGCATTTATTTGACCCGGGCGGAGATGTATTACCTCATAGGCCTTCACAGTAAAGCTGGAGAATTTAGACAAATCGCCCAGCGTCTGCTGCACCTGGAAAAGAAAAATGGAACAACCACACCTGCGCCTTAAGTGTTTCATTCTCCTGCTGTTTATGTTTTGGCTGGGAATTACCGGTACAGCAGGCGATTCGGTCTTGGCACCGGCCGTGAAAGTGTCGGAGGCCATTCAGCACGCTCAAGACTCCGACCTGCAGCTGCAACAGCTTGAAAAGAGACTCCACCAAGCCCGGAGCACCTTATCCCCCCAGCTAAGGGCTCGTCTTCCGCGTATGTTCGTAGAATATGAGGGCAGTGAAAGATACGGATTGGAGGAGCCCTACGAGCTTACCCATAGCCTGGGCGCCGGGATTGAGGTAAAGCTCACCGATCAAGGCAGCGCCTGGTTCTCAGCGCAGCAAAAAACCCGTGAAATAGAACGAATTATACTGGAAATTAGGCTGCGAAAAGAGGCAATTAGCTCTCAGCTTACCGAACTCTGTCTGGATATCCTCTATTCCAAGGCAGCCATAGAGCACATGGGTCAACTGTTGGAGCTGTACACACGACATCTGCACAGTGCCGATCAGCAGCATGCTTCGGCCACTATAAGTGCACAGAGATACCGCCGGCTCCGCCTAGAGTTTGAATCCAAACAGTTAGAAATTGCCGCCGAAGAGCTTAGCCTGCAGAATTTGTACTTCCGGCTTGGATTGTATCTTGACTCAAAGACCTCTCCTGTTCCGGAACTTAAGGGCAATCTGCCTCGAGTTTATACCGGGAGCAGCGACTCCCAGCTGCCGTCACAGCCCGCCTTTTATCAAAAGACGGCTCAGGAGAACAACTGCGAGGTACTCCGGAAGGAGATTAAGTGTCGCAGTATCTCCGACCGGAACTCCCTCACGCTCCGCCAGTACTGTCCGCAAACCCTAGTCTTCGCCCGTATAGATTTTAGGGGATCCGAGTTCCCCCCCGATTCTCCGTCCATCAGTTTCGGAATGCAGCTGAGCGGCGGGGCCGGCAAACTGGGAGTAACCGCCGGGAATACTTCACATTACTCATCCTATACCTATGCCGTTAGTCCATCTGCCCATGCGGCTGTTGATTTTTCGCAAAGAGAGTCGGAGACACGAAACATGGTTAGCTTGCAACTGCAACAGGCCCGGAAGGAACTCCAAGTATCCCGGTCTTCCGCGAGTACCCAGGCCCTCCAACTGTTCAGTGAGTTATCCCATCTGAAGGAGGTGCAGAAAAACCTTCTTGCGCAGACTCAACTGCACCGGGAAAGCTGCAGTATTAAGGCTAAGCAATTTGATTTCGGTGATGGAGACCTTCACGACCTTGTAGAAAAACACCATGTATATACGGAAAGCCTGCTCAAACTGTACCGGGTTAGCCGCAACTGCCTGATAGTGGAGTGTTCTCTTTTACAAACCTGTGGTTTATCCCGTCATATCCCGGGGGTCCTGGAAAGTCTAAACCCCGTATCCTATGGAGGTTCCCATGCACTACAGTAGTAGCCAGACAATGCTAAAACTCGGCTGTCTCCTTCTCAGTTCTCTCTTTCTCTCTACCCTTTTCCCGGCCTGCTCAAAGGCAGACTCCAATGATGCTGGAGATACACCCGCCAGAGCTTTTCCCGCAGTGCAAACCTGTTCCCCCGAGGCAGTGGAATACGCTGCCGGCATATCAGTTCCGGGAACAGTAGTGAGCCTTGATAAGCATGCCGTCAGCAGTCTTGTAGAAGGCCTGGTTATGGAAGTTACTAGTGAGCGCGGGCAGCTGATAGAAATGGGTCAAGTATTGATCCGCATCAGTACCGAACAGCTTGAACTTCAGCATAACATTTTAGAAGAACAGCTCACCAGAGCTCGAACCGACCTAGAGCAAGCCCAAATAAACCGCGCTGAGATGCAGCGGCAGGCAGAGCGCCATCTGCTAAAAATTGAACGATTGCAACGACAGCTGCAGCACGCCCGTAAGCTTTGTGCGTACACTGAGCAGGAGTACCAACAAGCCCAATCGCTTCAGAAAGCCGGCGGAATCTCCAGTACTGCACTCCAGAAATACCGCTTAGATTCAGAACAGCAGGAGTCCTCGCTGGCTAATCTGGAGAGTCAATTAAGTGAGGCTCTGATCGGACTTCGGGATGAAGACTTAGGCGCCGAATTAGCTGAATTATCCGACTTCCCTTCGAAGTCTGTAGACCGCCCGGCCGCGTATCTTCAGTCTATGGCAAATCAGGCGGATATTCATATTAAAGCTGCCGAGAGCAGAATTAGCGAGCTTAAAACCAGACTCCATCACAACGAAGAAAAGCAACAAGCCTGCTCGATACAGTCGCCGGTTTCTGGTTATATTTCGAAGTTGCACACGCTTCCCGGCTCGTACCTTCATGTGGGAGACCCCCTGGCCACCCTGGTTGTAATCGATTCTCTGCAGGTTCAAGCACAGATCGCCGCCTCCCACCGCCCGGATATCCGTCAGGGTTTAAGTGCTCAGATAAAACTGCCCCGGCACGACGATCCGTTAAGCGGCCAAGTGCGGCAATTGGGGCCTGTTATACATCCACACAGCAGCAGCTTCGAGGTGCTCTGCAGCCTAAAATCACCTCCCTCCGATATTATCCCCGGCCTGGAAGCGCACCTCACCATCCGCACCGAAGAACCCCGCCGGGTATATACCCTCCCTGTGCGAACACTCATCGATTCACAGGAACAAAACTGCCTTGAACACAAGACGGGTGAGGTATTTACAGTCCGGCGGCAGTGCGCCTTTCGACAAGCGGTTCAGATTATAAAAACGACCCCTCAGAAAGTATATATAGGAGGTGGTCTCTCGGGGAAAGAGGAAGTTATTCTTTCGCCCCCTGCCCTGCTCAGGGAGGGCAGGCAGATAGAGGTACTCCCAATACCGCCATCAAAGGAGGGTAGATATGACTCATCGTATTAATCTGCGGCTGTGCAAATGCTGCAGAACATTGTTCATCCTCGCTATCGGTTTTACTCTGCTTCACTGCAGCTTCATATTCGATCAACTGCAGCCCGACCCAATTATTGCCACCTGTCCACAGAAGAGGAATTCAATTCTCAATGCCGACGATACTATCGCGGTAGAATTTGCCTCTGGTATAGATCGAAGCTCAGCTGAAGCTGTATTCAGTGTGAAAAGCCTTACGGGCCAGGTCCCCGGAACTTTTCAATGGCAGAACAACCGTCTCGACTTTTATCCGGCGAAAACTCTGGATAAAGGCGGCCGCTACAGCCTTGAACTTTGCGGCACCGTGCACATGTCCCAGGCTCCCCGTCGTACTCTACAGATACACATACCCTTTTTTTACCTGCACCCGCCGGAGAGCTCGGATTCCGAGGTAATGTATCAGCCCTGTAGCGGCAGCCTCCTTGAAACGCAGACTCCGATACGGTTATCTTTTCCGGCGGCGGTAGATCCTGCCGCTGTAACGCAAGATCTGCAGCTTTCGCCTATGTCCCTTTATAGACTGGAGTGGAACAGCAGCTGCACCACTCTAACCCTGAACCCGGAGAAGCGCTGGTCAAAGGATACAATCTACAGCTTAGAGTTCTCTACCCTGCCCTACCCTTCAGCTTATTACGTCTGTGACTTTGAATGTCCCGATTCGATTGAACTCCACATCTCGCCGGTGGAATTGGATTGGGAAGAAAATTTTCCAAAAACCGAAAGCGAACTGGTGCAGCTCCCGCCGGAGGATAGCATTCAACTCTCCTTGAACTATCCGGTTGATCAGGATGAGTTCGATTCGGCCTTTAGTCTTGATCCCTTCTGTGATGGCACTCTTTATTGGAAGGATCCTCTCAGAGCAGTCTTTATTCCGAATGAAAGCTTTTCCCAGGCCACCACCTACCGCTGCAGCATACATCCATTTTCGTCACAGAGTATTCTTCACAGCATCAATTTTACCTCTTCCCAGCAGTTTTACACCGCCCCAGCGCTACCCTTGCTAATGCGAGTGGCTGGAGAAGGGGTAGACGGATTTTCCGTTGACCCGGGTCAGCCCACGGATGAAGCAATCGATATTACGCCGGATGGCGACGAAGGGAACTACAGCTTTTTACTGGAATACTCTCAAGCGGTACCGGATGAGAAAACCCGCCGACTGCTGCAGGAACAGACCGCCGTCTCAGCCCTCTTCCCCCCTGATCTTCCCTCCCCCGCCATTGTAAGCTTTATCTGGCCGGATGCCGGAGGGATGCTGGTTCAGCTGCAGGGCTTTGGAGTTCAAGCCGAGCAGCGGGAGTGCTACTACTCGCTCTCTTTAGCCGGCTCCCTATCGGTCCCCTTTTCCGGAACCTCTACAGCTGCAGGCAAGTTAATGGTGAGGGTAAGCCCATGAGATATGCAAAGCCCATGCTGATAGCTCTCTGCTGTGTGTGGGGGTTGTGCGGATGCAGCCCCTACTTGAGTCTTTTGAACAAGGTTCCAACTGTTGAAGCCCTCAGCCCGTACCCTGTGTTGCAGCCGGCAGAGCCTATTTCAATAGAGTTTTCCTGCGACATGGACAGGTCATCCGTAGAATCCGCCTTGAGTTTTTCCCAGGGATTACTCCCGATCGACGGCAGCTTCAAATGGAAGAACTCCGCCCATCTCACCTTCACTCCCCATAAACTCCCCTCATCGGAAAGCTGCACCCTCCGTATAAATTTTACCGCTCGTTCGGAAGGTGGAGTTCCCATGTCCGAGTCCTTCATAAGAACCTTTTCACGCAGTCATGACCCCCTCCCCCTTAAAATTAGTTGCATCACCCCAGATCCCGATAATTTAATCATTGAACCGACCACCGAGTTTCTTATCAGCTTCAATAAACCTGTCTGCCCCGCAAGTTTTTACAGCGCCTTTGAGACTTCTCCCACTATACAGGGCAGCTTCAGCTGGGAGGAGGATAATTCCAGGGTTCGATTCACCCCGACCTTCGAACTCAGCGCGGAAGTTCACTATCAACTACAGATAACAAATCGCTGTTCCGATACGGAAGGTCGAACTTTAGCCGACACGGTGCGCCGACAGTATGAAGTCCGAAGTCGGCAGGAGTTCTCGGTGGATGAGTTCTGCCTCAGTTCAAATCAGAAAACAGACCACCTTGAGGCAATAATTGGTGAAACCTACCATGTCGGACACCGGCAGGAGTTCTCGATTATTTTTTCCGAGCCCATTGTATCGGAGCTGCGAAATGAGGCTCTTCAGCTCCAGCCAAATCCTGGGTTCAACTTCAACTGGAATGAGAATTACCAACGGGTAATTCTCCAACCGCACTCTCTGCCAAAACCGGCGGCGGTGTTTCGGCTTGACCTCGATGGGGATGATTATTATCTGCAATGGGACGGGGAGGATCTCGAAAGAGTTGAATTGGCGGGAGTCTCCTTCTGCAAGGATACCACAGCGGCAACAGCTGAATTCCGTCGCATCCGTCTAAATGAGGTTCTTTTGTGTGAAACTTCTCCACAAGCGGCTATGGAGCTTGCCTTCAGCCATGCCGACGCAGCGGAAATCTCAACCCTTCAGTTGATGGAAGCACTTGGTTTATACGCCACCAATGCTGCCGCCGGTATTCAGCTTACCTCGCTGGAACAGATAGATAGTGCCAATTGTGAAGAGTTGTGTAGTCTGCAGCCGGATTCCGTGTTCCGGCTCTCCTTTGCTATCAACCGCTTTCCTGTCTCCGGATTGCTCTACCTGCAACTCGATCAGAACCTGCAGGATTCCCTCGGCAACCCACTTTCCGGTGCGATAAGGATAAGTTACAACCTATGAATCCACGGCCGATAGAGACAGCCCTTCTCATCTGTACCCTCTTCTGCCTTCCGCGAATAGTTATTCCCGGCCGACCGGTACCGGATACAGTACAGATTATGATTCGAATCCCGGCTGAGGGATTGAGCAAAGAGCAAGTACACAACTCGATCCAAGGCCTTGTTGAGGAGGAATTGCGCACATTAACCGAACAGATTCATCTGGAGTCTGAATCTTCCCAGGCCGAATTACTGGTGGCGGTAAAATTCAACAAGGGTACTCCGGTTCCTGTATGTATCAGCCGGATTCAACAGATTATGAGCCGTGTACAAAACCGATTGCCCTATCAAGCCTCTAGGCCGATTATTACGCCCTTGCCTTCAGAACCTCCGTTTTTGAAGCTCTTCTTTTCACTAAAACCCCAGTCCGAAGCTCTACGGAACCTTGAGCTTACTCAGCTTCAGGAACAGCTACAGATGAATCCAAATATTCAAAGGGTCCTAGTCCACGGATACAGCCCCTGCAGAATAGTTATACGTCTTGATCCGGAGAAACTAGCCAGGCAGCAGATATCCCCTCTTTATATACAACAACACCTCCAGCAATCCTTGTTTCATTTTTATTCCGGTGTCCGGCCGGAGGCAAACCGCGAGATAGGAGTGGAAATGCAAAGCAGCATTGCAGACATTGCCGATCTTAAGCAGCTGGCCCTGCCGATTCCGCGGAGTTCCGGCATGGGCACACACATAATTCGCCTGCAAGAGCTGGCTTCGGTAGAGCGTCAGAACCTGGTGCCGTCTCACTATATAGCCGCTTCCGGCTTTAACTTCGGCAGCTTTAACTTCGGCAGCCTTAACTACGGCGATGGGCATTTTACCGCCGATGAAGGTGAGTGGCGGGGAGTTGGGATTTCTATTCAAACGAGTCACAATCTGCAGTTATTCCAGCAGCTCATGCTTTTCCGTTTCATCCGGAAGGCAGTACGAAGGACTGATTCGGTTGAAGCTATCACATTCAGCGGAGGTACCTATTTTTCTGTGATAGGGGCGGTGGTACTTTTATGCGCCTTTTTTGCTGCAGGGCTGCTCCTCTCCGCCTTCCTCACCTCAACTCTCACCTCACTTGGCAATGGTACTATCTTCTTATACATGTTGTCATGGGCCCTCATGCTCGGCTGGCATACCCTTTTACAAATTCCCATAAGTCCTTCCCGCTGCATTGGAATATGCGTAGCAGTGCCGGGAATTATTACCTTGCTCGCCGCGGGTACTCGTCCATGGATGAAACAGATAGTCGACCTGTGTGTAATTACCCTCGCAGCGGCGGCCGTCATAATTGGCCTGGGTATCGCCCTTCATGGCATCGTTGACGGGGCTTTGCAGCGGGAAATCTCAAACAGCCTGTCCTTCCATCCGCCTCTACTGAAAGCCCGTCCATCGACAGCATTGTTCTCAACGGCTCCCCTAGCCTATGCGCAGGTACTGCAGGAGTTATGCTGGTTTCTTTCCTGGGGTATACTCCTTTCAGGATTAAACAAGGCATCCCATAATCGCCGATCTCTCGCGACAAATCATTCCCCCTTAATAATACTCAATAATCTTATTGCCCCATTTGTCCTGATTGCTCTGTTCGCAGCGCCCCTGCTCATTCTCCCCTGTCATCGCTCCTACTCTCTGCAGAACATCGACCATCCTCAGCACGCCTGCCTTGCACTCAGCGCCCACTTTCGCAGCCGTTTTCCGACAGCTTCGTTTTCCGCCGGAGTACCTCAATACTCCCAAATCGAACGCTGCAGCACGGCCACCGAATACTGGGAACTGCGGGTAAATCCACAGCAGATCAGAATAGACTGTCTCATGTCACCACTTACCGCCCTGCACGGTCTAAGCAGTTTGGGTAGTTTGGGTAGTTTGGGTAGTAATCAAAGACAGGACTCCAATGGCGGACAATCTATGCAGCCTCTTCGGTTCAGCTTGAAAATCAAGCAGAGGGATAGCCCTTTTGCCGTGGCAAGTCATCATGAGCTTCATTCTCACCTACAGCTATCGGTTACCGGGAATAAAGTCGGATCTCTGCCGGACACACGGAGTATATCTGCCCGGGTTCCAGTGCATCTGTACTACGGCCGTACCTCCACACTCAATGAGCTGACCGCTCTTCCAATTTTCATCGATAGTAGCTGTGTACGCCTGGGAGAACTGTGCGACATTACTTCAATCACGGAAAGCGAGGCGCAATGAAGAGCTATATAATCGGACTTCTCGCCTGTCTGGGCCTGCTCACCGCCTTTTTTACATTTGGCCCAGGGGTGAGTCCGGCGCTCTATCCCGCCCTCCCCCGGCCCAACCTGTTGGTAGAAACCCGTTGGCCCCCTGCCGGCGCACAGGAAGTCGATAGAGAAGTTACTCAACCATTATTAAGGGCATTCTCTACCATAGATGGGCTGGAAAATAGCCTTGCCGAGAGCGAGAACGGACGCAGCCGGATTCACCTTACCTTTACACACAGCGCCACCACAACGCAGGTCTTAAGCCGGGTTCAAGTGAAGCTTGCCAAAGCAATCTATCAGCTTCCCGAAGACACACATCAGCCTCAAGTACGGGCGCAGGGACAGAATCTACTGCCGATCTTCGCCGTTGCCTTTCCCCTCGAGAAACAAGGCGCCTCCCAGGCATTTCAGACAGAAGCCGAGAAATTACCCGGAGTCTCTGTATCCCACAGCGGTGAAGACAGGGGAAGAACCCTAACTATCGAGTACAACTCTGATTCTGCCTCCCGACGGAACATCTCGTCCCACACAGCCGCTGCCATACTTCAGGACCGCAGCTTTGCCTTTACCCTCAGTTCTGATGATCGCCATTTCCCCATGACCGTCTCGGTTCCACCTACAGAATTACTTGTGGATCCACAGCTTCAAGGGATAATTCGAAACAATCCCTCCCCTGACCTCTCACCCTCATCCATCCATCGTTTAAACGGTCAGCAGCAGCATATCGTACTTGCCACCGCTGATAAGGAGGGTCAGCATATACGCATATGTCGTCAACTAGGTGTACTGTCTCAAAACTATAAATCAGCGCATATAGTTTTTAATCGCGGCATGGAGCTTGAGAAGATGCTTTATACTACCTTCATCACAGTGATTGCCGGACTACTTGGGGTAGCCTGCTTGGTTATTTTACAGGTTGGACATCTCGACCGCGAATTGGTTCTTATGCTGTGCAGCCTGCCTATCCTGCTGTTGACCGGAGTGACGGTCCTGTCGCTCTGCTCTATCTCGCTAGATATCATGGGCTTGGCCGGAATTGCAGTCGGCTGTGGACTGTTGGTAGATGGGGCGGTTCTTTTTTATGAAGAGAAGAGCAGTCGCGGAACAGACGCTGCAACTACTGCAGTGCGTGCTCCAATACTCCTGTCGAATTTAACCAGCATTTCAATATTCATACCGATTCTCCTCCTGCCGGTCTCGATCCGCAGTAACTTAGAAGGCTTTATGGTCGTAATGACTACAATTCTCGCCTGTGGAACCCTCTGGACCCTATTTATATTTCCCCGCTTCTGCCGGCCGGTACCTGTACACTTGCAGATGGAACTTCATTTCCATCGCCGTCTCAGACACCTGCCTTCACTGTTACAGCCAATCTGCGGGAAGGCTGTCCTGTGTCTGCTTATCTATGTTTCCCTGTGCCTGCTGCCTCTATTTTGTGCCGGCGGTTTAGAGTTTTTTTACTTTCCCCACATCTCGCAACGCACAATTCATCTACGGATTGAATTTCCCACCGGCACCCGTGCAGAGCATATCGACCAGCGTTTGAAACCCTTTTTTCAAAGGGTACAACAGCTGCCTCAGGTGCAAGCTCTGACAGTTGATTCACATGTCGGTCAGGCGGCGGTTTCGCTTATATGCAGGCACAGTTGTGACAGCCCCGCAGTTCAGCGGGCTCTTCATCGTATTTCGCTTCCGCCTCAGGCCACTCTTAT